>Ga0194132_10002258_pt1 | contig 36782 bp, 41 predicted proteins | sample TA2KigOf80mmetaG_FD_148612 | JGI IMG/M metagenome (GOLD analysis project Ga0194132, IMG submission 148612) | Freshwater microbial communities from Lake Tanganyika, Tanzania - TA2015054 Kigoma Offshore 80m | ecosystem: Environmental > Aquatic > Freshwater > Lake | place: Tanzania: Lake...
GACGCGGTGACCATGGCCCTGGAGTACGCCCAGATCGAGTACGACAAGGTCTGGGACCCGCAGGTGCTACAGGGCAAACTAGCCGACTACGACTGGCTGCACCTGCACCACGAGGACTTCACCGGCCAGTACGGGAAGTTCTTCGCCAGCTTCGGCCACGAGCCCTGGTACCAGCAGCAGCAGGCGGAGTACGAGGCCCAGGCCCGCCGCCTCGGCTTTGCCAAGGTCGCCGAGGAGAAGAAGGCCGTGGCCCGAGCCATCTTCGAGTACATGCGCCAGGGAGGGTTCGTCTTCGCCATGTGCGCGGCCACCGACAGCTTCGACATCGCCCTGGCCGCCGGCGGGGTGGACATCGCCGCGGCGGTCTACGACGGGGACCCGGCCGATCCCCAGGCCCAACAGCGGCTCCACTTTGCCAACTGCGTAGCTTTCGAGGGCTTTGCCCTGGAGACAAACCCCCTGGTCTACGAGTTCTCGGACATCGACACCAGCCCGCGCGACGGCCGGCAGATCCGCTCGGCCGAGGCGGATTACTTCACCCTCTTCGAATTCTCGGCCAAGTACGACCCAGTGCCCACCATGCTCACCCAGTGCCATACCAACGTCGTCAACGGCTTCCTGGGCCAGACCACCGGTTTTCGCAAGCAGTTGATCAAGAAATCGGTGACCATCATGGGACAGGTGGAGGGAGGCGACGAGGTCAAGTACATCCACGGGCAGGTGGGCAAGGGCACCTTCACCTTCTACGGGGGCCACGACCCCGAAGACCACCAGCACCACGTGGGCGACCCGCCCACCCAACTGGCCCTCTTCCCCAACTCGCCGGGGTACCGGCTCATCCTCAACAACGTGCTCTTCCCCGCGGCCAGGAAGAAAGAGCGCAAGACCTGAGCGGGGATTTCCAGATAACAACCAGGAGGTGGAAATGAGCGCCTCGTACTCCGACGCCGACCTGGATCTCAAGGTCGCCGAACTGAAGATCAACGGGTACGCGGTCTTCGAGGGGTTGATCCCCGCCGGGACCATCGACAGCATCCGCGCCGCTTTCTCGCCGCTGCTGGAGCAGTTGCGGGTGCGGGAGACCGAGATCCATCCCACCGAGCGGGGCGAGGTGAAAACCGGCCTGGGCCGGCAGCAGTTCGCCAACCGCTACACCCTGCATGTGCCCTGGCAGCCGCCCTTTGCTGAGCCGGCGATCTACGAGCACCCGGCGCTTTTGGCCTTCTTCGAGCGCTACTGGGGCAGCGACGACTTCCAGATCACCTGCTACCACTCCAACAATCCGTACCCCGGCAGTCAGTACCAGCCCTGGCATCGCGACATCGGCCTGCTGGCTCCGGGGGTGGGTCTGCAGAGTTGCCCGCACTTCGGGGTCAAATTCCCACTGGTCGATACCTGCGAGGAGAACGGCAGCTTCGAGGTGTTGCCCGGCAGTCAGTACCTGGCCGACCCCGGCCTGGAAGGCAGATACGACGAGTTCCTGCGCCAGGGCCATTTCCCCAGCGCCCACCGCCTGAATCTGAAGAAAGGCACCCTCTGGATCCAGGACCCGCGCACCCTGCACCGGGGCACCCCCAACCGCTCGGACCACGCCCGGCCCGAGCTGGTGCTCTGCTTCTCGCGCTCCTGGTTCGCGGTGCGCCACCCGCTGGAGCTGAGCCGCGAGGAGTTCGGCAAGCTCTCGGAGCGGGGCAGGCAACTGTTGGCCAGAAGCCGGGTGGTCTAACCCTCGGCCACCGCGCGCAGCGGGGCCAGCACCTCGTCCCCTTCCAGTTCCCGCACCAGGTCAGCGGCCCGCCTGGCGATTTCGCTGCCCTCCCACCCTTCCTCCTCGATCACCTGCAACAGGCCCGGACTATAGCTGACCGTAGCGACGATGCGGCCGCTCCGGGCCCGCTCGCGGCGCTCGATCCGCTCCCCCACGGCCGCCAGGCCCATCCGCCGTACCTCGTCGAGGAGGGCGGGGTAGTTCTCGGCCCGGTCCAGGCGCACCAGCACCATGGCCAGCCAGGCCAGTTGGTCGGGGTCCTTGGGGTGGCGGGACCGCAGCTTCTCGAACTCCCGCAGGGCGCGGCGCACGGGGGTGGCTCCGCCCGAGCAGCGGGCCGCGGTGCTTCTGCGGGTGGTACACGGGTATGGGGAGAAACAGGCGGCGCAGATCGCCGGGGTTCCAGAGGGGACCATCAAGAGCCGGCTGCACTTCGCTTTGGAGAAACTGCGACAGCTGGTGGAGGAAATTGAGCGAAATCGACCGCCAGGTCGAAGAACTCGGCCGGCTCCTGGGCCAGGCGCCGGAAGCCCGGTGCCCCCGCCTCTGGGCCATCGGGTCCAAAAGATCGGCCCGATGCTGCCCCCCGGATGGCATGGGAGCCGGCCATCGTTTGGGGCTCTTCGCTCTGATCGGCAACGTCGTCGCGCTGCTGGTCTACCTGCTGGTGCGGAGCCGCAACGGGGAAGAGCCGTTAGCCAAGTAGGGGGCAGGTAGTCGAGAGGAGGGATGTGTAGGCGGGGGGTCAACCAGCGGATTCAGCGACATGAGCCCTGAGCGGGGCAGGCACAGATGCCTCTGGACCGCGATTCAGAGCTTGAAGACCCCCACGATCAATCCAGCCAGGGCAATCAGCGTGCCGATGGTCCACTTGAAGTGGGTGCTGGCCTCAGTGCGCACGATGCCGATTTCGGTCTGCAGGCGGGTGCTGAATTCCCCGCGCAGGCCGCCGATCTGGGTACTCATTTCCCCGCGCAGGCTGCCGATCTGGGTGTTCATTTCCCCGCGCAGGCCGCCGATCTGGGTGTTCATTTCCCCGCGCAGGCCGCCGATCTGGGTATTCATTTCGCCGCGCAGGTCGTTGATCTGGGTGCCGACGTCGGCCCGCAGTTCCTTCATTTCGCCGCGCAGGTCGTTGATCTGGGTGCCGACGTCGGCCCGCAGTTCCTTCATTTCGCCGCGCAGGTCGTTGATCTGGGCGCCGACGTCGGCCCGCAGTTCCTTCATTTCGCCGCGCAGGTCGTTGATCTGGGCGCCGACGTCGGCCCGCAGTTCCTTCATTTCGCCGCGCAGGTCGTTGATCTGGGTGCCGATGTCGGCCCGCAGTTCTTTCGTTTCGTCGCGCAACTGGCCGGCCTCGTGGCGCAACTCCTGACGCAGGTCCTGGATATCCTCGCGCAGGTAGTGTATACCCCAGGGAAGGTCCGCCGGCAGCGAGGGCCGCGAGGGAGTGGATTCAGGCGTTTGGGACATGGTGCGTTTCCTTTCAGCGTGAATATACCGGGGCGATCTGCGCTCGGCAAGAAACATGGAATGCAAGCGCTGTGCCAGGAATTTTTCAGGGAGAGGAAGGCGGTAGCCCCATACGGATGTTACCGCCTGTTTACAGGGCAGGGAAGGAAATGACGCACCATCGCCGACCGCAAAAAGGCCGACTGGCACTCCTGGCACGGAGACCGCATCGGCGGGGATCTGCGAGGGGCAGAGAGGATCAACAGATGCGCGGCAACTGCTCTCCGCTGAGGCGGTCCACCACCCGGGGCACACCGATGCGGCTTTGGAGAATGACCTGTCCCCGGCCCTCGCGCACCTGGCCGATGCGGCAGGCTCCGGCGCTGTGGGGGTGGCCGCGCAGGATCTCCAGGGCGGCCTCGGCCTGGGTCTGGGGCACGAAGGCGGCAAAGCGGCCCTCGTTGGCCACGTAGAGCGGGTCCAGTCCCAAAATCTCGCAGGCCCCCCGCACTTCCTCCTGCACCGGTAACTGGGCCTCGGCGATCTCGACCTGTACCCCAGCTTTCAGGGCGATCTCCACCAGGGCGCTGGCCAGGCCGCCCCGGGTCAAATCGCGCATACAGTGGACTTCAATTCCCCCGGCCAGCAGGGCCTGCACCGGACCGCAAAGCGGGGCGCAGTCGCTCTGGATGGTGGTCTCGAACTCCAGGCCCTGGCGCTGGGCCATGATGGCGATGCCGTGCCGGCCCAGGTCCCCGCTGAGCAGCAGCGCGTCGCCGGGGCGCACCGAGCGCGGGGCGATGTGCAGGGAGTGCTCGATCAGGCCGATGCCGGCGGTGTTGATGAAGACCCCGTCCCCCTTGCCCCGGTCCACCACCTTGGTGTCCCCGGTGGCGATGGCCACCCCGGCAATGCGGGCGGCCTCTCCCATCGAGACAACCACCCGCTGGAGGATCTCCACGGGCAGGCCCTCTTCAATGATAAACCCGGCGCTCAGGCACAGGGGCCGCGCCCCGCACATGCTCAGGTCGTTGATGGTGCCGTTCACCGCCAGGCTGCCGATGTCCCCGCCGGGAAAGAATAAGGGCTGTACCACGTAGGAGTCGGTGCTGAAGGCCAGGCGCATCCCGTCGGGCAGGGTCAACACGGCTCCGTCGTGTTCTTCTTCGAGGAGAGGATTGGCGAAGGCGGGGAAGAAGACCTCCCCTAACAGGCGGGCCATCAGGGTGCCGCCCCCGCCGTGGGCCATCAGCACCTGGCCGTAGCGGGAGGGAGGCACGGGGCAGGAGAGGGAGAAATCGCCGCTCACCCCTGCACCTCCTCCTGCCTGGGGCGGTAGCGGTAGTACGCGGCGCAGGCGCCCTCCGAAGAGACCATGGTGGCCCCCAGGGGATGCTCGGGGGTGCAGCGGGTGCCGAAGGAGGGGCATTGGTGGGGCTTGAGCCGGCCCTGGAGCACCAGGCCGCTCTGGCAGTCGGGATCCTCCACGGCGCGGATATCCGCCACCGCGAAGCGGGTCTGGGCGTCGAAGGCGGCGTACTCGGGGCGCAGCCCCAGACCGCTGTGGGGAATTTCCCCGACCCCGCGCCACTGGCGGGGCACCACCTGAAAGACCCGGCGAATCAGCTCGACCGCCGCCGGGTTGCCGGCGCGCCGCACGTTGCGGGCGTACTGATTCTCCACCTCGGCGCGGCCCTCCTCCAGTTGCCGCACGACCATGTACACCCCCTGCAATATGTCGAGGGGCTCGAAGCCGGTGACGACGATGGGCACCCGGTGCTGCTCACTGAGGGGGCCGTATTCCTCCCAGCCCATCACCGTACACACGTGGCCGGCGGCCAGGAAACCCTGCACCTGGTTGCCCGGCGCCCCGAGGAGGGCTTCGATGGCCGGGGGCACCAGCACATGGGAGACCAGCAGGGAGAAGTTGGTCAATCCCTCCTCCTTGGCCTGGTGTACGGCCAGGGCATTGGCCGGGGCGGTGGTTTCGAAACCCACGGCGAAGAAGACCACCTGGCGCTCCGGGTTGGACCGGGCCAGGGCCACGGCATCCAGCGGCGAGTAGACGATGCGCACGTCTCCGCCATTCGCCTTTGCAGCCAGCAGGCTGTCGCGGCTGCCGGGCACGCGCAGCATGTCGCCGAAGGAGCAGAAGATCACCCCGGACTGGCCAGCGATGGCGATGGCCCGGTCGATGAGTTCCACAGGGGTGACGCAGACGGGGCAGCCTGGGCCGTGGACCAGGGTGAGGTCGGGGGGCAATAACTGGTCGATGCCGAAGCGGACGATGGCATGGGTCTGGCCGCCGCAGACCTCCATCAGGGTCCAGGGGCGGGTGACCAGGCGGGCGAGGGCTTCGGCGTACTGGGCGGCGGCCTGGGGGTCGCGGTACTCATCGACGAATTTCACGGTGAACCCTCCTCCTGCAACTCGCCGAGCTGGCGCAGGTACTCGAAGACCTGGAGGGCCTCGGCCTCATCGACCACGCTGAGGGCCACACCCACATGGACGGTGACGTAGTCGCCGACCTGGGCCTGGGGCACGAAGGCGAGGCTGACCTCCTTGAGCACGCCGCCGAAGCTGACCTTGCCCCTGCGACTCAGGTCGTCCTCGCCGGTGATTTCGAGCAACTTGCCGGGCACGGCCAGGCACATGGTGGACCTCCATTCTGTTGTTGTTCCCCCGAACGGCGCTCCGGGGGCGCTCAGGGAGTGCCCCTGCGGCGGCTCTCCAGGCGCGGACATTCCCCCTCGCGCACTTCGCTCGCTGCCCCGCTACCCATCCCCCGCGACACCATCACGATGGTGTCGCGCCTCGCTCGCGTCCCACCGCTACCAACTGCCCCAACGCGATCCCGCCGTCGTTGGGGGGGATGCGCTGGTGCCAGTGGGGGTTGAAACCCTCTGCTTTCAGGCGGGCGATGGTCCGCTCGCACAGGTACTGGTTCTGGAAGCAGCCCCCACTCAGGGCCACCTGGGGCAGTTCGGCCAGGCGGGCCACGGCGAGGATGCCCTCGACCAGCCCCTTGTGGAAGCGGGCGCTGATCCGGCCCGGGGAAACCCCGGCTGCCAGGTCGGCCAGCAGGGCGGTGATCAGTGGTTCCCAATCCAGAGTGGCCGGCTCGCCGGGAATCAATTCCATAGGATAAGCATCCCCGTCCCCTTCCTCCAATGCGAACTCCAACTGCATGGCGGCCTGTCCCTCGTAGTGGTTGTGCTGGCGCAGGTCCAGGAGGGAGGAAACCGCGTCGAAGAGGCGGCCGGCGCTGGAGGTGAGGGGGGCGTTGAGGCCCTGCCGCAGCATCTGGGCCAGGACCCGCAGCTCTGCCGGGGTGAAGGGGCACAGGTCGAGATCCAGTGCCCCTTCCCCGCACAGCGCCCAGAGCAGCCCCAGGGCGGCGCGGCGCGGCTCGCGGGCGGCCTGGTCCCCGCCGGGCAGGGGGAAGGGGCGCAGCCGGGCCAGGCGGTGGTAGCCCTTCTCCTCCACCAGCAGAAACTCCCCGCCCCAGACCGTTCCATCCGGCCCGTACCCGGTGCCGTCCCAGCACACCCCTAACACCGGCGGAGAGAGGTGGTTCTCGGCCATACAGGCGAGCACGTGGGCGTAGTGGTGCTGCACCGCCACCACCGACAGCCCCAGCCCCAGGGCGCGGTGGGTGGAGAGGTAGTCGGGGTGCAGGTCGCAGGCTGTGGCCTCGGGGTGCGCGGCGTAGAGGGAGGGCAGGTCGCCCAATGCCTGGTCGAAAGCCGCCAGGGCCGGGGCGGTCTCCAGATCCCCCAGGTGCTGGCTGAGAAAGGCCCGGTCTCCCACCGCCAGAGCCACGGTGCTTTTCAGGTGGGCGCCCACGGCAAGGGCCGTGGGCAGCGGCGAGGCCAGCAGCACCGGCAGCGGGGCATAACCCCTGGCCCGGCGCAACACCAGCTCGCGGCTGGCCACCAGACGCACGATGGAGTCGTCGGCGTGGCGGCGGATGGGGCGGTTGTGGACCAGCAGGAGATCGGCGATCCCCCCCAGCCGCTCCAGGGCCTGGCGCTCGTCGGTGCAGATGGGCTCGTCGGCGAGGTTGCCGCTGGTGGCCACCAGCGGGAAGCCGAGTTCATCTAGCAGCAGATGGTGGAGCGGTGTGCAGGGCAGCATGATCCCCAGGCAGGGATGGCCGGGAGCCACCAGCGGCGAGAGGTCGTCGCCCTTGCGGCGCAGGAGCACGATGGGCGCCTCGGGGGCGGTGAGCAGGCGGGACTCCAGGGGCAAGACCTGGCAGTGGGCCTCCACCTGCCCTAAGGAGGGGTACATCAAGGCAAAGGGTTTCTCCTCCCGCTGCTTGCCCTCGCGCAGCCGGGCGAGGGCCTCGGGGTTGCGGGCATCGGCCAGGAGTTGGAACCCCCCCAGACCCTTGAGGGCCACCACTGCCCCCTGGCGCAGGGCCGCAGCGCTTTCCAGCAGGGCCTCGTGATGGCTGGAGCGCACCGCGCCCTGTCGGTCCCATAGCTCCAGATGCGGCCCACAGTCCGGGCAGGCGATGGGCTGGGCATGGAAGCGGCGGTCAGCCGGATTCTCGTACTCGGCCAGGCAGCGGGGGCAGAGGGGGAAGCCCTTCATGGTGGTGTGGGGCCGGTCGTAGGGCAGGGCTTCGATGATGGTGAAGCGCGGGCCGCAGTGGGTGCAGTTGGCGAAGGGATAGCGGAAGCGGCGGTCGGCTGGGTCGCGGACCTCGCGCAGGCACTCGGCGCAGGTGGCGATATCGGGCAGGATCAGGGCGGTGGGGGCGCCCTGGCCCTGGCTGTGGCGGATCTCAAAGCCCCGGTACCCGGCCGGCTCCAGAAAGGCGGGCTCCAGGCTGTGGATGGCGGCCAGGGGCGGTTTCTCCGGCTCCAGGCGCAACAGGAAGGCTTCAACCTGTGCGGGCGGCCCCTCCACCTCGATCGATACCCCCTGGGCAGTGTTGCAGACCCAGCCGGCCAGGCCCAGCCCGCCGGCCAGGCGGAAGACGTAGGGGCGGAAGCCCACCCCCTGCACCGCGCCGTGGACGACCAGGCGCAGGCGGGCCGGGGCCGCGCTCACCCTGCCCGGGGAGGCGGCAACCCCTCCTCGACCCCGGTCACCTCCAGCAGTTCGAGGTCATGCGCCTCGTCGATCTCGACGGCGGCGCTGCACTGGGGGCAGATGAAGAAGTGCCCCAGCAACTCGTCGCAGCTGATCATCTGGCGGTGACCGCACTTGCACTCGAAGGAATGATCGACGGTCTCGACGATCAGTTTTGCCCCTTCGAGCACGGTGCCGGCAGTGGCGACCCGGTAGGCCTGCTCCAGCGCCTCGGGCGAGAAGGTGCTGCCGCGGCGGAAACGCAGCGCGTGGATCTGGCGGATCCTGCGGCCCTCGAACTGGCGCAGGAGCTGGGTCACCATGTCGCTGACGATGCCGAACTCATGCATGGCAGATCTCCTCTTGCTGCTCCAACAATGCGCCGGCCTGTGCCAGCGCGGCCGGCAGGGCGGCCGCCACCGGCGGCGACAGCCCCTCGCGGTAGCCGAAGGCCGCCCCCGCCACCGAGAGCAGGTGGGCCTTGGGGCAGTGCCCGTAGAGCCCCCGGACCCAGGCCAGTAGGCCGGGGGCGTCGAGGTGGTGCGAGTATCCGGGCTTGTCGCTGGGCGCCAGGGGCTGCAGCCGGATCTGCCCGGCCGGACCTTCGGCGCGGGCATCGGCAAAGAGCACCAGATCGACCTGGCTCAACTCGGCGGCCAGTTCGGGCAGGAGCTGGTGGCAGGTGTGGGTGGGCACCCCCGTTCGGCCAAGGGCCTCGGCCAGGTACCAACCCACCCCGTCGTCCTCGCGCAGCGGATTGCCCACCCCCACCACCAGCATCCTGGCCATCAGTCGCGCTGCACCTCGGCGTAGAGTTTGCCGCCCGGTCCCAGCAGCTGCACGTGCAGCGGCATCTGTCCCACCGCGTGGGTGGAGCAACTCAGGCAGGGATCGTAGGCCCGCACCACTGCCTCCACCCGGTTGAGCATGCCTTCGCTGAGGCTCTGGTTCTTGACGAAGTGGCGGGCCACCTGCAGGATGCTGCGGTTCATCGCCAGGTTGTTGTGGCCGGTGGCGATGATCAGGTTGGCCCACTCCATCAAGCCGTTCTGGTCGATGCGGTAGTGGTGGATCAAGGTGCCGCGCGGGGCCTCGGCGATGCCCACGCCCTCGGCGCGGTTGGGCCGGGCGATGGCGCGCACGTGGGGGTCGAGGATGGCCTCGTCGCGCAGCAGCTTCTCCATGGTTTCCACCGCGTAGACGATCTCGATGAGCCGGGCATAATGATAGTGGAACGAACTGGAGGCCGGCCCCCGCTCCAGGTCGCGGAATTCGGCCCATTCCTCGTCGGCCCGCGGGGTGCCGCAGGCGTCGATGAGGTTGAGCCGGGCCAGGGGGCCCACCCGGTACATGCCCTGCTGGTAGCCCAGGGGCTTGTAGTACGGGGACTTGAGGTACGAGTCGGGCTCCACGGCCTCCTCGATGTAGTCGGGGTAGCGGTACGCATCCACCTGGTCGGCGATGATCTCGCCGCGGGCGTTCATGATCCGCAACTTGCCGTCGTAGAGCTCCAGCTCGCCCTTGGGCGACACGATGCCCATGTACAGGCTGGGGAAATTGCCGAAGGTGCGGATCTCCTCGCGGTAGTTGTCCATCACCCCTTTGTACCAGTCGAGGGTGCGCTGGGCCAGGGACAGGATCTCGGGCACCTGCGCCAGCAGCTGATCGCGGTGCTCGACGCTGAGCGGGGCGCTGACCCCGCCGGGTACCGCCCAGGCCGGGTGGATGCGTTTGCCGCCCAGGAGGGCGATGACCTCCTGCCCGAACTGGCGCAGGCGGATGCCGTCGCGGGCCAGCTGCGGGTATTCCTGGAGCACGCCGAAGACATTGCGCTTGGCCGGGTCGCCGTCGAGGCCCAGCAGCAGATCCGGCGAGGCCAGGTGGAAGAAGCTGAGGGCATGCGACTGGATGGTCTGGCCCATGTGCATGATGCGGCGCAGCATGGCAGCGGTGGGCGGGATGGCCACGGCCAGCAGCTCGTCGCAGGTCTTGGCCGAGGCCAGGAGGTGGCTGACCGGGCAGATGCCGCAGATGCGCGCCATCAGCGAGGGCATCTCCAGGTAGGGCCGGCCCTCGACGAACTTCTCGAAGCCGCGGAACTGGGTGATGTGCAGCCGGGCGTCGGCGACCTTGTCCTCGGCGTCCAGTTGGATGGTGATCTTGGCGTGTCCTTCGATGCGGGTTACCGGGTCGATGACGATGGTCTGGGCCATGATATCACCTCAAGCGCCGAAGCGGGTCTTGTCGCCCAGCTCGGGGGTGCGGCCGGCGAGCAGCTCGGTGAGAGCAAAATGAATGGTGTCCGCCGAGGGCGGGCAGCCGGGCACGAAGAGATCGACCTTGACCACCTCGTGTACCGGTCGCACCCGTTCCAGCAGGGGCGGGATCACCTGGGCAGGCACCTGCTGGTTGGTGGCGGCATTTTCGGAGTAGGCGCGCGCCAGCACCCCGGGCAGCGGGAAGGGGTTGCGCATCGCCGGCACGTTGCCGGTGATGGCGCAGTCGCCCAGGGAGACCAGGATCTTGGTGTGCTGGCGGATCTTCCTGATCTTGGCCAGATCCTCCTCCGAGCTGACCGCCCCCTCGACCAGGGCCAGGTCGACCTGGTCCGGGTAGGCCTTGATATCGACCAGCGGGCTGTAGACCAGGTCCACATGGGCGGCCAGGGCCACCAGGCGTTCGTCTATATCCAGGAAGGACATGTGGCAGCCGGAGCAGCCGTCCAGCCATACGGTAGCCATCTTCAGCTTGCTCATCTCTTCCTCTCCCGCATGACGGTCAGGTGGGCCAGGAACTGCGGCTTCTTGTTCATCTCCGCCACCCGTTTTGCCGAGAGCGCGCCGGTGGGGCAGAGGTTGACGCACTTGCCGCAGCTGGTGCAGCTGGGAGATTCGCCCCAGGGCTGGGCCAGGTCGCTGATCACCCGGGTGTTCAGGCCGCGGCCCACCAGATCCCAGGTGTGGGCGCCCTCGACCTCGTCGCAGACCCGCACGCAGCGGGTGCAGAGGATGCAGCGGTTGTGGTCGATGGTGAAGCGCTCGTGCGAGGCGTCCACCGGTTGCTTGGGGTAGAGATAGGGGTAGCGCACGTGGTCCATGCCCACCGAATGGGCCAGTTTCTGCAGCTCGCAGTGGCCGTTGGAGACGCAGATGGAGCAGACGTGGTTGCGCTCGGTGAAGAGCAGCTCCAGGATCATGCGCCGGTACTTGCGCAGGCGCTCGGAGTCGGTGCTGATCTCCATGCCCTCCTGCACGTGGGTGGTGCAGGCCGGCAGGAGGCGCGGGCTGCCTTTCAGCTCCACCAGGCAGAGGCGGCAGGCCCCCACCTCGGTGAGGCCGTCCAGGTGGCAGAGGGTGGGGATGGAGAGGCCGTTCTCGGCGGCCACCTCCAGGATCGTTTCGTCCTCACGGCCGGACAGGTCCTGGCCGTCGATCTTGAGGGTCTTGACGCGGCTGACAGTGGTCATACCACCTCCTCGGCGAGGTGTTTTTCGTATTCCTCGCGGAAATAGCGCAGGGTGCTCAGCACGGGATTGGGAGCGGTCTGGCCCAGGCCGCAGAGACTGGTGTTGCGCACCAGGTCGCACAACTCCTCCATCAGGGCGATATCGGCGCGGGTGGCCTGACCGGCGCCGATCTTCAGGAGCATGTTGTGCAGCTGGGCGGTGCCGACGCGGCAGGGCACACATTTGCCGCACGACTCGGTCATGCAGAATTCCATGAAGTAGCGGGCCACGTCCACCATGTCCGAGGTGTCGTCCATGACGATCATGCCGCCCGAGCCCATGATCGAACCCAGTTCCTTGAGGGAGTCGTAGTCCACGGCCACGTCGAGGTGCTGGGCGGGGATACAGCCGCCCGAGGGGCCGCCGGTCTGCACCGCCTTGAATTCCTTACCGCCGGGGATGCCGCCGCCGATCTCGAAGATGATCTCCCGCAGGGTGGTGCCCATGGGCACCTCGATGAGGCCGGTGTTGTGGATGCGCCCGGCCAGGGCAAAGACCTTGGTGCCCTTGCTCTTCTCGGTGCCGATGCCGGCGAACCAGGCCCCGCCCCTGAGGATGATGGGGGCGACGTTGGCAAAGGTCTCGACGTTGTTGATCAGGGTGGGGCTGTCCCACAGGCCGTGCTCGGCCGGATAGGGGGGGCGGGGGCGCGGGGTGCCGCGTTTGCCTTCGATGGAGGCCAGCAGCGCCGTCTCCTCGCCGCAGACGAAGGCGCCGGCCCCCAGGCGCACCTCCAGGTCGAAGTTGAAGGTGGTGCCGCAGATGCCATTGCCTAAGAGGCCCCGACGCCGGGCCTGGCGGATGGCGGTGTTGAGGCGCTCCACTGCCAGGGGGTATTCGGCGCGCACGTAGATATAACCCTGCTGCGCCCCGACGGCGTAGGCAGCGATGGCCAGGCCTTCGAGCACCCGGTGCGGATCGCTCTCCAGCACGCTGCGGTCCATGAAGGCCCCCGGGTCGCCCTCATCGGCGTTGCACACCACGTACTTCTGCCCGTTCTGGGCCTTGGCCACGGTGCTCCACTTGAGGCCGGTGGGGAAACCGGCCCCGCCACGGCCGCGCAGGCCGCTCTTGATCATCTCGTCGGTGACCTGGCCCGGCGACATCTCGGTGAGCACCTTGGCCAGGGCGGTGTAGCCCCCCACCCGGATATAGTCCTCGATGCGCTCGGGGTCGATGATGCCCGAGTTCTCGAGCACGATCTTTTCCTGTTTCTGGAAGAAGGGCACGTCGGTGCGGCACTGCAGCTTTTTCAGCGGCTTCTTGCCCAGGTTTTCGACCAGCGGGGCGGCGTCCTCGGCCTTGACCTCCTTATAGAGGGTGCCGTCGCGCTCCGATTGCACCAGCGGGCCGGCGGCGCACAGGCCCATACAGCCCACGCCCTTGACCTGGCAGCGGTGCTCCAGGCCCTTGGCCTTCACCTCTTTTTCGAGGGCATCCTTGACCTGGTCGGCGCGGGCCGAGAGGCACCCGGCGGCCATACAGACGTTGAGGTGATGCTCGAACTTGTCGTGCGCTTCGGTCTCAGTCTGGGCGATCTCTTTCAGTTCGTCAGGACTCATGGCTTCTCCACTCCTCCACTTTGGCCAGCACCGCGTCCTTTTCCTGCTTGCCCGTCACCTCGCCGTCCATGACCAGCGCCGGCGCCAGGCCACAGGAACCCAGGCAACGGGCGGTCAGCAGCGAAACCTTGCCGTCCGGGGTGGTCTCACCCGCCTTCACCTGGCAGGTGTGTTCCACCGCTTCGAGGATCTGCTGCCCGCCTTTGATGTAGCAGGCGGTGCCCATGCAGACCACACAGGTGTGTTTGCCCTGGGGTTTGAGATTGAAAAAGTGGTAAAAGGTGGCCACGCCGTACACCTGGCTGAGGGGCACGTGCAGGCTGTGGGCCACGTAAGTCATGGCCTCCTTGTCGAGGTAGCCGAAGGAACTCTGGGCCGTGTGCAACGCCTCGATGAGTGCGTAGGGCTCGCGCCCGTGCCGGCGCATGGTGGCATCCACCAGTTTCCAGCCGCGGTGGGCCGAGGGAGGGGCGGGACTGCTGGGTGCGGCTTTCATAGGTCTCCTCCTGTTGGGCGGAGTGCCCGGACGGAGCTTCAGTATTACAACTTTATATATAGCTCTGCAAAATCCGTGCTCGCCGACTTAGACGGCGGAGGCCCCCAGCCAGAAGGGGCGAGCGGCTAGAAGATAGGGACAGGCATGCCCCAATCACAAGCAAGGGAAGTCCCAGTCGGGCGCCGGAAAAAACTTGACAAACACTGCGAGGTGATCCACATTGTGAAACAAATAACAGCGTTACCAATTTCACAAATCGCCGCGCCCTGGCGCGGCGGCCCAAGAGGAGGGCCATGAGTCCACCGCACCCGATTTCCCCCAGGGTCGTCTCCAGGCTGAGCGTGTACCGGCGGCTGCTGGCCGGTTTCCTGGAGGAGGGCGCCGGCCGGATCTATTCCCACGAGCTGGCCTGGAAGGCCAGCGTGTCCGCCGCCCAGGTCCGCCGGGACTTCATGGCTCTGGGGTACTCGGGCACCCCCAACACCGGCTACGAGATCCGCGCCCTGGCCGCCAGCATCGCCGCGTACCTCGACGAGCCGGGCGGCCAGCAGGCTGCCCTGGTGGGGGTGGGCAACCTGGGCACGGCGGTGCTCTCTTACTTCAGCAGCCGGGGCCAGGGGCTGCGGATCGCGGCCGTTTTCGACGCCGACCCCAGGAAAGCCGGGCAGACCCTCCACGGCGTGCGCTGCTACCTGCCCGAACGCCTGCCGGCGGTCGTCCGCAGCAAGAGCATCAGCCTGGGAATCGTGACCGTGCCGGCCGCGGCGGCCCAGGAGACGGTGGACCTGCTGGCAGGAGCCGGGGTGGGCGGCATTCTCAACTTCGCGCCCGTGGCCATCAAGACCCCGCCCTAGGTCTACGTGGAGAACATGGATTTGAGCATCGCCTTCGAAACCGTGGCGTTCTTCGCCCGCAGAGGGAGAAAAGCGCGCAACGGGGGTTGAGCAGCCGTCAACCCCGAAAGGGGCAGACCCCATGGCGATTCAACAGACGCTCAAGTACGAAGCCGACATCGACACGGGTTTCTCCCGCTAGATCAGCGAAGGCGCCGGCGGCGAGAAATTGCGCCACTGCATCCAGTGCGGCACCTGTAGTTCCTCCTGTCCCCTTTCCCTGTACATGGATTATACCCCCCGGCGCCTGATCCACCTGGCCAGGGAAGGTTTCAAGGACGAAGTCCTGGGCAGCTTCACCATCTGGCTGTGCGCCAGTTGCTACGAGTGCATGGTGCAGTGTCCAAAGGACATCGCCGTGACCGAGGTGATGTACCGCTTCAAGCAGCGGGCCATTCAGGAGGGGCGCTATCCCCGTAAATTCCCGATCCCCATCCTGGCGCGCGAATTCTTCCGGATGGTCCGGGCCGACGGCCGCACCGCCGAACTGCGCCTGGTGCTCCGCCTCTTCCTGCGGACCCGGTGGCGGCAGTTGTGGCGCATGCGGGGCCTGGGTTGGAGCCTGGCGCGCACCGGGCGCTTCACGCTGAAGCGTGAGCGCATCCGGGGCCGGGGTGAGGTGGCCGCGCTGCTGGACGCGGTCGCCGCGGACAAGGAGGTGACGCCATGAGGTACCTCTATTATCCCGGCTGTTCCCTCAAGGGCATCGGCCGGGCCTACGAAGAGTCGCTGCTGGCTGTCTGCGGTGCGCTGGGGGTGGAGTTGAAGGAAATCGCGGACTGGAACTGCTGTGGGGCCACCGCGTACATGGGCATCGACGAGACCCAGGCCCTGGCCAGCCGCTGATGGAACTGATGACCGGGTACCGGCGCGCCCTGCTGCTGGACTCGGTGATGAGCGGCGGCTGCGCTCCCGGCACGGTGCTGGAGTTTGCGCCCTCCGACTTCGGGCGGGTCATCGCCCCCTCGCCCCACTACGCCGGCCTGCCCGAGATCCTGGCCCTGGCCCGGCAGTTGGAACTCCCCTTCCCCGGGGAGATCCGCATCCTCGCCCTGGAGGTGGAGGAACCCCGCATTTTCAGGGAGGGCCTGAGCCCGGCCGTGGCCCAGGCCCTCCCGGCCTTTGTGGACCGCGCCCGTCAGGTGCTGGAGGGGTGGCGGGATTCCTGGACATAGGTGCGCCTGCACCGGGTTCAGGGGGAAGATAGTCGGGGGGCTATCAGCGGGGGGGGCAAAACCCTATGCGGTGCGTGAGGTCTCCGGTCGTTCTCCCAGGTACTTCTTCTGGCAGTACTCCCTGATCCTGCCGAGGATATCCAGCAGCGCGGGGGTGTGCTCCAGCACGCTGGCGAACAAAGTCCTCAGATCGTCCAGGGCGTATTCGTGGGCGATCTCGTTGCGCAACTCCCGTAACTCGCGGAACTGATCCGCGGAGGTGACCAGGCCACGCTTCTCGGCGCGGTTCAGCACATCGAGGAGGGTACCGCCTTCTTCGAGTTCGAGGTGATCGATGCTCCTGAAGACCTTCTGCAGTACCATGTCGCTGACCCGGGCAAAGCGGCTGGTCAGATTCTCGAAGGCGTCGTATTCGAGGTCGCCGAGAGGAGCGCCCAAATCGACCTGGTTGCACTGGTCATAGGACCGGCGCAGCCAGCGCTCGGCCTCGGCGAGGCGGGAGAGGGTCTCGACCAGCAAGGTGAGGTGCTTGTCTTGCGTCACAGGCGTATGCCTTGTTGACGGGCGATCTGGACAAAGGGCCGGCTCTCGTCACGGGCGACCACCAGGTCGATCTTCTGCGCCCCGAGCAGGTCTAGGAGACGCAGCTTGAGTTTGAGACGCCCGTCGAAGTCGATGCGGGAGGACATGACCAGCAGGTCGATGTCCCCGCCGCGTTGGGTGTCGTCGGTCCGGGAGCCGAAGAGAAATACCTCCGCCTGGGGATCGGCCTGGGCGATGGTTTCCTTGATCGCCTGTACCTGTTTGGGATCGAGCCGCATGGAATGACAACCGCAGGGGTGAAGTTGCTGCAAATCTACCCTGGAGGGATGAGGCTGTCAAACGGGTATTACCCCAGAGTTTCACCCTGGTCTTGCGTGGGCCCCACCAGCAGGGCAAAGCGGCCGGCCTCTACCTGCTGCAGGTAGGTGCGGTACCCCTGCTTTTCGAGGGTTTCGATGAGGGGCTGGGGCCTGAAGGCCACGGTGACCAGCAGCAACTCGCCGGCCTGCAGCGGGCGCACCGCTTCGAGGGCAGCGCTCAGGGGGCTCTGGCCCTGGGCCAACAGGGCGTCGGCCTCGAGGGTGGTGCGGACCTTCCCCTCCCGCGCCCAGGCGGGGGCAGGGGCAGCGGGCTGTTCCGTCGGCTCATCAACCTCGCACAGGGGCTGGCCCGCTGCCCGGCGCAGGGCCGCCACCAGTTCGCGGGGGTTGAGCCCGGCCATGCCTGCCGCGGTCTCCAGGGTGGCCAGCTTGGCCACGGTGCGGCGCAGCACCGGGTTCTTGAGTTTGGCAAAGGCGGGGGAGAGGGAGAGCAGCACCGCTTCGAGTTCGGGATGGGCGTCGAGCAGGGGGCCGACCTTGGTCTGGGGGGTGATGTCCATGCTCAGGCCCTGGGGGGATCGTATTCGAGCAGGCGGCGCTCGCCCTGGAGGGCGCGGGCCTCGCTCAGGTCCTGGGTGACCTCCAGGGTGCCCAGGTACTGGCCCTGCTCGCCGCGCACCGAGAAGTAGCGGATCTGCACGAAGCGCCCCTTGAAGTTGATCCAGAAGGAGCAGGCGTCCTGGCGGCCGGCGCGGAAATCGGCCAGGATCTTTTCCACCACCCCCACGCTGGAGGGCGGGTGGCAGTGCTGCACCTTGCGGCCCAGGATGGTGCGGGGCCGGGCAAAGACGCGGCCGCCGTTTTCGGAGAAGTAGCGCACCCGGTCCTCGGCATCGACGAAGGTCACATCGAGGGGCAGCACCGAAAAGAGGCCCTTCAACTGCTCGATGGTCAGGGCCCCGGTGGGGGTGAGGAAGGGAGCGCGGGTGTCGGGGGGCGCCCCTTCGATCTGCAGGAGGGCCGGGGCCGGCGGGTGGTACTCGCCGCCTGGTTCCACCAGGCAGTAGCCGAATTGCGGGGTCTGGGCCCAGATCTCGCCCCACTCGGTGGCGTTGAGGGCTTCCAGGGACATGGGCAGGAGGATCTCCTCTTCCTTGCGCACCATCTCCTCCACTGCGGCCAGGGCCGGCTCCACCACAGCCTGGGAGGCAACCCGCCACTCCCCCACGCTGGCCTCGGCCCCCAGCATCTCCCCCACCCCTTTCAGCAACTCGCGCACCTCGTCGTCCTTGCCCCACATCACCTTGGATGGGCCGCTGATCCCGTGCCGCTCCAGCACCGGGAAGAGCAGGTTTTCCTTGCGGGCGTAGTGCTTGTCCACGTCCATCAGGGCGTTGAAGCGCAGGCGCAGCGCGCCCAGGCCGGCCAGTTTGTCGTCGTCCTCCGCCAACAGCTTTCCCAACTCCTCGCGCAGATCCCGGGCAGCCCCGAGGAGGGCCTGGTTCTCGCGGCGGAAGGTGTCCACCGGGTGGCCTGGCAGCACCGGGTCGGTGGCGCGGTTGACCAGGATCTCGGAGACCACCTGGGAGTGCAGGTCGCACATGGCCATCACCTCGGCCACGGGCATGCCGTCGGCGATGAGCTGCTGCTCCATGGCGGCGATCTCGGAGGCGTCGGTCTGGCGGACCAGTTCCACGAGTTGCCGGCGCACCTGGTCCCGGGGAGTCCCCTGGTGCAGGCCGGTGATGATCTCCTTGAGCAGGGCGATGCGCTTGGCGCGGTTGTCGAGCAGTTCGGCCATTAGGGACTCAGCGAGGCGGCGAGGGTGTCGAGCACGGCGCCAGGGGCGATCCCCAGGCCGAGGATGCCGGCGATGAGCAGGAGGCAGAGCAGGCGCGAAGGCCAGGACAGGGCGATGGGCGGCTGGTCGCTGGACTCGCGGAAACACGCCTCGCGCACCACTCTCAGGTAATAGTACACGGCGAGGGCGGCGTTGAGCACCGCCAGCACCACCAGCCAGAGGTGGCCTTTGTGGAGGGCGGCTTTGAGCAGGGCGAACTTGCCCATGAAACCGACAAAGGGCGGGATGCCGGCCAGGGCGAAGACCCCCACCAGCAGGGTCAGGGCCAGGAGGGGGGAGCGGCGGTGCAGGCCAGCCAGGTCCTCGATGCGCACATTGGCCCCCTCACCGGAGACGAGGAAGATCACGGCGAAGCAGGCCAGCACCATCAGCAGATAACCGGTCAGGTAGTAGAGGGCCGCGGCGTACCCGGCCTGGTCCATAGCCACAAAACCGATCAGGGCGTACCCGGCGTGGGCGATGCCGGAGAAGCCGAGCAGGCGTTTGAAGTCCTGCTGCCCCAGGGCCAGGAGGTTGCCGTAAAATATCGAGGCCACCGCCAGCAGCGCCAGCAGGCCGGCCAGGGCCTGGGAATCTGGGCCGGCGAGGGAGACCACCCGCACCAGCACGGCCACGGCCCCCAGCTTGGGCAGGGAGGCGATGAGGCCGGCGGTCTCGTGGGCGGCGCCCTGGTACACGTCTGGGGTCCAGAAGTGGAAGGGGAAGAGGGCCAGCTTGTAGAAGAGCCCGCAGCAGGTCAGGGCCAGGGCGGCGATGAGGATGGGTGAGCCGGCCATAGGGCGCAGGGCCTGGGCCAGCCCGGCTATGGAGGTGGTGCCGCCCAGGCCGTAGAGGTAGCTCATGCCGAAGAGCATGACCCCGTTGGCCGCCACCCCGAACATGATGTACTTGATCGCCGACTCCATCTGCACCCGCTGGCCCTCGCGCTCGCGGCGCATGGGGACCATCAGGTACAGGGGAAAGGCCGAGAGTTCGAGGGCGACCACCAGGGTGATGAGTTCGGCGCTGCTGACCAGCATGGTCAGGCCGCAGAGGCTGAGGGCGAGGAAGAGGAAGTACTCGGGTTTGAGGTCCTGGCGGATGTCGGGGAGATGGCCGCCCACCAGGAGTACCAGGACGAAGCCGGCGGCGAAGACGAGTTTGAGGAACTGGGAGAAGAGGTCCACCTGGTAGGCCCCGTCGAAGAGCAGGGTCCGCTGGTCCAGGCTCAGGATTGCGGCGGCCAGGGCGGCGAGGGCCACGCCCATCGCCACCTTCCGTGCCAGAGCCACGCCGCCCTCGCCCAGGGTGACGACAAAGAGCGCCAGGCTGCCCAGCAGCAGCACCAGTTCGGGGAGGAAGGCGGCCAGGGTGGTCATGATCTCACCTCCCCGCCAGGGCCGCCGCCTGGGTGGCCTGCTGCACCAGGTGCGCGACGCTGGGGCGCAGGAGGCCGGCCACCAGTTCGGGGTGCAGGCCGATCCACAGGACCAAGAGCAGCAGGGGGGCCAGGGTGAGCACCTCGCGCAGGTTTAGATCCGCGACGGCGGCGTGGTCCGGGTTGTGGGTGCCCCCGTAGGCGACCCGCTGCAGGAGGCGCAGCATGTACGCGGCGGCGGCTACCACCCCCGGCGCGGCGACCAGGACCAGCAGGGCGGAGCGGGAGAAGGCGCCGCTGAGGACGAGGAACTCGCCGATGAAGCTGTTGGTGCCGGGGAAAGCGAGGGAGGAGAGGCAGAAGACCCCGAGGAAGGTGGCGAAGACCGGCATGCGTTTGCCCAGGCCAGCCATCAGGTCCAGCTCCCGGGTATGCAGCCTTTCGTAGAGCATGCCAACGCAGAGGAACAGGGCCCCGGTGGTGATGCCGTGGTTGACCATCTGGAAGACCGCCCCCTCAATCCCCTGGGCGTTGAGGGCGAAGATGCCCAGGGTGATGAAGCCCATGTGCCCGACGCTGGAGTAGGCCACCAGCTTCTTGAGGTCGGTCTGGGCCAGGGCAGTGAGCCCGCCGTAGAGGATGGCCGCCACCGAGAGCCACAACACGTAGGGGGTGAAGACCTGGGTCCCGTGCGGGGTGATGGGCAGGGAGAAGCGCAGGAACCCGTAGGCGCCCATCTTCAACAACACGCTGGCCAGGATGACGCTGCCGGCGGTGGGGGCTTCCACATGGGCGGCGGGCAACCAGGTGTGGAAGGGGAAGATCGGTACCTTGATGGCAAAGGAGACGAAGAAGGCCAGGAAGACCCAGCACTGGAAAGAGGCAGAGTAGGGCCGGCCCATCAGGTCGGGGATATTGAAGGTGCCGGCCTGCACGTACAGGGCGATGATGGCCACCAGCAGGAGCACCGAACCGGCCATGGTGTAGATGAAGAACTTGAGCGCCGCGTAGACCCGGCGCGGGCCGCCCCAGACCCCGATGAGCAGGGCCATGGGGATGAGCATGGCCTCCCAGAAGGCGAAGAAGAGCACAAAGTCCAGAGCACAGAAGACCCCCACCATCGCCCCTTCCATCACCAGCAGGCAGACCATGAACTCCCGCACCCTGGCGGCGATGTAATTCCACGAAGCCAGCACGCACAGGGGGGCGATCAGGGTGGTCAAGAGCACCATCAGCAGGCTGATGCCGTCCAGGCCCAGGGTGTAGTTGACATTGAGGAAGGGAATCCAGGCGGCTTGTTCGGCGAATTGGAAGCCGGCGCGACTGGGGTCGAAGTCCCGGTACAGGGTCAGCGAGAGGCCGGCGATGGCCAGGGTGGAGATCAGGGTCCACCAGCGCAACAGGCGCACCTGCCCGATGAGGGCGGCCATCCCGGCGGCAAGCAGGGGCAGGAAGATCAGGGCGCTGAGGATGGGAAAGGCTCCGCTCATGCCGCCCCCCACCACAGAAAGAGGGCCAGGCCGGCCAGGGCCAACAGCGCCAGGGTGAGGTTTTCCTGCAACTGGCCGCGCTGGGCCAGGCGCAGCCGGCCGCCCAGGCCCCGGATCCCCTGGGCGAAGCCGTCCACGGCCCCGTCGATGACGCGGTTGTCGAAGCGGCCGGCCAGGTGGGCTGCCCCCATCAGGGAGCGCAGGGCGATCACCCGGTACAACTCGCCCACCCCGCCATCCAGCCACTGTACGGGCCGGCGGGCCAGCCACTGGAGCAGCCGGCCGCCCTGGCGGTAGAACCAGTCGAGGTCCAGGCTGATGGTCGGCGCGGGCTCCAATTTCCTGATCAGCAGGAAGAAGCCCACCGCGGTGAAGAGCAGGAGTTGCAAGGTCTCGCTCAGGTGGTAGGCGGTGTACGGGTGGTACTCCACCGGGTAGGGCAACTGGTCGTAGAGGAAGGGGGTGTAGCAGCCGATGAAGACGCACAGCAGGGAGGCGGTGATCATGGCGGCGTTCATGTTCCAGGGCGGCTCGGCGGCCCGCTCCCAGGTTTCCGGCTTGCAGTTGTTCTTCCCGAACCAGATGAAGTAGGGCACCTTGAGGCCGGTGTGCAGGAAGGTGCCCACCGAGGCCAGCATGAGCAGGAAGCCGGCCCACAGGAGATGCTCCTCGAAGCCGGCCTGCACGATCATCGACTTGCTGACAAAGCCGCTGAAGAGGGGAAAGGCGGAGATCGAGAGCCCGCCGATCAGGGTGAAGAGGAAGGTCCAGGGCATCTTCTTGTACAGCCCGCCCAGCTCGGTGAACTTGCTCTGCCCGGTGGTGTGGAGCACCGCCCCGCAGCCCATGAAGAGCAGGCCCTTGTAGAGGATGTGGGCAAAGGCGTGGGCGCAGGCCCCGTTGATGGCCAGTTGGGTGCCGATGCCCACCCCGGCCACCATGTAGCCCACCTGGCTGATGATGTGGTAGGCCAGGAGCCGGCGGCAGTCGTTCTCCAGCACTGCGTAGACCACCCCGTACAGGGCCATGACCACCCCTAGCGGGATGAGGAGTTCCATGCCGGCGAAGCCCCGGCACAGGGCGTAGACCGCGGTCTTGGTGGTGAAGGCACACAGGAAGACCGAGCCGGTGGGGGTGGCCTCGCTGTAGGCGTCGGGCAGCCAGGCGTGCAGGGGCGGCACCGCGGCGTTGAGCAGGAAGCCGATCAGCACCAGATACGCGGCTAGGGAGGGATGGGCTACGTCGAAGGCGCCGAAACTCCAGCCAGCCGCGCGGCAGTGCAGGGCAATCCCGGCCAAGAGGGACACCCCGCCGGCCAGGTGGACCAGCAGGTAGCGCAGGCCCGCGGCCGGGGAGCCGGGCCGCCGGCGGAACCAGATCAGGAAGACCGAGGAGAGGGCCATCAGCTCCCAGAAGAGGAAGAGGGTCAGGAAATCCCCGGCCAGGATGGCGCCCAGGGAGCCGGCTACGTAGAGCCAGGCGGCCTGGTGCTGGCCCCAGTCCTCCAGGTGCAGGGCATAGAGGGTGCCGATGATGCACATCAGCCCCATGATGTAGAGGAAGACCGTGCTGAGAGCATCGACCCGGCCAAAGACCAGGGTCCAGTCGAGGAACTGCACCTGGCCGAAGGTGCCCGGCTCCAGGAGCAGCACCCGGGCGAAGACCAGCAGGGGCACCAAAAAGAGATACGCCCGGCGCAATCCTCTGGGCACCAGGGGCAGGAGCAGCGCGCCCAGGATCAGGATCAGCGAGGGATGTACCCAGAACTCAGTCATTGCAGTATTGCACCCATGTATGACGCTGTTGACGATCAGGTCCGTGGGGTGCCCGCTCCGGTGTTTCTGAAGTCCCGGATCTTCCCCCTCGCTCCATAAACTGCGCTTCCCCCGGCCCAACCCTGCGATCCTTCCCCCGGCCACTCCCCCAGAAGCCGCCTCCGGGGCACTCCCACGTCCCTGAAAATTCAGTCATCGTAGTAGTCTTCGCGGGTCATGATGCCGGCGTGGCCGAACCACTTGGAGAGGACGATGAGCAGCATGCAGCCCACAAAGCCGAAGACGGTCCAGAAGCCGGGCAGGTGCTCGATCCAGGTATGGGCGTGTTCCTTGTCCACCATCAGGGCGTCGAGGAGCACCAGCAGGGCCAGCAGGCCCAGGCAGCATTGCACCACCCTGCTCAGGCGGGCGCGGAGGTATTCGATGAGAGCCAGCATCAGGGCAGCACCCCCTTGGCGAAGTCCATGATGAAGTCCGGGTAGAAGCCGAGGAGCACCGAGACGAGGGCTGTCAGGGTCAGGGGGATGAGCATGGTCAGGGGCGCCTCGGTATAGTGGTGCTCCTCACCGGTGGGGGCCTTGCCGAAGAAGGCGCTGTACACCACGGGCGCAAAGTACGCGGCGTTGAGCAGGGTGCTGGCCAAAAGCACGGCCAGGATGCCGAGGGAGCCGGCGTCGAGGGCGCCCAGGATCAGGTACCATTTGCTGACGAAGCCGCCCACCGGCGGGGCGCCGATCATGCTCAGCGAGGCCAGGGCAAAGGCCCCGAAGGTGAAGGGCATGGCCCGGCCCAGGCCGCTCATCTGGGAAATCTCCTTCTTGTGGGCGGCCACGTAGATGGCCCCGGCGCAGAAGAAGAGGGTGATCTTGGCGAAGGCGTGGTTGGCGATGTGCAGGAGGCCCCCGGCGATGGCCGCCGGCTTGAGCAGGGCCACCCCCAGCACGATGTAGGAGAGCTGGCTGACGGTGGAGTAGGCCAGCCGCGCCTTGAGGTTGTCCTTGCTCAGGGCGATGAGGGAGGCGGCGAGGATGGTGAGGGAGACGAAGTAGGCGGTGGGCAGGCCCAAACCCAGGGAGTCCATGCAGTCCACCCCGAAGACGTAGAGCATCACCCGCACCGTGGAGAAGACCCCCACCTTGACCACCGCCACTGCGTGCAGGAGGGCGCTGACCGGGGTGGGGGCCACCATGGCGCCGGGCAGCCAGTGGTGCAGGGGCATGATGCCGTTCTTGGCGAAACCGAGGATGCAGCAGGCGTAGAGCAGCGTCACCAGCCCCTGGTGGGCGCCGGGCGGCAGGATGCCGGTCTGGATGTTGGTGGCAAAGTCGAGGGTGCCGCTCAGCACGTAGATGCCCACCATGGCCGGCAGCACCAGGCCCTTGGCGGTGGTGGTCAGGTAGACCAGGTATTTGCGCGCCCCCTCGTAGCTCTCCTCGTCCTGGTGGTGGGCCACCAGCGGGTAGGTGCAGATGCTGACGATCTCGTAGAAGAGATAGAGGGTGAGTAGGTTGTCGGCAAAGGCGCAGCCGATGGCCCCGAAGAGAGCCAGGGCGAAGCAGGCGTTGAAGCGGGTCTGGGCGTGCTCCTCCAGGCCGCGCATGTACCCGGCCGAGTAGAAGACGGTCAGCACCCACAGCCCCGAGGCGGCCACCGCAAAGATCATGGACAGGGCGTCGGCCCGCAGGGAGAAGCTCAGGCCCGGCAGCAGGCGGAACAACTCGTAGTGCAGGGTCTGGCCGGCGCGCACCTCGGCGGCCAAGGAGAGGGTGAGGCCAAAAAGGGCCAGGGCCGCGGCCAGGGAAAAGCCCTCGCGCAGATTGGGGCGCCGGCCGGCGAGCATGACCAGCCCCGCCCCGGCCAGGGGGACCAGCACCGCCAGGAGGAGCCGGATGTCGGGGGGACCCAGCATCTCAACCCCGCAATTCGGCCAGTTCGTCGGCCTCGATGGAGCGGTAGTTGCGGTACACGGCGATGACGACGCTCAGGGCGATGGCAACTTCCGCGGCGGCCAGGCCCATGATGAAGAGGACGAAGACCTGGCCCTGGGCCGGTTCCGGGGCGGCGAAACGGTTGAGGGCGACGAAATTGAGCGAGGCCGCCGAGAAGATGAGTTCCCCGGCGATGAGCATGCCGATCAGGGTGCGGCGGCGGAGCAGCCCGTACACCCCGGCGGCGAAGAGGAAGGCGGCCAGGGCCAGGTACGGTTCGGGGCGGTCGTAGAGGCTCATGCGGCGTGCCGCCCGGTGCGAGCGATGCCCAGGGCCCCGAGGATGGCCACCAGCAGCACCAGGGAGATCAGCTCGAAGGGCACGCTGTAGGTGGTCAGGAGCGCCAGGCCGATGGCGGCGACCGAACCTTCGCTGGGGCGCGGCGCCGGGGCCGGCCAGGGATGGCCCAGGCTCAGGGAGAGCAGGCCGGCGAGGAGGGCCGCTCCTACCACTAGGGCCAGGGCCCCCCAGCGCCGCGAGACCTGGCGCGCGGTGCGGGCCTCGGGCTCGTCCGGCTCGGCGAGCATGATGGCGAAGGCGATGGTGACACACACCGCCCCCACGTAGATGAGCACCTCCATGAGGGCGAGGAAGGGGCTGCGCAGAAAGTAGTAGAGCCCGGCCAGGCCCAGGCAGCACAGGGCCAGGCCGCAGACGCTGCGGATGACCCGGCGCGAGAGGGCGGCGATCAGGGCTCCGGCCGCGGTCATGGCCGCGCAGAGGACAAAGATCCCCTCGGCGATGGGAGTCACGGCTGGGCCTCCCCGGCGTCGGCCGGCGGTGTTCTGGCCGCGTGCTCTTTCGACTGCTCCTCCAAGCGCCGGAGCAGGTCCAGGTGGAAATCCTCCTTGCTCCGGCCGGCCAGGTTGTACTCCCTGGAGAAGCGGATGGCCTCGCTCTTGCACGCCTCGACGCAGGCGGCGCAGAGGCTGCAGCGGGTGAAGTCGAGTTGGTACTCGGTCACCATCTTCTTGCCCCCGCCCTCGGGCTTGACCCCCTCGACGGCGATGCACTCGCTGGGGCACGCCTTCTCGCAGAGCTTGCAGGCGATGCAGGCGGCCCTGCCGGTATCCTCGTCGAGGACCAGCTCGATGTGGCCGCGGAAGCGGGGGGGCATCTCCAGGGCCTGGTGGGGGTACTGGACGGTGACGTCCTTTTTGAAGAACTGGGCGAGGGTCAGGCGCATGCCGGTGACGAGGCTGCCCAGGCCGCTGGCGATTTCCTTGAGCCGATTCTTCATCTCACATGACCTTCATCATGGCCGCGGTCAGGATCAGGGTGAAAAGCGAGAAGGGGATGAGGATCTCCCAGGAGAGGTTGAGCAGGTTGTAGAACTGGGTGCGGGGAAAGGTCCAGCGCACCCAGATCACCGAGAAGACGAGGAAATAGAGCTTGAGCAGGAACCACCACACCCCCGAGTACGCGCCGAAGGGGCTCTGCCAGCCGCCCAGGAAGAGCACGGTCATCAGGCTGCAACCCAGGACGATGTTGGCGTACTCGGCCATGAAGAAGACCCCAAAGCCCATGCCGGCGTACTCGGTGAAGGCCCCGGCCACCAGCTCGCTCTCGGCCTCGGCCATGTCGAAGGGGGCGCGGTTGGTCTCGGCCAGCATGCAGGTGTAGAAGATCAGAAAGGTGAGGGGCATCAGGGGATTCAGGTCGAGGCGGAAGAGATTCCAGCGCCAGAAGGGGCCTTCCTGGAGGGCGACGATCTCGCTGAGGTTGAGGGTGCCGGCCACCATCATCAGGGTGAGGGCCGCCAGCAGCATGGGGATCTCGTAGGCGATGTCCTGCGAGACCACCCGGGCCGCGGAGATGATGGCGTACTTGTTGCGCGAGGCCCAGCCGCCCACCATCAGGGCCAGCACGTTGATGGAGCCGAAGGCGAAGACCATCAGCAGGCCGAGGTTGACGTCGAGGGCCAGCAGGGACTCGCCAAAGGGCATCAGGGCCAGGCCCATCAGCCCTGGGGCAATGACCAGCAGGGGGGCCAGGCGGAAGAGCAGGGCGTCGGCGCCGGGGGGGACGATGAACTGCTTGGAGAGGAGCTTGAGGCCGTCGGCCACCGGCTGCAGGAGGCCGGCCCAGCCCACCTCGGTGGGGCCGGGCCGGCGCTGGATGCGGCCGGCGGTCTTGCGCTCCACCCAGACCAGGTACGCGGCGTTGAGGGCCACGAAGCCCATCAGACCGACGAGGAAGGCCAGCAGGCGGAAGGGCTCGGGCAGGCTCATGACTCACCGGTCGATGTCGGGGATGACCAGGTCCAGGCTGCCCATCAGGGCCAGGGCGTCGGGGAGCATCATCCCGGCGCTGGTCTCCTCGAAGAGGCTCAGGTTCGAGAAGGAGGGGGTGCGAAGTTTTACGCGGTAGGGGGTATCGGTGCCGTCGCTGACCACCCGCACCGCAAAGCGGCCCCTGGCCGCCTCCACCGCAAAGCAGTAGTCCCCGGGGGCCATCTTGATGGTGCGCGGCACCTTCTCGGCCACCACCGGCCCGTCCGGGAGTCTGTTGAGGGCCTGCTCGATGAGGCGCAGGCTCTGGCGCATCTCCTCCATCCGCACCAGGTACCGGGCCAGGCAGTCGCCCTCGCTAAAGACCGGGATGTCGAAGTCGAGTTCGGGATAGATCGAGTAGGGCTCGGCCCGGCGCAGGTCATAGGGGATGCCAGAGCCCCGGCACACCGGGCCGCTGGCCCCATATTTTCGACATTGCTCGGCAGTGATGGGACCGACCCCTTCGAGGCGCTTGCGCAGGATGATGTTCTCGGTGACGAGCTGGTGGTAGAGCTTGAAGCGGGGCTGCATGCGCCTGACAAAGGCACGGGTGCCCTCGATGAAGTTGTCGTCCACGTCGTTGCACAGGCCGCCGAAGCGGTAGTAGCAGTAGGTCAGGCGCGCGCCGCACACCCCTTCCAATAGGTCCAGGATCTGCTCGCGGTCATCAAAGGCGTAGAGCAGGGGGGTGAAGCCGCCCAGGTCGAGCAGGAAGGCCCCGAACCACACCAGGTGGCTGGAGATGCGGTTGAGTTCCGAGGTGATGACGCGCAGGTACTCGGCCCTGGGGGGGACGGCGATGCCGGCGCCCCGCTCCACCGCCCCGACAAAGGCGTGGGTGTAGTTCATCGCCGAGAGGTAGTCGATGCGGCTGGTGTTGGGCAAAAACTGGGCCCAGGTGCGGTTCTCGCCCATCTTCTCGTGCATGCGGTGGACGTAGCCGCACACCGGCTCGGCCCGCATCACGTACTCCCCGTCCATGGTCAGCTTTACCCGCAGCACCCCGTGGGTGGCTGGGTGTTGGGGCCCCAGGTTGAGGACAAAGGTCTCGGGAGGGGTCCCGTTGCGGGAGAAGGGGGCGGTGCTCACGCGGCAAAGTCCTTCCGGAGCGGGTGGTAGTCGGCGTCCTCGGGCAGGAGCAGGGGTTCCATGTTCGGGTGCCCTGCAAAATGGATGCCGAAGAAGTCGCGGGCCTCGCGTTCGTGCCAGTTGGCCCCCGGGAAGACGGGGCTGATGGTGGGGAGTGTTGGGTTGTCGCGGGGGATGCGGGTCCGCACCGCCACCCGCCAGGCGTGCCGGGGGTGGTAGTAATCGTAGACCACCTCGAACTGCTCCTCCTTGATCCAGTCCACCCCGGTGAGGGTGTCGATGGCGAAACCCTCACCCTCAAAGAGGCGGGCGGCCTCGACCACCTGGGAGGGGTCCACCTTCAGGTCGAGGTGGAAGCCGCGCTTGGCGTAGTCGATCAACTGCACCCCCTCGGGGAAGAGAACGGCGCAGCGTTCGGCGAGGGCTGCCAGATCCGCGTTCATTGGGGTTCCACCCTGGGCCAGCGGCGTTTGCCGGTGATCTTCTCCTCCAGTTCGAGGATGCCCTCGATCAGGGCCTCGGGCCGGGGCGGGCAGCCGGGCACGAAGACATCCACCGGGAAGAGCTTGTCCACCCCCTCCACCACCGCGTACTGCCCTGGGTACACGAAGGGCCCCCCGGAGATGGCGCAGTTGCCCATGGCGATGACCCATTTGGGCTCCAGCATCTGGTCGTAGAGAGTCTTGACCGCGGGGGCCATCTTCTTGTTGATGGTGCCGGCCACGATCATCACGTCGGCCTGGCGGGGGGAGGGCCGGAAGACCTCGGCGCCAAAACGCGAGAGGTCGAAGCGCGAGGCCCCGGCCGCCATCATCTCGATGGCGCAGCAGGCCAGGCCAAAGGTGAGGGGCCACAGGGAATTGGCCCGGCCCAGGTCCAGCAACTGGTCCAGTTTGGCAAACTTCACGATGCGGGAGTAGTCTTCTGGCGTTTCCATGTAAAGACACCCTTTTTCCAGGCGTAGACGATCACCAGGGAGAGGATGGCGACGAAGAGCAGCAACTCGTAAAAATCGCGCCAGGCGAAGTGCCGGTCGTAGACCAGGGCCACCGGGACCAGGTAGAGCACGTCCACGGCAAAGGCGACGAAGACCAGGGCGTAGAGGTAGTACACGGCGCTGTAGCGAATCCAGGCGTCGCCGATGGGTTCGATGCCGCACTCGATGGCCTGCCCGGTCCGCTCATCGACGTTGCGGGTGTGGCGGGCTGAGAGCAGGCGGACGATGACAAAGGGGATGGCGGCAAAGGCCAGTCCCCCCAGGCAGAAGGTGAAGAGATAGACCACCTCGGTGGCGAAGTCGGGTTTCACCGGGCCTTCTCCCCGTTGGCGGCCGCCTTCTTGGGCTGGCGCTTCCAGCGCGGGTACGGGCAGGCCAGCCCGTAGGGGCAGGGCTTGTTCTCGCCGCAGCCCGACTCGAAGGCGGCGACGTGGACCTCGATGTACTCGCTCCAGCCGGGGGGCACCTCGTCCTCGGCGTAGATGGCGTCCACCGGGCAGACCGGCACGCAGGCCCCGCAGTGGACACACTCGTAGGGGTGGATGTAGAGCAGGTCGCGCTGGCGGTGGGGGGGCAGCCGGGTCTCCTCGGGCGGATAGATGCACTTGACCGGGCAGACCTCCATGCAGGCGCGGTCGCAGACCTCGTGGTCCAGGTCGATGCAGGGAGGGGTGACGACAAAGGCCATGATGGGACTCCTAGATGTAGGTGCTGAGGGCCTTGAGGTAGTTGGCCCGCTCAAAGGCCGTGGGGTTGGCGCAGTGGCGCTGGCTCATGCTGCCCTGCATCTGCCGCACCGACTCGTACTCGTGTTCCTCCATCCAGCCGCGGATCTGGTGCAGCAGTTGTTTGACGTGTCCCGGGCCCTTCTTGAGCAGGGCCGAAGCCATCATCGCCACCTTGGCCCCGGCCATCAGCACCTTGAGCACGTCCTCGTGGGAGTGGATGCCGCTGGTGGCGGCCAGATCGGCGCTGACCTGGCCGTAGAGGATGGCGATCCAGCGCAGGGGCAGGCGCAGGGCCTGGGGGGTGCTCAGGAGCACGTGGGGGAAGACCCGCAGGGTTTCCAGGTCGATGTCGGGCTGGTAGAAGCGGTTGAAGAGCACCAGAGCGTCGGCCCCGTTCCAGTCGAGTTGCTGGGCCATGTGGGCCATGGCGCTGAAGTAGGGGCTGAGCTTGACGGCCACCGGGATGTTGACGTGGCGCTTGACCTCGCGCAGGATGTCGAGATAGAGCTGCTCCACGTCCTGGCTGGTGGTGGTGATCTCGGTGGGGATGTAATAGATGTTCAGCTCCAGGGCGTCGGCGCCGGCCTCCTCGATCCTGCTGGCGTACTCGATCCAACCGCCCATACTGGTGCCGTTGAGGCTGCCGATGATCGGGATAGCGACGGCCTCCTTGAGCTGGCGCAGGTGTTCGAGGTACGCGTCGGGGCCCACGTCGTAGTCCTCGTGGTCGGGGAAGTAGTCGAGGGCCTCGGCAAAGCTGCGGGTGCCGTGCTCCAGGTAGTGGTGCAGGGCCAGGGACTCGTGGCGGATCTCCTCCTCGAAGAGGGAGAACATCACCACCGCCCCGATGCCGGCGTCCTCCAACTCCCGCACCCGGTCCACCTGGCGCGACAGGGGCGAAGCCGAGGCGACCAGGGGGTTTTTCAGGTGCAGCCCCAGATAATCAGTGGTCAGATCCATCTCACGTCTCCTCCCCGTTGGTCGGTGGTTCGGCGGTGTGGCCGATGGCGGCGAGTTGCTCGTAGAAGCGCCAGCGCTCGTTGACGTCGGCCTGGGCCTCCTCCAGCAGGCGGGCCGCCTCCTGCGGGTGGCTCTTGGCCAGCATGCTGTAGCGGGTCTCCTGGTAGGCGTACTCCTTGAAGGCGATCTTGGGCGCCTTGGAGTCGAGGCCCAGCCTATGCTCGTTTTCGGGGTGGTAGCGGAAGAGGGGCCAGTGCCCGCAATCCACCGCGGCCTTCTGCTGCTCCATGCCGGCCTTCATGTCGATGCCGTGGGCGATGCAGTGGCTGTAGGCGATGATCAGCGAGACCCCCTCGTACGCCTCGGCCTCCAAAAAGGCGCGCACCGTCTGCGCGTCGCCGGCGCCCATGGCCACCTGGGCCACGTACACGTTGCCGTAGCTCATGGCGATCTGGGCCAGGTCCTTCTTGCGGGCCTGCTTGCCGGCGGCAGCGAACTTGCTCACCGCCCCGCGCGGGGTGGACTTGGACATCTGGCCGCCGGTGTTGGAGTAGACCTCGGTGTCCAGCACCAGGATGTTGACGTTGCGGCCCGAGGCCAGCACATGGTCCAGGCCGCCAAAGCCGATGTCGTAGGCCCAGCCGTCCCCCCCCACGATCCATACGTCCTTCCTGACCAGGTTGTCGGCCAGGCTCTCCAGGTGCCGAGCCCGTGGGCCGTCCAGACCCGCCAGCTTCTCCATCAGGGCGGCAACCCGCTGGCGCTGCTCGTAGATGCCGGCCTCGTCCTTTTGCTCGGCGCTGAGCAGTTGCCCGGCCAACTCCTCGCCCACCAGGGGGGTTAGTTCCTGTAGCAACTGGCGGGCGGTGATGGCCTGCTGGTCCAGGGACAGGCGCATCCCCAGCCCGAACTCGGCGTTGTCCTCGAAGAGGGAGTTGGCCCAGGCCGGGCCGCGCCCCTCGGCGTCGGTGGTCCAGGGGGTGGTGGGCAGGTTGCCCCCGTAGATGGAGGAGCAGCCGGTGGCGTTGGCGATGATCGTGCGGTCGCCGAAGAGCTGGCTCATCAGTTTGAGGTACGGGGTCTCGCCGCAGCCGGCGCAGGCCCCGGAGAACTCGAAGAGGGGCCGCAAGAGCTGGGAGCCCTTGACCGCGTTGAGCTTGAGTTGGCGGCGGTCGTAGTCGGGGATCTGTTCGAAGAACTCCCAGTTGGCCTTCTCGCTGGCACGCAGGGGCGGCTGGGACGCCATGTTGATGGCCTTGAGCCGGGTCTCGCTCTTGTTGCGGGCCGGGCAGACCTCCACACACAGGTTGCAGCCGGTGCAGTCCTCGGGGGCCACCTGGAGGCTGTAGCGGGCGTCCTCGGGGAAGTCGCGGCCCTTCATGGGGGTGGACTTGAAGGTGGCCGGAGCGCCCTCAAGCTGGCCGGCGCTGTAGACCTTGGCGCGTATCACCGCGTGCGGGCAGACCAGCACGCACTTGTTGCACTGGATGCAGACCTGGGGATCCCACACCGGGATTTCGAGGGAGATGTTGCGCTTCTCCCACTGGGTGGTGGCGGTGGGGAAGGTGCCGTCCACCGGCAGGCAGCTCACCGGCATCTGGTCGCCCTGGCCGGCGATGAGGGGGGCCAGCACCTCCTGCACGAACCTTGGCGCCGCGGCCGGCACCGGCGGGGGCAGTTCGGCAACGCTGCTCACCTGGGCAGGCACCGGGATCTGGTGCAATCCGGCGAGAGCCTGGTCGACGGCGGCGTAGTTGCGTTTGACCACCTCCTCGCCGCGCTTGCCGTAGGTCTTCTGGATGGCCTCCTTGATGGCGGCGATGGCTGCTTCCGCGGGCATCACCCCCGAGATGGCGAAGAAGCAGGTCTGCATCACGGTGTTGATGCGCCCGCCCATGCCGGCCTCGCGGGCCACCTTGTAGGCGTCGATGGCGTAGAACTTGATCTTCTTTTCGATAAGACGCTGCTGCACCGAGCGGGGCAGATTGTCCCAGACCCTTTCGGTGGGGATGGGGGTATTGAGCAGGAAGGTGGCGCCCTCCACCGCCTTGGCCAGCATGTCGTAGCGCTCGAGGAAGCTGGCCTGGTGGCAGGCGACGAAGTTGGCGCGCTCGATGAGGTAGGCCGAGCGGATGGGCCGCTTGCCAAAGCGCAGGTGGGAGACAGTTACCGAGCCGGATTTTTTCGAGTCGTAGACGAAGTAGCCCTGAGCGTAATTGTCGGTGCCCTCGCCGATGATGCGGATGGAGTTGTGATTGGCGCCTACGGTGCCATCGGAGCCCAGGCCGTAGAAGAGGGCGCGGGTGACCTCGTCGCGCTCGGTGCTGAAGCTGGGGTCGATCTCGAGGTGGGTGTGGCTGACGTCATCGACGATGCCGAGGGTAAAGCGGCGTTTGGGCTGGTCCTTCTTCAGTTCGTCGAAGACGGCCTTGACCATCGCCGGGGTGAACTCCTTGGAGCCCAGCCCGTAGCGACCGCCGATGACCCGGGCGCTGCGGCCGGCCTCGTCGAGGGCGGTGATCACCGTCTGGAAAAGCGGCTCGCCGACGCTGCCGGGCTCCTTGGTGCGGTCGAGGACGGCGATCCGCACGGCGCTGGCCGGCAGGGCCCTGGCGAAGTGTTCCACCGAGAAGGGATGGAAGAGGCGCACCTTGAGCAGGCCGACCTTCTCGCCCCGCTCGACGAGGGCCTCGACCGTTTCCTGCACCGTCTCCCCGCCCGAGCCCATGATGACGATCACCCGCTCGGCGTCGGGGGCGCCGGCGTAGTCGAAGAGGTGGTACTGGCGGCCCACCAGGGCGGCCAACTGGTCCATGGCCGCCTGCACGATGGCGGGCAGGGCCTGGTAATAGGTGTTGGATGCCTCGCGGCCCTGGAAGTACACGTCGGGGTTCTGGGCAGTGCCGCGGATGGCCGGCCGGTCCGGGGTGAGGCGGCGGCCCCTGTGGGCCAGCACCAGTTGGTCATCGAGCAGGGCGCGGACATCCTCCTCGGTCAATTCCTCGATCTTGGCGATCTCGTGGGAGGTGCGGAAGCCGTCGAAGAAATGGACGAAGGGCACCCTGGCCTTGAGGGTGGCGGCGTGGGCCACCAGGGCCAGGTCCATGACCTCCTGCACCGAGCCCGAGGTGAGCATGGCGAAGCCGGTGGCCCGGGCCGACATCACGTCGCTGTGGTCGCCAAAGATGGACAGGGCGTGGGTGGCCAGGGCCCTGGCCGAGACGTGCATGACGAAGGGGTGCAACTCCCCGGCGATCTTGTACATGTTGGGGATCATCAGCAAGAGGCCCTGGGAGGCGGTGAAGGTGGTGGTCAGGGACCCGGCCTGTAGCGCCCCGTGCAGGGCGCCGGCCGCCCCGCCCTCGCTCTGCATCTCCACCACCTGGGGCACTGCGCCCCAGATGTTCTTCCTGCCGGTGGAGGACCAGGCATCGGCCAGTTCGCCCATCCCGGAGGAGGGGGTGATCGGATAGATGGCGATGACCTCGCTGGCCCGGTACGCCACCCAGGCCGCCGCCTCATTGCCATCTATGGTCGCCATCCGCCTTTTCATCGTTTCCCTTTCTCTGCCTGCTCAGGGCATGACAAATTCGTGTTCGGGGTGTTTGATCGTCAGCACCGGACAGGGGGCCATCTGCACCACCTTTTCGGCCACGCTGCCGATCAGGGCGTGGGCAATGCCCTTGCGGCCGTGGGTGGCCAGGACGATCAGGTCCACCTCCTGCTCGCGGGCATAGCGGACGATCTCCACATGCGGGGTGCCGATGAGCACCGCGCTTTCGGCCTCGACCTCCTTGATCCGGGAGACGAGGTGGTTCAGGTTGCTGATCCCCGATTCCTTGACCCGGTGCAAAAGGTCGTCGGGCTGGCCGGCAAAGCCGGCGCCGGGCGCCCCGATCAGGTAGTTGTCCACCACGTAGAGCAGGCAGAGCCTGGCTTTGTGGGTGACCGCCAGTTCGGTGGCATAGGGCAGGGCGTAGAGGGCGTACTCGGACAGATCGGTGGGGTAGAGGATCTTGCTGATCTTGATCACGATGAGCACCTCCTGGCGCGGCACAGCGTTCACCCGCCAGGGGAGCAAATCGAGTGCCATTTTCCTAGATAGGGGGGAACGGTCCCGGAAGCGGGGCGAAAGTGGGGCGCCAGGGTCCCGATTGGGACATGGATGTCACAGGAGTTCTGCCGCGGCGGCGAGCGCCCCGCTCCGGCCGCTTGCGCCGGAGCAGTTGGAAGGACACCTGACAAACCTGGAAGCGCTGATCGTCTCCAATGGAAAGGAGGACGGGGTGGCGCTTCACGGGGGACTGTCCGGGCAGGAGCGGGAGCTGCTGGCGCTGATCGGCCAAGGGCAGGCGATCAAGCAGATCGCCGCAGCGCTGGGGGTCTGCGAAAAGACCGTGTGGACGATGCGGCAGCGGGTATTGAAGAAGCTGGAACTGCGAACCACCGCAGACTTGGTCAAGTACGCCCTCAAGCGCGGTTTGGCGGACTGACCACAGAGCTACCGAAAACTCCTACAAAAGTTACCGGAAACTACTACAGACTTTTGCCCGGTGTTTGGGCATATTGCTCATCAAGGGCCAGGCGCACCACTAAAAAGGGTCCTGTCTCGCCAAAGACAGAACCCCGCGCAAGCCCTGGTTCCCGATGCGCCTCTGGTTTAGCGGCCCGAGCGCCTCGTGAACCCCACGTCCCCAACAGCGACCCGGTATGCCCGCAGCCGGCCGTTGAGAGGGCGATTACATTCTATAGTAACCCCCATGACCCCGAGCCGCAAGCGGGCCGGCGGGGTGGGGGGGAGGAGAGAGGAAAGACAGGCGTCCAAAAGGAGGAGAAGCCCCCATGAAAACGAGAATCACTGCAAAGAGGATTTCTTTATGGCTCAAGCAAACAACCCCGATCCCGGTAATCCTTATCGCCACTGCAGGGGTATTCTTTGGGTTAGCTAACTCGGGACAAAGTAGCCCCACTTCTTTATCTGATGAAGACACCTGTGCCAACCTTCCTCTGCCGTTTCTGAAACCTGGGATAGATTGGAAACTTGGTATAGTGATTATCGTCCTGGAAGAGGGGCAGGAGGAGGAAGGAAAAGCATTGCACAACGCTGCCCTTGAAGGTTCTACAGTTGCAGGGATTGCACCGTTCGATTCATTGGGGAAGGTTTTGGGGTTGCAGCGGATTGGTACATGGCCGGATTACTCGACGATCTTTATGCGGGGCTTTAATCTATACTTTCCTCAAGAAGCCGATCTGGTAATGATTATGCAGATGTACTGCCAGTTCCCTTTTATCAAAGCTACTGAATTGGACTGGGGGGGAGGAGTTGATACGGTAACTCACGATTATAGCTGGGCCGAAGTGAAGAGGTTCATAAAGGGAGAATGAAACTATGAACGCTTCTTACCCAAAGATTCTTCTCGGGTTTGTTTTCTTTTTCGTAACTCACTCCTACGGACAGTACGAGTTGA
>Ga0194132_10002260_pt1 | contig 36774 bp, 37 predicted proteins | sample TA2KigOf80mmetaG_FD_148612 | JGI IMG/M metagenome (GOLD analysis project Ga0194132, IMG submission 148612) | Freshwater microbial communities from Lake Tanganyika, Tanzania - TA2015054 Kigoma Offshore 80m | ecosystem: Environmental > Aquatic > Freshwater > Lake | place: Tanzania: Lake...
CGGCTCCACCGTCATTGCCTTGCGGGGGGGACGGGTCGAGGCGCTTCGCGCGGCGTTCCATTCGACTTCGCTGCGCGTGTACATCTCGGAGGATGTCGCGGGTGTCGAGTTTGGCGGGGCGCTGAAAAACGTCATCGCCATCGCCGCCGGGATGGTGGATGCGCTCGGATTCGGCGACAACGCGAAAGCGGCGCTGCTGACCAGGGGACTGGCGGAGATGACGCGGCTGGGTGTGGCGGCCGGCGCCGACCCCCTGACCTTTCAGGGGCTTGCCGGCGTGGGTGACCTGGTCGCCTCGTCCTACAGCCCGCTCGCCCGGAACCGACGCCTGGGCGAGTTGGTCGCCGGGGGACAGACGCTGCAGGAGGCCATCGATGTGCTGGGTGAGACCGCCGAGGGCGTCGCCACCGTCCCAGCGGCGCTCCGGTTAGCTCGGTCGCTAGGCGTCGAGATGCCGATCACGGAGGGCCTCCAGCGGGTCCTCTCGGAAGGCCAGTCTCCGCTGGAGGCGATCCGCGTCCTGATGGGCCGAGAGCCGCGTTCGGAGCGGTAAGGGCGGCCGTCCGGCCCGCCGGATAGAATGAGCCCCTATGACTCACGAACACGATGGTGACGACGAATTGGACGAGGACGGGGCGACCACGCTTCCGTCGGCCGAGGCCGTCCTCGATGAGGTCGAACGAGGGATGCCGCTCCAGCCGGGACGGCTCCACGTGCTCTCTGAGCCCGGCCCGGACCTGCTCCAGCGCATCATGCGCCTCTGGCCGCGGCTGACGCCTGAACGGCGGCGGGATGTCCTGGCCGCGCTTCAGCATGAGGCTGACGAGCACTCGATTCTCGACTTTCATCGGATCTACCTGACGGCCCTGCGCGATCCTGACACGGCGACGCGGATCCTGGCTGTCCGCGGGCTCGCCGAGGAGGACCGGCCGGAGATCATGCGTCTGCTTCTGCCGATCCTCGCCGGAGACAGTTCCACCGACGTCCGGGTCGAGGTTGCGCGAACTCTGGGGCATCACGTCCTTGCGGTGGAATTCGGCCTGGTGGCGGAAGACGACGCCGAGGCGTTGATCGCCGGCCTCCGCGACGCCATCGAGGATGTGGAACAACCGGACGAGGTACGCGGGGCGGCGCTGGAGGCGCTGGGCGCGTCAAGCGACGAGGCGACCGCGGAACTGATCTCGGAGCAGTACGAGACGGGCAGCGGGATGATGAAGCTCGCCGCGCTGCGGGCGATGGGACGGAATGCCTCGGACGGGTGGTTGGACCTCCTCATCTACCATTTCGACGACGAAGACCCCGAGGTGCGCGCGGTCGCGGCCGAGGCGGCCGGGCTGTTGCTGCTGGAGGAGGCGGTGAGCCCCCTCGTCATGCTGGCCACCGAAGACAAGGACCCTGATGTCCAGGTGGCGGCGATCAAGGCGCTGGGTGAGATCGCCAGCGACGAGGCGGAACGCATCCTGAACCGCTGGCAGCGCGAGCGGCACGAACCGCATATTCGCGAGGCGCTGCGCGAGGCGCTGGGCTCTGTGCACCTGATGAACCAGGAAATGCGACACGGACAGGGTGGTCGACCGGACTTCGGCGACGAGGAGCCCCCGCTGTGAACGGCGCATTGACCGGCGTCCGGGACGAATTCTCCGCCGGCGGGGTGGTCTACCGCCACGGAGCAGAGGGCGTCGAGATTGTGCTGGTGGGACGCCGTCGGGAGCGGCTCTGGGCGTTGCCCAAAGGGAAGCCTGACGGTGACGAGGACGCGGAGCAGACGGCGCTGCGCGAGGTGCGCGAGGAGACTGGCCTCGAAGCGCGGATCGATCAACTGCTGGGCGAGGTCACGTACTGGTATACAGGCCATGACGGGCTGCGTGTGCACAAGCGGGTCACCTACTTCCTGATGGAAGCAATCGGAGGCGACATGGCGGCCCACGACCACGAGTTCGACGATGTCATCTGGGCCCATCTCTCCGAGGCGGAGCGCCTGCTGACGCACCGCAACCAGCTCCATATCCTGCGTCGCGCCGCCGAGCTGACGGATCGCGCTGCATGACCGCCACGCAGCCGCGGATCGTCGCTACCGGACGTCTCGTGCGGTTGCGTGAGAAGACCGTGGAGGACGCGGAGCGCGATTATGCGTGGCGTACCGATCCCGAGCTCGCCGCGTACGACGCGGCTCGCCCCCTGACCGTCAGGTTCACGAACTTCGTTGCCACCATGGCGGAGGAGTTGAAGTACCCCACCGCACATCGCCGTACGTATGGCATCGAGGAAATAGCGACCGGACGGCACATCGGGAACGTCATGTACTACGGGTACGACGCCACGCAGCGTGAGGCGGAGATCGGGATCACCATCGGTGATCGCGATTTCTGGTCGCGGGGGTACGGCGTGGACGTGGTGCAGACGATGCTGGGATTCCTCTTCGAGGAGAAGCGACTGCGGCGGGTATACCTGCACACGCTGACCTGGAATTACCGGGCGCAGAAGTCGTTCGAGCGTTCCGGGTTCAAGCGCATTCGCCAGTTGTCCCGCGGCGGATACGAGTTCATCTACATGGAGGCCACGCCGGAGACGCTGGCCGCAGCTCTATTGCCCCTTGCGGACGAGACGGACGGCTAACCCGGGTCTCGCACCGGTGTGTGACAGGACGTGGAAGCGGGCCGCCCTTCGGGCGGCCCGCTTGTTTCACACTCGCGTGTGGTCGACCTCGGAAGGTCCCAGACGCTAGGCAGATTTCTTGGCGACGGGACGGCCCGGGAGGTCGAGGTCCGCCGGGGGCGGGGCCGGGTTCTGCAGGCCCGCGAGGAGCTGCGACGGCACGAGCCCACGGAGCTCGTCCACGGTCCACATGCCGCCCTTGGCGATCGTGCGGTCCGGCGTCTCGTCCCACGCCAGCGACACGGAGCCGCCGGAGACGTAGAAGACCTTGCCGTTGATGTTCCACGCCTGGTCCGACAGCAGGTAACAGACCATCGGGGCCACGTAGTGCGGGGCCATCAACTGCTGGACGATGGACGCCTCGCGCACGGGAGCCTGCGCGATGCCGGCGCGGGCACGCAGTTCGCGGGCGCTGTCTGGGATGCTCGCCGTCATGCGGGTCGCCGCGGCCGGCGAGATGCCGTTCGAGGTGACGCCGTAGCGGCCGAGGTCACGGGCGAGACAGCGGATGCCGCCGGCGATGCCGGCCTTCGCCGCACCGTAGTTGGACTGACCCGCGTTGCCGGCCAGGCCGGAGCCGGACGAGAACGCGATCACGCGGCCGTACCGGTTCTGCCGCATGATGACGGAAGCCGGCTTCGCGACGTTGAAATATCCGGTCAGGTGGACAGCGACGACGTCGTCCCACTCTGATTCGGACAGGTTGAAGATCATGCGGTCGCGCAGGATCCCGGCGACGTGGATCACGCCGTCCAGCCGCCCGAAGGCGTCCACGGCCTGCTTGATCATGTTCTCGCCGCCGGCCTCGGTGGCCACGGTGTCCGTGTTGACGACGGCCTTGCCGCCGGCGGCGGTGATCTCCTTGACCACCTCCGCTGCCGGGCCCGTGTCGTGGCCGGAACCGTCCACATTCACGCCAGGGTCATTCACGACCACGGAGCCGCCCAGGGCGGCGGTCAGCAGGGCGACTTCACGTCCCATGCCTCGACCGGCGCCGGTGACGACGTATGAGCGGCCCTCCAGGGGCTTTGCCATGTTCGGTTTCCTCTCTTCCGTGACTACGCGAGCGGGCGCGCCGGAATGTCGCGGCCTGGGACTTCAACGTCCTCGCGCGGGGGGGCCGGGTTGTTGATGTCCTTCATGAGGACCGCACCGACGGCGTCGTCCAACTCATCCAGGGTCCAGAGGCCCGGCTTGAAGATGGTGCGCATCGCGGTCGGGTGGTGCGCCACGGAGACGCTGCCTCCGGAGACGTTGAACACCCAGCCGTTGATGTTCCAAGCGTCGTCCGAGGCGAGGTAGGCCACCATGGGCGCCACGAACTCCGGCTCGCGCAGGCCGCCGAAGGCGCTCTGGCGGGCCGGCGCAGTCGTGTCCGCCGCACCGGTGATGCCCGCGCTGGAACGCAGCTGGCGGGCCGAGTCCGGCACGGTCTGCGTCATGCGCGTGGCAGCACCCGGGGCGATGGCGTTGCAGGTCACGCCGTAGCGGCCCAGGTCCTTCGCCACGACGCGCGTCATGCCCGCGATTGCGGACTTGGCGGCGCCGTAGTTGAACTGGCCGGTGTTACCGAGTGTGCCTGACGTGGAGGAGAAGTTGATGATCCGGCCATAGCGCTGCTGCCGCATAAGGACAGAAGCGGGCTTGATCGTGTTGTAGTGGCCCTTCAGGTGGGTCGCGATCACCGCGTCCCACTCTTCCTTGGCCATGTTGAAGATCATGCGGTCGCGCAGGATCCCGGCCACGTTGACCAGGATGTCGATCCGGCCCCACTGGTCCACGGCCTGCTTAACCATGTTCTCGCCGCCAGCGAACTCCGCGACGGAGTCCGTGTTGACGACAGCCTGCCCGCCGGCGGCCTTGATCTCATTGACCACCTGCTGCGCCGGGCCGGCGTCGCCGCCGGAGCCGTCCACGTTCACGCCGGGGTCGTTGACGACGACCTTCGCGCCCTCTTTCGCGAACAGCATCGCGATGCCGCGGCCGATGCCACGGCCCGAGCCCGTGACGACGGCGACCTTGCCGTCCAGTGCGCCCATATCCTTGTCCTCTCCCGCCCTCTTCCGAGGGCACTTCACAGATGCACATCCTCAACGACGGAGGATGCGGATCGCCCTGTCCTACCCGCGTGCCGGCAACGTCACCGTCCCGGCTCCCGGGGAGGTTTTCTGCCCGGACGGATTCTCCGTCCAGATCTCCAGGTCGACCAGGTGGTTCGACCCGTCGATGTACTTTTTCGTGACTACGCCCCGACAGACGATGTCCTGGTTGGGGTAGTCCATCCCTCGATAGGTGCAGCCGAACTTCCGCACGCCCCCCGCTGGCGCCACCCAGTCGTGGAGCAGCTGTCCCAGAAACGCGTTCTTCAACGCGCCGTGGACGATGATGCCGTCCAGGCCAGTGTCCTTCGCGAAGGCCTGATCGTAATGGATCTGGTAGAAGTCGCCGGACGCACCGGCCCAGACGACGAGTTGCTGCGTGGAACAGTTCTTCCGGAGCGTCGGGATTTCGTCCCCCACGTCCACATCGTCCCAGTACACCTGTTCCGGCATCGCCACGCCTTCTGTCCGCCGCCCTAGTAGTTGATCAGGTTCCCGTACATTTTCGCGACGAGCGTACCGTCCGACCGGACGTACGAGGTTTCACGGAAGGTGATGAGCATCGGGCCGATCGACCCCTGCCGCTCCTGATACTCCGTGACCTTCGAGCGCGAATGAACGACATCTCCGGCGCACAGCGGTTCGAAGTACTCGAACGTCGTCCCGCCGTTGAGAACCCGTCGATATGGCGTCTTCAGAGGCGTCTGTCCGCCCATCTCCGGCCGTTCCCCCGGCCGGAAGATCAGGCTTCCGAGAAACCCGGGGGGCGCGACGACGTCGCGGTATCCGCGCTGCCGTGCGACCTCACGGTCGTAGAAGATGAGGTCCGTGTGCCCCACGGCACGCGCAAACAGACGGCAGCCGGTGGAGGTGACTTCGGAGATCATCTCCGGGCCTTCCACGCCGACCGACGCTCGCATGTCGTCCGTGATCGCAGACTCCGCCATCGACTCCCTCCTCAAGGTGAGTGAGTTGTCGGTACTGGCGTGGCACGGTCAGGGGGACGCCGTTGCGTCGTTCCCCGCGCCGCGGGCGAACGATATCGACGCCCCTCCGGGGTGTCAAACCTCATGTCGCGCCCTCGAACCTGCACCCGGTGTTCGGCATCGTGTCCTGTGTCGTGAGTTCTAGCGTGCGTGTCGCGCTGCTACGCGAGCCACGTACTCCGCACGTGCCTCGTCGATCTCGCGCCAGACGGCATGGATGTCGTTCGGGAGGGCCTGATATCGCGGGTCGGTGCCCACGGAGCCGCCGGTCAGGTCCAGTGGCCAGAACCGGCCGGCACGCAGCTCCTCGATGAGGTCACGCTCGGTCCGCACATCGCGTTCGAAGTAGGTCGCGCATTTGCCGATATCCGCCGTGGCGTGTGAGTCGGTCCCGGCCGTGCCATGAAAGTGCATCCGGTCCGCGATGCGGGCAGCCATGGCGTTCTCGTTCTGCTTGCCGCGCCCGTTCAGGACCTCCATAGCGACGATGAGCCCGAAGCCCTCGTTCTCCTCGGCGCGGTCCAGCGCATCCTCCCACTCGTGTGGCTTATCCCATTGCCATGGGTGATGGCGGCGGTAGGGGTGGGCGGCGACCATCACGCCGTCGACCTCGTTCACGTGGCCGATGAGTTCATGGGCGCGGTGCATCCCAAAGACATATTTGTGCATCCCGTAGACCAGCATGTGGCCGTCTTCGGTGTTGATCTCCATCGCCGGGATCACCGTGAAGTTGTGACGCTTCGCCAGTAGCCGGACTTCCTCTGGGTCCCAGGCCCAGTCGTGTTCGGACAGCACGATGGCATCGAGACCCGCCTGCTTCGACCGCTCGACGAGTTCGTCGGGACGCAGGTAGGAGTCCCAGGACCCCGGGTGGGTGTGCGTGTGCAAGTCGATCAGCATCGGTCCGCCGTCATGGTTCCAGCATCACACGTACAGGCGGGAACAGCGAGGGCGGCCCTGCGGGTGCGGGCCGCCCTCGTTTCACTTCCGCTCAGGCCTAGTCGTCAGCGACCAGGACCAGGTTGGCGGTGACGGACAGGACACCACCGGTGCCGTTGACGATCGCGGTCTTGGCGTTCGTCTGCTTGCCCGGGAGACCGTTGACGCCGTCCTCGGCCGTGCCTGACAGCTGCCGGTACGCCTCGATGAGCAGCATCATGCCGTACTGGCCGGAGTGGCTGAACGACAGCCCGCCGCCGTTGGTGTTGACGGGGATGCCGGATCCGCCCGGGCCGGCCTTGCCGCCCTCCCAGAGGCTGGGGCCTTCGCCGAGCTTGGTGAGCCCGACGAGCTCAGCGGTGATGCCGGCGGTGATGGTGAAGGAGTCGTAGAGCATCGCGAGTTCCATCTCGCGCGGCCCCATCCCCGCCATCTTGTACGCGACGTTCGCCGAGCGGCGTGCCGAGGTGGCCGTGAAGTCATCCATCTCCAGCATGTTCTGGTGGCTCATCGTCTCGCCCGCACCAGCGATCCAGACCGGCTTGGTCCAGAAGGACCGCGCCCGCTCCGCCGAGGCGATCACCACGGCCCCACCGTGGTCGGTCACGAGGCAGACATCGAGCAGCTTCAGCGGCCACGAGATCAGGCGGCTGTTCATGACGTCGCTGATCCCGATCTTGCCGCCGGCCGGGTTCGTCTCCTTGGAGAACATGATGGCGCGCGGGTTCAGCGTGGCCCAGTCGCGCGTGGTGACGGCGATCTGGGCGAACTGCTCCTGCGTGGAGCCGTAGCGGTGCATGTGACGCGTGAACGCGTGCGAGTACTGCGACGGGGCGCCCGTCGTGCCGTACGGATTGACCCACATCACGTCGGCCTGCCACGGGTCGCCGGGGCCCGCGCGGTAGGTGCCCTTGCCCTGGTTCTTGCGGGCGCCGGACCAGCCGGCCTCGCCATGGGCGACGACGGCGATGTCGATGATGCCCGCGTTGATCGCCATCATCGCGTGGTGGACGTGCATCACGAAGGAGCAGCCGCCGACGGAGGTCGTGTCGATCACCTTCGGCTTGATGCCTAGGTACTCGGCGATGCTGTTCGTCGTGTTGGTCGCGTACAGGCCCTCGATCTCGGAGGGCTTGATGCCGACCTGGTTGCAAACGTTCGAGATCGCCTGGATCGCGAGCAGCTGCGAGGTCGTGCCTTCTTCGATGTAGCCGATCTTGTCAGACTCGGCGGCGCCGACGATGGCGGCGGACATGGAGGGATTGCTTGGCATGGTGTTCCTCTCCTCGCCCTAGACCACGCGCCAGTAGGGGACGTGGACGTTTTCGTTGGCTTCGTCGAACTCGACCTTGACCTTCTTGCCGACCCATGAGAGGTCGGGCTTGGCGGCGTCGACGCCGCGGAGGACGGTGAACATGCGGTCACCTTCCTTGAGGTCGATATAGGCGGTGACAAAGGGGGCCTCGTCGGCCCATCCGCCGAAGGCGCGGTGCTGGACGGCGAAGGTGTGGACCCAGCCCTCACCGGACGCCTCGAACCACTCGATGTCCCGGGAGTGGCAGAAGGGGCAGATTATGCGTGGGTAGAAGTGAGCACGGTTGCAGTCCGTGCAGCGAGGAAGCATGAGCTTCCCCTGCTTGGCACCGTCCCAGAACGGTTGGGTGCTGTACGGCTCAGGGTCGGGGATGGGTTTGTTGTACGCCAACGTCCGCTCCTCTTCTGTCGCTCGGGAGGCAGGGCGCCTCCACCACTCGATGGACAGCGGCGGCCCGCAACGGGCCTCCGTGGAAGCGACGAGGGCGAGGGATGCCGCACTGCCGGGGCAGTGGAATGGCGCGAGCCCGCCGCGACCGCGCGCACTCTAGTCGCGGGATCAGCGGCGGGTCAACACGGGCGTGGACTGGGCCCCGGGGACGTCCCCCGGCCGGTCGCCAGATTCCGCCGGCGGGAGTCGGGAATCAGGCGCTTTCATTGCACCCCATAGGGGAGGGTGTTACGTTCCGCGCGGCCGCGGTCAGACTCCCTGGCGAGCGTGTTGTGCCTCCGCGGGGCTTGCCGCGAGAAGCGCAGAGCACTGACGGACGGTCTCGAAAGGACGCCGCGTGATCCCGGAGCAATTCGGTCGCGTTGCGGTCCTGCTGATCTTCGCACTCGGCTTCCCGATGCTCCCCCTCGCCATCTCCTTCCTCTTCGGACTCCTGAAGATCCGGCCGGCCCATCCCGACCCCGTGAAGAACGCGACGTACGAGTGCGGCGTCGAGGCCGAGGGTTCCTCCTGGGGGCAGTTCAATGCGCGCTACTACCTCTTCGCGCTCGGCTTCGTGATCTTCGATGTGGAAGTAATCTTCCTGTACCCGTGGGCGGTGAACCACGCGACGATGCCGCTCTACACCATCCTCAAGGCCGCGTTGTTCATCGGCATCCTGCTCTTCGGGCTTGGGTATGCCTGGCGCAAGCGCGCCCTGGAGTGGCGCTGATGCCCGCTGGCCCGCATCAGCTGCTCGGACACCGCGTGGCGGACGCCCTTGAGGCGGCGCTGCCAGGCGCGGTCATCGGCCGTCACGTCGAGTGGATCGAGGTGCGCTCAGACCGCGTCCGGGATGTCCTCCGCTGGCTCCACGACTCTGAGTCCTTCGATGCCGCCCAGCTCTCGAACCTCACCAGCGTCGACCGCCACACGCACTTCGAGGTCGTCTACCACCTTCAGTCGTTGGACCTGAATCACCAGATCGTCGTGAAGGCGATCGTCGAGGACCACGAGAATCCGCTGCTGCCGAGCGTGTACCCCGTGTACAAGGGTGCGTTGCTTCAGGAACGCGAGGTCTACGACCTCATGGGGATCCGGTTCGACGGCCACCCTGACCTCCGGCGCCTCTTCCTCTGGGAGGGCTACCCGGCGTTCCCGCTGCGGAAGGACTTCCTCAGCCTCGGCCAGATCACGGGCAAGGCGGTCAACCCGGGGTTGCAGCGGTTCCCCTTCGAGGACAAAGAGTCGCCGGACCGGATGCTGAACGCCGGCAACATCGTCACGGGCGAGCGCGAGGCCAGCGCCGGCAACGCAGGCGGCAGCGCCGGGGCGGGGCACTAACGTGAACTCCACCGCCGAACCGTACGTCCTCAACATCGGGCCGCAGCACCCATCGACTCACGGGGTCTTCCGCGTGCGGGTCGTGATGGATGGCGAGGTCATCCGTGACCTCGACATGATCGTGGGGTACCTCCACCGTTCGATGGAGAAGCTCGCCGAGGAGCGCACCTACACGCAGAACATCCCGTTCACCGACCGTGCCGACTACCTCGCGGCGATGTCCGGGAACCTCGGTCTGGCGCTCGGCATCGAGCGTCTTGCCGGTATCGACGTGCCGGAGCGGGCCTCCTACCTGCGCGTGATCTTCGCGGAGTTGCAGCGCGTCGCCAGCCACGCGATGGCGAACGGGACCCTCGTCTCAGACGCCGGCGCCTGGCAGACGCCGCTGCTCTACATGTTCCGTGAGCGCGAGAAGATCCTCGACCTCTTCGAGATGACCTGTGGCGCGCGGCTGACGACGAACTACATGCGTGCGGGCGGCGTCTCCTTCGAGCCCCCCGCTGAGTTCTGGCCGGCGCTGAACGAGCTGGTCGCCGAACTGCCGGGCCGGATTGACGAGTACATGGAGTTGCTCGCCGACAACGAGATCTTCCTGGCGCGGACGCGCGGCATCGGCATCATCACCCCCGAGGACGCGATCAACGGGTCGCTGGTCGGCCCGGCGCTACGCGGTTCAGGCGTCCCGTGGGACCTGCGCAAGGCGGAGCCATACTGCGTGTACGACCGGTTCGACTTCGATGTGCCGGTGGGCACCCGAGGCGATGTCTATGACCGCTTCATGTGCCGCATGATGGAGACGCGCGAGTCAGTGCGCATCCTGAAGCAGGCGATCGCGCAGATCCCACCCGGCCCGCACAAGAACGACGTCCCGCTGGCGCTCCGTCCGCCCGTCGGGGAGGTCTACAGCCGCGTCGAGGGCCCGCGTGGCGAGAACGGCTTCTACCTCGTATCCGACGGAGGCCCGGCGCCCTATCGGTTCCACCTCCGTGCCCCGTCACTGATCAATCTGTCGCTCCTCCGCGAACTGGCGCGTGGCGCTTCGTTGCCGGACGCAGTCGTCACCCTCGGCTCGATCGACATCGTCGTGGGGGAGATCGACCGATGAGCGAACAGCCGATGCGTCCCGCCACGCCGATGCTGCGCCAGATCGCGGAGCATCGCTCCCTGCTTCAGCGCTTCATGGGTGTTTCGAAGGAATGGAAGGGCTTCGCCCTCCTTCTGCTCGGGGGTCTCGGCCTCTCCAATCTCGCGATCGCGTATGTGGTGATCGATGGCCGTCTGGATGGCCAGTGGTACGACATCCGCGACCTCGGGAACGTCACCCAGCATCTCCGCAGCTGGATGCAGGATGAGGGGTTCCATCCGGCCGTCCCCTACCTGACTACAGCGCTCCTCGGTGCGCTGGGCATCCTCTCCGTGGTCGGGGGGTGGCTGCTGATCGGCTCCTGGGTGGAGCGGCGTGTGCTGGCGAAGTTCCAGATACGCCAGGGGCCCAACCGGACTGGGCCCTTCGGTCTGTTCCAGCCGATTGCGGACGCCGTGAAGCTGATGCAGAAGGAAGTGGTCATCCCGCGCGTCGCGGACAAGTTCCTCTATTACGCGCCGCCGGTGATCATCTTCATCCCCGCCATCCTCGGGTGGGGGCCGGTGCCGTGGGCGGGGAAGATGTCCTTCCTCGACCTCAACGTCGGTGTCCTCTACACGATCGCGATCTCGTCGCTCGGCGTACTGGGCGTGTTCCTCGCCGGGTGGTCGTCGAACAACCACTACTCGTTGCTCGGCGCCATGCGCACCGTCGCGATGATGGTGTCGTACGAGATCCCCATCTCGTTGGCGCTGCTCGCCGTCGTCCTGCTGACCGGCTCGATGCAGCTCTCGACGATCGTGGCCTGGCAGGCGAACTACAACGCCTGGCTCATCTTCCTGCTCCCCTTCGCAGCCTTCACGTTCCTGTTTGCCAGCACGGCTGAGATCAACCGAACGCCGAACGACATCGGCGAGGCGGAGTCCGAGATCGTCGCCGGCTTCTATACGGAGTACTCCGGCATGAAGGCCGGGCTGTTCATGGGCGTCGAGCTGGGGAACGCGATCCTCGTCGGCGCGATGATGGCGACGTTCTTCCTGGGCGGGTACACGATGTTCGGGCTGGAGACCTGGATCCCCGGTTACCTCATCCTCGCCGCCAAGATCGGCGCGGTGTACTTCCTCTTCGTCTGGCTGCGTGGCACGCTGCCCCGGTTCCGGCTGGACCAGTTGATGGGGTACGCGTGGAAGTTCCTCATCCCGCTCTCCGTCGTGCAGGTGCTGCTCGTCGCCGTCGAGGCCTCGATCTTCGCGCGGTGGGAGACGCCAGCGTTGTTCCCGCTGGCCGCGTTCGCCCTCCTCAACCTGGGCCTGACCGTCGAGATGGTGCGGCGCTGGGCGCACGCCCTCGGTTACGCGCCCGAGGTTGCCCAGCAGCAGCCCGTGATGGCAACGGCGATCGGTGGCCTGAAGGCCGCCCAGAAGATGCGGGGGGGCTAGTGGAGTCTCCGGGCATGATCCTGGCGTTCTTCGCGCTGTCCGGGCTCACCGTGGCTTCGGCGCTCCTTGTGTTCGTCGCGCGCAACCTGCTGCACGCGCTCGCATTCCTCGTCCTCTCCTTCCTGGGGATGGCCGGGCTGTTCCTGACGCTGAGTGCGGACTTCATCGGTGTGGCGCAGGTGCTGATCTACGCCGGGTCGATCTCCGTCCTGATGGTGTTCGCGGTCATGTTGACCCCGCTCGCGTCGCGCAACAACGGCTCGACGCTGTACGTGATCCCGGCGATGCTCGCCGCGGGTGGACTCGCAAGCCTGATCGGCTTCGTGGCCATCGACACGGAATGGGACGAGCGGAAGGGCGAGGCCCTGGGCGTCAGCGACTTCACCACGACCGTCGCCGGGATCGGTGACCTGCTCCTCGGGCGGTACCTCCTCGCGTTCGAGGTGGCCTCGGTCCTGCTGCTCTTCGCGCTCCTCGGCGCGATCGTGCTCGTGCAGGAGCGACGTCGGGCGGGAGAGGAGGCCTGATGCCCCCCATCCCCGCCATCGAAGACCTCAGCATCACGCTGGCGCACTATCTCGGCCTCGCGGGGACGGTGTTCGCCATCGGCACGGTCATCGCGCTCTCCAAGCGAAATGCCGTCGCCGTCCTCATGGGCGTCGAGCTCATGCTGAACGCGGTGAACCTCACGGTCCTCGCGTTCTCCCGTTTCTCGGCGGCCTTCGAGGAGGGCGGGAGCGCTCCGCTTGAGGGCCATGTGTTCGTGGTCTTCGTGCTCACGGTCGCGGCCGCTGAGGCGGCTGTGGCCCTCGCGATGGCGGTCCTGGTGTACCGCAGACGTGAGACGGTCGACCTCGACCGCTTCAACCTGATGCGCGGATAGCGGGCGAGGGCGACGCATATGTGGGTGAAGTTCATGGATGTCGCGGACGGTTACGCCGCGCTCATGTGGCGAGAAGTCTTCAACCAGGAAGCACTCTCGGTCCGCATCGTCCCGCCGGTCGAGGTTGGGGGGATGAAGGACCCACGCGAGATCTGGGTACCGGACGGCAAAACGCATGTGGCGCGTGAGGTGTTGAACAAAGTCTAATGCTGTTCCCCGAAATCCCCGAGGCGGCCGTCTGGGCCATCTACTTCGCGCCAGTCGCGTCATTCGTCACGATTGTGGCGTTCCTGCGCACGCGTCCGCTGCTCGCCGGACGCGTCACGATCGCCGCCGTCTTCGTCGCGTGGCTCCTGGCGCTCTGGGCGCTCGACACCGTCTCGGGCCACGATGGCGAAGCGGTCGGTTTCGCGCCGCACCACTGGTTCACGCTGTTCGAGTTCGAAGTGGACCTGGGGATCCGGCTTGACGGCCTGAGCGCGATGATGCTGTTCGTCGTGACCTCGATTTCGCTGCTCGTGCAGATCTACTCGACCGGGTATATGGCGGGAGACGGCGGCTACGCGCGTTTCTTCGCCTTCATGTCGTTGTTCACGGCGGCCATGCTCGGCCTGGTGATGTCCTCCAGCCTGCTCCAGTTGTTTGTCCACTGGGAGCTCGTCGGCCTGACCTCGTACCTGCTGATCGGCTTCTGGTTCCATAAGCCGAGCGCGGCCGCGGCAGCGAAGAAGGCGTTCATCGTCACCCGCTTCGGCGACTTCGGTTTCATGCTGGCCGTGGTGCTGATCTGGTCGAAGACGCAGACCTTCGACATCTTCGAGATCAACGAGGCCGTCCACGCGCTGCCGAGGGCGGTGGTCGCCGGGTTCGTACTGGGGCTGCTTTCCGGCGCCGCCGGCAAGTCTGCGCAGTTCCCGCTCCACTTCTGGCTGCCCGACGCGATGGAAGGCCCGACCCCCGTCTCCTCGATTGTGCACTCCGCGACGATGGTGGCGGCGGGCGTCTACCTGCTCGCGCGGTTCTTCCCGGCCGTGGATGCGGCGCCGGGTGGTATCCAGATGTTGATCGCCTACACCGGCGGCTTCACCGCGATCTTCGCGGCGTCGATGGGGATCGTGGCGACGGACATCAAGCGGGTGCTGGCGTATTCGACCATCTCGCAGCTGGGCTACATGGTGATGGCGCTCGGCCTGGGCGGGTACCCGGCCGCGATGTTCCACCTGTTTACGCACGCGTTCTTCAAGTCGCTGCTGTTCCAGGGCGCAGGTTCGGTGAGTCACGCGACTAACACCTTCGAGATGCCGCTGATGGGTGGGCTCCGGAAACACATGCCGATCACCTTCGCGACGTTCGTGATCGGGGCGCTGTCGCTCTCCGGTGTGTTCCCGCTGGCGGGGTTCTGGTCGAAGGACGAGATCCTGCTGGACGCGTGGAAGCACGACAAGTTCCTCTTTGCGGTTGCGACGGTGGTCGCCTTCATGACGGCGCTGTATATGTTCCGCGCCATCTTCATGACCTTCTTCGGCGAATACCGGGGCGGCGCGCCGGCCGAGGACCACGGGCCCACGCATGACGCGCACGCTGCCCCGGCTTCGTCGCCGCACGACACCGACGGCCACGGCGGCCTGCACGAGTCACCACGCTCGATGACCTTCCCGCTGATGATGCTCTCGATCCCTGCCGTGCTCTTCGGCCTGATCGCGCCCACCGGCTTCTTCGGCAGATTGATGGAGGGCGCGATCGATCCGTCGTTGCGCCACTTCGAGTTCCAGATCGAGCCGGTGGTGCTGGTCGCGTCGACCGTCGCGGCGCTCGGAGGCATCGCTGTGGCGGCGGCCATCTACTACGCGCGGATGCCCGCGTCGTCGGCCATCCGCAGCCGCCTCGGCCCGCTGCCGATGGTGGTCGAGCGGCTCTACTTCGTGAATGAATTCGCTGAGACCGGCATGGTGCGCGGCGTCCTCCACGGCTTCGGCCGCGGGGCGGCGCTCGTTGACAAGTACCTCGTCGACGGCGCCGTGAACGGGGCGGCCTATGCCACCCGGATCGCGGGGGACATCCTGCGCCGGGCGCAGACCGGCCAGGTGCAGGCCAACACCTCGCTCATGATGGTCGGCGTCGTGGCCGCCGCCGGGACGCTCCTGGCGCTCTCCGGCGGGCTGATCGACCGTGTTTCGCCGGGCCTTGTTGAACGGCTGATGCCGTAATGCTGACGCTCTTCCTGCTGCTCCCGGTCGCCGGCGCGCTCATCGCCATCGCGCTCCCCGCCGCTCGCGAGGGGGAGGCGAAGGTCATCGCGCTCGCGTTCACCGGGCTGAACTTCGCCCTGGCTGTCGTGATGTACGTGGTCTTCGACCGCGGCGTCGAGGGCTACCAGTTCGTCGAACGGTTCGAATGGATCCATGGTGCCGGGTTCACGGTTCAATACGTCGTCGGCGTGGACGGACTGTCCGCTCCGCTGATCGTGCTGCTCGGGCTGCTCTCGATGGTCTCGGTGCTGGTGTCATGGAAGATCGACGTCAAACCGAAGCATTACTTCGCGTGGCTCCTAATCCTCGAGTCTGCGGTCGCCGGCGTCTTCCTGTCGCTCGACCTGATCCAGTTCTTCCTCTTCTGGGAACTGGAACTGCTCCCGATGTTCTTCCTGATCAGTCAGTGGGGCTCCGGGCGTCGCGTCTACAGTGCCATGAAGTTCCTGATCTACACCCTGGCCGGTTCCGCGCTGATGCTCGTGGGCTTCCTCGTCATCGGCTTCGGCGCCAAGACCTTCGACATCGAAGCGCTGACGAAGACGCCGCCGCAGGAGACGATCGTGCCGCTGGCGATCGTGTTCTGGGCGATCATGCTGGCCTTCCTGGTGAAGTTGCCGGTCTTCCCGCTCCACACCTGGCTGCCGGACGCGCACACCGACGCCCCCACGGCAGTCTCGGTGATGCTGGCCGGCGTCCTGCTGAAGATGGGTGGCTACGGGATCCTGCGCATCGTTCTGCCGCTCATGCCGAACGAAGCGCACGATTTCTCGAAGGTGCTCGCGACGATCGCCGGATTCTCGGTGGTCTGGGGTGCGGTGATCACGCTGCGTCAGACCGACTTGAAGCGGCTGGTGGCGTACTCCTCGGTGTCCCACATGGGATATGTTCTGCTGGGGGTCTCCGCGCTCGGGCCGGTCGGCCTGTCCGGCGCGGCGCTGCAGATGTTCACGCACGGCTGCATCACCGGGCTGCTCTTCGTGATGGTCGGGATGATCTACGACCGCACGCACACGCGTGAGATCGCGAAATTACGCGGCCTGATGCACCACATGCCGCTCATCGGCACCGTCTTCATCGTGGCGGGGCTCGCCTCGCTGGGGCTCCCTGCGATGTCGGGCTTCGTCGCGGAGCTCACGGTTTTCCTCGGCTCCATCGAGGCTCATCCGGCCGCGACGATGGCCGCCGTCTTCGGCGTCGTGCTCTCCGCGGGCTACATCCTCTGGACGGTCGAGCGCATCCTGCACGGTCCGAAGACGCATGACTTCCACGACCTCACGGACGCGAAGCAGTGGTGGGAGATCACCGCGATGGCAGTCCTCGTCGTCGCCATCATCGGCACGGGCATCTGGCCCGCCGTGCTCACGGACACGGTCCGCCTCGGCATCGAGCCGATCGCAAAGATTGTCGAGGCTGCCTCGTGACCTTCTTCGACCAGGTGCATGCGGTAGGCCCGGCCCTCGCCCTGTACGCGGGGGCGGGCGCCGTGCTGTCCGCGGACCTGCTCCAGGGGCGCCGGGCTTCGATCTGGGGGTTGGCCGTTGTCGCGGGGGTGGTTTCCCTCGGTTGGACACTGGCGCAGCTCATCGTTGGGGTTGAGGCGGGCGCGCTGGGCGGTGCGGTGCGCGTCGACGCGTTCTCAATCTACCTTGCGGCGATCATCGGTGGCGTGGTGCTCGCGGTGACGCTGGCGGCTCGCGAATGGGCTTCGACGCTCGAACAGGCAGCCGAGTTCTACGCCCTGCTGCTCGTCTCTGCCGGGTCGATGGTCCTGCTGGCGCAGGCGGAGGACCTGATCACGCTGTTTGTCGCCCTCGAGACGACCTCGATCGCCCAGTTCATCCTCGTCGGTATCACGCGGAACGACCGCTCGTCCGAGGCTGGCCTGAAGTACCTCCTGACGGGTGCAGTGGCGGCGGCCATCCTCCTGTACGGCTTCGCCTTCCTGTTCGGCATGGCGGGCACGACCTCGCTGGAGGGCATCGCGGTCTGGGTCGCGAGCGCGCCCGAGGCGCAGCGGCTCCCGCTGATGCTCGCGTTCGTCTTCGTCGCGGTCGGGATCGGCTTCAAGATGGCGCTTGTGCCGTCGCACGCCTGGGCGCCCGACGTGTACGAAGGATCGCCCGCGCTCGTCGCGACCTTCCTGTCGGTCGCCTCGAAGGCTGCGGGCTTCGCGGTCGCAATGAGGCTCTTCTACACCGCGCTCGGTGGCGGTGACACGTTCATCTCACAGGACTGGGGCAAGATGTTCGCGGTGCTCGCGGCGCTCTCGATGATCGTCGGGAACACCGGGGCGCTGCTTCAGACGAACGCCAAGCGGCTGCTCGGGTACTCCTCGATCGCACAGGCGGGCAACATCGCCGTCGGCCTCGCGGCGGTTGCCGCGGGCAGCACGGCGGGCCCGAGCGGCGTGCTCTTCTTCCTCGGCGCCTACGCGGTGACGAACGTCGGTGCGTTTGTGGTCGTGAGTCTCGTCGCGGACCGCCTCGGCTCTGAGCAGATCGCGGATTACGCCGGGCTGGTGAAGCGGTCGCCGGCGGCGGCGATCGTGCTCTCGCTCTGTCTGGTCTCGCTGACCGGCATTCCGCCGACGGCCGGGTTCGTGGCGAAGGTCTACGTCTTCAACGCAGCCGTGCAGAGCGGCGAGCGATGGCTGCTCGCCCTCGTCGCCTTCGCCGTGCTGAACACCGCGATCTCCGCCTTCTACTACCTGCGCTGGGTGCGCACGATGATCCTCGACGAGCCGCGCGACGCGACACCGTTCCGCGCTTCGGGTGGAGTGCAGTTCGTGCTGGCCGTCTCCGCGGTCGGTGTTCTGCTCTTCGGCCTCGACCCGTCGCCGCTCATCCAAGCCGCGCAGGACGCTGCCGCCGCGCTGCTGTAGGCGCGAGGCATGCCCGCAGCCCGTTACCCCCTCGACATCCGGGTCGCCTCGGCCCAGCGTGGCCAGGTCGATCTGGTCGCGCTGCGCCGCCTCGTCCGCGAGGTGTTGCGCGACGAGGATCAGCCAGTAGGCACAGCCCTCGCGCTGCGCATCGCCGGCGACGAGTTCCTCCACACCCTGAACCTCGAACACCGAGGCGTGGACGCGCCCACGGACGTCCTCTCCTTCCCTTACGACGAGGGCGAGGCCGTCCCCGTCCCGGAAGGGTTCGAGGACAAGGAGGGACGCTACCTCGGCGATATCGCCATCTCGCTGGAGACGGCCGGGCGGCAAGCGAAGGCGGCGCGGATCACCCTCGACGAGGAGGTGCGGCACATCGTCCTGCACGGGGTCCTGCACCTGCTTGGCTATGACCACGAGACGGCGGCGGAGGCGCGGGACATGGAAGAGCGCGAGGAGCGGCGTCTGGGCACTCACATCCACGGCGGTCCGAAGCGCCGAGGGCCTGCGCACACGGACTAACGCTGTCTTGCCTGCCCCCTCCGGGGGCCGCTGATACACTTCCCGGTGAGCGTGCGGAACTCCCCTTCGTGGCGCGGGAGCCGAGTGGCCCAGGAAGTCTTTTATCGGAAGTGGCGGCCGCGTCGATTCGCCGATGTCGCCGGCCAGGATCCCGTCACGACCACCATGCGTAATGCGGTGGCCGCCGGGACGCCTGCGCATGCCTACCTCTTCTGCGGCCCGCGCGGCACCGGCAAGACCACGACCGCCCGGATCCTGGCGAAGGCCGTCAACTGCGGCGACCCGCAGGCGGGCGAGCCCTGCGAGCAGTGCCCCTCCTGCATCTCCTATAACGAGGGTCGCGCCATCGACCTCATCGAGCTCGACGCGGCCTCGAATCGTGGTATCGACGAGATACGCGACCTCCGCGAGGGGACGGGTTACGCCCCTGCCGCCGGCCGATACAAGGTCTACCTGATCGACGAGGTCCACATGCTGACGGACGCGGCGTTCAACGCGCTGCTCAAGACGCTGGAGGAACCGCCGCCGCACGTCATCTTCGTCCTCGCGACGACCGAGGCGCATCGCATCCCCGCCACCATCCTTTCCCGCTGTCAGCGCTTCGACATGCGCCGCATCCCCGTGTCGGCGATGGTGCAGCGGCTGGAGACGATCGGTTCGGGCGAGGGGCTGACCGTCGCGCCCGGGGGATACGAGCTGATCGCCCGGCAGGCGACCGGGTCGCTCCGCGACGCGGTGAACCTGCTGGACCAGTTGGTGGCCTTCCATGGCACGACGCTGACACTGGACGACGTGCGGGCCGGCCTCGGACTGGTCGTGGATGACCGGGCCGCCGGACTGGCGCGGGCCGCCGTCACGCGCGACCTCGCCGGCGGGCTGAACCTGCTTGCCGGAGCGCGCGACGACGGCGTCGAGGTACGCGCGTTCCTGCGCGAGACCGTGGCAGTCCTCCGCAGTCTGCTGATGTTCAAGGCGGGCGCTGGCGACCGTCTCGGCCTCGCGGACGCGCAGGCGGACGAGATCGATGCGATCGCCGTGGACGCCTCGGTCGCCGACATCGTCGCCGCGTTGGAGGCGCTCTCCGGCGTCGACTTCGCGGGCGACTCGTACGACTCCCTGCCCGCGGAGATCGCGTTCGCCGCACTCTGCACGGGCATCTCGTCGGCGTCTGCTGCCCCTCCGCCGGCGCCGAGTGCGCCCGCACGCGCGGCCACACCTCCGCCTCCCCGCGCCACCGCCACGCCTGCTCCGGCCTCCGAGGGTGCGCCGTCCCGCCCCGCCCCCCGCGCAATGGCTGCCCGACCGGCCTCGAAGGTATCAGCCGCTCCAGCCCGTCCTGCGCCCGCGCAGCCTGCGGCCTCGGCTCCCGTTGCCGCTCCTGCTCCATCGCCACCGACGCGCGAGTTTGCCCCGACCGGCGGAGGGGACGCCACGCCGGACCTCGCGCTGCTCAGGGAGCGCTGGGACGCGGTGCAGGCGACCATGCGCGGCTACTCGAGGCCCGTGGGGGCACTTTTCGCCATCGCCTACCCGAAGGCGGCGGACGGCGAGCGGGTTGAGGTGGGCCTGCCGTTCCAGCAGCAGGTGGACAAGGCACGCGACCAGGACGGCGGCAAGGTGCTGCAGACATTGACGACGGCGGTGGCTGGGGCCCTCGGCCGCCCCGTCCAGGTGAACGTCGTGCTCTGGTCCGAACTGGGAAACACGGGGCATGTCCCGTCCGCGCGCCCGACGCGGAGTCACCTCGTAGAGGAGGCGCTGAAGCAGGGCGCCGAGCCCATCGGTGAATGACTTCCGCGATCCCTCGGGCAGCGGCGCGTCGCCCATCGCGCGACTGGTGGATGCATTCCACCGGTTGCCGGGGATCGGCCCGAAGAGCGCTCAGCGTCTCGCGTACCACGTCCTCCGCGCCCCTGAAGAGGAGGCCCGTGACCTCGCCGATGCTTTGATGGAGGTGAAGCGCTCCGTGGTGCTCTGCGCGCGATGTCAGAATGTCACGGCGGAGACCCCCTGCCGCATCTGCTCCGACACCGGGCGGGAGCGAACGATCATCTGCGTCGTGGAAGAGCCACTCGATGTGGTCGCGATCGAGCGCACCGGAGGGTTCCATGGGCTCTACCACGTCCTCCACGGCGTCATCTCACCGGCGGATGGCGTGGGGCCGGAAGACCTGAAGATCGCCGAGTTGCTCGCCCGGATCCGCGATGTCGACCGCGACATCGCCGAGGTGATCGTCGCGACGAACCCGAACCTTGAAGGGGAAGCGACATCGATGTACCTCGGGCGGTTGCTGCGCCCTCTCGGGATCCGGGTGACCCGGCTCGCGCGGGGCCTCCCGGCCGGGGCCGACCTCGAATACGCTGACGACGTCACGCTCGGGCGGGCGCTCGAGTTCCGGCAGGAGGTCTAGCGTGCGGGATCTGATCGCGGCGGCGGCCCGGCTCCCGCTCTGGGTGCGTTGGGGTGTAGTGTTCTTCGTGATCTTCATGACGGCGTCGGCATTCCGGGGAAACCTCGCGGAACGTCCGCTCTACACCACGGGCGTCTGCGTCCTCGTGAGCATCGCGTTCGGCGCGCTGGCACAGGTCGAGCAGAAACTCCCGGGCGGTCGCCAGAAGCGCACGAAGCGCGAGTAGCCGAGGCCCACGGCCATGCCCGGGCGAGCCCCTCGCGTCACCAAGACGGAGGCGATCGTCATCCGTCAGCGCCGCCTGGGGGATGCCGACCGGATCGTGACCCTGATCACCCCGCTCCGCGGCAAGGTCGATGTCGTCGCGAAGGGCGTGCTGCGCTCGAAGAGCCGCCTCGCCGGGCACCTTGAGCCCCTCACTCACGTCGAGGTCGTGCTGGCGCACGGGCGCTCGCTCGACGTGGTGACCCAGGCCCAGGCCGTCGAATCGTTTCCGGCGCTGCGCGGAGACCTCGACCGCCTCTCGGCGGCCCTCTACCTTACCGAACTGGCGGATCGCTTCACCGTCGAACACGCGGATGCCACTGGACTCTTCACGCTGCTCCACGCCGCCCTCGTGCGTCTCGACCGGGGTGACGGCCAGCAGGTCGTGACACGCACGTACGAACTGGCGCTGCTGGATGCGACTGGCTTCCGGCCGGAGTGGACGCGTTGCCTCGGCTGCGGTGTCGAGGTGCCGGCGGGAGAGGCGCGCTGGTCGCCGCTGGAGGGTGGTGTGATCTGCGTCGAGTGCGTCGCGCGCTATCCCGGCGCGCTACCCATCGACGCCACTGCGCTCCGCGTGCTCCGCGCCTACCAGTCGCTGCCGTACGAGGAGGCCGGCCGGATCCGCCTCACGGATGACCTCGCCGCACGCCTCGAGCAGATCATGCACTCGCTGATGCGTGCTGTGGCCGAGCGCGAGTTGAAGAGCGCCGCATTTGTCAGCGCCGCGCGTCACGCCCGCGTGGCCGAGGAGACGGCGACGGCCGGCCTCGATGAGATCGGGAACGGCGCATACGCCGAGGACGCGGACTAGGGGCGGGCCCGGAGGTTGCGGTAGTCGACGGGGCCTGCGCGATCACCACGAGTGCCCGCTCGCGTCCCGCGAACGGGTCCACAATCACTTCTTTCTCCTCCAGCACCTTGTAGTCGAGGAAGAAGCGGCGGACCTCCAGCATGATGTGGGCGGGGACATCTTCGAGCTCGTGGATGTGGTTGTAGACAGGGTCGAACGTGCTGACCGCCAGCACCTTATCGTCGGCCTTCCCCTGGTCGCGCATGTGCATCACGCCGACCGGACGCGCGTACACGAGGGTCAGTGGCGGCACCGCCTCCTGCCCGAGCACGATCACATCGAGCGGGTGGCCGTCGTCGCAGTAGGAGCGGGGGATGAAGCCGTAGTTCGCGGGGTAGCGCACGGAGGAGTACAGCACACGGTCGAGTTTGATCAGGCCGCTGGCTTTGTCCAGCTCGTACTTGTTCTTGCTACCCTCGGGAATCTCGATGACCACCGGGAGCATATCTGCGGTCTGGGACTCGTCGACTTCGATGTCGTGCCAGGGGTGCATGGGAGTCCGATCTCTGCTCGCGTCAGGAGCGACGCGTCATGACGTAGTCGATGAGCCCGTCCAGCGTCTCACGAGTCTCACCGGGCGGCAGCGTCGCCAGCGCCTCACGGGCCTCGCTGCCGAACTGGCGTGCCACGGCCATCGACTCGTCGATCGTGCCGGAGGCGAGGATCTCCCGGATCGCGCGGTCGAGGTTCGCCTTGCGGCGGACGCCCTCGAACGCCTTCTTCACGGGGTTGTCGTCCAGGTGGCGCTGCATGTAGAGGATGGCGGGCAGCGTCAGCGTGCCCCCCTGCAGGTCGGAGCCGGCCGGCTTCCCCATCACCGCCGGGTCGCCGGTGAAGTCGAGGATGTCGTCCACGATCTGGAACGCGATCCCGAGGCGTAGCCCGTACAGCCGCATCGCCTCGACCTGCTCCGCGCTCGCGCCCGCGACCATTGCGCCCCCCTGGGCCGCCGTGCCGAACAGGGACGCCGTCTTGCCGATGATCCGGTCGAGGTAGCGCTGGACGTCCGCGGAGTACTCGAAGACGGTGATGTCCTGAGTCAGTTCGCCCTTGGCGATCGTCATCAGGGTCTTCGCGAAGACGCGCACGACCTGCGTGTTGTCCGTCTGCGCGATGAAGTCGGCGGCGTGCGCGAACATGTAGTCGCCCAGCATCACCGAGGCGGCGTTGCCGAACAGGGCATTCGGAGTCGGCTCGCCACGTCGTTCCTCGGCGCGGTCGATCACGTCGTCGTGGACGAGCGTCGCGGTGTGCAGGAGTTCGACGCTCGCTGCCAGCGGCACCAGCCGGTCGAGGTCGTAGACGCCGAGACGTCCTGCGAGGAGAGCGATGGCGGGCCGCATCATCTTCCCGGTGCCCGCGAGGGCGGTCTCCAGCATCCGCTGCAGAAACTCGAACCCGACGTTCTGCGCGATCGAGTGGATCTGCGCGCTCACGCGCGGCAGGTCGCTTGTGACGGGGCCGTACAGCCGCTGCATCTCGGGCGTCGTGTTCGTCATGCCGTCTCCGCCGCACGCTCGAAGCCGAAGAACCGCGCGGCTGTCGCGGAAGTCGCCTGTGCCACGGCTTCCGGGCTGACGTCCCGGAGTGCGGCGACGAAGCGGGCCGTCTCCACCACGTACGCCGGCTCGTTCCGCAGACCTCGATGTGGCGCGGGAGTCAGGTACGGGCAGTCCGTTTCTACCAGCATAGAGGCCAGTGGGATACTCCTCGCGACCGCCTGCCCGCGCTCATTCCCCTTGAATGTCACCGTCCCCGGCACCGAGATCACGAAGCCGATGTCGACGTACCGCTGCGCCAGTTCGAGGTTACCCGAGAAGCAGTGCATCATCCCCACCGGCCGCCCGGCCTCGAAGGCGGAGCTGGCACGATGTGCCCAGTTTTGAAGGGTGTTGAAGCACTCCTCGTCCGCCTCGCGCGCGTGGATCATCACCGGCAGTCCGGTGGCGAGCGCGAGGTCGAGTTGCCACGCGAAGGCGGCACGCTGCTCCTCCGGCGGCGAGAGCGTGTAGTGGAAGTCGAGGCCGATCTCGCCGATCGCGGCGAACCCGCCGCCCTCGATGAGCGCCTGGAACGAGGCGCGGTCGCGGCCGAGGTGCTTCGCCTCGTGCGGATGGATGCCCCCGACCGCGACGAACCGCCGGTCAACCGCGGCGTACTCGTGGCAAAGCAGGGAGGTCCGGAGGTCCACGCCGACGTCGACGATCCGCGTGAGGCCGGCGGCCCATGCGCGGTCGAGGACGGCACCGCGGTCCTCGGTGAACTCGCGCGACCAGGTGTGGGCGTGCGAGTCGGTGATGCCGGGAAGCGGCTCAGGCGGCTCGCCGCGGCGGGAAGGCATCGACGGCGCGCCGGGCTACAGCCCGAGGCGCGCTTCCTCCTCCGCGACGACGGAGTCGTCCAGTTTGCGATAGAGCGGCCCCGGTTCCGGCAACACCGTCCCCGCGAGCACCGGCGTGCGTCGCCAGCCGGCGATGCCGACCGTGCCCTCGTGCCCCAGGTACTCCCAGGCACGCTGCGTCGTGAACGGCAGCACCGGGTTCAGCATGGTCACGAGGCCCGAGATCGCGTTCAACGCCACGTACAGCGTCTCCGCGGCGTGGTCGCGGTCGGCCTTCACCGCCTGCCACGGCGCGCGCGTGTCGAGGTACTGGTTCGCGGCCCCGGCCACCTCCATCGCCCCGGTCAGCGCCCGGCGCATCTGCACGCGGTCGTAGTCACCACCGACGGTGTTGAACGCGGCGTCGACGCGATCGAGAAGCGCTCGCGATTCTGGGGAGAGACGGTACGGGGCATGCCGTAGCACGTCCCCAGAAAAAATCCCTGGTTCTAGCAATCGTGGGGGTTCAGGCACCCGGCCGTCGAAGTTGCGGCGCGTGATCGTGAGGACGCGGTTCACGAGGTTGCCCCAGCGAGCGACCAGCTCATCGTTGTTGCGCCGCACGTACTCCGCCCAGGTGAAGTCGGCGTCGCTCGTCTCGGGCATCGCGGCCGCCAGTGCGTATCGGAACGGGTCGGGGTCGTACCGTTCGAGGTAATCGGGGAGCCAGACCACGCCGCCGCGGCTTTTCGAGGCCTTCGAGCCGGACATCGTGAGGTACTGGTTGGCGGGCACGTCGGACGGGAGGTTCAGCGTGCCGTCCGACATCAGCATGGCGGGCCAGATCACGGTGTGGAACGGCACGTTGTCCTTGCCGATGAAGTACACCGTGCGCGCTGCGGGGTCCGTCCACCAGGCGTGCCAGCCGTCGGGGTTCCCGTTCGCGGACGCCCATTCCTTCGTTGCGGAGAGGTAGCCGATCACCGCCTCGAACCAGACGTAGATCCGCTTCGACTCGTACCCCTCGAGCGGGATCGGGACGCCCCAGGTGATATCGCGCGTGATCGCGCGGTCGATCAGCCCCTCGCGCAACATCCCGAGGGTGAAGTTGCGCACATGAGGGCGCCAGTTGTTGTGGTCGGCGCGCTCGATCCATTCGATCAGGCGTTCCGTGAAGGCGGTCAGTCGCAGGAAGAAGTGCCGCGACTTCCGCCGCTCCGGGGTCGCGTCCGACAGCTTGGATCGCGGGTTGATCAGTTCGAGGACATCGAGGGTCGCCCCGCAGTTGTCGCACTGGTCGCCTCGCGCGCCGTCGAACTGGCAACGCGGGCAGATCCCCTCGACGTACCGGTCAGGGAGGAAGCGCCCGGCGGTGGCGTCGTAGAGCAGTTCCTGTTCGGCCTCGTACAGGTCGCCCTGCTTGAGCATCCGGAGGAAGAGGTCCTGTGTGACCTCGATGTGGTTTGGCGTGTCAGTTGACGTAAAAATGTCGAACGAGATGCCGAAGCCCTTGAAGGTTTCGAGGAACGACTGGTGGTACCGCTCGAACACGGCCTCCGGCGTTGCGCCTTCCTGCTCGGCGCGGACGGTCACCGGCGTGCCGTGCGAGTCCGAGCCGGACACCATCAGCACACGGTTCCCGCGCATCCGCTGGTACCGCGCGAAGATATCCGCCGGCAGGTACGCGCCCGCGAGGTGTCCCGCGTGCAGGTGGTTGTTCGCGTACGGCCAGCCGACAGAGACCAGGATCGCCTGGCCGGAGGTGGAGGCAGACGTGTCTGAGGGATTTGGGGACATCGGACGGAATCGTACCGCGTGCCTCCACAAGGAGCAGGGGCGTCCCTGCGTGGAAATGTTTACGTTCCCGAACGGTAGATATTGACCGAGGCGCAGAGCGCGGAGTAGGTTGCTTGGAACCCTTCTTGACCTCGATTACCTGGGCGGGGAGCACGAGATGCGGGTACACAACGTCTGGAAGCGTCGGCTGCGGATCTCGCGGCTCCGCGCGCGCGCATGACCAACCCCCTCGGCGACGAGGGGGTTGTGCGTAGTTGGGGAGTGTCACTGATGGTCACGAGCGAGCGCACCCACATCGACCTGTCGACGACGACGCTGCGTCCCAAGACGCTGGAGCATGCATACGGCTTCGACGATGTCGCCATTGTGCCCGGTGCGGTGACGACCAACCCGGAGATGGTCACCCCCGAGTTCAAGCTCGGCGATCACACCTTCGCCATCCCGGTGATCGCGTCCGCCATGGACGGTGTGGTCGACCCCGCCTTCGCCGTCCGCCTCAGCAAGCACGGCGGCATGGGTGTCCTCAACCTCGACGGCGTCTGGACCCGCTACGAGGACGCCGACGCCATCCTGCAGGAGATCGCCGCCGCCGACCTCGAAACCTCCACGAAGATCATCCAGCGCGTCTACCAGGAGCCGGTGAAGGACCACCTGGTCGGCCAGCGCGTCGAGGAGATCAAGAAGGCCGGCGGGGTCGCCGCCGTCTCCTGCACCCCCCAGAACACGAAGAAGTTCGCCCCGATCACCCGAGACGCCGGCGTCGACTTCTTCGTCGTCGCCTCCACCGTCACCACGGCGCGCCACGTCTCTCGTTCGCTCAAGGGGCTGCGCCTCGACGAGCTGGTCGAGCAGATGAAGGGCGTGCCGATTATCGTCGGCAACACCGTCGACTTCACAGCGACCATCGAGTTGATGGAGACGGGCATCCACGCCGTCCTGATCGGCGTCGGGCCAGGCGCGGCCTGCACCTCGCGCGAGGTCCTCGGTATTGGGATGCCGCAGGTCTCCGCCACCATCGAGACCGCCTATGCGCGGGATGTCTACTTCGAGAAGACCGGCCGCTACGTGCCGATCATCACGGACGGCGGCATTCGCACCGGCGGCGACGTCTCGAAGTCGATCTGTGCCGGCGCAGACGCCGTCATGATCGGCTCCCCGTTCGCCGGCACCATCGGCGCGCCGGGCCGCGGCTTCCACTGGGGCATGGCGACACCGAACCAGGAGTTGCCGCGAGGCGTGCGTGTCCAGGTTGGCCAGGTGCATACGCTGGAGACGCTGCTCTTCGGGCCCACCTCGAAGACGGACGGCACGGAGAACCTCGTGGGCGCCCTGCGTACCTCGATGTCCACGTGCGGGGCGCAGACGATCCAGGACTTCCACCAGTCCCGGATGATCATCGCGCCGTCCATCAAGACCGAGGGCAAGATTTACCAGATCGCCCAGACCCGCCCCGCCGGCATCTAGCCGGTGGGGTAGCCCACGCGCACTTCGAGTGTCCGCCGGATGCCGCGCAGGTCGCGGTGATGGCGTACGTCGAGGCCGGTCCGGCCCGCCTCGGTCAGCGCGCGGGTGACGAGTTCCTCCACCCAGGAGATCTGCCCGGCCCCCACCTCGAAGATCGCGGCGGCGACCGGGGAGAGATGCGCGTCCAACTGCTGCGCCAGGCGGGCGATCAGTTCGACGCCTTCGGGGCCGCCTTCGACGGCGATACGCGGTTCTCGCTCCCGGATCTGGGCGGGGAGCGCCTCGAATTCCTCGGTCGGGACATAAGGGAGGTTGGCGAGCAGAACGTCGACCGGCTCGCTGAGCGGCTCTGCGAGGTCGCCCGTCAGCAGGACGACGCGGTCCTGCAGTCCGAAGCGACGCATGTTCCGTCCGGCCCACTGGAGTGCCTCGGACGAGACGTCGACGGCGAAGACCTGCGCGTTGGGCGCGTGCTGCGCGACCGAGAGGGCGATCGCGCCGGAGCCGGTGCCGATATCCGCCACGCGCACGAGGCGGCGGGCGTTGGGGTGCCCCCTGACCGCGTCGAGGGCCGCCTCCACCAGCGTCTCGGTCTCCGGGCGGGGGACGAGACAGCCGGGGCCGACCTCGAACGTCATCCCGAAGAACTCGCGCCTTCCCAGGATGTAGGCGAGCGGTTCGTGCTGGATGCGGCGCTCCATCAGCGTCGCGAACGCCTCGGCGGCGGCGGGGGAGGCGACATCGCTTCCGGCGGCGATCACCCGCGCACGGTCGAGGCCGGTGGCGAGGCCGTACAGCAGTTCCACCTGGAGACGGGCGTCGTCCCCGTCATCGGCGGCGTGGACGGCCTGGAGGCGCTGGGCGGCCTCGTGCAGCAGGTCGCGTATGAATCGAGGACCGCCGGAGGTCACGCGCCGACGGTGGCCAGCAGGCGCGCCTGTTCCTCGGCGGCGACGGCGTCGATCAGCGCATCGATCTCGCCGTCTAGGACGCGTGGCATGCTGTGGACGGTCAGCCCGACACGGTGGTCGGTGATGCGGTCCTGCGGGAAGTTGTAGGTGCGCACCTTCTCGGCGCGGTCGCCGCTGCCGACCTGCGACTTCCGCAGCGAGGCCTGTTCCGCCGCCTGCTTCGACCGTTCGAGTTCGTAGAGCCGTGCGCGGAGGATCGCCGCCGCCTTCTCGCGGTTCTTCGTCTGCGATCGCTCGTCCTGACAGGTGACGACGATCCCGGTCGGGTTGTGCGTGTAGCGCACCGCCGTCGCCACCTTGTTCACGTTCTGGCCCCCGGCGCCTCCCGAGTGGTAGATGTCGATCCGCACGTCGTCCCAGTTGATTTCGACGTCCACCTCGTCCACCTCGGGCATCACGGCGACCGTGGCCGTCGAGGTGTGGATGCGGCCCTGGGTCTCGGTCTGGGGGACGCGCTGGACGCGGTGGACGCCGGACTCGTACTTCATCCGGCTGTAGGCCCCCCGGCCGTGGACTTCAAAGACGATTTCGCGGTAGCCGCCCGCCTCGTTGATCGAGGTGTTCAGCACCTCGGTCTTCCAGTTCCGCCGCTCGGCGTACCGCTGGTACATGCGGAAGAGGTCGGACGCGAAGAGGCCTGCCTCGTCGCCGCCCGTGCCGGCGCGGATCTCGATGATCACGTCCTTCTCGTCGGCCGGGTCCTTCGGGAGCAGCGCCATCTTCAGCTCGTTTTCGAGGTCGGCGAGCAGCGCCGTCAGCCGCTCCGCCTCCTCCCGGCCGAGTTCGCGCATCTCTTCGTCGCTCTCGCCCTGGAGCGCTCGCGCCTCTTCGAGGTCCTTCGCCGCCTGCTGGTAGCGCCGGTAGATCTCCACGATGACTTCGAGGGTGGTGCGCTCCTGCGCCAGAGCCTGGATACGCCGGTGGTCGGTCTGGACCTCGGGGTCAGACATCAAGCGCGTCAACTCGTCGTAGCGCGCGGCAATCTCGGCAAGGCGTTCGAACATGGAACGAGGATAACAGCGGGCCGGGATACGGTCGGGCGGCTAGCCGATCACCCCGCGCACCACGTCCGCGAGTCCATCGAGGGCGACCGTGCGTTGCTCGGCGTTACCTCGAAGCGGCTTCACCGTCGCCACGCCCTCGGCTGCCTCGCGGTCGCCGATGATCACCGCGACGGCCGCGCCCGAGGCGTCCGCGCCGCGCATCGCCGCCTTCATCGAGCGGCCGGGGATCCCCGCCAGTACGGAGAGCCCGGCGGCGCGCAGCAGCGAGGCCGCGCGGACGGCAGCGGCGGCGCCCGCCTCACCGAGGGGGATCGTCACGACGTCGACGGTCGCGGCGGGTGGCATCAACGCACGCGCCTTCAGGTTCAGCGCGATCCGGTCGACGCCCACGCCGAAGCCGACGGCGGGCGTGTGGACGCCGCCGAGGAGTTCGATCAGCCCGTCATACCGGCCGCCACCGCCGACGGCGCCCTGGGAACCCTCGGCGTCGCGAGGCTCGAACTCCCAGACCGTGCGGGAGTAGTAGTCGAGGCCTCTCACGATCCGCGAGTCCACCTCGTAGGCGATGCCAAGGCTGTCGAGGTGGGCCTTCACCGCCTCGAAGTGCCCGCGGTCGGCGTCGTCGAGGAAGTCGAGGATGCTCGGCGCGCCCTGGACGGCCGGGTGGCCCGCGTCCTCCTTCGAGTCGAGCACGCGCAGGATGTTCGTCTCGTACCGCCGCTGGGAGTCACGCGAGAGGGTGGTGACATGCGGGGCGAAGTGCGCCCGCAGCGCCTCCATGTACAGGTGTCGGGTCGCCGCGGTGCCGATGCTGTTGATCCGGAGTGCGATGTCGGAGAGGCCGACCTCGCGGTAGAGCGTGGCCTGAAGGTCGATCAGTTCCGCGTCGAGGGCCGGCGAGTCGCTGCCGATCGCCTCGGCGCCGAACTGCCACAGCTGGCGGTAGCGGCCGGCCTGGGGGCGGTCATAGCGGAAGAACGGCCCGAAGTAGTAAAGCCGCACGGGCTGCGGCCACGATCCCATGCCGTGTTCGAGGTAGGCCCGGCAGACGCCGGCGGTCCCCTCCGGGCGGAGCGCGAGACGGTCGTTCCCGCGGTCCTCGAAGAGGTAGACCTCCTTCTGGATGATGTCGGACTCATCGCCGGCGGTGCGGAGGAAGACCTTCGCGTCCTCCACGATCGGCGTCGCGATCGGGCGGTAGCCGAAGCGGTGGGCGACGGCCTCGGCGGTGTCGCGGATGTGCGCCCACAGCGCCGCGTCCTCCGGCAGCAGGTCATGCATTCCGCGGGGCGCGCGCAGCTCGTCGGCCATGGGGGGATGCTACGGGCGGCTTGATCGGCGGGCAACGAGGCGTGCCACGCTGGCCGCTGCGCCGGATGGAGACGGGCGGGAGGCATATACTCCTCGAACGATGGTGGTTTCAACGGCCCAGCCGGCTGGCGCTCGCGAGTTGCTGGAGGAGTGCGCCTCCTACCTGCCGCCTGACCGCGTCGAAGCCGTCCAGAAGGCCCTCGAATTTGCGATCCAGTGCCACGAGGGCCAGTCGCGCAGATCCGGCGAGCCCTACGTCACCCACCCGATCGCCGTCGCCCGGCTGGTGGCCGACCTCCACATGGACCCGCCCTCGGTCATCGCGGCGCTTCTCCACGACACGATCGAGGACTGCGGGATCACGGCGGAGGACATCCGCCGCCGTTTCGGGCCGGACTCCGCCACCCTCGTCGAGGGCGCCACGAAGATCGACCAGCTGCCCGACCGTCCCCTCGATGTCCAGGAGCAGGACACCGAGACGCTCCGCAAGATGTTCCTGGCGATGGCCGAGGATGTCCGCGTCGTCATCGTGAAACTGGCCGACCGGCTCCACAACATGCGCACGCTGGAGCACCTCTCTCCCGACCGTCAGCAGGCGCTGGCCCGCGAGACGATGGATATCTACGCGCCGCTCGCCTCCCGGCTCGGTGTCTGGCAGTTCAAGTGGGAACTCGAGGACCTCGCCTTCCGCTGGCTCGACCCGGAGGGCTATCGCCGCGTCGCCAACGCGGTCACTTCGAAGCGCTCGGAGCGCGAGCGGTACGTCGCCGAGATCACGAAAGAGCTCCACGACATGCTCGCCGCCGAGGGGATCGAGGCGGAGGTCACGGGACGCGTCAAGCATCTCTACTCCGTGCAGGAGAAGATGAAGCGGTACGCCGCCCTCGGGCGGTCGTTCGACCAGATCCGCGACCTCCTCGCCGTGCGGGTCTTCGTGAAGACGGTCGGCGACTGCTACAACGCCCTCGGCATCGTCCACCAGCACTGGAAGCCGATCCCCGGCACCTTCGACGACTACATCGCGAACCCGAAGGAGTCGCTCTACCGCTCGCTCCATACCTCCGTGCTCGGACCGGGGATGCGGACGTTCGAGGTGCAGATCCGTACCTATGAGATGCACCAGGTCGCCGAATACGGCGTCGCGGCGCACTGGCAGTACAAGGAGCAGGGCACTGGCCGCGACCGCCAGTACGAGGAGCGCATGGCATGGCTGCGCCACCTCCTCGAATGGCAGCAGGAGGCCTCCGGCACCGACGACTTCCTGGAGTCGATCAAGACGGACGTCTTCCGCGACCAGGTCTTCGTCCACACGCCCAATGGCGACGTCCGCGTCCTCCCGGCCGGTTCGACGCCGATCGACTTCGCCTACCGCATCCACACCGACCTGGGCCACAACTGCGTGGGAGCGAAGGTCAACGGCAAGCTCGTGCCACTGCAGACACATCTGCAGAACGGCGATGTCGTCGAGATCGTCCGGTCGAGGGCGTCACGCGGGCCATCCCGCGACTGGCTGATCCCGTCCCTCGGCTACCTCGGCTCCGCCCATTCGCGGCAGAAGGTGCGTCAGTGGTTCCGTCGCGAGCACCGCGAGGACAACATCGAACGCGGCCGCGAGATGCTCGAGCGCGAGATCAAGCGTCTGGACATCGGCAAGATCCCGGCCGACCTGCCGAAGCAGCTCGGCTTCGAGGGGATGACCGACCTGCATGCCGCGATCGGATCGGGCGACCTCTCGCTCCAGAAGCTGATGAACCGGCTGGTCGAGCTGACCCCGCATGTTCAGCCGCTGAAGCCGTCGCCCTCCACGGCGGCAGCGGCCCAGCCGGGTTCGTCTGGCATCCGCGTCCTCGGTACCTCCGGGCTTCACGTCCAGATGGCGCGCTGCTGCCGCCCGCTCCCCGGCGACTCCATCGTCGGCTACGTGACGCGCTCCCGAGGCGTCACGGTCCACCGCGCGGACTGCGGGAACGTCCACTGGGGCCGCGACGCCGAGCGCGTGGTCGAGTGTGACTGGGGTCCGTCCGGCGATGTCTACACCGCCTCGATCGAGGTGCTGGCATGGGACCGCGTCGGCCTGCTGCGCGACGTCTCGACGATCATCGCGGACGACAAGGTGAACATGGTCGCGGTCCGCACCGTCGAGCACGACGACCGCACGACATCCGTCCAGGTGACGCTGGAGACGACCGGTGGTGAACAGTTCACACGCCTGCTCTCCCACCTCGACGCCGTCCGCGGCGTGATCTCGGTCCGTCGTACCAGTCAGTAGGCACCGGCCTGCGGGGGGCCGGGTGAGCCTGCGCTCATCCCTTTGGCGTGCCGTTTCCCACTTGGAGGTCACCGTATACGCCCGAATACTCGGGGTGCCCCGGCGAGACATTGGAGGCCACTCGTGCCCCCCTCAAGATGTGCAGCAGGACTCCGATGACCCTCGCCATGATGCGCAGCGGCGCCCTGCGGGGCATCGAAGGCATCCCGGTGGATGTCGAGGCGGACATCGGTTCCGGCCTGCCGGCGGTCAACATCGTTGGATTGCCGGACGCCTCGGTCCAGGAGGCTCGCGAACGGGTGCGTGCCGCGATCCGCAATACGGGGTTCGAGTTCCCTCTCCGCCGGATCACCGTGAACCTCGCTCCCGCGGACGTGCGCAAGGAGGGGCCACTCTACGACCTCGCAATCGCTGTCGCCGTGCTGGTGGCCAGCGGCCAGGTCGCCGACCGCTTCTCGGACACGGCACTGTTCGGCGAACTCTCGCTCGACGGCCGCCTCCGCCACATCCCCGGCGTCCTCCCATTCGTCGCGATGTGTGCAGCGCAGGGCATCGGCAGCGTGGTCGTGCCGGTCGAGGACGTGGCGGAGGAGAGGTCCGTGGGTGGCGTCCGTGTCCACGGGCTCGACAGCCTTCGCCAGGTGGGTGAGCCGTTCGAGTCCTGGCCGGAGGCGACGCAGATTCAGGTCGCTGAGGCGGACGGAGCGCCCCGGGAAGCGCACGACCTCGCGACGGTGCAGGGGCAGGAGCATGTGAAGCGCGCGCTGGAGGTGGCGGCGGCGGGCGGCCACAATCTGCTCATGCAGGGCCCGCCGGGCCCCGGCAAGACCCTCCTGGCGCGGGCGCTCCCCGGTCTCCTGGCCCCGCTCACTCCCGCCGAATCGATCGAGGTGGCGAAGGTCTACTCGGTCGCCGGGCTGCTCAACCGGGAGCGCCCGCTCATGCGCGAGCGGCCGTTTCGCGCACCGCACCACACGATCTCGCACGCCGGGCTCGTGGGCGGCGGCTCGCACATCCGGCCGGGCGAGGTCTCCCTCGCACATCGCGGCGTGCTCTTCCTCGACGAGTTCCCCGAATTTGGCGCGACCGCCCTCGAGGCGTTGCGCGAGCCTCTGGAATCCGGAGCACTCACCATTTCGCGGGCGCGGGGCTCGGTGACGTTCCCGGCGCGGGTGTTGCTGGTGGCGGCAATGAACCCGTGTCCCTGCGGGTATTACGGCGACCCGGTACGTGCCTGTACCTGCCCGGAGGCCACCGTCACCCGCTATCAGCGCCGCGTCTCCGGCCCGCTCCTCGACCGCATTGACCTCTTCATTGACGTCCCCCGGGTCGAGTTCAAAGAGCTGACGGGCGAGGCCACCGGAGAGCGGTCGGAGGCCGTCCGTGCCCGGGTCGTCGAGGCGCGCGAGCGGCAGGCGGCACGCTTTTACGGCACCTCGACCGTCGCAAACGCGGAGATGGGGCCGCTCGACGTGCGGAAGCACTGCCAGCAGCAACTGGAGGCCGCCGCGCAGCCGCTCCTGGCTGCCGCGATGCAGCAACTCGGCCTCTCCGCTCGCTCCTTCCACCGCGTCCTGAAGGTCGCCCGCACGATCGCCGACCTCGCCGGCAGCGAGCGGATCCTCACGCCCCACCTCGCCGAGGCGGTGCAGTACCGCCGTCGCGGCGCGGAATAGTCCTCGCAGGCACGAACGTCAGCGAGTCGGCAGGTGACAGCGAGGCTTCGGGGTTCAGATGCCCGGGCTTACGTCGATGCTCTTCGGGAGACGGCACGCTCCCCCGTCGTGTGTGGACAGACCTGCGCTGCCTGGACGTCGTTCAACGAGACCCATACCCGCGGCGGAGTCGCTCCATGGCTGGGTCTCTTTGATTCGGTCTGGCTCCCGCTTGCCGGACAGAGGTGACGAATGTCACCAGTTGCTTGATGATCGTTCAGTGGCCCGGTCTTCCGCCGATAGTGTCTGTAAGCCAACGTCTGGAAAACATTGTCCGATAGGGCATTCCAACAAGGCACGCTGTGAGGGGCCGCAGATGACTTTCTCCATTGAAATTCCAACCCTTCCGGTGGCCCGGGTGCGGGCGCTGGCGCTCGTCGCCAACGTCAATCCCTCGTACGACGATCTGGTCGGCGTGATCGACGCCGACCCCGCGCTGACCATCGCGCTGCTGCGTGCGGCGAATTCCGCCGCGTCCGCTCCGGTCGATCGTGTGAAGACGGCCCACGTCGCGATGGTCCGTGTGGGCATGAAGGAAGCACGCCGGATCATCATGGGCGTGGCGCTGTCGAATTAATTCCAGAGCCTGCATCGTTCCGGGATCGATGAGGATGAAATCTGGCGACACCTCATCGCCACCGCCGTGCTTGCCGACGCGACCGCCTGGGGTGAAGTCCGGCACTCCGAGGCCTTCACCGCTGGTCTGCTTCACGATGTCGGTCGCCTTGCGTTGGCGACGGCAGAACCGGAGCGGTATGCCAAAGTGGTCAGCGTTGCGCAGCGCGGGGTGCCGACCAGCGAGGCGGAACGGGCTGTCTTCGGGATGGACCACGTTGAGTGGGGTGCCTCGCTCGCCCGTCTCTGGGGATTCCCCGATGAGATTGTGGCGGCCATCACGGATCACCACGTCGCCTCGCAGCAGGGAATCTCGTGGGTGGTCACTCGCGCTCGCGAGATGGCGGCGGGCCTCGGCATCGGCGACGGGGTAGTCGCCCCGATGCCGCTCGACCCCGGAAGCGAGGCGGCGATGATGCCCGTCATCGAGGACCTCGGCGGCGAGGAGTCCGTCCTCCAGCGGGTGGCGCGGTACCAGGGGGCGATGGCCACCGCCGCGTAGACGGTGATCGAGGGCCGGGTACTATTCTCCCATGGCCTTCCTTCCGTTCCGCATCGAATTCTCTGACCGGGCGATCGACGACCTTCACCGGCGGCTCGATGACACACGGTGGCCGGACACCGGGTGGGACACGGGCTGGGTGACCGGCACGAAGGACAGCGTCCTGCGCGACCTCGTGCGGTACTGGCGGAACGACTTCGACTGGTCGAAGCAGCAGGCGGCGCTGAATCGGCGCGCCCATGTCCGAGGCGTCATCGATGGCGACGAAATGCACGCCATGCTGATGGCGGGGCCGGGCTCCGAGCGGCGCACGCCCGTGCTGTTGATCCACGGCTGGCCCGGCTCCTTCGTGGAGTTCATCGAGGCGGGCGAGCGGCTGTCGGAGGGTGTCGACGGTGCGCCGGGGCTGGACGTGGTCGTGCCGTCGCTGCCGGGGTTCGGGTTCTCCGAT
>Ga0194132_10002262_pt1 | contig 36725 bp, 42 predicted proteins | sample TA2KigOf80mmetaG_FD_148612 | JGI IMG/M metagenome (GOLD analysis project Ga0194132, IMG submission 148612) | Freshwater microbial communities from Lake Tanganyika, Tanzania - TA2015054 Kigoma Offshore 80m | ecosystem: Environmental > Aquatic > Freshwater > Lake | place: Tanzania: Lake...
TGCAGATGATTGCCATTTCTGTACTCCTGGCGACACCGCCGTGGGTTTATGAGATCTGGACGTTCAGTGGTTATGTGCTCATGTATGCTGCGGCCATGCTCACACTGGTATCCATGATCCTCTACCTCGTGGCCGCATGGCCGGCGCTGCGTATCGGGCTCGAGCGTCGCTGATCCGAAAAAAAGCGTTCACCGCAGGTTCCTTCCCTGAATTGCGCGCTGTTAGAATGCGCCCCCCTCTGGGCTGGGTGGCAGAGTGGTCATGCAGCGGACTGCAACTCCGCGTACGCCGGTTCGATTCCGACCCCAGCCTCCAACTTCCTCGAGTGCTATCCGCAAGAGATGCCGAGTGCTGATGCAGCCGCCCGAGGGTGCAGGTGAACGGGATGAGCCACGGGAGCTGCCACGTTGAAACCGGATAGCGGTGGTGGCGGTGAAGAGCAGCTGCCGCGACATCTGACGTTTGGAGCGGTGTTGTTCCTGATGCTGAACGGCATCGTCGGCGCCGGGATATTTGGCATGCCTCAGGACGTCAGCCGTCTTGCCGGGGATGCCGGTGTCTGGATGTTTCCGCTGTGTGCATTCCTGATCCTGCCGATCATCCTGGTGTTTGTCTCGCTTGGCAGCCGCTTCTCCGGTACCGGCGGGCCGATGCTTTATGTCGGTTCGACATTTGGCCGCTTTGCCGGTTTCCAGACGGGTTGGGCCTTCTATGTGGCCCGCCTTACGGCCTATGCGGCAAACATCAACCTGCTCTTGACCACGCTGGCCTGGTTCTGGCCTGAACTGACGGGAAACGTATTCAAGCCTGCCGCGCTGCTGGTGATTATCGGTTCGCTGACCCTGCTCAACGTTCGCAGTCCGCGCGGCACGATCAGTACCCTTGGATTTCTGACCTTCGCCAAGTTCCTGCCCCTGTTCGGAATCGTTGGCGTGGGACTGCTGATTATGCCAGCGCCCGAATCGCTGCAAGCCCAGCCAGAACTGGATGTCGGGGCGGCGATGCTCTTGGTGATTTACGCCTATGTCGGCTTCGAATCAGGGCTGGTGCCGGGCGGCGAGTCACAGGTACCGAAGAGGGACATCCCGAACGCGTTGCTGATTGCACTCTTCATCTCGGCGGTGCTGTATACCGGGCTGTATCTGGTCTGTGTACGTCTGTTGCCGGACCTCGCGGCAACTTCGCAGCCGGTGGTTGCGGCGGGGGAGGTGCTGTTCGGACCCGTAGGTGCGGTGATTCTGACCGCAGTGGTCGCGGCTTCCGTGCTCGGTAACCTCATGGCGTCGCAGTTTTCGACGCCCCGGGTCACCTGGCGTATGGCGCGTGATGGTCAGTTGCCGCCGGTATTGGCGCGGCTCGATCCGCGCTCAGCGATGCCCACCGTATCGATTGCGCTCTTCGCAGCAATGGCATTCTTGCTCGGAGCATCCGGCTCGTTCGTTTGGCTCGCGAGCATCAGTGTGGTGGCGCGGGTGCTCATCTACCTCGCCTGCATCGCCACTCTGCAGAGAATGCGGGACGTTGATGGCATCAATCTTCCAGGCGGTTTTCTCGTACCCGCGATCGCCATCACGCTATGTCTCTACCTGTTGGCCCAGGCCTCCCTCACCGCGTGGCTGACAACGGCAGGGTTGTTGCTTGCCGGGTCTCTGTTGTGGGTGTTGGCTCGCAACAAGTCGCTGGCCTGATCGACAGGATCAGCCGGTGGAGGGTGCCTGCGACTGCTGCGCGCCGGATGTCAATCGTTAGAACCGGACTTCCACCCCGGCCTGAACCATGCGTGGTGGTGATGTGAGGATGCCTCGGGTGCGGTCCACGATGTACTTTTTTCCCCCGATGTTCTTGACGGTAGTGAAGAGCGTCACCGGCCAGGTTTCAGGCGTCCAGTTCAAGGAAATGTTCCAGATGTTGTAGCTGCTGATCTCGCCAAACTGGCCATTGCCATTTACCGCTGCTTCGCGCGTATTGGCAAAGTCCGCGTACTGATCGTCAACGTAAACAAGCTCAAGGTGGGCATCCAAGCCGTGCGACCACTTGGCACCGATGCTTGCGGTCACCAGGTATTCCGGCGCGTAAGGCAGTCGATTACCTTTGAGGGCACCGGGAATCAGCGTGCGGTTGTCCACGCGGGTGAAAGCACTCTCCAGATCCGCAGTCGGCAACCATGTCCACGCGAGCTGCGCGTACGGCGTCCAGTTCCAACCGAAAAGGTTCTCGAAGTTCGTGTATGCGGCGAGTTCCAGGCCTTCATAGCGGGTTTCGCCTTCGGCAAGCGGTACGCTGCCGCCGGCGATTGAGCCTACTGCGATCTGGGTATCGAAGTCGGTGCGGAATAGGGTTGCATCGAGGCTTAAGGCGCCAAAATTGGAACGGATGCCGGCCTCAAGGTTGCGACTCTTCTCGGCGTTGACGTGCGTCTGGAAGCCGTTGTTGTCGATGAGATCTTCGGTTCGTGGCGGAGAGAACCCTTCATGCGCACTGGCGAAGAGGGATACCGAATCGTTCAGCTGCCAACTCATGCCGAGGCTCGGTAACCAGGCAGTGGTGGTGGCGTCACCTGAGGCGTTGTTCAAGCCGTTGCTGCGATCATTATGGATACGTTCGTGCCGGATGCCTGGCGTGACTTCGAAGTTGCCAAGCACCAAACGGTTCTGCAGTGATACGGCGTTCGCCCGGGTTTCGCGGGTATTGCGTTCCACGAGCGTACCGCTGCTCGCTACTGGGCTCACACCATTACGTTGCCGTCGCACCTGGTTTTCCTTGTGGAAGCGGGCACCCAGGGTGAGTTGGTTACTGCTGTCGCCGAGTGACCAGTCAACATCGACACGCGGTTCAACGCCGTAGCTGCGATAGGAGCGCAGCCGGCCCTGTCGGGAATTGCACTGATTGGGGTCAACGTTGATACCGAAGGCGCGGGCGGCCTGGAAATTCACCGTCGTGCCGTTGGCGGCATACCTGACCGCGTTGCACTGTGAGTCTGAGGTTGTACTCGCCTGGCGCCACCAATCCCGGTCGAACGTGGCGTGATAGAGGTTTGTAGTCAGCGTGGTTGAGTCAGCAAGCGACCAGTCGTGAGTGATCGAAAAACCGGTGCGGCGTGCATCAAACTCATCATTGCGAAAGGGGTTGTAGCGATAGCCGAAATTGCGCAGCTCCGCATCAGTGATGCCACTGTAACTCACCTTTGAATCTTCGATGTAGTGATTGGCGCGCAGGATAAGGGTGTGGTCTTCACCGGCGTCCAGTAGCCATTTGGCGTTGAAATCACGAATGTGACTGTCCTGGTTGTCTCGGGAACCATCACCGCGTTTGTCAACCACGTCGAACTGCAGCCCGGCGCCGCTGACAAGAGCATGCACGTTGCGATAACCCTCATCGCCTGCAGTCAGTCTGACCAGCCCGGTGAACTCATCCAAGGGAGTAGGCGTGATGTAGTTGATGACGCCGCCGACGGTTTGTGGTCCGTAGAGGTTCACCGCAGCACCCTTGAGCACCTCGATGCGTGCAAACCGGTCAATCGGGGGATGGTAGTAGCTGGCGTTGTCACCATAGGGCGCGTAGGCGAGCGGGATGCCGTCTTCGAGCAACAGCACCTTGGTTGAACGCGTTGGGTTGAGACCCCGCAGCCCGATGTTGGGGCGCAGACCGAAACCTTCCTCGTCGCGCACATTGACGCCAACGGCTTTGCGCAGGGCTTCGCTCGTGGTCATCACGTGCGATTCCGTCAGTGCCTGCGCATCGAGCACCTGGTGTGATCCGGAGAGGGTTGCTGTGCGGTCGCGTGTGCCGAGTACGGTAACGATTTCCAGTTCCCGGCCCGCGGAGTCTGTGCTCGCCGGTTTATCTGAGGGTGTCGGAGCCGCAAGTTCTGCCTGGACCTGGGTTGCGACCGTCAGCAAGGCCAGTAGAGGGAGGGTGCACCGGATGGACGACATGAAGATCACGCTTACTACGTTTGGGCATTCACTGTAAGAAAGTGATTTCTAAAAAGCAATGATTCTCATTTAGATTTTTAGTGCCCGATCTCGAACTGCGAGGCTAGTCATGAGCGCGGTCGATTTTGGGGTAGAAGCAGGGGTATGTTCGCTGGCTGAAAAAGCGGGCCCACATGGCAACTGCCAAAGCCAGATTGCCACCGGCAGAGTCACCTGCAACCAGCAGTTCCTGCACCGATGATTCTGCAGCGGGACCATGATCGAGTATCTAACGATAGGCAGTTCGACAATCATGAATGCCGTCGGCCCTTCCGTGTTCCGGTATCAGGCGATAGTTGGGCAGAAAGACTTCGGTGCGTAGTCGGATGGCTAGCCGATCAGCAATCGACCGGTGGCTGAGTGCACTGCCCGCGGTGTATCCACCGCCATGCAGATAAAGGAGGCGTCGCCCTGGAACGGCGGCAGGAGGAATGAGCCAATCGCCGGTCAGTTCTGCTGATTCAAAGGCCAGGACCCTCGACTGGGGAGAAACAGACTTTCCCGGTGTGTCCATTCTGCTTCGCATCAACTGGATTGAGTCGACACCCGGCGGCGGTGCCTGTTTGTTGCTCTCTTGAATTTCTTGCGCGATACGTCGGTGCTCGGCACTTTCCGGATTCTTTGAAACGAACGTATCGTCGTCGATGTGCAACCAGCGTTCTGGTGATTCTGCGCCAGTCAAAAAGAACTGAGCGATCAGCCACTGCGTGATGAGGATGACGGCGACCACCACTAGGATCAGCGCGACCACTTTCATAGCGTAACTGGCTCTAGGGGTTGGATCGGGAATTCGATTCGGATCAGCAGATCAGCGGGTCGGGTGACAGCGGGATCGTTGATGTAGATCTCGCGGGGCGGCCCGTCAGGCCAGAGCTTCCTGGAAGCGATACTGTTCATTGTGTGTCGGTAAGCATCGCCGACCTGGTCATGCGGACCCTGATGAGGGATCACCGCCACGGTAGAACCCAGGAGATGGCTGATCTGTAGGGCGGAGGTGTGGTTCGAGGGCTCCTTCACGGGCACACACACCTCGACATCGCACCCGCTGAGTTCGTCGACAGGGTCGCGGTAAATCAGCATCGGAGTACCGCTGATCTCCAATGTATCTCTTCCGAGTCCAAGCTTCGCGTGCAAGGCAGCGAAGGCGGCTTGAACATCCAGTTTGATGTGCTGCAGATCCGTCGTCACACGAACACCGGGAATGCAGCGTGTTGGCACCGATTCGATTTGTACCGCATTGTCTTGAGCAGGGGATCGCTCGGGCGCAAGTAAGGTTGAGCGACTGAGGCCGACCTGGTCGAGGGTGTGCGTCATTACCGCAGCGTAGTGATCCAGTAGCAGAATCCGTTCTTCGTTTCCCGCTGCGTTCAGGAACTGCTTGATCTTCTGCAGCGGCATACCAATGCCACGTAATGCCAGGATCTACCCTGCCTGTATCAGCTGATCCGACGCGTAGTAGCGATAACCACTCTCGGGATCAATATGCACGGGGTTCAACAAACCCCTGTCGGCGTAGAGCCGCAGTGCCTTGATGGAAAGACGTGTGGCCTGAGAAAACTGGCAGATGGAGAACCTGCGCATGCGTACGGGATCAATCAGAACGGATGCGCATGATCAGGTCTCCCCCAAGGGCGGAGTCAAGCCGAATGGCCCTGCGTGCGGCGGCGGATGAACGTTTTCGGCGTAGGGTCAGCGCCCCTTGAAGGTCGGCTCCCGTTTCTCCACGAAAGCAGCCACTGCTTCCCTGTGATCTTCGCTACCAGAGGCGCGGATCAGCCGCTCGGCCTCACGGTCGATCGCAGCGTGGTGGTCGATCTCCAGAGCTTCATCAAGATTGTCCTTGATGTAGCCGAGCGCCACCGCAGGCCCATTCGCGACTTGTACCGCGAGTTTCATAGCCTCTGGATAGAGCACATCGTCTTCAACTACCCGGTTAACGAGGCCGAGCGTCTCGGCACGCTCTGCCGTGATGCGTTCGCAGAGCAGCATGAGTTCACGCGCGCGTGCCGGACCAACGGCCCGGGTCAACATCCAGGCGATGCCGTAGTCACCGGACAGACCGATACGTGCGTACCCGGTACTAACAAATGCAGAGCGCGCCGCGATGCGTAAGTCACAGGCGAGTGCGATGGCGAGGCCCGCGCCGGCTGCGGCACCGGGCAGTGCGGCGATGGTTGGTTTGCGCAAGTCTGTCAGTGCACCGGCAATTTCATGATGGCGGGCGCGCATGGTCTGGAAACGTTCATCAGGTGTCTGGCCATCAGGGCTTCGCCGACCCCCCATGCCTTTGACGTCACCGCCTGAACAGAACGCTTTGCCAGCGCCGGTGATCAGCAGCGCACCGACGGCTGGATCGTGGCCACGTTCAGCGATCTGCTGACGGAGTGCTTTCGTGAGTTCATCCGAAAGTGCATTACGTGCTTCGGGTCGACTCAGCGTGATGACTGCGACGCGCTGAACGACTTCACAGGTGAGCTGGTCCGTACCGGTGTCGACTTTCATGGGCGCCATCCTTCTCTGATCAATCCGGGAAGCCGACGAACCGCGCCACCTCGGAAACGGGGCTGCGTTTCGAACGAACATTGTTGGCGGCAAAATCGAAATCCGGATAGCCGATCGCAACACAGGTCTGGATGAGCTGATCATCCGGTATGCCGGCATGCTCTCGTACCACCGGAGACTGCATGATGCCCTGGCTGTTGATCACACAGCCGAGGCCACGTGACCAGGCGGCGAGCACGAGGCTGTTCACCACTGCACCCACATCGAATTGCGCGATGTCGCCGTGTTGCAGTTCCTTGTCATAAGTCATGACGACACAGGCAGGAGCATCGAACTGGCGGAAGCCTCGCAGTACCCAGTCATTGCGGCGCGCTTTGTCGTCCCACGCGATGCCCATTGAGTCAAAGAGCTGCACAGCGATTTCTTTCTGGCGATCGCGGTGCTTGCCCTGGTAGGCGTCATGCGAACGGATTTCGCGCGACGCCGGAATGCCGGCGAGATTCCGCTCCGTATTGCCTTTGCGGATGCGGTCGAGCGGTTCGCCGGTGATGACCCAGAAGTGCCACGGCTGGGTGTTCATGGATGAAGGCGAGCGGATCGCCAGCGTAATGATCTCTTCCATGACCTTGCGCGGCACCGGATCGGGCTTGTAGCCGCGAATGCTGCGGCGATCCATCAGGACGGTGTCGAAATCCACAGAAGGGCTCCCGGCTCAAACAGGTGATTGAGGTTGCCATCTTCCCACGGGCTGAGTGCGATATCCTCCGTATATCCGCAATTCAGGACCCCACATGAAACACAACCGCCTCGGCAAGAGTGGCATCGTCGTCTCCGACATCTGCATGGGTACGATGACCTTCGGCACCATGGCCGATGAAAAGACCGCCCACGCCATACTCGATCGCTGTTTCGATGCCGGCATCGACTTTTACGACACTGCAGAAAACTACCCGGTACCGCCGGATCCATCCTACGCGGGTCGAACGGAAGAGATCATCGGCCGGTGGCTCAAGACCAAGAACCGCGATGCGATCATCATTGCGACCAAGGTCTCCGGGCCAAGCCATGGCTGGCTGAAGGCGGCCACCCGAGCGGGAATGACAGCGCTGGATGCTCACAACATCACCCGTGCAGTCGAAGCGAGCCTGCGCAAGCTGCAGACGGACTACATCGACCTTTATCAAACCCACTGGCCCGATCACGGCACGCCCTATGAGCCGATGCTCGAGGCGCTGGATGACCTCGTTCAGTCCGGCAAGGTCCGAATTCTCGGTTGTTCGAACGAAACCACCTGGGGCCTCACCAAGAGCGTGAATCTGGCGGAGCGGTACGGTCTTGCTCGTTATGAGACGATCCAAAACAACTTCTCCATGAACAACCGGCGCTTCGAAGATGAACTTGCGCAGGTGTGTCGGCAGGAGAAGGTCAGCCTGATTCCGTATTCTCCCCTCGGTGGTGGGGTGCTGTCCGGAAAATACCTGGATGGGCAATGGCCCGCAGGCGCGCGCTTCAGCAGCTATCAACAAGCTGGCCCACGACAGGCGGCCATGGTGAGACGCTTCGTCAATGAAAAGTCGCTGGCATCTACCGCCCGCTTCAAAGCCATTGCGGAGGCTGCCGGTATGTCGCTGGTGACCATGGCGACGGCGTGGAGCAAACAACACGACTTCGTGGCGTCGACGATTGTGGGCGTGACCAAACTCGAACAGCTGCCCGATATCCTGGCGGCTTCGGATCTGACCTTGAGTGCCGACGTGATGAAGCAGATCGATCAGGTTACCCGGGAAATTCTGTATCCAATGGGTTGAATCGAACCGCGACAGCGCAGCGTGACAATCCGTGCCAGGACTAAGGAATGAAGATGATCGTCGCGTCTCCTTCCGTAGTTCCGAGATCGATATGACCCCAATGCCCGGTTGTTAGAGGTGGCCTCACTTCTTTGGACAGCAGAATCCGCAAAGTAAGTGGATTCGCTGCAATGTAGCGTTTTCCACGGATCGGGTGCTGGCCCTTCTAAGGCCAGTGCCCGAGCGGTGGGTAACGCGGTCTTCATGCCGCCAATCGCTGGTTTTCAAAATACACGCCATCCGGCGTGGGGTCACCCAGGGCCATGTGCGGACGACGGGTGTTGTAGAACGCCACGTACCGCTCCAGATGATGCCGGGCATCCGCCATACCGGTATAGGCCCGCAGATACACTTCCTCGTACTTCAGTGAGCGCCATAACCGGTCGATGAAGACGTTGTCCCGCCAGGCACCTCGACCATCCATGCTCTGCAGGGTGCCCGTGGCGCCTACAGCCGCTACGAACTCCACACTCGTAAACTGGCTCCCTTGGTCCGTGTTGAGGATCTCCGGCGCCCCATAGCGGCTTACGGCGTCCTCAAACGCGTCAACGCAGAAGTCGGCGGTCATCGTGTTCGACAGCCGGAAGCTCAAGACCCGGCGGCTGTGCCAGTCCATGACGGCTGCGAAGTACACAAACCCGGACTTCATCGGAATGTAGGTGATATCCATCGCCCACACCGGGTTGGGACGATCGATCGTGAGCTCCCGCAACCGGTACGGAAACACCGCATGTTGCGGGTTTCTCTGCGTCGTTCTCGGGCGCCGATACAGCGCCTCGATTCCGGCCAGGCGCATCAGCGTGGTCACCCGGCGCCGACCGACCTGGATCCCCTGGTCACTCAGGAATCCCTGAAGCTTGCGACTGCCGGCAAAGGGAAACTCAAGATGCAGGGCATCGAGGCAGCGCAGGATCGCCTCATCCTCTGCTGACAGGGGAACGGCCTTGTAGTACACCGTGGAGCGGGCGATGCCCAGCGCTTCAGCCTGCCGGGTCACCGGCAGTTCGTGCTTCGGGTCGATCATCGCCTTGCGCTCGGTCGGTCCAGCTTGCCGAGCGCTTGCCCTAAAAAATCAATCTCCATGGTCAACTCGCCGACCTTGGCTTGCAGTTCCTGAACCGTGGGTCCGCTCTGCTGTGCGGCCTTTTCCGCCTTGGTCATGAAAATGTTCTCAGACTGCTGCAGCAGTTGGTTCTTCCACTCCATAATCTGGTTCGCGTGAACGTCGAACTGCTGCGACAGTTCGGCGATGGTCTTCTCGCCCTTCAGCGCCGCCAGAGTGACTTTCGCCTTGAATTTCGCACTGTGGTTCCGTCTCGGTCTTCTCATCTCTGCTCCTCCGGACTTGCATCCATTGTTGAGCAGCAATTCCACTCATGCGACTGTCCGATTTAGCGCAGCCACCTCTATGTGTCCGAGGATGTTGTTGCCGTCCTACACGGTATCCGCCTGCCCCAGACTGTCGGGCTGATCCACATAACGACTGCGGCCGCCTTTCTGCAGTGCGTTGATCAGGGAATCGAGTCCACCGGCTGCTGCTGTGTTGCGTGCGAGGCCCTGGCCGAGTGCCGGTGCAACCTGCCCGATCACATCGCGGATCTGTTCCGGATTAAGCCCGAACTGTCGCGCGAGCTGTGTGACAGCCGGATTGTTCTGGCTGCCCGCCAGCAGATCTATGAGGTTCATCGTGTATCCCCCGTTCTTGATGTAGTGCGATCAAGCGTGTTCCTGTGAAATCGCCTGCGCAACTGGTGTTTGTAAAAAAAATAGTATCCTCCTGCTCCAGACTGCTTCGTGAATCGAAGGTGGGCCCTTGTGACAGACCTGCACCCTGAACTCGGCAGACATCCCCGCAACAGGTACTTTGAGTGGCGCCTACCCTCCGTTGTCCAGAGGCGCATCTCTGAGGCGCAGGCTGTGCAGTATCGCGAGCAGGGATACTTCCTGTTCGAAAACGCTTTTTCCGCTACAGAGCTGAGTACGGTGATCGCGGCCATTGCGCCACTCGAAGAGCAGACCGAGTCTTTTCTTCAAAGCCGGAAGAACGGAACTTACGGAATCGCCCGGGCGAATCGGATTACGTTCTCTCCGCACCTCGTTGCCCGCTCGCAGGTTCTGCGGGAGTTCTCCATGCACCCGGTTCTGATAGATCTTGTCCATGACCTCATTGGTCCGCCCGCGCGCCTCTACTGGGACCAGGCGGTCTACAAAAAGCCCGGGAATCCGGAAGAGTTTCCATGGCATCAGGACAATGGCTACACCTATGTTGAACCGCAGCAATACCTGACCTGCTGGATCGCGCTCACGGACGCGACAGAGCAGAATGGCTGTCCATGGGTGGTGCCCGGGCTGCATCGCCTCGGGACACTCGAACATGTGATGACACCACTTGGCTGGCAGTGTCTCGACGAGCCTCGCGCAGCGGTCATGGTGGAAGCGAAGGCCGGTTCGATCGTGGTGTTTTCCAGTCTGACGCCGCATCGTACTGGGCCGAACCTGACGGATTCAATTCGTAAGGCCTACATCCTGCAGTACGCACCGGATGGTGCGACAGCTTTTCCTGCAGGTGGGGAGCCGGCAGTCTGCGCTGTCGAAGATCGTCAGTATCGGGTGTGTTAAAACACAAAGACCCCTCTCTTGTGCCGTTAGAAGCTGCTACGGATCTGGCTCGAGGAGACGTCGGTTCGGAACTCGCTTTCCGAAACACCCTCACAAAGTTGTGAAAGGGCAGAGGGGATTACCAGCGATTCGAGGGTACAGAAGCGGTCCCCCATGAGGCGCCCAAAAACCAGGAACCGGATGTTCTGATCACCCAGGAAACTGAGCGCGTCCTGGCGTGCTGCCGGGTCACTGTAGTACTTCCCTTCGGCAATCCGCACGACTGTATCCGCGCCAACGACAAAAGTTGCTCCTGGAAACAAGGCGGCTTTTTCGGCGAATGTGGGTGCATGTGTCAGCCAGAACGGCCGATCAAGTGCCTCCTGTCCTTTGCTGAGTCGATCCGCGATTTCCTGATAGTCGAGCGGAGCCTTGTCGACGTTGCCGATCGAGAGTTCAAGCGCTGCTTTGAATCCTGTGCGCTCTTCTGCAATCCGGACCATCTGTCGGTGACCTTCGTGCAGCGGATTGAATGAGCCGGGAACCAGGAGGCGTCCATCGTGAACACCGCTTGACCAGGCTTTCTGCGTGCCGGATATGAGTGCGTGCCATACAGGCTCACCACGTGTACTGCGGGTTTCCGCCGGAGGCGCATCACCCAGCAAAATGCCAATGAATTGCCAGAGTGCATCCGCCAGTGCGATCTCTTCCGCCGCCCGATCGGCGGAAAAATTTAGTGCTAATGCGTGAGTTGCGAACTCCGTTTGGATGGCAATGTGTGCCCTGTGAGCACCTTTTTTCTCGCGATCCGTGGCAAGGCTTGCGGTGCAACCAAGTCCGAAGACGGCGTCGCTGCTCAGCCGTCCTGCCTGCAGGTAAGCAGACATGGCGAGTGCACGCGCGGTTGCATCCGAGCAGGCGCTAGCCTGAAGTTTGCCAAGCAGTTGCTGCAGGGCAGGTTCCGCGTAAGGCACACGCACATCGAGCACGGTTCTGGAAGCGCCCGGGGTCGACAACATCTCGGCGATAAAAAGGCTGCCGCCGCCCGTGATATGGAAGACACCTTTTTTTGCTGCCTCATGCAGGCGCTTCGCTCGCTCGGTCATGTGTCAGTCGCTCTTCAGAAACTGGTCGGTGAGGGTACAGAAACGATCCAGCTGGTCATGGTGCACCCAGTGCCCGGCTTTTTCGATGTTTTCCATTTGCACCTTGGTGGCTATAAAGTACTTCGCACGACCGTCAACGGTTGGATCCGAAGCCCATGACTCCGTGCCACGGAAGAGAAGTGTTGGGCAGGTGATGCGCGCGTAGATTTTGTATTGCTCTTCAAACGGCAGCTGGTTCGGCGAGAACGAGCGGACGTAGTTGTCGAACTTCCAGGAGAACGTGCCGTCTTCGTTCTGGTTGCTGCCGTGAATCGTCAGGTGCCGAGCCTGCGCTTCGGAGAGATGCGGATTTTCTGACTGCATCCGCTCGTAGGCTTCTTCGAGGCTCGCGTAACGGCGTGGTATGCGTCCGGAAATCGTGCGCAGTTCGTTGATCCACGCTTTCAGACGGTTGTCGATGGGTTGATTGATCCGTTCCTGGATGAGCTGTGGCGGCGGGCCCATGCCTTCGATGGCCACGAGTTTGCGCACGGTTTCCGGGTAGAGCCCCGTGTACATGAGTGCAATGGAACCACCCAGGGAATGCCCGATGATGGTCACCGGGTGCATGTTTTTCTGGTGGATGAGCTGGGCGATGTCGTAGACATAGTCCGTCATGCTGTAGCTGCCGCCCAACATCCATTGGGAGTCGCCATGGCCACGCAGGTCGGGCGCGATGATGTGATAGTCCTGCCGAAAACGTTCAGCCACCCAGTCCCAGTTGCGGCAATGGTCGCGGCCACCATGGATCAACAACATCGGTGGCGAGCCTTCATTGCCCCAGTCGACGTAATGCAGGCGCATGCGCTGCGAAAAATAGACGTGTGAGGTGGGTCCCAGCATTGTGGTTCTGCCAAAAAAGGTGATGTGACCAGTATAGAAGCGCGGCTGGACAGAAGCGCAGCTACCGTGCAGCGAACACGCGAATCCCGCGTGACCAGGTACCAACCACTTTCAGCCGCAGAAGGTCTTCGGGCTTCATATTGAGGGGATTTTCCGACAGCAGTACCAGGTCTGCCCGCTTGCCCCTTTCGAGAGTGCCTTTCGATTCCTCTTCGAAGTATTGCCACGCTGCGCTGCGGGTGATTGCGGCGAGCGCATCACGAATGCCGATGCGTTTATCTTCGCCGAGTACCTTGCCAGAGCGGGTCTGGCGGTTTGTCGTTGCCCACAGCAGTCGGATCATGTCTGGCGGTACGACCGGTGTTTCGTTGTGCACTGTGAACGGTATCTGTCGGTCGTTGGTGGAGCGCAACGGGCTGATGCGGAAGGCCCGTTCACCAAGCACTGAATCACGGTGCCAGTCACCCCAGAAAAAACTGTGCGCGGAAAAGTAAGATGGCACGACGCCGAGTGTTCGCATGCGGTCGAGTTGATCCTCCCGAACGGTCTGTGCGTGGATCATCACAGTACGGTGGTCAGGCATGTTCTTGCGGCCGGCGAAACTTTTTTCCACCGCGTCGAGCATTGAATCTATCGCCGCATCGCCATTGGCGTGAGCCATTAACTGGACGTTTCGGCCGACCACCTCGTGCACCCGGCTGTCAGTCACTTCCTGGGCCATGGTGGGGTAGCCGCGATAGTCGGGCGCTGTACCGGGTGGTGGAACGTGGTACGGCTTTGACAGCCGCGCGGTTTTTCCCTGGGGCGAACCGTCGAGGAACAGCTTTACCCCTCCCACGCGAAAACCATTAGTGTACTTCCATGAGTGAGAAGGAAGCGGTGTCCCAGGTGTTGCAAACTGGGTTGTTACGTAAGCGACGGTGTCGAGTGTTAGTGCGCCTTGTGCGGCCATGGATTGAAGCAACCCAAGCCCCGCGGGATCAGTTGCGCCGTCTTGCACCGTGGTAATGCCGTAGCTTGCTTAGCGGGCCAACGTACGTTCGATGAGGTCCGCACTCCACTTCAGTTGAGCCGCGCCCCACAGCGGCATCGTCGCTGTTTCTTCGAGCACACCGTTCGGTTCGCGCGAGCCGGGCTTACGGCGGATATGACCACCCTCCGGATCGGCAGACGCTGCGGTGTACCCCACGCGGCTGAGAGCGAGGTTGTTCGCAGCGAAAAGATGACCAGAGACATGCAGCAGGACAACGGGATGTTCGCTGCTCGCGGCATCGAGATCCTCTTTTTCCGGATGCCGGTTTTCTCGCAGCAGGGAATCGTCGTAACTGAAGCCGATGACCCATTCACCCTTCGGGATCTGCTTTTCTTTTATGTGCCGACGCAGGGTCTGTTGCAGGCTCTTGAAGTTCGTAACTTCGCCGACAGGTGGTGAGGAGACGTTGGCGAAATCCAGGGTAGAAGCTGAAAACAGCAGATGCCCGTGCGCGTCGATGAAACCGGGCAGCAGTGCGTTGTTTTTGAGGTCGATGACTTCCGTTTCTGTCCCGATCCAGGCCTTTGCCTCCAATGAGGGTCCCATCCAGACGATACGGTCATCGTTGATGGCGAGTGCCGTGGGTTCCTCCTGTTCACCCGCGCGATCACCCGCTGCCTTGCCGGTTTCTCGCAGCGTGACAATGTTGTCGCCGATGAAGACCGTATCGGCGGGTGCCGCCCAGGCACCCGCTGCAAACAGCAGTGCGGACAAACCGAACGCGACAGTCCGGCTACGTGCGGGAACGATGGGCTGCATATCGGTCAATCTCCGCTTTGATCACCGGCGCCAGCAGGTAAAGGCCGATGAGATTGGGGATGGCGATAATGAACACGAGGGCATCGGACAGATCCACCACGGCTGTGAGTTCGATGCTGGCACCGATGATCACGAAGCCGAGGAAGATCAGCTGAAAGCCAATGCGCGCGAGGCGAGAGTCGCCAAGCAGGTAGGTGAATGCGATAACGCCGTAGTATTCCCAACCGATGATGGTGGAAAACGCAAACAGGAGCGCACACACAGCGAGCGGGATGCCGGACCAGGAGAGCGTCGATTCAAACGCCCGGGTCGACAGTTCGATGCCGCTGAGCGTACCCGGCGCAACCGCGTCATGGCCGGTGATGATCAGCACCAGTGCGGTGAGGGTGCAGATCACTACGGTGTCGATGAACGGTCCGAGCAGACCGATGTGCCCTTCGCTCGCCGGAAACGGCGTGCGCGCGGTGGAATGAGCAATCGCCGCTGACCCCAGACCCGCCTCGTTGGAGAATACCGCCCGGCGAAAGCCGATGATCATCACACCGAGTACGCCGCCTGCCACGCCTTCCGGAGAAAATGCGCCGTGCCAGATGCGGGCAACCGCTTTAGGTAGCCGTTCGATGTCCAGCAGGATCACCAGCAGCGCGAGAACGATGTAAAGCAGCGCCATGAACGGCACCATTCGTACGGTGGTTGCGGCGATGGAACGGATACCGCCGAGCGTGATCACGCCAACCGCGATGGCCATGATCAACCCCACAAGCCAGCCCATGCCGGCGATCGGACTGGCGTCGCCACCCGTGATGTCGATAAGAATCGCAGCAGACTGGTTCGACTGGAACATGTTGCCGATGCCGAGGCAGCCAAGAACCATCGTCGCCGCGTAGAAGCCGCCCAGCGCTCGCCCGAGACGCGGCCGATTGAGTTCCCCGAAGCCGTGCCTGAGGTAGTACATCGGTCCGCCAGACACTTTTCCCTGCGCGTCGATGCGCCGGTAACGCACACCCAGTGTGCACTCCGCCATCTTGGTGCTCATGCCGAGAAGTCCGGCAACGATGAGCCAGAAGGTGGCACCTGCGCCGCCCATGGAGATTGCAACCGCCACACCGGCGATGTTGCCGATCCCCACCGTGCCACTGATGGCGGTTGTCAGCGCTCTGAACTGAGAGATTTCGCCAGGATCGTCCGATTGCGCATATTTGCCGGTCAGGACTGCCCAAGCGTGCATGAAACCACGCACGTTGATGAAGCGGAGGTAAACAGTGAAGAAGAGACCCCCGATAATCAGCCAGAGAACGATGAGCGGCAGGTCAGCGCCGGCGACAGGTACAGCGAAAAAAAAAGTGGACTCCACCGTATCGGTCAGCGGCTGCACCGCCGAGTTGATGATCTGGTAGATCGTTTGCGCGGAAGGATCTGCGCCGCTCATCTGGATATCTGTCCGGCTCGCGATCCGCCTGCGGTCCGTTGAGTGCCGGCTTGTAGCAGAATCCCGAACCTTCGAGATGCATGGCAATCTTGGGAAAAGACGCGGGAGTTGGAATGTCGCTCGTCAGGAATCTTCATGTATTGCTTGCCTACGAGACCGTGATCGGCTTTGTCATCCGCATGGCGCTGGCGTTCTCTGGCTCCGCGTCGCTCGCCAACAAGGCCGTCAGGATTCTCCCCCACATCATCGACACCGTACTGCTCGGCTGCGGTTTTGCTCTAGTCTTTGCGCTCGACCATTCCTTCGGTGAAAGCTGGCTGACCGTCAAACTGCTCGCACTGCTGGCCTACATCGGCTTCGGAGTGCTGACGCTGCGTGCATCCCGCACCCCGTTGCGGCTGCTCGGTGCGGCAGGCGCACTGCTCAGTGTCGGTTACATCTTCCTGGTGGCGTTGTCGCGCAATCCCTTGCCGTTCTAGAGGTAGGATTGGACGATCAAAGCGATCGCGAAATCAGTTCCTTCATGATCTCGTTGGTACCGCCGTAGATCTTCTGCACGCGCGCGTCGGCATACATGCGTGAGATTTCATACTCGTCCATGTAGCCCGCACCGCCGTGCAATTGCAGACACTCATCGACGATTTCGTTCTGCTTCTGCGTACACCAGTATTTCGCCATCGATGCTGTCGCAGCATCCAGCTTGCCTTCCAGGTGCTGAAGCAACAGCTGATCCACGAAAGTGCGTGCGACCAGCGCTTCAGTCTTGCACTCGGCGAGCTTGAACTTGCTGTTCTGGAAGTCGATCACGCGTTGACCGAACGCCTTGCGCTGTTTGACGAAGTCGAGGGTGACTTCGAGCGCCCGCTCGATGCCGCAGACGGCGGCCTGGGCAATGTTGAAACGCTCCTGAGGCAGCTGCTGCATGAGCTGCACGAACCCTTTGCCTTCTTCTTCACCGAGGCGGTTGGTCACCGGTACCCGGCAGTCGTCGAAGAACATCTCGGAGGTATCCGCGGAGTGTTGACCGAGTTTTTTCAGGTTCCGCCCGCGCTTGAAGCCCGGGTTGTCGGTTTCGACGACCAGCAGCGAGATACCGCGCCCACCCTGGCTCGGATCGGTTTTCGCCACAACGATGACAAGGCCGCAGTGCTGGCCGTTGCTGATGTAGGTCTTGGCGCCATTGATGACGTAGTCGTCTCCATCACGGATCGCGGTGGTGCGAACCGCCTGAAGATCCGAGCCGGTGTTCGGTTCGGTCATGGCGATCGCCCCGACGATTTCGCCGGAAGCCATCTTGGGCAGCCAGCGACGCTTCTGGTCCTCGGTAGCGTAGTTGAGGATGTAGGGAGCGACGATGGTGGAGTGAACCTGGTTACCAAAGCCGCCAAGCCCCGCATATAGCATCTCTTCCATGATCACGGTTTCGTGGCGGTAATCGCCGCCGCCGCCACCGTACTCAGCAGGAATTTCTGCACAGAGCAGACCCGCTTCACCGGCCTTGAACCAGGCATCCCGGTCGACGATGCCGGCTTCTATCCAGCGATCGTTGTGAGGCTTCAGCTCGTTTTGGAAAAACCGGCGAGCCGCATCGCGAAGGATGCGCAGTTCATCGTTTTCCCAGGGCGAGGTGTAGTTCTGGAAGAGCGGGCTGGTCATTTGTCGTGTTTGGTCCGTGAAATCAGCGCGGGATTAAACCTGAAGCGCTGCTGGGTGTGTAGACGAGCAGGGACAGACCAGCAAGGACAGACGAGCCAGGACAGACGAGCTGGATTCAGGCGAGCCCGGATCAGGGCCAGCCCGCTCCGGCATGGGGTGCTGCAGCGATGAGCACTTCCGCACTTCGCTCGCTACGGCATTTGTCGGGGTGCGAGTGTCTTGAGGTCAGCACAAAGAGGCTGTTGCCGCCCGATCCGCCGAGCATGCAGGCGTACGCACCCCGATCTGTGGCGATTCTATGGGTGACCTTGCCACCTTCCTCGACCCGAATGCATTCATTGGTCGTGGGGGAGGCGATCCAGATCCCGCCGGCGAAATCTAGGCAAATGCCATCGGGAACAGCGCCGTCGGCGAGTTCCGCCCACACCCGGCGATTGTCCAGACCGCCTTCCGGGGTAATGTCGAACGCCGTCAGGCGATTCGCGAACGACTCACCCACAATCAGGGTGCGACTATCCGGCGTGATCACCGTGCCATTCGGAAAAACCAGCTCACTCGCAACTATTCTGGCGCTGCCATCCGGATCCACGCGAATCAGCTCAGTAGGTCTTGGCTTTTCGCCAGCATGAAGGTCGAAGCCAAAGTTGCCCACCCAGGCGCGACCAAAGGCATCCACCACCATGTCGTTGCAGCGACCTTTGGCGAGCGAGGAGAGATCCGCATGTACGGAGGCCGCGCCGTTCTTCATTCGCAGCAGACTACGATCTTCCATGGAAACAACGAGCAAAGACCCGTCCGGCATCCAACCGAGACCAGACGGACATGCGGGCACCTCAAGTACCTGGGTCGGATTGCCACCCGAATCGAATTGGAGCACGTGGTGTGCTTGCATGTCGGAGACGTAGAGATGACCTGCATGCCAGCGCGGACCTTCGCCGAAACAGAGGCCTCTTGCAAAGACCGTGGCGGTCAATTCAATGGACATGGGGGTGCTCTTCCTAGGCTCGGGGCCACGTTAGCACGCCCGTCAGGGCGGGGTGTCTCAAGTAGCTCTGCAGTATTTGTTCATCCGGACCGGTAGTCCCCACTTCTCATCAACCTCAATTCGGTTATTCTTGCGCCTCCTAAAACGGAGGTGTTCATGAAAACACTCAACACGATGCTCAAAGCGCTGTCGATTGCCATGTTCGCACTGATCGTTGGTGCGTGTACCCAGGAAGCCAAGCAGGAAGCCTCTGAGGCGGGTGCTGCCGATGCAGCTGCTGCCGCAGGTGATGCTGCCGCCGCTGCCGGTGACCCTGCTGCTGAAGCCGGTGAAGCCGCTGCCGCTGCCGCTGCTGCTGAAGGTGCTGTCGACGCCGCTGCTGCAGGTGCTGAGGCCGTAGACGCTGCTGGTGCAGCAGTTGATGCTGCTGGTGATGCCGCCGCCGATGCCGCCACAGACGCTGCCGCTGCTGTTGGTGACGCAGTTGATACCGCTGCCGAAGCTGTAGAAGGCGCCACGACCAACTGAGTTCGGACGAATGATCGGGGATCGAGGTGCAAGGCCTCGATCCCCTGATCAGCGGTGAGTTCGGCCCTGTCTGCCGCTCAAAGGATGACGGCTAACGCGTTCGGTCAGCTCGGTCTCCCGAGGGACTCGAGCCATCGGTTTATCCCGGCTTCGAGGCTCGAGAGTTCATCCTCACTCAATGTCGCGTAGTGAACGGACCGGGGGCTGGCACGCCACCGGCGCAGTTGTTCTTCAGGAACGCCGCAAATGGCACAAAGCTCGGTCGTGTCGAGCGCATAGCGGCTCATCAGCAAACGCAGACGCTGGTTGGGATTGCGCGTATCCGAAGATCGGCCCCCCCTTTCGCTCCGGCGCAGTTCTGCCGCCAAAGTGCGAAGCTCGCCAACGTCGCGTGCCGTGAGTTCGGATTCGTGCACGTCGCTTTCGATGAAGTTTTCACCTATCGCCAGCTCGACGTGCTGGATGTACCGTTTGAGCAGGGTTCGATAGCCCATGGCCGGACGTTACGAACCGGTTGTTTCATGTGGATGACCGATTCATGACAGAACCCTGTCATGGGTCTCCGGGCCATGAGTCTCGGGATAGACCCGCGCACTCTTAACCTGCGCGGATACCCCGCTTGCGGCAGCCTCAGGTCAAATCCTGGCCGCGAGAATCTCGCCGATCGCCTCTAGGGGTACTGTCGGCGCGTGCCGGGAAATGACCTTGCCGAACCCGTCCACCAGGAATTTGGTGAAATTCCAGGGGATGTCGGTCTTGCCGGTGTCATCCGGCATTTCCGCTTTCAGCCACTGATACAAGTCGCAGGCGCTGTCGCCGTTGACGTCGATCTTGGCAAACATCGGGAAGTTGGCGTTGTAGCGGCTTTTCGCAAACTCGAGGATTTCGGCGTTGCTCCCGGGCTCCTGGGCCCCAAACTGGTTGCACGGAAACGCGAGGACCGTGAATCCTTTCGAACCAAAAGACTCCTGCAGAGTACGCAACCCGGCGTACTGGGGAGTGAGTCCTCAGCGGCTCGCTACGTTGACGATCAGACAGTGTTTGCCGGCGAAGTCCGCCAGGGCGACCGGATTGCCTTCAATGTCGTTCATGGTCAGTTCATGGAATCTGGACATGCTTGTCTCTTGCATTGACCCTGATCAGGGGAAGGGATGTTGCTGATCTTTTTCCAGCCGCGCTCGATGTAAGCGGTTTGATATCCGGTCGTGCGCTTGCCGCGATCCATGGTAGCCGTCGGGGCCCGCCGGTGCTCGCCCGCGGTAGGTGGTTTTGCCCAGGTCCCTTGGTTAACATACCACGCCCTCCGGATTCCGGGGAAGCATGACACCAAGAGAATAAGCCACTCAGTGGACACACAGGGGGAAACATGCGCGATGTAGTCATCGTGGACAGCGTTCGTACGGGCCTGGCCAAATCATTCCGGGGCTCTTTCAATCTCACCCGTTCGGATGACATGGTGGCGCATTGCATCGATGCGTTGCTCTCCCGCAATCCGAATCTTTCGCCCGATGAAGTCGAAGACGTTGTAGTCGGTGCTGCCAGCCACTCCGGTGAGCAGGATGGCAATCTGGCGCGCCTGGCGGTCATCCTGTCTCGCCTGCCGGTGACCACAGCAGGCGTCACCATCAACCGTTTCTGTTCTTCAGGCCTCCAGTCCATCGCCATCGCGGCCAACCAGATTGCTTCAGGCCAAACCGAAGTAGCAATCGCCGGCGGTGTCGATTCGATCTCCATGCGTACCCGTCAGACCGCGGGCAAGGCTGAACAAAACAAGCGTCTGCTCGAAGAAAAGCCCGAGATTTTCATGGCGATGGGCAACACTGCCGAAGTGGTTGCGCGTCGTTATCAGGTGACCCGTGAAATGCAGGATGTGTACGCCCTGCAGAGCCAGCAGCGTTACGCCAAGGCGCAAGCCGCAGGCTGGATCGCCGAAGAAATCGTCCCGATGCAGGCGACCATGCTGAAGGTCGACAAGGAAACCGGTGCCGAATCGCGCGTCCAGGTCACTATCGACAAAGATGAGTGCAACCGCGGCGACACCACGCTGGCAGGCCTCGCCAAGTTGCCCCCCGCGTTCGAAGAAGACGGCAGCGTGACCGCAGGCAACGCATCGCAGCTTTCAGATGGCGCTTCCATGACCCTCATGATGTCCGCGCAGCGCGCGGCCCAGCTCGGTCTCAAGCCAATGGGAATTTTCCGCGGCTTCACCGTCGCCGGTTGTGAGCCCGATGAAATGGGTATCGGCCCGGTGTTCGCGATTCCCCGGCTGCTCGAAAACGCCGGCCTGAAGCTCAACGATATTGACCTTTGGGAACTCAACGAAGCCTTTGCTTCCCAGGCGCTGTACTGCCGCAACAAGCTCAGCATCGACAACGAGCGCTACAACGTCAACGGCGGCAGTATCGCGATCGGCCACCCGTTTGGCATGACCGGCTCCCGCCTGACCGGCGCGGTACTGCGCGAGCTGAAGCGTCGCAACAAGAAGTACGGCGTTGTCACCATGTGTATCGGTGGCGGTCAGGGTGCGGCAGGCCTCTTCGAGGCGGTCTGAACCCCGTTCCTGCCAGTGTCGACCCGAAACACAATGAAACGGCGTCGAAACTGGCAGGAAACAGCACTTCGGCATACTGACGTCAGGAGTTACGCAGAAAACGAGAATGCGCGTCGGCAACAGCCCTCGAATCTCGCGAAGAACGGGCGACAATAACAGATACGACGATAACGTGGGCGACTACAAAAGCACCCGAAACGTCTGTGTCATGAAGCCTGGCCCTCAGTCGGGGGCTTGGGCGCTGCTCCTCATTCTTGGTCTGATCACCGTGCCTGCTCACGCGGTCAAACCGGATGAAGGGGTGCTAGCCAGAGCGGAAGCCGTGCTGCCGCCGTCCCGTCCGGTTTCTTACACCACCGCCACCAATGAAGAACTCGATGCCCTTGGCGCACGCTGGGGTTATCTGAGTGCGCCCGAACGTCGGGCCTTGCTAGCCGAAGTGCGACGTCGCATGGCCCAGAACACAGGCAACACGGGTGGCGTGCGCATCCAGTCGACTCGTCAGTTCGGTGTGGTAAAGCGACTTGATGGCACTACCATCCGCGTTGAGCGTCGCATCATCCGCATGATCCCGGCCGACCAGGGTTACGGGACCGGGTTCGAACAACGCGCAGACCGTGATTCAGCCTCTTTGCCTTCAACCCCCCAGGAAGCCGAGCACCGGGCTCTGGAGCAGGAGCAGTTGCAGCGGGCTGGGGGAGCGGATCCATCCGGCACGCTGCCTGTTAAGCGGCTTCCGGCCGAAGGCATGCTGCCACCATCAGCGCCGCTCGAGCGCGGGTCGTTGCGTTCCCCTGAAAGTTCCCATTAGGCCGCCTCGGAAGTCAGCTGCAGTGGCCATCACCCTAGTTGACGCCTAAGTGGACATTGAGGGTGCGCGTCTGCTGGTTGTCGATGACGATCCGGAAATCCGCGAGCTGGTCGATGCCTATCTGGTGCAACAGGGATTCAAGATCACCTGTGCCGAATCGGGCGTAGAGATGTTCGAGGCGCTCGGAAAAGAAACCTTCGATCTGATCCTGCTCGATCTCATGCTGCCCGGCGAACATGGTCTTTCGCTTGCCGGACGTGTGAAGCGTGAACTCAACACGCCGATGATCATCGTTTCTGCAGCCGGTGAGGATGTTGACCGGATCGTCGGACTGGAAGTAGGCGCCGACGATTACCTTTCCAAACCATTCAACCCAAGGGAGCTGCTGGCCCGGATCCGGGCAGTATTGCGTCGGGCTGCAGCTTCCGCTCCGGCAGCTCCGACATCTGCCCAACGGTTCCGGTTTGGTGCGTACACCCTGGATGCTGTGACTCACCGCCTGACCAGGGGCAATGACGAAGTTCCGTTAACGACCGGCGAGTTTGATCTGCTGGCGGTGTTCGTACGGCATCCAAACCGCTTGCTTGACCGGGACCGCATCCTCGATCTGCTCACCGGTGCCGAGCGGCTGCCGTTTGATCGTTCGATCGATGTACGGGTGACGCGTCTACGCGGCAAGATCGAAACCGATCCGTCGAATCCGCGTTTCATCAAGACCATCTGGGGCAAGGGTTACATGTTCTGCCCGGAAGGTGGTGACGTTGACTGATCGCAGCCGGCCAGCGTCCCTGCTGGTCCGCACCAACCTGATCCTCGCCGTCAGCTCGCTGTTGATCGCCATCATCGCAACCACCGCACTGAACACCTTCGTCATCGATCCGATCGCACGCAGATCAGCGGATGACGCAGCGGGGCTGCTCGTGCTTTCTGCACAGACATGGGTGGAGCTACCCCCGGATGCTCGACCTTACTTCGAGCTGGAACTCGCGGAGAGCCACGACCTCATTCTTACCGGCGATGTACGGACGTATGCGGATGCGGTCCCTGCTGCCAACTACTTCAATCTGCTCGAAGAGTCGCTCGAAACGCGGCTGCGTACGTCCATAGCGATGCAGGCCGGTGAAGGGATGATCTGGGTGGATGTGCCGATGGGTGGGCAGACGTTGCAGATAGGCTTTGTGCCGACGCTCGAGGATATCCAGCCACTTTACGTCGGGATCATCATCATTGTGCTTGGCGCCGGTATTGTGTTCGTCACTTCTCTGATCATCGTAAGGCGGATCGCAAGCCCGCTCACCTATGTGGCTGAGCGTGTCGAAGCGTTTCGGGGCAGCAAGGACTTTGAGCCTTTACCGGAAACCGGACCGAGGGAACTTGCGAGTCTGGTGCACAACTTCAACACCATGGCCCAGGAGATCGGGGCGCTGTTATCAAATCGAACCACTCTCGTCGCAGGGATCTCACATGATCTGCGTACGCCCCTGACCCGAATGCGGCTCGCCGTTGAACTGCTGCCAGACAATGTGGATCCAGCTCTGGTTGAACGGTTCAAGCGAAATCTCGAAGTCATGGACCGCCTTATCGGTGATGCGCTGAGTTTCGCACGTGGCGCTGAAGAGAAGCCGCGGGAAGTCGATATCGAACAGGTGATCACCGATCTGGTGGATATCTTTGTTACCCCTGTGCCCTATCGTTGTACTCAGATGGAACCGCGCCGCCTCATGGTTGCGGTCAACGCGTTGCGGCGCGTGCTGCAGAATCTCCTCGTTAATGGCATCCAGCACGGCGGCAGTGTTGCGCTCGAGCGCGTCGGCACTCGTCTGCACGTCAGCGACAACGGCAAGGGAATCCCGGAGGAGTTTCGCGAGCAGGTTTTCCAGCCTTTTTTCAGGCTTGATGAAGCGCGCACGGCCACCACGGGAGGCAGCGGTCTCGGTCTCGCCATCGTCAGGCAACTATGTGAACTGCAGGGCTGGAAGGTGTGGATTGAGTCCTCTGAAACGGGTGGTGCGCGGTTCGTTGTGGAACTCATGCCCTGATCCGCGTTCGGATCGCGACGTTCTGCCTGGCGTAGCGCGACCCGTTTACGGAAGTCGGTGTAACAAAGTGACACAAAAAACCCTTGCCACGAAATTGGTGTGAAACAACGGAAGCGCAGTATCTATCCCCGAAGCAGGCAACTGCTTCAGAGAGAACGCAATCTCTATCCCCTTGAGACCTCTCGCAGGTCGCTCCAAACCGCCGGTCCCCTCTCCAGGCCGGCGGTTTCTTATCAGGTCCGTGTTTTCTCATCTGCTTGTCTTCCAACATAGAGCGACTGTAAAAGAGCAGTCATTGCACAGCGCCTCGGACTGCGCTTCGACGTCGATACAAGTCCGATTCTCTCACGCTGATCCGGGGAGTTCGTCCGCCTGTCGCGGCTTAAAAACCTGAGCGTCCTGGGTCGGGATGAGATTGACTTGGTGGCCGTGGTGGAAAATGCCATTGATCAGAGCTACGAAATGGCTCGTGAGCGGAACATGCAGGTTTATGCTTGAAACTGCTAACGACTTACCTCCGTCGCTGTGGATACCTGGCAATGGCGAACTCCTCGAGCGGGTCTTCTCGAACCTCATCGACAACGCCATCAAGTACAGCCGCGAAGGAGGTCGGGTGCTGTTGCAGCTGCAGGTTGAACAGATGGCTAATCCGCAACCGTCCTAGATAGAAGTGCGGGTAGTCGATGAAGGTGATGGAATCGCCACGGACGAACTTGATCGGGTGTTTGATCCTTATTTCCGTTCCCGTCGCGGTCCACGTCCTGAGCAGTCCGGTGTTGGCCTAGGACTGCGATTTGTGCGCACGGCTGTTGAGCTGCACGACGGCACCGTTCATGTCGAAAGTGAAGCGGGACGCGGCTCCACCTTCAGGGTTCGTCTCCCGGCCGGAGGGCCGGAAAGCGCCACGAATGGGGCTGACCCGATCGGCCTCGTTTTGTAAAAGTTCTGCGATTTCACTCTCCCCCCGGTCGTATAGAGCTTCGATGACATGAATAGTGGAGTGATTCGTTCGCGTAGAGGACAGCGGGGCTTTCAAAAGCTGCGCATATCTCTTACCTGCGCAGTGTTTGGGCTGGCTCTTGCACAGGCCGCGATTGCAGATCGGGTGGAACTCACCAATGGGGATGTCATCACCGGCACGGTAACCTCCGTCTCTGGAGGTAAGGTGGTGGTGCAGACCGAATACGCCGGCAAGATCATCGTAGGCCTCGACAAGGTTGCGAAGATCAAGACCGATGCGGAGATGAACCTGCTGACCAACAACGACGAACAGTTGTTCAGCGCACTCGATGGCACTGCAGGTGAAGTTCAGCTTGGCGCACTCAATCGCAGCCTCGCGTTGGCGGATGTGAACAAGGCCACGCGCTTAGCGGGTGGCGCCGCTGCCGAAGTGACCAGCTGGAAGCACAAGGTTGATTTGGCTGCTGCATTGACTAAAGGGAATACGGACACATGCAATCTGTCGCTGTTCACGGAGTCGCTGGCCCGCAACCTGAAAAACGAACACCTGTTGACCGTGGGGATCTTCCAGGATGAGGCCGAATCAGTGACGACCCGGGAGCTTTTTGACGTTGACTATGGTTACAAGCGGTTCCTCGCCAATCCGAAGTGGTTTTTCGGTGCCAACGTCGAGTACTTCAAGGACAAGCTCCTGGGTATCGATCCACGTGTGACTGCGGGTGCCGGTGTCGGTTACCGGTTCTGGGACAACAGCCTCGGGTAGCTGACAGTGGAACTCGGTGGCAGTGCAGTTTATGAGAACCTGATTTCCGGTTCGGAGACCAATGCCGCCGTTCGCTGGGCGTTGGGGTATCGTCGGTTGCTCGCCGGCGAGCAGCTGGAGTTCTTCCACCGCCACCAGAATCTTAAGATCCTCGACAGCAGTCGTGGTGAAGTACTCGATTCATCGACGGGTCTCGCCTTCCTGTTCGATGAATGGTGGAGTGCATCGCTGCGAGCGGATGTGCGGCACCAGACCAAGCCGCCGTTGGGCAGTCACAAGACAGATATCACCTATGCCGTCGGTGTTGGCGTCCGCTTCTGATTCCTGACGGCTCACATTGTCTGAAGAGCCCGCTTGCGGGCTCTTTCAGGAACCTGCGTTTTCCGCGGCGCAAGCCCCGGTGAATCCTCGACAAACCGAATCCTGCCGCGTGGTCAGTGGTTGCCTGCAACAACCGATGGCCTTCTCGCACCCTGGGGCCGCAGTTCAGCGCCGCACATCGGTTGTGATCATTAGTTCGTTTCTGGACTGATCCCAACGGTCGTGTTCAGTACGCTCAACACGTCCAGAAGAGATATTTCCCTCAACGTATCTTCCTGGCGCACCACTTCTTCAAAGAAGCTGAAGAAAAGCCTCTGGTGAGACGGACGATTGGTCTGCCAGACGGACCAACGACCAAGGAGCTGTTGAGCGACTTCTTCGGAAACTGCCATGGTTGTGTACACATCACGTATTGCGTAGAGGGGATTCAGTATTCGGTATCGCGCGTCCGGGCTGGAGACATGACGGGCAAAGTTGACGAGCCTTTTACAAAGCTGCCTGGCGCCGTTTCGGAAAGCGGCTGCTTTCATGGATTGTCTGGCTATAATGCCCTCCCAGTCCGATCCCGCCGGGAGGTGCGAAGCAGGATTCCCCTCCGGAGCAGACCCCATGATCGGCGGGAGAACAGCCTGCTCTGCCGTGGCGGTGCGCTGCGGAAGGAACGTCAATTACAGGAGAGTCATCAACATGAAACAGGGTTTGCGTGTCCTGTTCGCGGTCGCAGCGGCGAGTCTGCTCTGGTCCAACCAGGCGGTTGCCGGGGATCAAGGTACGGTCTATCTCAGCCCCGGCCTGATCTATTACAAGGCGCCGGACGAGCAGTCGATCGGTATCGATGATGCGGAGCTTGGTGGTGGTCTCGCCGTCGGTTTCCCGGTCAGCGAACGAATCAACATTGAACTCCTCGCGGGTCGGACAAAGCTCGATTATGACCTGCCTGGTGGCAATGGATCCGACAACTCCGACCTGCTCTGGCTGGATGTGCTCTATCTAATCAGCAATAGCAATGGCTGGTCGCCGTTCCTGCTCTTTGGTGCTGGTCGCACCGAGCTGAAATTCGACGACGTACGCGACTCGGAGAAGGATACCCAGCTCAACGCCGGTGCCGGCGTTTTCAAGAACCTGACCGAGCGCCTGGCGCTGCGTGGTGATATCCGTCTGATGTACTCACCGGACCAGGAAGACATCCAGCCGTTTGCCTTTGTCGGTCTGACCGCGTTCATGGGTGAGATAGGTGGCGCTGCCGCCATCGGAGATACCGATGGTGATGGCGTGCTCGATCCGGATGACAAGTGCCCGAACACCCCGCCGGGAACCCGCGTAGGTCCGGATGGTTGTGAGCTCGACAGTGATGGCGACGGTATAGTCGACAGCCTCGACAAGTGCCCGGGAACGCCTCCTGGTTTGGCGGTGGATGCAGAGGGCTGCCCGCCTGCGGCGCCGGAAGCGGCAGCAGCACCAGAACTGGCGGAAACGGTAACGATCGACCTGAACCTTGAATTCGACTTCGATTCCGCTCAGCTGCGCACGTCGCACTATCCGGAAATCGATGAGGTTACTGCATTCATGAAGCAGTTCCCGGGATCGGTAGCTGTTCTCGAAGGGCATACCGATGCGCGCGGCACCGATGCCTACAATCAGTCGCTGTCCGAGCGTCGTGCCAGTGCAGTGCTTGAAGACATGGTGACCCGTGGTGGTATCGCCCGCGAACGCCTCTCTTCCAAAGGCATGGGCGAGTCGCAGCCGATCGACACTAACGACACGGATGAAGGTCGTCAGCACAACCGTCGGGTTTCTGCGAAGATCTCCAACGGTCAGTAATGAAGCAGTTCTGATGTCGATGAAGGCCGCTCTCGAGCGGCCTTCTTCTTTTCCGGGACCTGAAAACAGGGCGTCTGAAACAAGAGACCTGAAAACATGCAAAGCCTCACTTCCGCCCTCGTCTTTGCGATGCTGGAACACTCTTCGGTTGCGACACGGCCTATTACGGCGCGATGGAAAAGGTGGGCGTACACAAGCGCGATATCCTGCGCGACCCAGTGGAAGAAGCCATGGACTCCCAGGAGGAGGCCAAGCAGGAATTCAGATCCGCGCTCGAACAGTTCGAAGCCGTGGTTGGGATCCAGCCCGGCGGTCTGAAAGACGCCTATACAGAATTGCAGGGCGCGTATGACGATGCGGAGAGTCGGGCCAAAGAGGTGTCCGATCGTATTGCCGCGGTCGAGGATGTTTCCGGCGACCTCTTTGCCGAGTGGCAGAGAAGGATCGATATGATTACCAATGCCAAACTCAAGGCGGGAAGCCGCAAACAGCTACAGAGTTCGCAGACCGCATACCGCGGTTTCATCGGCGCGATGCGACAGGCGGAATCGAGCATGCAGCCGGTACTCACGGCGTTTCGCGACCAGGTGCTCTACCTCAAACACAACCTCAACGCCCAGGCGATCGCCTCGCTGAAGGGAGAGCTCAGCACCATTGAAGCCGATGTGGGACGCCTCATCCGCGACATGGTAGAATCGATCCGGTAATCGCAGGCATTTCTCAATCAACTGCCGGCTATAGAAGGCTAGAATCGCAGGGCTTGCAGCCAACAAACAACTCCAGTGGACTACTCGAACATCCTCTACGAAGTACGCGGGCCGATGGCGCTCATCACCATCAACCGCGCCGATAAACACAACGCCATCTCGCTCGCCACCCTTGATGAACTGCAGCATTCGGTACGTGCCGCGGCCACTGACGATGCAGTGCGGGTCATCACCATCACCGGGGCAGGTGATCGCGCCTTTGCCTCAGGGTCGGATCTGTCTGAGGTGTTGCACCGCGACTTCAGGAAAGCGCTCGAGCCTATTGTTCAGGGGCTCGCCGATCAGCTGGAGCGCACTCCGAAACCCACCATCGCTGCCATCAACGGGATCTGCATGGGTGGTGGCCTGGAGGTGGCGCTGGGCTGTGACCTTCGCATCAGTGTGCCGCACGCGCGGTTCGCCACACCTGAGGGCAAGCTTGGGATCATTCCCGGCGGTGGCGCGTGCGCGCGGCTGCCCCGGGTAGTCGGTCGTGGCTGGGGTATGGAGATGATGCTGATGGGCGATCCGATCGATGCCGAGCGGGCACTTGCGATCGGTCTCGTTACCCGCATCGTTCCTGCAGATCAGCTCATTGCCGAGGCCGAACGGATGGCGGCACACCTGTCCTCGTTTGCACCGTTTGTGCCCCGCACGATGAAAGCGATGGTTCACTTCGGCATGGAGGCGAGCCTCGCCGGTGCGCTGATGTTCGAGAAATATGCACAAGGAGCCTTGGTACAAACCGAAGACAAGATCGAAGGGATTACCGCTTTTCTCGAAAAGCGGCCGCCGGAATTCAAAGGGCGCTGACGACTCCGGAAAATTCGGCGACACTTGAGGGCGCTGTCAGAACAAACTCAAACAAAGCGAAACAGGGGGACACTATGGCCACTGATCGATTCCCGGTGGAAGGGACACACATCATGATGTTTGCGCGCTCCGTTGCCGACGACAACCAGATCTACTACGACGAGAACTACGCGAAGACCACCGAAGTCGGGCACATCATTGCCCCGCCGACGTTTGCACAATCAAGCGCGCAGTTTGATCCCAATTATTTTCTCCGTCCCAAGGTTGGCCAGCCCTGGTTTGGCTCTGGCAAGGAAGCAACCGGCATCAAACGCGAACCTTCTTCCGGTGGTGGTGGTGGCGGTCTGCATGCCGAGCAGCACTTCGAGTATCACCGTCATATCAAACCGGGTGATGTGCTCAAGGCTGTGGTGAAACCGGGCAAAGCCTGGGAAAAGGAAGGCAAGCGCTCTGGCAAGCTCGTGTTCACGGAAACCGTAACCGAGTACTACGACCAGACCGGGGAACTCGTCATCACTGCGCGGGGAGTCGGTGTTCGCACCGAACGCCCGGTGGATGCCAAGTAAGGAGAACAACAATGGCACTCAAAGCATCCCAGCTCAAAGTCGGTGACACCTACACCGAATGCCTCGTTGAAGACCTCAAGCGCACGCAGATCGTGATGTACGCCGGTACGTCAGGCGATTACAACCCGCTGCATACCGACGAGATCTACACCATGCAGGTCGCCAAATACCCATCCGTGTTTGCACACGGCATGCTTACCATGGGTATGACCGGTCGCATGCTGACCAACTACGTGGGTGATGGGCGCCTGACCAAATACGGTGTGCGCTTTACGAGTCAGGTGTGGCCCGGCGATACGCTGCATTCCACGGCGACTGTGGAGAGCGTGGGCAGTGGATTGGTGAATCTCACTGTCGAAACACGTAACCAGAACGATGTGGTCGTGCTGTCTGGCTACGCTGCGGCGCGTGTAGACTGACAATTCCTTTCTGTGTCTTTGGAAGCGGCCTGGGCTGCGGAACTTTCCGCAGCCTTGAGGTTGGTGTGGTGCAAGCTGTCAGTTTGCTACGCAGCGCCAGGCAGGCCACTTAGAGATGACGCTTGACCGCTGCATAAACGTCATCCACAGCAGCCCGGCTGCAGGGAAACATAGCAGCAGTCGCTGCGAAGTCGTGAATCAGACCTGCGTAACTGGTGTAGGTTACGTTTACTCCAGCAGCGGCCAGCGCTCCGGCGTAGGCGGCGCCTTCATCGCATAGCGGATCAAACTCTGCTGTCGCGATAACGGCAGGTGGTAACCCACGCAGGCTGATGGCTCGCAGCGGTGATGCCCACGCATGCGTGCGTTGATCCGCAGGGCAGTAGGTGTCCCAGAACCAACGCATCGTATCGAGCGATAGCAGATAGCCCTCTCCATTACGCCGGTATGAATCCCGTGACAGATCCGCATCCGTCACCGGATACAACAACACCTGCGCCGTGATGGCGGGGCCTCCCTGATCGCGTGCCCGCAGGCACATGACTGCAGCGAGGTTGCCACCGGCACTCTCGCCACCGACGAGGATCTTGCCGTTGCCTCCCAACGAGTTCAGGTTTGCGCCGACCCAGCACAAGGCGTCATAGCTGTCATCCACAGCGGCCGGGAACAGGTGCTCAGGTGCAAGCCGGTAGTCCACCGAAACCACAATACAATCCAGGCGCACGGCGAGATCACGACAGGCCGTGTCCGCGGTGTCCAGATCACCAATCACCCAGCCGCCACCGTGATAGTTCAGATATACGGGCTTTTTGCCGGAGGTAGCCGGGCGGTAGATGCGAAGACCGATGTCCCCACGGCTACCTTTGATGGTACGGTTTTCAATTGATCCGATGGGTGCTTCCACGATCACGGGACGCATCATCCGGTACATCTCGCGACCGGTACTGGGCGGCAAGTCACTCATGACCGGGCCGGGTTGCGCAGCCAGCTGCTTGAGCATCGCGTCGTATTCGGGTGCCAAAGGCATCGCGGTTTCCCCTTCGGTGCTGGTGTAGAATCGCTGACTTTACCGTACCCCGAAGTCGAGGTGTAACGTGATCCACAGAATGGACGCCGAGAAAAGTCCTGAAGACGCAGCCAAGAATCTGAACTTCCTTGAAAACGGGTTGTTCAAGAATCGGACGCTGACGCTCTTTGGCGAAGTGAATCAGGATGTCGCGCGGCGTACGGCAGAGAAGCTGCTCACGTTGTCCTACGAATCCGATGATCCGATCACGTTTTACATCAGCTCACCCGGTGGCCATGTCGAATCCGGTGACGTGATCTATGACATGATCCAGTTCATCAAACCGGTCGTCCGCTGCGTCGGCACGGGTTGGGTCGGCAGCATCGCCACGCACATCTACCTTGCAGCAGAAAAAGAGAATCGCCTCTGCCTGCCGAATACACGTTTTCTTATCCACCAGCCTGCGGGCGGTTTTGGCGGCGACGCCACGGATATCGCCATTCACGCGCGGGAAATCGTGAAGACGCGCGAACGTATCAATGGTGTCATCGCGTCGCGCACCGGCCAGTCTCTGGAACGGGTTGCCCAGGATACGGACCGTGATTACTGGATGAGCGCTGAAGAGTCCGTTGCCTATGGTCTCGTCGGACGCATCATCCGAACGGTGGACGACCTGAAGGGTTGATCACTGCGTTCGCTGGTGCTCCTCCGGCGCGCTCTGATCAGCCAATCGGCTAGCGACCCTCGCGACTGCGAGTGCCGGTCTTCGAACGCGACAGCAATTCGGTGATCACCTCGCCGCAGCCGACGTTGATCAGGACGATTGTCGACATCGTGCCTTCCAGGGCCAGGAGTTTCCCGAGTGGATCTGAACTACCTGCCGAAATTCTTCAGCCGTTCTTCGAGATCCGGACCTCGGCCGGGGCTGTTGGTCCGTTCGAACTGCAACCCATCCGCCAGGGTGTAGTTGAGCCCTTTGTTCACCAGCATCTTGTCGGCGCGCAGCGTGAACCAGGAGTTTTCAAGGAATCCCCGCGCCATGGCGATGGTGTGATTCATGAGTTCATTTGTTGATACGCAGACATTGGCAAGACCGATCCTTGCGGCTTCATCACCGCCAACGATGCGGCCGCTGAACATGATCTCCTTGGCTTTGAGCAACCCGACCCGGCGCGGCAACCGCTGGCTCATGCCCCACGTCGGCGACATGCCCCATTTGCCGTGGGTATCTGCAAAACGGGCGTCCTCTGCGGCGACCATCAGGTCGCAGGCCAGCGCAAGTTCGAGTGACCCGGTATAACAGTGGCCTTGCACCGCGGCGATGACAGGTTGTGGCAGCGCTTCGATTGCGTCCAGTGTTTCCGCCTGGAAATGACGCGAAGGTGCGACCTCGCCGGACTGGATCGCCTTCAGATCGTTGCCCGCTGAGAACGACCGACCTTTACCGCAGAGAATCACGCAGCCGATGCTGTCAGTCTGTGTGGCGATGGCATTGATGTGCGCGCGCAGCTCTATGAAGAGGTTGGGAGACAGCGCATTCAGCGCTGCTGGCCGGTTCATGGTCAGGATCGCGAGTCCATTGTCATCGCTGCGTTCCACCAGGGCCATGTGTGTTCTCCTTTGTCAGTCGTCTTTATTCAGATCCGGGGCTTCATAGACCCAGCACCAGCTTGGCAACGATGTTCTTCTGTACTTCGTTGGTACCACCGGCGATGGAAGAGGCGCGCAGATTGAAGTAACGCAGGAATGAGACAGCGCCTTCGCCGTGTCCAACGGACTCCGTCTGCGGCATGGCGCTGCCCTGATATCCCATCACCTCCACTGCCAGCTCCGAGATGTATTGGCCCATGTCGGCGGAAAGGTTCTTCATGATGGACGATTCCGGCCCTGGATTCTGCCCCTTCGAGAGCTGCGCCATGATCCGAAACTCGGTGTACTGGATCGCCTGGAGCTTCACATCGGCGGCATCAAGACGGTGTGCGAAATCGGCATCGTCCAGAAGGTTGGAGCCATTGACGCGAGTCATCGCGGCAAGATTGCGCAGTCGTTTGAGGGCCGTTTGTTGCGCAGCCGTGCCACCGCCACCGCGTTCAAACTCGAGCAGGTACTTGGCCACCGTCCAGCCTTTGTCGATGGTGCCCACCACATTGCTGACAGGTACACGCACATTGTCGAAGAACACCTGATTCACTTCGTGGGTGCCGGACGCGAAGATGATGGGCTCAACACGGATCCCAGGTGTTTCCATGTCGAGCAGCAGGAAGGTGATGCCTTCCTGGGGTTTGCCAGTCGCGCGTGTGCGCACGAGACAGAACATGCGGTTGGCAAAGTGCGCGTGGGTCGTCCAGATTTTCGAGCCGTTGAGTACCAGCTCATCGCCATCACGTTCCGCGCGCAGCTTGAGACTGGCGAGATCCGATCCCGAAGCGGGCTCTGAATAGCCCTGACACCAATAATCTTCGCCGGAGAGGATGCGAGGCAGGTAAAAAGCTTTTTGCTCCGGCGTGCCATGACCGATGAGCATGGGCCCACACATACCAAGCCCCATGGGCGCCGTTCCCGGAGCGCCTGCGAGCGTGCACTCGGTGGTCCAGATGTAGCGACGGGTCAAATCCCATCCGGTACCGCCGTATTCCTTTGGCCATGACGGCGCCACCCAGCCTTTGGCGTGCAGGATGCGATGCCACCGGATGTTGTGCTCATAGTCGAGAAAGATGCCGGGGCAGATGCGTGCCGCTGCCTTGAGATCCTCGGTGAGAACTGAACCGAGAAACTCCTGAACTTCCCTGCGAAACGCCTCGTGTTCGGCGCTGAATTCTATGTTCATGAAAGGTGCCGTAATGGCTGGCGAATGAAACTCAAAAGACCACAGCGCGAGTGGTCGGGTCAAGCACTTGCGGGTCTAAATCCGGTGGTCGAAATCAACAGACTAAGGGTTGAGAAACAACTACAGCAGACTCAATGCATCGAGATCGATGGCCTGCTCTGCATGCCGGTTCGCCATGGCCATGAACATGTCATCGCCCCGGGAGGTCTGACCGACTAGCATCGATGCGATGACGGCCATTACGAGGCCGCTGAAGCTGAACCGGCGATAGTCACGAAAGCAGGACTCAAAGTCATAACCTGTCACGCCCGCTGCAGTGATCGCTTGGTGGTATTGCCACACAAGCAGACGCTCGTGCACTCGACGCTGTTCCGGCAAGAGGCCTGCACCCAGGAAGTAAGACACGTCAGCCAACGGATGACCGATGGCGACAGTCTGCCAGTCCACTACCGCGAGAGGCACCTGTCCTCCGAACAGCATGTTGTCGAGGCGAAAGTCGCCATGTGCCAGTGCAAACGGTTCGGGAGCCCGCTGCAGCCAGCCATCGAGTTTTCCGTCAAACGCCGCCAGCAGGTTGAGGTTCGCAGCCGACATGCGCGACTGGTAGCGATGGATGAAACCGGGATAGAGCTGGGTCCAGAAGCTCTTGAAGAACTCAGGGTCGAGCGCCGCGTTCGGCTGGATAAATGTCACCTCGGCAAGGGTTGGATCATTCCAGCGCGGTGCATGCAGTTTTGCGGCTTCACACAGTGCCAGCTGTGCCATCGCGACTGAGCACCCGCGGATCTGATCGCCCTGGCTGGACGGTGTGATGTCTTCCAGCAAGAGACAGAACGCGTGCGTTTTCTCATCGATTTCCGCATACAACGGCTGCGGTGTGCGAATCTGCACCGTAGGCAGCAGCTGGTTATAGAAATTCACTTCCTTGAAGTAGTTCTGCTGTGCGATACCTGTGGCGCGGCTGACTGGATCACTTGATGCAAATTTGCCGACGATGGAGGCGGGGCCGTCACCGCGGCCATAGTCGAGTGTGAAACGCACACTGCGCCCTACCTGACCGGTGCCGATGTCCCTGGCGCTAAACGCGCTTACGTCGGCGTCGACGTTCGCGTGACGAAGAACAGCCGTCAGCCATGCCGCAGTGACGTCTTCCGGTTCGGCGACGATGCCTGGATTCACGCGAGCCCTCGCGAGACCTGGAACGCGCGCGTGCTCGCCTGTTGCAGATCGGCAGACAGCAGGTAATCGAGCGCAGTCAGCGCCAGTGACTTCGCGCCATCGATGGCGGCGCGGTCACCCAGTTCAGAACCCGCCCACTTTGCAAACTCTGGATGATGGATGACCACACTGGCCGGCGCGCAGGCGATCATCGGATGAATCGACGGTACGAGATAACTCACATTGCCCATATCGGTGCTGCCGGCGGGACCGCCACTCAGTTGTTCCTTCGGAACGAACTCACGGCCGAGGCCTTCCGCATGGGCCTGGAACCGGTCGGCCAGTGGCCAGTTGGTGTTGAGATCGAGATAGTCGACTCCGGCCCATTTCACCTCAACCTGGCAACCAGTGCCCATGGCACCGGCTTCAAAACAGGCCTGCACACGGGGTTTGAGGGCGGCGAGCGCCTTTTCGTTGGCAGCACGGACATAGAACTCTCCCGCTGCACGTTCAGGCACGATGTTCGGTGCAAGACCGCCCTCGGTAACGATGCCGTGAATGCGTTCCGTTGACCTGATGTGTTGCCGCAGATTGGAAATCGCCTGGTAGGCGAGCAGAAGCCCGT
>Ga0194132_10002266_pt1 | contig 36707 bp, 31 predicted proteins | sample TA2KigOf80mmetaG_FD_148612 | JGI IMG/M metagenome (GOLD analysis project Ga0194132, IMG submission 148612) | Freshwater microbial communities from Lake Tanganyika, Tanzania - TA2015054 Kigoma Offshore 80m | ecosystem: Environmental > Aquatic > Freshwater > Lake | place: Tanzania: Lake...
TCGTCTCAAGCGGGATTTGTATCGTCCTGTTCATCATGACGATCATCGCGCTCGCCGCGCCGTTCATACTGGCGCGTACCGCCTTGGGCAAGCGTAAGGCCGTCGCAGCGCCCGCGGAATAGCCGCATCGGCCAATGTGGATTCACGGGCATCGGCGGCGCAAAAGCGCAGGCGAGGATGCCGCGCTTCACCCGCGCCGATAAGGAAAGCAGCGCGCCGGATCCAGCGTGAGCCCGTAGTGCCGGCCCAGCGCCTTGATGTCCTCCCCATACTTCGGATAAGGATCGGCATTCGCCGGCCCCACCACGATCGGCCGGAATGAATGCTCGTTTTTGCCGGCGGGCGGCAGCATCGCGGTGGCGAGCCCGTTGCCCTCGCCATCACGCAGGGTGACGAAGATCGGCATCACTTTTTGCACGTGGGCCTTTAACCCGATCTTTTGCTCAAACGCCCAATTCGACGCCGGCGGCACGAAGCTCGTGGCCGCTGCCTCGGCTGCCTGGCGGAAATATTTTTCGACCGCGTGGTTCATGAGCTGCGATTCCTTAATCGCCTCGCCCTCGGTCTGCATCCTGAACCAGGTGCCGTTGGGTGCATCGCAAACGAACTGCATACGCCTACCTCTTGGAAAAGGCACTTGCACATTATCTACCGCTCGCCGGTGCGCAACAACATGACGAAATTTTTAGCTAGCCCCTCACGCGATATTAAAAAGTGTGCCCCCACCCCTCTTCCCTCCCCCGCGCGCGTTGCGCGCAAGGGAGGGGAAATTTTGAGTTACTCGCTATCGCGGGTAGACTAATCAACCGAAGTCGGCCAGACAGTCGCTGCGTGTGGGCGAAACCCGGTGTCGCAAGATGCCGGTGCCACGCGTAGAGGAAAGTCCGGGCTCCACAGGGCAGGGTGGCGGGTAACACCCGTCCGTTATAGCCGCGAGCAATCGCGGTAAAGGCGAGGAATAGGGCCACAGAGACGAGTCCGTTTGTATTACTCGAAAGGGTGACGCAGGCGGGGTGAAACGCGGCAACCTCCACCCGGAGCAACACCAAATAGGCAAGCGATGAAGCGGCCCGCCGAGCTTGCGGGTAGGTGGCTAGAGCCGCGCAGCAATGCACGGCCCAGAGGAATGACTGTCAGGGGCGTCAAGCCTTATACAGAACCCGGCTTATCGGCCGACTTCGGATCGATTATTAGTCGCGCGCAGCGCGACGCGGGAAACTTGCTTTCCCTGCGCAGCGAGGAGGGGGCAAGCCCTTGCGCAATCACGGTCCGGCGGCCGCGGCGTGAGTACTCACTGACCCGGCGTGCAGCCACAACGTATCCCCGGCCAACCCCGCCTGTTGTGGTGCAACCCGATCATTCGCGCAGCGATAGCGGTTACGCCAAGCCGAGCCTTTGGCTGATTGGTGCCGTTTCATGTTGCGGTACAGCAACGTACCGATATTGCCAGCGTTTTCGTACACTCAGCGTACAAAGTTAAAGTATAACTTTTTGATTGTTATTTATCTTCATGTTTTAATTGTATTTTACGCCTATAGCAAAAGCGCCGCTCGCCTGGGGAAAATGACTTAAATCATTGTTTCAAAAACGAAAATCCTGAACTTCCCTTGACCCGAAAATAGTACTCCACTATAGTGGTAAAAAGTGGTAAAAAGTGGGAAACATGAGTACTCGCTATCATCGATGGTTTGGGTGATGCCGCAAACAAGTGCATCGCTCAATGCGTCGGTTCTTGCGCCGGTTAGTGAGTACCCACCACCTTTTCTTGGGGGAATTCGGTGTTCCGCGGCACGTCGCAACTGACGCTCGACAACAAAGGCAGGCTCGTGGTACCGGCGCGGCATCGCGACGTGCTGCTTGAGCGCTGCGGCGGGCACTTGGTGATTACCGCCGACCCCGATCATTGCCTGCTGCTCTACCCGCTGCCCGAGTGGGAAGTCATTCAGCAAAAACTTGAAGGCCTCTCCAATCTTGATAAGCGCGTGCGCGAATTACAGCGCCGGCTGATTGGTTTCGCCGTCGACACCGAAATGGATGGCGCGGGGCGCGTGCTGGTCGCGCCGGAGTTGCGCAAGTATGCGCAGCTCGACAAGGACGTGGTGCTGGTGGGTCAAGGCAGGAAATTCGAGTTGTGGGCACAACCGCATTGGGACAGCGTGGTGGAAGCGCCGGGCGGACTCGCGCCGGAGGGCTTGCCGCCGCAGTTGGAGGGCTTGTCCTTGTGAGCGTGTCGTGAGCACGGGTGGGCACCAGGCGGTATTGCTGGCGCAAGCGGTGGCGGGTTTGGCCGTACGAGCGGATGGCGTTTATGTGGACGGCACGTTTGGGCGCGGTGGGCACAGCCGGCGGATTTTGAGTGCGTTGGGCGGGCGCGGACGATTGATCGCGCTGGATCGCGACCCGCACGCGATCCGCGCGGGGGCGGCGATCAGCGATCCGCGCTTGACCTTGCTGCATGCGCGCTTTGGCGAGTTGGCGAAGGTGTTGGCGGGTGTGGGCGTGACGGCGGTTGACGGCATCTTGCTCGATTTGGGTGTGTCGTCACCGCAGTTGGACGATGCGGCGCGTGGTTTTAGTTTTCGTCTGGACGCGCCGCTCGATATGCGCATGGACGCAAGTGTTGGCAGGACGGCGGGCGAGTGGTTGCAAACGGCGCCGCAATCGGAAATCAGGGAGGTCATTAAAACTTATGGTGAAGAGCGGTTTGCTAAGCAGATTGCAGCAGCGATTGTTGCGGCTCGATCGCAAGGCGTTATTGACGGCACACGACAACTTGCCCAGATCGTGGCGCACGCCGTCCCGGCGCGCGAGCCACGCCAGGACCCTGCGACGCGCACGTTTCAAGCTATACGGATTCACCTCAATCAGGAACTCGAGGAGCTAAGGCACGTGCTGCCGCAGAGCGTGCAATTGTTGACAAGCGGCGGGCGGCTCGCGGTGATCAGTTTTCACTCGCTGGAGGATCGCATCGTCAAGCGCTTTATGCGCGAGGCCGCCACCGGTGCGCCCGGTGTGCGCGTGCCCGAGCGCCTGGCGTTGCGCGCCCACGAAATGCCGCGGCCGCTGCTGCGCTTGATCGGCAAGGCACAACGGCCGGATGCAGCCGAAATCGCACAAAACCCGCGCGCGCGCAGCGCCATTTTGCGCGTGGCGCAACGCACGGATGCGGACCCGGTGACGCCATGACCCGGCTTAACCTCGCCCTGCTCGCGGTATTGATGATCTGCGCCATTGCGCTGGTCACCTCGCAGCATCACGCACGCAAGCTCTACGTGCAATTGGAGCAGGAATTGGAGCGCGAAAAAAAATACGAGCTGGAGTTTAGCCGGCTGCAGCGCGAACAAGGGGAATGGTCCACGCACGCGCGCGTGGCAAAAATCGCCACGCAAAACCTGCGCATGCGCGCACCTTCGGCCGAACGCACGCAGTTGGTGCCCTTCGTAGCCTATGCGCCGCCGCCCGCGGTGGAGGCGGCAAAATGAAGATAAACGCGCGCGACAGCGCGAAACCCGCGCCGCGCCTGCCGCGCTGGCGCTCATGGGCGTTGCTGTCAATCCTGTTGGGATGTTTCACGGTACTGACCGGGCGCGCGGTGTATTTGCAGGGGCTGAATCACGATTTTTATCAAGCCAAGGGCGAGGCGCGTTACCAGCGTTCGATGGAAATCGCCGCCATGCGCGGGGTGATCGTCGATCGCAACAACAGTTTGTTGGCGATTTCCACGCCGGTGGAGTCGGTGGCGGCAAGCCCCGCGGACATCGACATTACCCGCGAACAATCGCGCAGGCTGGCGCGGCTGTTGCAGATCAAGGAAGCGGAACTCGCCCGCAAGCTCGAAGACCGCAATCGCGAGTTCGTTTATCTCAAACGTCAATTGCCGCCGGAGCAAGCGGCGAAGATCGTCGAGCTTAATATTCCAGGGGTGTTCTTGCGGCGCGAGTTCCGCCGTGCCTACCCGGCGGGCGAGGAGCTTGCCCATGTGATCGGTTTGACCAATATCGACGGCAAGGGGCAGGAAGCGCTGGAACTCGCGCTGGAGCAAAAACTGCGCGGCAAGCCCGGCTTTCGCCGCGTGATCCGCGATCGCAAGGGCCGCATTGTCGAGGACGTGGAAAGTATTCGCGCGCCGCAGCACGGCGAACGCATCACGCTGACCATCGACGCCAAGCTGCAGCATCTGGCCAATCGCGAGCTTAAAAAGGCGCTGGCCCTGCACCGCGCGAAGGCGGGTGGTATCGTGGTGCTGGATGCGCAGACCGGTGAAGTGTTGGCGATGGCCAACCTGCCGACCTACGATCCGAACGACCGCGGCCAGATCGATCCCCAACGCAAGCGCAATCGCGCGGTCACCGATTTGTTCGAGCCGGGCTCGACCTTAAAGCCGTTCACCGTGGCCGCCGCGCTGGAGGCCGGCACGGCGGCGCCGGGTACGGTCATCCAAACCGGCGCGGGCCAACTCACCATCGGTAAACACACCATCAGCGACACGCAACCCGCCGGCGCCCTCACCGTGGCGCAGGTGGTGCAAAAGTCCTCCAACGTGGGCACCGCCAAGCTCGCGCTGCAGTTGCCCTCGGCGTCGATGTGGAATCTGTTTAATGCCGTGGGCTTTGGCATCGCGCCCGACATCGGCTTTCCCGGCGCGGTGGCCGGTCGCTTGCGCGCGCATGAAAGCTGGCGCCCGATCGAGCAGGCGACCATGTCCTACGGGCACGGCGTGTCGGTGTCGCTGCTGCAATTGGCGCGCGCCTACACCATTTTCGCTAGCGATGGTGAACTGAAACCGGCGACGCTGATCAGAGATGATGGCGCTGCCGCGCAAGCCGCCCAATCCACCCAATCCCAACGCGTGCTCTCGCCGCGCACCGCGCAAGCGGTGCGCCAGATGCTGGAAATGGCGGTCGCGCCCGGCGGCACCGGCCCCAAGGCGCAGGTCGCGGGCTACCGCGTGGCGGGCAAGACCGGTACCGCGCACAAGGTCGAAGGCCGCGGCTACGCGGCCAAACGTTACATCTCCTCGTTTGTGGGTTTTGCTCCGGTGTCCAATCCGCGATTGATCGTCGCGGTGATGATTGATGAACCGGGCGCGGGTCAGCATTACGGCGGCCTGGTCGCCGCACCGGTGTTTAGCGAAGTGATCGGTGACGCGCTGCGCATGATGGGCGTGGCGCCGGATGCGCCGGTGGAGCGGATAACGTTGCCCACCGCGCCGTTGATTCGGGAAGAAGTGTGAAGGATTTCGCGTGAGGCGTGAGGCGAACAAGCCAGACTGGCGGGCGATCGATGCGTTGGGCATCCAGCGCTTGACCAGCGACAGTCGCGCGCTGCGCGCGGGGGACACCTTCGTCGCCTACCGCGGCGAGACGCGCGACGGGCGCGATTTCATCCCGCAAGCGATCGCCGCCGGCGCGCGCGCGGTGCTGTGGGAGTCGAGCGGCTTTCGCTGGAAAGACGCCTGGCGTGCCGCCAACCTCGGGGTGCGCGGCTTGCGTCACAACATCGGATCGATTGCGAGCCATGTGTATGGCCGTCCGAGTTCGCGGATGTGGATGGTCGGCGTGACCGGCACCAACGGCAAAACCTCGTGCAGCCAGTGGATCGCGCAGGCGTTTGAGCAACTGGGGACGCGTTGCGCGGTGGCGGGCACGCTGGGCAATGGTTTTCCCGGCGCGCTTCAAGCGGGTGTAAACACCACGCCCGACCCGGCGTGGCTGCACGGCCAGCTCAACGATTGGTATCGCGAGGGCGCGCGCGCGGTGGCGATGGAAGTTTCTTCGCACGGCCTGGAACAGGGGCGCGTGGCCGGTGTCGAGTTCGATGTGGCGATGTTTACCAATTTGACGCGCGACCATCTGGACTATCACGGCAGTATGGCCAACTATCGGCGCACCAAGCAGCGCTTGTTCGACTGGGAGACGCTGCAGTGGTCGCTGTTTAATCTGGACGACCGTTATGGCGCGGTGATGGCGGCGAACGCGCGGCGCCCCGCGCTGGGCATGCTCGGTTTCGGTTTTGAGCGCGCGCGCGGTGCGCGGCGCATGGCGCGGGTTGAGGGCCGCAATTTGCGCATGGGGCTTGATGGCGTTGCCTTTGACGCGCTGACCCCGTGGGGCACGCTCAAGGTTAAAAGCGCGGTGCTGGGCCGCTTTAATGCGTCGAACCTGCTGGGTGCGTTGGCAGTGCTGCTGGCGAGCGGCGCGCCACCGCGCGAAGTCGAGCGCGTACTGGCCACGCTCACGCCGGTGGCGGGGCGCGCGCAATCCTACGGCGGCGGCAAGCGCCCGCGGGTGGTGGTGGATTACGCGCACACGCCGGATGCGCTGGAGAAAATGCTGGTGACGTTGCGCGAGCTTCTGCAGGGCTCACGCGGCAAGCGGCGCGGTCGGCTTACCTGTGTATTTGGCTGCGGCGGCGATCGCGATCGCGGCAAGCGCCCGATGATGGGGCGCATCGCCACGCGTCGCGCCGATCACGTGATTGTCACCAGTGACAATCCGCGTGGCGAAAGCCCGCGGGTGATTATCGAGGAAATCCTGCGCGGCGCCACTCGCGAATGCGAGGTGATCGAGGCGCGAGCCAGCGCCGTCAAGACCGCGATCGCCGCCGCGCGCGCGGGCGACATCGTGCTGGTGGCGGGCAAGGGCCACGAGCCGTACCAGGACATTCAAGGCGTGCGCCATCCGTACAGCGATGCGGCGGTGGTACAAGCCGCGCTGAAGGAGCATCACCCATGATGCGCGTAGCCGAAGCGGCGTTGGCGCTCGCCGCCGAACATCGCGGCGGCGATGTCACGTTTATGAGCGTAGGCACGGACAGCCGCGCGCTGCAACCGCAGGCGTTGTTTGTCGCGCTGCGCGGGCCGAATTTCGATGGGCATCAGTACATCGGCGCCGCGCGCGCGGGCGGGGCGGTGGCGGCGATCGCGGATACGGCGGGCGCGGCATTAGCGCCGCCGGACATGCCGTTGATCATCGTCAACGACACGCAGCAGGCGCTCACGCGGCTCGCATCCGCCTGGCGCAGCCGTTACCACGGCCCGCTGCTAGCGCTCACCGGCAGCAGCGGTAAAACCACGGTGAAGGAAATGCTTGCGGCCATCCTGCACGAAGTGGCGGGCGACGCGGTGCTCGCCACGCGCGGCAATCTCAATAACGAAATCGGCGTGCCGTTGACGTTGCTTCAGTTGCGCGCGCACCACCGTTACGCGGTGCTCGAACTGGGCATGAATCACGCGGGTGAAATCAGCCGGCTCACCCAACTCGCGCGCCCCGATGTGGCGTTGATTAACAACGCCGGGCGCGCGCACATCGAGTTTCTCGGCAGCGAAGAAGCCATCGCGCACGCCAAGGGCGAGATCTTCGAAGGGCTTAGCGCCGCGGGCACCGCGCTCATCAACGCGGATGATCGCTACGCGCCACTTTGGATAAAAAACATCAATAAAATCAAATACTTACGATTTGGCCTTAAACGGGCGGCCGACATTAGCGCGAGCTACGCGCTGCACGCGTTGCACAGCGAAATCGAGTTGCGCACCCCCGCCGGCACGGTAAGCACCACCCTCAACGCGCCGGGCTTGCACAACGTGCATAACGCGCTCGCGGCGTGCGCCGGCGCCACGGCGCTAAACGTGCCGCTCACGGCCATCGCGGCGGGGCTGGCGAAATACGCGGGCGTCAGCGGCCGCTTGCAGCGCAAGACGGCGCGCGGCGGCGCCACCGTGATCGACGACACCTACAACGCCAATCCGGAATCGATGCGCGCGGCGATCGAGGTGCTGGCGCGCGTGCCGGGCCGGCGTTTACTGGTGTTGGGCGACATGGGTGAGCTGGGCGAACGCGCCGAGGCATGCCATCGCGAACTGGGCGACTACGCGCGCGCCGCCGGCATCGAGCGCTTGTACGCGCTGGGCGAACAATCCGCGCACGCCGTGGCGGCGTTCGGCGTGGGCGCGCGCCACTTCGCGACCATGGATGCGTTGACGGCGCAATTGACGGCGGAACTCGCGCCGGTGCTCACCGTGTTGGTGAAGGGCTCGCGGTTTATGCAAATGGAGCGCGCGGTGGCGGCGTGCACCAATGACATTTCGGCGCCGCACCCATGAAGCCTGCCATGACATCCGGCGGCAACGGCCCCGCTGCGGTTGCGATGAGAGGAAGCGCATGCTGCTAGAGCTCACACAATGGCTGGCGAAGGACATCCGCGCCTTTAACGTGTTCGGCTATATCACGTTGCGCGCGGTACTGGCGGCGCTCACCGCGCTGGTGATCACCTTCATGATCGGGCCGGCGATGATACGCAAACTGGCGGCCTACAAAATCGGCCAGTCGGTGCGCGACGACGGACCGAAGACGCATCTCACCAAGGCCGGCACGCCCACCATGGGCGGCGCGCTGATTTTGGTGGCGGTGACGGTGACCACACTGCTGTGGGGCGATTTGCAAAACCGCTTTGTGTGGGTGGTGCTGCTGGTGACGCTGGGCTTTGGCGCGATCGGCTGGGTCGACGATTACCGCAAGGTGGTGCATCGCAATCCCAAGGGCTTGTCGGCAAAGGCCAAGTTTTTCTGGCAGTCGGTATTCGGGCTTGCCGCAGCGCTTTATATCGCCACCTCCACCAACCTGCCGCAGCAGACGGAGTTGATCGTACCGTTTTTCAAAACGGTGGCGCTGCCGCTGGGGGTGATCGGCTTTGTCATATTGACCTATTTTGTCATCGTCGGCACCAGTAACGCGGTGAATCTCACCGACGGCCTCGACGGGCTGGCGATCATGCCCACGGTTATGGTGTGCAGCGCGTTGGGCGTGTTCGCCTATGTCGCGGGTAACGTGATCTTCGCGCGTTATCTCGGTTTTCCGTTCATCCCCGGTGCGGGCGAGCTGCTGGTGATTTGTGCGGCGATCGCCGGCGCGGGGCTCGCCTTTCTCTGGTTTAACGCCTATCCGGCGGAAGTGTTCATGGGCGACGTCGGTGCGCTGGCGTTGGGCGCGGCGATCGGCACCATCGCCGTCATTGTGCGTCAGGAAGTCGTGTTGCTGATCATGGGCGGCGTGTTCGTGATCGAGACGCTGTCGGTGATTATCCAGGTGCTGTCCTACAAGATGACCGGCAAGCGCGTGTTCCGCATGGCACCGCTGCATCACCATTACGAGTTAAAGGGCTGGAAGGAGAGTCAGGTGGTGGTGCGTTTTTGGATCATCACCATGATGTTGGTGCTGGTGGGCTTGTCGACGTTGAAGTTGCGCTGATGGCGATCGCGCTTAAAGGAGCGAAGGTGCTGGTGCTTGGCTTGGGCGACACGGGGTTATCGATGACGCGCTGGCTCACGCGGCAGGGGGCGCGCGTCAGCGCCGCCGACACGCGCGCCGCGCCGCCGCAGGCGCAAACGCTGGCGCGCGAGTTGCCGCAGGTTCGACTGCGTTGCGGGCCGTTTGAGCGTGGGCATTTCACGGGTATTGATTGGATCGCGTTAAGCCCCGGCGTCGACCCGCGCGTGGGCGAACTGGCCGCGGCGCTAAAGCGCGGAGTGCCGGCGGCGGGCGACGTGGAACTGTTCGCGCAAACCTTGCAAACAAAAAAATCCGCTGCGCGCGTGTTGGCGATCACCGGGTCCAACGGCAAGAGCACGGTCACCGCGATGTGCAACGCAATGTGCCTAGCGGCGGGGCTCGATACGGTGATGGCCGGCAACATCGGTTTGCCGGTGCTCGAGGTGTTGACGGAAATCGACAACGGCCGCGCGATGCCCGACATGGTTGTGCTGGAGCTGTCGAGTTTTCAGCTGGAAACCACCGCGAGCCTGAGGCCGGCCGCGGCGACGGTGTTAAACCTTTCCGAAGACCACATGGATCGCTACGACAGCTACACCGATTACGGCGCGGCCAAGGCGCGCATCTTCGCCGGCGGCGGCGTGCAAGTGTTAAACCGCGACGACGCGTTAACGCTGGCGATGGCGCGCGAGGGCCGCGACGTGGTTACCTTCGGTTTGTCGGCGCCCGCCAACGACAGCGAATGGGGCTTGCGCGGCAGCGGCGCGGCGCAAACGCTGGTGCAAGGTGACAACGCGGTGATGCCGGTCAATGAACTGCCGCTCGCCGGTTTGCACAACGCCGCCAACGCACTGGCTGCCGGTGCGCTGTGCCGGGTCGTGCAGGCGCCGCACGCGGCGATGGCGAGCGCCTTGCGCGGTTTTAAGGGGCTTCCGCACCGCGTAGAAAAAGTCAATAAAATTAAATGCATAGATTTTTACGACGACTCCAAGGGCACCAACGTCGGCGCCACTGTGGCGGCGCTCGCCGGCATGCAACAGCCGGTGGTGCTGATCGCGGGCGGCGACGGCAAAGGGCAGGATTTTTCGCCGTTGGCCGCGGTGGCGTCGCGCGCGCGCGCGGTGGTGTTGATCGGGCGCGACGCGCCGTTGATCGCTCATGCGTTGCAACCGGCCGGAGTGAAACTGCTGCGCGCGGGCGGCATGACCGAGGCCGTTCAAACCGCGTACCGGGCCGCGCAAGCGGGCGATGCGGTGCTGCTCTCGCCGGCTTGCGCGAGCTACGACATGTTCCGCAACTACGTGCACCGCGCCGAAGTGTTCGTCGAGGCGGTGCGGCAACTATCGCTGCGCGAGGGCTGACATGGTTTACCGCTCGATGAAAATGAACCCCGTGATGCAGGCCCCGCCCAGCGAATTCGACCGCACCATGGTGTGGCTTACCGTGTTGCTGCTGGGACTGGGGCTGGTGATGGTGTATTCGGCTTCCATCGCGGTGGCCGAGGCGGGGCGCGCCACCGGCAACCAGCCGATGTTTTATTTGTTCCGCCACGCGATGTTTTTGGTGGTAAGTGTGACGGCGGCGGTGATTGCGTTTCAAATCCCCACCTCGGTGTGGCAGCGCATGGCTCCGTATTTGTTTGTGTTCGGCCTGCTACTGCTCGCGCTGGTACTGGTCCCCGGCATCGGGCGCGAGGTCAACGGTGCGCGGCGCTGGATACCGCTGGTGGTGTTCAACCTGCAGCCCTCCGAGCTGATGAAGGTGTTTGTCGTGCTCTATGCGGCGGATTACACCGTGCGCAAAGCCGCCTTCATGCACAGTCTGCGCAAGGGCTTTTTGCCGATGTTTGTCGTGATGCTGCTCACCGGCGGCTTGCTGCTGCGCGAGCCCGACTTTGGCGCGTTCGTGGTGATCACCGTCATCGCCATGGGCATTTTGTTTCTCGGCGGCATGAACTGGAAATTGTTCGCCGGCTTGTTCGGTTTGCTGGTGGTGGGTTTTTGCATGCTGATCTGGACCTCGCCCTACCGGCTGCAGCGCGTGGTGGGTTTTATCGACCCGTGGGCGGATCCGTTCGGCAAGGGTTATCAACTCTCGCACGCGCTGATCGCCTTCGGGCGCGGCGAATGGTTCGGCGTGGGCCTGGGGGCGAGCGTGGAAAAACTGTTTTATCTGCCCGAAGCGCACACCGATTTTTTGCTGGCGGTGATCGCCGAAGAGCTGGGCTTCGTCGGCGTGCTGGTGATCACCCTGATGTTCTGCTGGATGGTGGTGCGCGCGTTCGCCATTGGCCGCCGCGCGGCGTTTCAAGAGCGGTATTTCGCCGCGCTGGTGGCGCAAGGCATCGGCCTGTGGATCGGCGTGCAGGCGATTATTAACATGGGGGTCAACATGGGCGTGCTGCCGACCAAGGGCTTGACGCTGCCATTGCTGTCGTTCGGCGGCAGCGCGATCACCGCGACTTGTGTGGCGATTGCGATTTTGCTGCGCATCGACTGGGAAGGACGGCAAGTGGCGCGAGGGTTTAAGGTATGACGCGCACGATCATGATCATGGCCGGTGGCACCGGCGGACACATCTACCCCGCGATGTCGGTGGCGGACGATTTGCGCACTCAAGGCTGGCGCGTCGTATGGCTGGGCTCGCACGCTGGCATGGAGGCGCGCCTGGTGCCGCCCAAGGGCTATGACATGGCATGGATCCGCTTTTCCGGGCTGCGCGGCAAGGGGCTCGCGCGCCTGCTGACGCTGCCGTTCAGTTTGCTGATCGCCTGCGCGCAAAGCGCGCGCGCGATCTTCACGCACCGCCCGGACGTGGTGTTGGGCATGGGCGGCTATGTGGCGTTTCCCGGCGGGCTGATGGCTTCGCTGTTGCGCCGGCCATTGGTGATTCACGAACAAAATTCGGTGGCGGGATTGACCAACCGTGTGCTCGCGCGCTTGGCCGATCGCGTGCTGATGGCGTTTCCCAACGCGTTCAAAAACAGCCGGCGCGGCATGTGGGTGGGTAATCCGGTGCGCGCGGACATCGCCGCGGTAGCCGCGCCGCAAGTGCGTTATGCCGCCGCGCCCAACGCAAAGCTTAACGTGCTGGTGATCGGCGGCAGCCAAGGCGCGGCGGTGTTGAACGAAACCCTGCCCAAGGCGCTGGCGTTGATGCCTGAAGCGCAACGTCCCAACGTCACGCATCAAGCGGGCGCCGCGCATATCGACACACTGCGCGCGGCGTACGCGCGGGCGGACGTGGCTGCCGAAGCTCTTGCATTCATCGACGACATGGCGGCGCGTTACGCGCGAGCGGACTTGGTGATTTGCCGCGCGGGGGCGTCCACGGTCACTGAAATTGCCGCGGCCGGCGTGGCCTCGCTGCTGGTGCCGTTGCCGTGGGCGGTGGACGACCATCAAACCGGCAATGCGCGCTTTTTGTCCGAACGCGGCGCGGCGCTGTTGATCCCGCAAGCCGAATTCACGCCGGAAAAAGTGGCGCAATTGCTGCAGGGCTGCACGCGCGAAAAGCTTCTCGAGATGGCGTGTGCGGCACGGGGCGCGGCGAAACCCGATGCCACGCAAGCGGTGAGTAAAATTTGCATGGAGTTGGCGCATGCGGCATAAGGTCAAGAAGGTTCATTTCGTGGGGATCGGCGGGTCCGGCATGAGTGGTATTGCCGAGGTTCTGCTTAATCTCGGCTATGAGGTGAGCGGCTCTGATCTCGCGTCCAATGCCGCCACACGCCGCCTCGTCAGCCTCGGCGCCGCCGTCCATCAGGGTCACGTCGCGCAAAACGTTGCCGGCGCCGACGCGGTGGTGGTGTCCACTGCGGTCAAAGCCGACAACCCGGAGGTGCTCGCCGCGCGCGACAAACACGTGCCGGTAGTGCCGCGCGCGTTGATGTTGGCGGAGTTGTTGCGCTTAAAACAAGGCATCGCGATTGCCGGCACCCACGGCAAAACCACCACCACGAGCTTGGTGGCGAGTGTGCTGGCCGAAGGCGGGCTTGATCCGACGTTTGTGATTGGCGGGCGCTTGAATAGCGCGGGCGCCAACGCGCGCCTGGGTGCGGGCGAATTCATCGTGGTCGAGGCCGATGAGTCGGACGGCTCGTTTTTACACCTGCAGCCTGTGCTGGCGGTGATCACCAACATCGATGCCGATCACATGGAGACTTATGGCCACTCGATGGAGCGTCTGAAACACGCGTTTGTGGAATTTACCCAACGCATTCCATTTTACGGCTCGGTGGTGTTGTGCCTGGATGATGCCAATGTAAGCGAGATTTTGCCCAAGATCGCCAAGCCGACGACGACCTATGGGCTGTCGCCGCAAGCGCAAGTGCGCGCGCTAGACGTGCAGGCAAGCGGTGGGCAAATGCGCTTTCGCGCGCTGCGCCCTGACGCGCCGCCGCTCGATGTCGTGTTGAATCTGCCGGGCATGCACAATGTCTTGAACGCGCTGGCGACGATTGCGATCGCCACCGAGGTCGGCGTGGCGGACGACAGAATCGTCAAGGCACTGGCCGAATTCAAGGGCGTGGGCCGGCGCTTTCAGCGTTACGGCGACATCGCGACGGCCGATGGCGGCAAGGCCGTGGTGGTAGATGACTACGGCCATCACCCGGTGGAAATGGCGGCCACCGTCGCGGCTGCGCGCGGCGCGTTCCCAGGGCGGCGGCTGATGCTGGCGTTTCAGCCGCACCGCTATACGCGCACGCGCGACTGCTTCGAGGATTTTGTGAAAGTGTTGTCCACGGTGGACGCGCTGGTGTTGGCCGAGGTGTATGCCGCCGGCGAAGCGCCGATTGTTGCCGCCGACGGGCGCGCGCTTTCGCGCGCGGTGCGGCTCGCCGGCAAGGTGGAGCCGCTGTTTGTCGATAACGTGGCCGGCGTGGGTGACGCGATACGCGGCGCCGCGCGCGATGGCGACGTGGTGTTGATCATGGGGGCAGGGTCGATTGGGGCCGTGGCGGGCAATTTGGTGTCGAGCGGCAAATGAAACGTCAACCCCTTTACCGCAGAGGCGCAGAGGCGCAGAGAACACGCAGAGAAAAACATTCGAGGAACTGCTCTGCGAAACCTCTGCGCCTCTGCGCCTCTGCGGTGAAGCTCTTAGCCTTGCCCCGCGCATGAATATGGCAGAACCACCCACCCCGCAAACCCTGCGCGGCGAGCTCAAATTAAACGAGCCGATGGCCAGGCACGTGAGTTGGCGCGCGGGTGGCGTGGCCGCACGCACCTACGCGCCGGCCGACCTGGATGACCTCGCGGTTTTTTTGCGTACACTTTCACCGACAGAGGGCTTGTACTTTTGCGGACTTGGCAGTAATCTCTTGGTACGCGACGGTGGCCTTAACGCCACCGTCGTGTTTACGCATTGGGCGTTGCGGCACTTGCGTTTGTTGAGCACGGGAACGGGGGAAAGCGAAATAAAAATTTACGCCGGGGCTGGAGTTGCCGCCCCCAAAATCGCACGCTACGCTGCGCTGCATGGCGCGGCAGGGGCGGAATTTCTCGCCGGCATCCCCGGCACCCTCGGCGGCGCGTTGGCGATGAACGCGGGCTGCTACGGCGGCGAGACTTGGGATCTGGTGGATAGCGTGACCGCCATCGACCGCGCAGGACAACTGCACGAGCGCGCGCGCGGCGAATACCGCATCGGGTATCGCACCGTGGTGGCCCCGGCGCAGGAGTGGTTTGTCGCCGCGCGGCTGCGTATGGCATCGGGTGATGGTGAAAAATCTCGCATAAAAATCAAAGAGTTGCTGTCAAGGCGGATTGCCAGTCAGCCGCTGCAACAGCCCAATGCAGGGTCGGTGTTTCGCAACCCGCCGGGGGATTTTGCGGCGCGTTTGATCGAAGCGTGCGGGCTCAAGGGCGCGCGCATTGGCGGCGCGGAGATTTCGAGCAAGCACGCCAACTTTATCGTCAATGTGGCGGGGGCGAAGGCTGCAGACATCGAAGCGCTGATTGAGTTGGCGCAAAACAGCGTGCGCGAAAAATTTGGCGTGGCGCTTGAACGCGAAGTGCGCATTGTTGGGGAGCGCGCATGAGCTTCGGTAAGGTCGCTGTACTCATGGGGGGAGCGCGCTGGAGCGTTGAGCAGGGGCCCCAACGCAGTTGGGGATGTAACCGCGGAAGCGCGCTGGGCCGCCCAAGGGACGCCGTGAACTGGAGTGATGTTGCATGACTGACTTCGGTAAGGTGGCAGTGCTGATGGGCGGCCGGAGCGCGGAGCGAGAAATTTCGTTGCGCAGCGGCACCATGGTGCTCGCCGCCCTCAAACGCAAAGGCGTCGACGTCCACGCCTTCGATCCGCGCGATCAGGGTTTCGAGCAACTGCTCGCGCAGCGTTTTTCGCGCGTGTTCAACGCGCTGCACGGCCGCTTCGGCGAAGACGGCACGGTGCAGGGCGCGCTGGAGGTGCTGGGCATTCCATACACCGGCAGCGGCGTGATGGCGAGCGCGCTGGCGATGGACAAGTGGCGCACCAAGCTCGCGTGGCTGGCCACGGGCATTCCAACGCCGATGTATGAGTTGCTGAGCGCGGAATCGCAAGCGGTCGATGTGGTGGCGCGGCTGGGGCTGCCGCTGATGGTGAAGCCCGCGCACGAAGGCTCCAGCATCGGCATCAGCAAGGTCGAGTCGGTGGAAAAATTCGACGCCGCCTATGCGCTGGCGGCCCGGCACGACGGGCTAGTGATTGCCGAAAAATTCATCGCCGGGCGCGAAATCACCGCGGCGATTTTGGGCGGCGAAGCGTTACCGCTGGTGCGCATCGAAGCGCCACAGGGCAACTACGACTACCACAACAAATATTTCGGCGAGGCGACGAAGTATCACTGCCCCAGCGGTTTGCCGGCCGAACTCGAAGCGAGCATCCGGCAAACGGCGTTAAGGGCGTTTCGCATCATCGGCTGCGAAGGCTGGGGCCGGCTTGACCTCATGCTGGATGCGCAAGACCAGCCGTGGTTTTTGGAGGTGAACACCATTCCGGGCATGACCGATCACAGCCTGGTGCCGATCGCCGCGCGCGCGCGCGGCATCGCGTTCGACGATTTGGTGCTGCGTATTTTGGAGGCCGCGCATGTCGGATCTGTGGCATAACGCGCCCGCGCTAAATCGCATTTGCGACCTGTTATTCGCGGCTGCGGCGCTAATGGTGTTCTACGGCGCAGTGCGTTATGCCATCGTGCAGCCGGTGTTCGCGATCCAGGAGCTCAGCGTGGTGGGGGCAACCGAGCGTATCCAACGCGTGCAAGTGGAGGCGATTGCCAAGCGCGATATTCACGGCACGTTTTTCACCTTCGACATCGTCAAGGTGCGCAACAGTTTTGAAAGACTGCCTTGGGTGCGCCGCGCCGACGTGCGGCGCCAGTGGCCCAACGGCATTGAAGTGGTCATCGAAACGCAGCAGCCGCTCGCGCGCTGGGGCAAGGGCGAGCTGGTGAATGTGCAGGGCGATGTGTTCGAAGGCGCGGTCGACGGCAAGCTGCCGCAGTTTCACGGGCCCGACGGCGCCTCGCGCGAAGTCACCATGCAATACGAACGTTTGAAGGACGCGCTAGCCGCGGTCGGACGCCAGCCGGTGGAGGTGCGCATGTCGCCGCGCGGCGCGTGGCAGGTGGTGCTGGATAACGATTTGAAGCTTGAGATGGGCCGCGAGCACGTGGCGGCGCGGGTGGAGCGTTTTCTGGCGGCCTACACGCACGCCATCGCGCCACTCGGCCATTACGCGGATTACGTAGACCTGCGTTACGCAAACGGTTTCGCCGTGCGCGTGCGCGACCTTGATAAGGCAAAGCCCAATGCGACGCGCCCTGCCCCACGAGCTTAAACGCATGAGCAAAGCTCGCGAGCAAAAAAATATTATTGTCGGTCTCGACATCGGTACCTCGAAGATCGTCGCTATCGTCGCCGAGTTGAAGCCTGATGGTGATATTAGCGGGTTCGAAATCATCGGCATGGGCACGCATCCGTCGCGCGGCCTCAAAAAGGGTGTGGTGGTCAACATCGAAACCACGGTGACGGCGATTCAGCGCGCGTTGGAAGAAGCCGAGCTGATGGCCGATTGCAAAATCAGCGACGTGCACACCGGCATCGCCGGCAGCCATGTGAAGAGCTTTAACTCACAGGGCATGGTGGCGATCAAGGACAAGGAGGTTACGCAGTTTGACATCGACCGCGTGATCGAAACCGCGCGCGCGGTGCAGATTCCGAACGACCAGCAGATCCTGCACATCCTCAATCAGGAATTCATCATCGACGGCCAGGAGGACGTGCGCGAGCCGATGGGTATGGCCGGCATGCGGCTGGAGGTAAAGGTGCACATTGTCACCGGCGCGGTGTCGGCGGCGCAGAACATTGTGAAGTGCGTGCGCCGCTGCGGGCTCGAGGTTCGTGATTTGATGCTGCAGCCGCTGGCTTCCGCGATGGCAGTAATTTCGGAAGACGAGAAAGATTTGGGCGTGTGCCTGATCGATATCGGCGGCGGCACCACCGATCTGGCGGTGTTTACCCATGGCGCGATCCGCCACACGGCGGTGATCCCGATCGCGGGTGACCAAATCACCAGCGACATCGCGATGGCGCTGCGCACGCCGACTAAGGACGCCGACGACATCAAAATCAAACACGGCTGCGCGTTGTCGCAGTTGGCCGATCCGCAAGAGATGATCGAAGTGCCGGGCGTGGGTGAGCGCGGCACCAAGCAACTGTCGCGCAAGACGCTGGCGGAGGTGATCGAGCCGCGGGTGGAGGAACTGTATTCGCTGATCCAGGCGGAGTTGCGCCGCAGCGGTTACGAAGAGTTGCTCTCGTCGGGCATCGTGTTAACCGGCGGTTCTTCGATGATGCAAGGCATGGTCGAGCTCGGCGAAGAGGTGTTTCACATGCCGGTGCGCGTGGGACAGCCTTCGTATGACGGGGGCTTGTCGGAAGTGGTGCGTCATCCGCGCTATTCGACGGCGATGGGTTTGCTGCTGGACGGTGTGCAGCAGTATCGCCAGCGCGAAATCGCACGCACGCAAACCGGTGCGTTGACGCAGCTCATCGAGCGCATGAAGGCTTGGTTCAAAGGCAATTTTTAGGCAACAAAACATAAGTATTTGATTATAAACGATTTTTTATTCGGGCCATAAGGAGGCACACCATGATAGAGCTGATCGATGCGCAATCGCAGGAAGCGGTAATCAAGGTTATCGGGGTCGGTGGCTGCGGCGGCAATGCGGTGGATCACATGATTGCGAACGGCGTGGAAGGCGTGGAGTTCATCTGTGCCAACACAGACGCGCAAGCGCTAAAGCGCAATCAGGCCAAGGTGCAGTTGCAACTGGGCACCAATGTCACCAAGGGCCTGGGCGCGGGGGCGAATCCTGAAATGGGCCGGCAAGCGGCGATCGAGGATCGCGAGCGCATTGCCGAGTTGATTCAAGGCGCCGACATGTTGTTTTTAACCGCCGGCATGGGCGGCGGCACCGGCACGGGCGCGGCACCGGTGGTGGCGGAAATTGCCAAGGAACTGGGCGTGCTCACGGTGGCGGTGGTGACCAAACCGTTTGCGTTCGAGGGTAAGCGTCAGCGTATCGCGCAAGAGGGGCTGGAAGCGCTGTCGCAGCATGTCGATTCGCTGATCGTGATTCCGAACGATAAGTTGACGCAAGTGCTGGGCAACACCATTACGCTGGATGAGGCGTTCAAAGCCGCCAACGATGTGTTGCACGGCGCTGTGGCGGGCATCGCGGAAATTATTTCCTGCCCCGGCATGATCAATGTCGACTTCGCCGACGTGCGCACGGTGATGGCGGAAATGGGCATGGCGATGATGGGTTCGGCCAAGGCTGCCGGCCCCGATCGCGCGCGCGCGGCCGCCGAGCAAGCGGTGGCGTGCCCGCTGTTGGAAGACATTAATATTTCCGATGCGCGCGGCGTGCTGGTGAATATTTCCGCGAGCAAGGCGACCTTCCAGTTGCAGGAAATGTACGACGTGATGGAAACCATCAAGGCGTTCGCCGCGGATTCGGCCACGGTCATCGTCGGCACGGTCTACGACGAGGATCTGGAAGACAATCTGCGCGTCACCATCGTCGCCACCGGTCTCGGTAAGCCCGCCGCGCGCCAGCAGCCCAAGCCGCAGTTGGTGATGACGCAAAAGACCGGCACCGACAATCATCCGCTGGAAGTGAACTACGACGACCTGGAGCAGCCCGCCGTGATTCGCCGCCGTAACCGCGAATCGACGGTGGAGGCGATGCGACAGTCGGGCGTGGAAATGCTCGATATCCCGGCCTTCTTGCGTAAACAGGCAGACTAGTCACGCTTACCCGCAGGCACGGTGTCGCCTTGGGGGCCGGCGGCGGGCACCGCCGCTGCCTACGGCTGTTGTTTTGGTGCGTAGTGGTGATTGTTGCACTGCAATCGTTGTACTACGATTTGCTTACAAATGCGTTACTTATAGTGCTATAATGCATATCTATTTGATTTAATTCAAATATTTAACGGGCGATTGATTTGGCCATCGTCGGGCCGCTATCGCCGATAAAGGAAGAAGCGCACGACACGATCGCGCGTACTGCACTGCGAAATCATGATCCGGCAACGCACACTCAAAAACGTCATTCGTGCCACGGGCATCGGCTTGCACACCGGGCACAAGGTCAGCATGACCTTGCGCCCGGCGGCGGCCGACACCGGCGTTGTTTTTCGGCGCGTGGACTTGACGCAGACGGTGGATATCAAGGTCGATCCGTACGCGGTGGTGGATACGCGGCTCGCGACCTGCTTGGGCAAAGACGGCGCCACCGTCGGCACCGTCGAACACCTAATGTCGGCGTTGGCGGGCTTGGGGCTGGATAACGTTTACATCGATCTTTCGGCGCCGGAAGTGCCGATTATGGATGGCAGCGCCGGGCCGTTTGTTTTTTTGCTGCAATCTGCGGGCATCGAGGAACAAAAAGCCGCCAAGCGCTTTATTCGTATCCTGAAAACCGTGCACGCGCGCCAGGGCGACAAGTGGGTGAAGCTCGAACCGTATAACGGCTTCAAGGTCGATTTGTCGATCGAGTTTAACCACCCGGTGTTCGAACGTTCCGAACAAAAGGTGAGTTTTGATTTCGCCGACACCTCGTATATCAAAGAGGTGAGCCGCGCGCGCACCTTTGGTTTCGTACAGGATGTCGAAGCCATGCGCGCGCAAGGGCTGGCGATGGGCGGCAGCCTCGATAACGCCGTGGTGCTCGACGAGTATCGCGTGTTAAACAGCGACGGGCTGCGCTACGACGACGAGTTCGTCAAACACAAAGCGCTGGATGCCATCGGCGATTTATACATTTTGGGCCACCCGTTGATCGGTGCCTTTAGCGGCCACAAGTGCGGTCACGCGCTCAATAACCAATTGCTGCGTGCCTTGCTCGAAGACCAGGAGGCTTGGGCGTTTTGCAGTTTTGCCAAGGCCGACGAAGCGCCGCGCTTTATGGCGTGGCAACCGCAAGCTGCGGGCGCGTAGTTTCGCGCTGACGCGTCCTTGCGCCCGCTGCGCGCGCTTTCCACGCTCCACGCTCCACGCTCACCCGTGCCGTGGTGCAACCCCGCTTGCCGCTTCATTTCGTGCGCCGGAGGACCAGGTTGGTGATCGCTGACTTAAGGTTTTGATCCTTCACCGCTTGCGCGAGATTCTTAAAATTTTCAATAGAATCAGAGGGTAATGTTTTTTTTGAGGGGTCAGCGGTTGCCTTTTGTGTGCGATCTTTTACTTGCACCACCACCCTGATTCCAGTAACCTCCGGTTCCAGTTTACGGAATACCGGCAGTAACCGTGGCAGCAGTTGCCGCAGCTTCGCCGCAGCGGATGCGTGTTCAGCCAATAAAAACAGCGTCCCTGCCTTGATGTAACCCACACGAGTCGCTTTGCTTAAATCGGCGAACTCGACCGGGGTATGGTCCACAAAAGCCTTTTGTAATGCCGCTTGTTTACCGGCTTTAGCGCGTACGGATTTCAGTTCCGCCGACCCGCTGAGCAGGTGTTGGATGTCAGTCAGTGGCATGTGAAGCCGTTGGGAGGTAAACGTTGAACATCATTTTGGTTTCCGGCCGTTCCACCAAGGCGCGCACCTTATCGCTCACCAAGCGGCATATCGCGGTTGCCGTCACGGCGGTGTTGCTGACGGTACTGGTGCTTGCGGGAACGCTCAATTTTCTGGTCCTGCGCTTTGCGCCGGCGCTGCCATACTTGCAAGACCATTTGTCCGCGATTCAGGAAACGCGCCTTGCGCAAAACGAATCCTACATGCGCGATCACCTAAACGCGATGGCCAAACGCCTGGGCGAAATGCAGGCTCAATTGCTGCGCTTGGATACCTTGGGGGAACGGCTCGCCAAGCTGGCGGGGGTGGGCACGCAGGATCTGCAATTTAGCGAACTGCCTGGGCGCGGCGGCGCGAAATCGGCGGTGCCGAGCCGCGATTTCACGTTTAGTGAACTTTCCCAACAGGTCGACGTGTTAACCCGCCAAGTGGACGAGCGTGGGGACAAGTTAGGCGCCCTGGAGTCGCTGCTGCGGCTGGAAAATGCCCGTAAAAAGCTGATTCCGACCATGTTGCCGGTGCTCAGCGGCCACTACAATTCGAACTTTGGCTGGCGCATTGATCCCTTTACCGGCCGCATGGCGCGGCATGACGGCATCGACTTTGCGGCCCCTCACGGCGCACCGATCTTGGCTGCTGCGGGCGGGGTTGTGGTGTTCGCCGAGTACCACGGCCAATATGGTAATATGGTGGAAATCGATCACGGAAATAATCTGATCACGCGATATGCTCATGCATCGCGCCTGCTGGTGAACGTGGGTGACATGGTGTTGCGCGGCGCGAAGATCGCGGAAATCGGAAGCACGGGCCGTTCCACGGGCGCGCATTTGCATTTTGAGGTATTGCAAAATGGCGTAGCCGTTGATCCCGCGCACTTTTTGCGATTGCCGGGCTAAGGCCGCGATCGATTGGGAATCAGGGCTATCGATAAGTACCCAAGAGTACTGACACGCGAGGGGTGGGGGTTTCCCCGCCCCTTTTTTTATGGGTAGCGGTTGGGCGAGTCGGTTCGGAATGCACCGCGAAAGAATCAAGGCAGTTCATGGTAACGGACATCTTTAAAAAAATTTTTGGCAGCCGCAACGACCGGTTGCTTAAACAGTATCGCCGTAAAGTCACCGCGATCAACGCGTTGGAGCCGACCATCTCCAAGCTGTCCGACGACGAACTGCGCGAGAAGACGGTGGCCTTGCGCGAGCGAATCAAAACGCACCTGGCGAAGTATGAAAAACCCGAGGCCGGCGCCGACGAGGATAAAGATGCGGCCAAGGCCGCGGCGGACAAGGCGCTCGAAAATGCGCGCCGCGACATTCTCGAAGAATTGCTGCCCGAAGCGTTTGCCATGGTGCGCGAGGCGTCCAAGCGCGTGCTCAACATGCGCCACTTTGACGTGCAAATGCTGGGCGGCATCGCGCTGCATAACGGCAAGATCGCCGAAATGCGCACCGGCGAGGGCAAGACGCTGGTGGCGACGTTGCCCGCGTTTTTGAACGCGCTCGCGGGACGCGGCGTGCATATCGTGACGGTGAACGATTACCTCGCGCAGCGCGACGCCAACTGGATGGGCGCGATTTACCGCTTTCTCGGCTTGACCGTGGGCGTCAATTTGCCGTTTCACGATCTGTCGCCCGAGGATCGCCAGGCCGCCAAGCGTGAGGCGTACGGCTCGGACATCACCTACGGCACCAACAACGAATTCGGTTTTGATTACCTGCGCGATAACATGGTGTATCAATTGCCGGACAAGGTGCAGCGCGTGTTGGCGTATGCCATCGTCGACGAGGTGGACTCGATTCTGATCGACGAGGCGCGAACGCCGCTGATCATCTCCGGCCAGGCGGAAGACACCACCGATCTGTACGTCAAGATGAACACAATCGTGCCCAAGCTCACGCGCCAAAAAGAAGAAAAAGGCCCCGGCGACTACTGGGCCGATGAAAAAGCGCATCAAGTGTTGCTGTCGGAAGATGGGCACGAACACGCCGAAGCGCTGCTGGAGCAGGCCGGCATGCTGCCACCGAACAGCAGCCTGTACGATGCGGCGAATATCGCGCTCATGCACCATCTGAATGCCGCGCTGCGCGCGCACGCGCTGTTTCACAAAGAACAGCAGTACGTGGTGCAAAACGGCGAGGTGATCATCGTCGACGAATTCACCGGGCGCTTGATGCAGGGCCGGCGCTGGTCGGAAGGCTTGCATCAGGCGGTGGAGGCGAAGGAAGGCGTGGAGATTCAAAAAGAAAACCAGACGCTGGCGACGATTACCTTTCAAAACTACTTTCGCATGTACAAAAAGTTGGCGGGCATGACCGGTACCGCTGACACCGAGGCATACGAGTTCCAGCAAATTTATGGCCTGGAAACGGTGATCATTCCCACGCACCACCCGATGATCCGCAAGGACACCAACGACTTGGTGTACCAATCGACCCCCGAAAAATACAAAGCGGTGATCGCCGACATCAAACAGTGCCACGCGCGCGGGCAGCCGGTGCTGGTGGGTACGACTTCGATTGAAACTTCCGAGTTGCTGGCGGGCTTGCTGCAAAAGGAGGGCGTGCCGCACAACGTGTTGAACGCCAAACAGCACGAACGCGAGGCGGAAATCGTCATTCAGGCCGGGCAACCCAGGATGGTCACGATTGCCACCAACATGGCGGGCCGCGGCACCGACATCGTGCTGGGCGGCAACCCCAATCCGCAGATCGAACGCATCAAGGCCGATGAGGCGCTGGATGAACCCACCAAGCAGAAAAAAATAGAAGACATCCGCATCGAATGGCAAAAGCTGCACAACGAGGTGTTGGCCGCCGGTGGGCTGCATATCATCGGCACCGAGCGTCACGAGTCGCGGCGCATCGACAATCAGTTGCGCGGCCGCGCGGGACGGCAGGGTGACCCGGGATCGAGCCGTTTTTATCTGTCGCTCGACGATTCGCTGATGCGCATATTCGCCGGCGACCGCGTCAAGGCGATCATGCAGCGCTTGAAAGTGCCCGAAGGCGAACCGATCGAGGCGCGCATCATCAACCGCTCGATCGAAAACGCGCAGCGCAAGGTGGAAGCACGCAACTTCGACATCCGCAAACATTTGCTCGAATACGACGACGTCGCCAACGACCAGCGCAAGGTGATTTACCAGCAGCGCGCCGATTTGCTCGATGCCAGCGATATGTCGGACACCATCACCGCGATGCGCGCGGACGTGCTGGCCAGATACGTCGAGCAGCATATTCCGGCGGGCAGTCTGGAAGAACAGTGGGATGTTGCCGGCCTTGAGCGCGTGCTGGAGAGCGAGCTCAATTTACAGTTGCCGATCCGGGAATGGCTGAAGAACGAATCGGGGCTCGAGGAGGAAGCCTTGCGCGGGCGTATCGTCGAGGCGGCGCATCAGGCGTATCGGGACAAAACCGCACCGGTGGAGCAGGCGGCGATGCGCCACTATGAACGCGGCCTGCTGCTGCAAAGCCTGGATACGCATTGGCGCGAGCATTTGTCTTCACTCGACCATCTGCGCCAGGGCATACACCTGCGTTCGTATGCGCAGAAAAACCCGACACAGGAATACAAGCGCGAGGCGTTCGAGCTGTTTTCGATGTTGCTCGACACCATCAAGTCCGAGGTCACGCGCACGCTGATGTTGATCAAAATCGCGAGCCCCGAGCAACTGCAAGCGGTGGACGAACATCGTGAACCGACCAACGTGCAATACCAGCACGCGGATTTCAGCGAAGCCGCCGCCGCGGCTGAAGCCGCGACGGCCGAGGCCGCGGCGCAACAGCCGCAGGGGCAAATGCGCCCGGCGCAGGCGCCCAAGGCGCAACCGTTCGTGCGCGCCGGTCAGAAGGTGGGCCGCAACGACCCGTGTCCCTGCGGTTCAGGCAAAAAATTCAAGCAATGCCACGGCAGACTGGCGTGATTTCTCGTAGGAGTTTTTTATGGCCGTAAACCTTTTGCCGCCCGATCCCGCGGCGATGTTGCCGGTGGCGGGCGTCACCCTCGGTTTCGCAGAAGCGGGCATCCGCAAAGCGGGGCGCCGCGATTTGATGCTGATGCAATTCGCGCCCGGCACGCGCGTCGCCGGCGTGTTCACCCAAAACAGCTTTGCCGCGGCGCCGGTGCTGGTGTGCCGCGAGCATTTGCGCGCGAACGTAGCCGTACGCGCCATCGTGGTCAATGCCGGCAATGCCAACTGCGGCACCGGCGAGCAGGGCCTGGCGGCGGCACGCGCGACTTGCAGCGCGGCCGCGCGCTTGGTGGGTTGCGATGCTAAAGCGGTGTTGCCGTTTTCCACCGGCATTATTCTCGAACATCTGCCGGTGAATCGCATCGAAGCGGCGCTGCCGGCCTGTGTGAAATCGCTCGCGCCCAATCACTGGGCCGACGCCGCGGCGGCGATCATGACCACCGACACCGTGCCCAAGGGTGCATCGACTGCTGCTACCATCGGCGGCAAACGCGTGCACGTGACCGGCATCGCCAAGGGCGTGGGCATGCTGCAGCCGAACATGGCGACCATGCTCGCTTACGTTGCCACCGATGCCGCGATTGCACAGCCGCTCATGCTGCGCTTGGTGAAAGAAGTCGCCGACCGTTCGTTTAATCGCGTCACGGTCGATGGCGATACCTCGACCAATGATTCGTTTGTGCTGATCGCCACCGCGCAAGCCGGCAATGCCGAAATCACCAGCGCCGATCATGCGGATTACGTCGCGCTGCGCGAGGCAGTGCTCAAGGTGGCCATACCGTTGGCGCAGGCCATCGCGCGCGACGGCGAGGGCGCCACCAAGTTCATCACCATCCGCGTTAGCGGCGCGCAAGACGATGCGCAAGCCGCGCGTGTCGCCAAGGCGATTGCCCATTCACCGCTGGTGAAGACGGCGTTTTTCGCCTCCGATCCGAATTTGGGGCGGTTGATCATGGCGATCGGCAACGCGGGCGTGGCAGATCTCGATACCTCGCGCGTGTCGATTTGGCTGGGCGACGTGCGCGTGTTGAGCAACGGCGGGCGCGACGCGGCGTATCGCGAGGAAGACGGAGCGCGCGTGATGAAGCCCGCGGAGATCGACATCCACGTTGCGTTGGGCCGCGGCAGCGCCGAGCAAACGGTGTGGACCTGCGATTTTTCCTACGACTACGTCAAAATCAATGCCGAATACCGTACTTAAAAAATACAATAAAATCAAATACTTACGTCATTTCGCGGGATGCGGCTTGCAGCATGAATGACACAATCAAATTGATCGGTCGCGCCGAGTCGTTGTTGCAGCGCCTGGAGCAGTTGTTGCCGCAAGCCGCCGCGCCGGTGGATTGGAAAGCCTCGATTGCGTTTCGCTGGCGCAAGACCAAGAATGGCTTAGGCGTGCTGCAGCCGGTCACGCAAGTGCACCGCATCCGGCTAAAGGATTTGCGCGGCATCGATGATCAAAAAGACCTGGTTGAACAAAACACGCGCCAGTTCGTAGCGGGCCATCCCGCGAACAACGTGTTACTGACCGGCGCGCGCGGTACCGGCAAATCGTCGCTGATCAAGGCGTTGCTCACCCAATACGCGCCGCGCGGTTTGCGCCTGATCGAGGTTGAAAAACAAGATCTCGTCGATCTGCCCGAAATCGTCGACCTCATTTGCAGCCGGCCCGAACGCTTTGTGTTGTACTGCGACGATCTGTCGTTCGAAGCTGATGAACCGGGCTATAAAGCGTTAAAGGTAATCCTCGACGGCTCGGTGGCGGCGGCCTCCGAGAATTGCCTGATCTACGCCACGTCGAACCGCCGTCATCTGATGCCGGAGTTCATGGCGGAGAACCTCGAATACAAGCACCTTGGCGAGGAGATTCACCCCGGCGAAACTTCAGAAGAAAAAGTCTCGCTGTCGGAGCGCTTCGGCTTGTGGGTGTCGTTTTATCCGTTTGATCAGGACGAATACTTGAACATCGTCGCGGTGTGGCTCGAACACTTCAGCGTTAAAGGCGCCGGCACCGACGAGGTCAAACACGCGGCGCTGCAATGGTCGCTGCAGCGCGGCTCGCGCAGCGGGCGTGTCGCCTGGCAGTTCGCGCGCGACTGGGCCGGTAAAAAAAGAATGCAGGCACGGCGCGCGGCCAGCGGCAAGCGCAAGTAACCGCGCCGCGCCGCGAATTACCGTTGTGAAAACCCGAAAGCGTATCGAGGTGGCCGCGGCGGTGGTTTACGACGCGGGCGGCCGGTTTTTGCTGGCGCAGCGACCGCCGGGCAAGGCGTTCGAAGGCTATTGGGAATTTCCCGGCGGTAAAGTCGAGCCGGGCGAATCGGCGGCGGCGGCGATCTGCCGTGAATTGCACGAAGAGCTCGGCATCGACGCCGATGCGGCGTGCCCGTGGCTCACCCGCGATTTCGAATATCCGCACGCCTCGGTGCGGTTGCGTTTTTTTCGCATTTACCAATGGCGCGGCGAGCCGCACGGGCGCGAAGGCCAACGCTTTACCTGGCAAACCGCCACGCAACTTGACGTCGCACCGATGTTGCCGGCCAATGAGCCTATCCTGCGCGCGCTCGAACTGCCCGACGTGTATGGCATCACCCAAGCCGAGGCCTTGGGCGCCGATGTGTTCTTGCAAAAGCTCAACGCCGCACTCGACAGCGGATTAAAGCTCATCCAGGTGCGCGAAAAAAACATGCCCGCGCCGCAATTGCGCGCGTTCGCGGCGCAGGTGGTGGCGGCGGCGCATCGGCACGGTGCGCGCGTGTTGATCAACAGCGATGTCGGGCTCGCGCGCGATATCGGCGCAGACGGCGTGCATTTGACGTCGCTGCAACTGCGCGCGTTGACCGCGCGGCCCGCGTGCAATTGGGTTGCCGCGTCGTGTCACACGCAAGCGGAAATTGAGGCGGCATCAAACATCGGAGCGGATTTCGCCGTGCTGGGCCCGGTGATGGCGACACCCACGCATCCCGGCGCGCCGATCTTGGGTTGGCGTGGATTTCAACAAGCGGTGGCGGACACGCGTATTCCAGTGTACGCGCTGGGTGGCATGCGGCACGCGCATCTCGATGAGGCGCGCGGCGCGGGCGCGCACGGGATTTCAATGCTGCGCGGCGCCTGGGCCTAGTTCAGCTTGCCGTCGTCCGCCGGAAATTCCGCGTCATCGACGTCGTCGTACTCGACTACCGGTATGCGATAAGACTCGCTCGCCCACGCGCCCAAATCCATGGTCTTGCAATGCTCGGAGCAAAACGGGCGCCACGGGTTGTCGCTGCGCCACACCACCTTGTTGCCGCACCGCGGGCAATTCACCGAGCGCTGGGCCATAGAGGTAGCGCGCTACAGGTTACAGAAAGTCAGTTCGAATTCGACGTCGGTATCGACCACCTTGGGCCGCTGTCCGCCGTCGGCGCTGGTGAAGCGGATATTGAGCGCGTACTTGTTGGCGCTGATTTCCGGCACGCACTGATAATTGCGCGATAAGCGTATGCGCAGCATTTGCGCGACCCGCCCCGCCATCATTTGCTGATACAAACCCTGGCGCGCCACCAGCGTGGTGCTCTTGCTGCTTTCGCGCAACAGCCGTAACACGACCACCACCGCTTCACGGATCGGCGTAAACGGCATCAGCCATTGCTGTAAATCGTGGCGGCGCTGTTCGCTGTTTTGCTGCAGCCAGAAGTGATAACTCGGCAAATCGAATTCGCACACGCCGCCGGGGATGCTGGTGCGCTGTTTGATGCTCATCAACCAGTCGTTGTCGCGCAACTCCTGACCGACTTTGCCGGACGCCTGAAACAGTTGCGACGACGATTGATCAACCCTGGCCAAGATGTCGTTTAACGCAGCTTCCGACACATCCGGATTCTCGCGCAGCGATTCGAGCACGTGTTTTTGACGTTCGAGCTCTTGCAACAAATCCGATTTCAGATCGGCGCGGCTGGCGACTTCCAAAATCTCAAATACGGAAACCAGCGCCGCGTGATGTTCGTGCGCGTCCGGCTTGGCGAGGAAATATTCGACACGCTCGTACAAGTCCTCAAAGCGCAACAGCGTTCGTACGCGCTCGCTAAGCGGATACTCGTAGCTGATCACAAGACGCCCGTGCCCGTTGCCGTTGAGAATGCGGGCAAGTATTCCCTAAAACGCCGGAAAAAGAAAGGGTTTGGCGCGTGCGCTGGGGCGCGCCATCGGCGCGGGCAGACGAGCGCTAGAAGAGATTGAGATACTGGCGATTGATCGCCTGGCCGTGGAGCAGCGCAATCACGCCGGCGATCGCGAGATAAGGTCCGAAGGGTATCGGCGTCTCGCGGCCATGGCGCGCGAACACCATCATCGGGATGCCGATCACCGCGCCGACCACCGATGACAACAAAATAACCAGCGGCAGCATTTGCCAGCCAAGCCAGGCGCCGATCCCCGCCAGCAGCTTAAAGTCGCCGTAGCCCATGCCTTCCTTGCCGGTCAGCAGTTTAAACAACCAGTAGACCGACCATAGCGCGAGGTAACCGGCCGCCGCGCCGATCACGGCCGAGGTCAAATCGGTGTGCGTGCCGGCAACGTTGAACAACAGTCCCGCCCACAACAGCGGCAAGGTGATGTCGTCGGGCAGATAAAACGTGTCCAGATCGATGAACGTCAGCGCGATCATCGCAAAAACAAACAACAAGGCGCTGACACCGGCGAGCGTGGCGCCGAAGCGCCAAATCGCGTACCCGGCCAGCAAGCCAGTGATGAGTTCCACCATCGGGTAACGCGGCGAGATGCGGGTTTTGCAATTGGCGCATTTGCCGCCCAGCGCCAAATAACTGACGACCGGGATGTTTTGCAAGGCGCTGATGGGTTGCGCGCACGAGGGGCAACGGGAGCGCGGCACCAGCAGGTTGTAACGTTCAACGGGCGCCGGGCTTGTACCGGCCGGACTACCGCCCGCGTTGAGCTCGGCGCATTCGGTCTGCCATTGCCGTTCCATCATTTTGGGCAAGCGGTGGATGACGACGTTCAGAAAACTGCCCACGGCAAGGCCGAACAACACGGCTAGCGCGACGGCGATCAGCGGGACGGCGAGGGCGCTTAGCAACGGCCTCTCCTGGCTTGCGCAATCAACGGTATTTTTCCGGGCGCCGGCGTCGTGGCGGGTTAGACCACCGAACCCATCTTGAAGATCGGCATATACATGGCGATCACCATGCCGCCGATCAGCGTGCCGAGCACCACCATGATGATTGGTTCCATCAAGCTTGACAGGGCCGCCAGCGAGTCATCCACCTCGGCCTCGTAAAAATCGGCCACTTTGGAGAGCATCGCATCCAGCGAGCCCGATTCCTCGCCGATCGATACCATCATCACCACCATGTTGGTGAACACTTTGGAATTTTCCATGGCGCTGGTGAGGCTGGAGCCGGTGGCGACTTCGCTTTGAATTTTTTTGGTGGCAGTGTAGTACTCGTGGTTGCCCGCTGCTCCCGCCACCGAATCCAGCGCTTCCACCAGCGGAACGCCGGCGGCGAACATGGTCGAGAGCGTGCGCGTCCAGCGCGCCACCGCGGACTTGCGGATCAGTTCGCCGAACACCGGCACGCGCAGCAGCAAACGGTCCATCACGATTTGCATCTTGACCGAGCGCTTCCAGAAGTAGAAAAACGCGTAGCCGCCGGCGCCAATGCTGCCGAAGATAAGCCACCAATATTGGACAAAATACTCGGAAATGGTCATCACCAAAACCGTCGGCGCCGGGAGATCTGCGCCGAAGCTGGCGAACACTTCTTTGAATGCCGGGATTACCCAAATCATGATCACCGCGGTAATCACAAAGGCCACCACGATAATCGACACCGGATAAAACAGCGCCGATTTGATCTTGCTCTTGATGGCAAGAATCTTTTCCTTGTACGTCGCCAGGCGGTCGAGCAGGCTATCCAAAATACCGGCCGATTCACCCGCGCCGATCAGGTTGCAAAACAGGGCATCGAAATACAGCGGATGTTTCTCAAATGCCTGTTTGAGACTGGCGCCCGTTTCCACATCGGTTTTGATGTCGAGCAGCAGCCGTGACACCGCCGGGTTGGCATGGCCCTTGCCGACGATGTCGAAGGCTTGCAACAACGGCACGCCGGACTTCATCATCGTCGCGAGCTGCCGCGTGAACAAGGAGATATCTTTTTCGGTGACCTTGCCGCCGCGTCCTGCCCGCTGCTTTTTGACCGAATCGACTTTGATGCCCTGGCGGCGCAATGTGGCGTTGACCTGAGCTTCGCCCGCCGCGCGAACTTCGCCGCGCACGGTTTTACCGGCCTTATCCTTGCCTGTCCAAACGTATGTGGCTTCTTGTGAAGCGGCAGCTTTTCTGCCTGCCCCTGCGGTTGCTGTTGCCGTCGCCATCGCACCCCCTATTTTACTCAATCAAACCAATGAGTTAGAGAAACTTGCCGATTATCTCTCCGGGTGCCCAACGGGTAAAGCCTGTTTAGCCGTTAACCGTGGCATTGTGCTCATCTTGTTGCGCATTTGGTGGTACGGCGCGCACTACCTTCACAATACGGCCTTGCGTGTGCACGATCTGCAGCGGCACCCCGGCGATTTTGATGCTGGTGTTGGGCTCCGGGATGTCCTGTAGATTCTCCAGCAAAAGCCCGTTCAAAGTCTTGGGCCCGTCGAGCGGAAACCGAAAGCCCAGCTTGCGATTGAGTTCCCGTAACGGCGTGCCACCCTCGATCAAATAGCTGCCATCGGCCTGCTTGGTGTAGCCGCCCGCGCGCATCGGCGAGTTGGTGGTGAATTCGCCGATGATTTCCTCGATGATATCTTCCAACGTGACCAAGCCTTGCAACTCGCCATATTCGTCGACGATCAAGCCCAGCCGATCCTGGCTTTCCTGGAAGTTTTGCAACTGCATGAACAGCGGCGTGCCCGACACGATGAAGTACGGCTCGCGCACTAGGGCGAACAGCGATTCTTGGGAGACATCGTCGCGATTGATCAGGTTTAGCGCATGCCGCACGCGCAGCGTGCCGATGATTTCATCCATGTCCTCGCGAAAAACCAATACGCGCCGATGATGCGCGGTGAGCAACTGCTGGGTGATTTCCTCCAGCGGCGAGGCAAGGTTGATCAGCTCGATTTGGCTGCGCGGCACCATGATATCGTCGACCGTGATCGCCTCCAATTCGAATAGGTTGAGCAGAATGGCGCTGTGCTTTTTGGGCAGGATGTTCGACGATTCCAGCACGATGGTGCGCAACTCCTCGGCCGACAGGGCTTGCGTGCCGCCGTCTTGCTCGCGTATGCGAAACAGCCGCAGCAGCGGCTTTAGCAGCGTGTCGGTCGATTTCGCGAGCAACGCCACAAACGGCGCCGAGATAAACGCCAAGGCGCGCATCGGCCATGCCGCAAGTCGCGCGATGCCCTCGGCGTTGTATTGCGCCAGGCGTTTGGGCACCAGTTCGCCGATGACGATGGTGGCGTAGGTGATGCCCAACACGATCACTGTCGTGGCGGCAATGTTTGACAGTTGCGCCTCAAAGCCGAACGACTGAAACCATTTTGAGAGCGGCGCGGCGAACACCGCTTCACCGACGATACCATTTAACAGGCCGATCGAGGTGATGCCGATCTGGATGGTTGATAAAAAGCGCGTGGGATCGCCGCATAGTTTTGCCGCTGCCGCGGCGAGGCCGTCGCCGCCGTTGGCGAGCGTCGCCAGCCGTGAGCGGCGCGCGGTGAGCAGCGCCACTTCCGACATGGCGAACAACCCGTTTAAAAAAATCAGCGCGGCGAGTAACAATATGTCCATGGTTTTGCTTTCATGCGTGCGCGGGCACACCGGGATTGATTGTATTTATCCCGTGCATCGGCAACAATCCGCGCACTGATTTAAAGGAGAAATGGCATGTTGAATGTGGCTATCTATGGTATGGGCAACTGGGGTTCGCGCTTGATCGCCTCGGTGCAGGGCAAAAGCGGCAAAATCAAATTTACCCACGGCATTACGCGTGACCCGGCGCGGCACCGCGAGGCTGCCGAAAAATTCGGCCTGCAGTTAACCAACAGCTACGCCGACGTTTTGCGCGATCCGCATGTCGACGCGGTGCTGATTGCCACGCCGCACTCCATGCATTGCCAGCATATTTGCGAAGCCGCGCGCGCCGGCAAGCATGTGTTTTCCGAAAAACCGATCACGCTAACCGCCGCCACCGCGCGCGAAGCGGTCGCGGCCACTCAGGCCGCGGGTGTTACGCTGGGCTTGGGCTTCAATCGTCGCTATGCGCCGTCCTTCGTCGAAATGCAACGCCGTCTGCTCGCCGGCGAAATCGGCGAGCTGCTGCATATCGAAGGCCATCACTCCGGCCCGACGGGTTTTAATCTCAAACCGAACTACTGGCGCTCCACGCGCGCCGAGTCGCCCGCCGGTGGCATGACGCCGCGAGGCATCCACACCATCGACGCCATGATCAACCTGGGCGGATTGATCAGTGAAGTGTATGCGCACAGCGAACGGCGCAAGCTGCAATTGCCGATCGACATGGACGACACCACCTCGATGCTGCTCAAGTTCAAAAACGGCATCACCGGTTATTTCGCCGTGCTGTTCATCACCGGCGAGTTGTATCGCGTGCACGCGTTCGGCACCAAAGGCTGGCTCGAATTACGCGGCGACACCGAACTCATTGCCTGCGGGCTCGAAGGTAAGCCGCAGCGCATCGAGTTGCAGCCGGCGGAGAAGGAGCGGGCCGAGCTCGAAGCGTTTGCCGATGCGGTGGCGGCGAAACAACCCTACATGGTGCCGCCGGAACAGGCGGTGAATGGCATCGCCGTCATTGAAGCGATAGTGGCGTCGGCCGAGAGCGGGAATGTCATGAAAATCGGTTAATCACCGATGAAAACAGCATCACCGCGAAGGCGCAGAGGCGCAGAGAACTGCCGCAGAGAAAAACGTGCGAAGTTTTCTCCGCGATTCCTCTGCGTCTCTGCGCCTCTGCGGTGAAGGGTTGGTTTTTGGGAACTACACAGCGTTTGCCATTGCCGCAAACGCCTGCGCAATATCCGTTATGAGATCCTCAGGGTCTTCCAAGCCGATGTGCATGCGTATCACCTGCCCATCCTCGGCCCATTTCGTCGCGGTGCGCAGCGGCGCGATATTGGGCGCGGTGACCAGCGATTCGTAGCCGCCCCAACTGGAGCCGATGCCGAACAGTTTTAGCGCATCAACGAACGCCGCCACTTGTTTTTTGTTCACCGGCTTTAACACAAACGAAAACAGCGAGGCCGCGCCCTCAAAGTCGCGTTTCCAAATCGCGTGACCGGGGTCGCTTTCCAGCGCGGGGTAGAGCACGCGCTTGACTTCGCCGCGCTTTTCCAGCCAACGCGCAACGTTCAACGCATTAGCCATTTGCTGCTTCATGCGCACGCCGATGGTGCGAAAGCCGCGCAGCGCAAGATAACAATCGTCCGCGCTCGAACAATAACCGTAATCCGCCACCGCGCGCCGTACTGGCAGCCAGTATTTTTCGTTGGTGACGATCAGTCCCATCATCACATCGGAATGGCCGACGATGTATTTGGTGCCGGCGTGGATTGACACATCGACGCCGTGCTCGAACGATCGAAAAAAATAGGGCGTGCCCCAGGTGGTGTCGGCGAGCACCGGTATGCCGTGCGCATGCGCTTCGCGCGCGATCGCCGGGATATCCTGCATCTCAAACGAGAGCGAACCAGGCGCTTCGCAGAATATTGCGTAAGTATCTGATTTTATTAACTTTTTTATTTGGGCCCCGATCAGCGGATCGTAGTACTCAATCTCCACGCCAAACGCCTTCAAGCGCCGCTCGCAAAAACTGCGCGTCGGGCCATACACGCTATCGGCCACCAGCAAATGCGAACCGGTTTTCGCAAACGCGCACAACGGCGCCGCAATCGCGGCCAGCCCCGAACACACCGCCACCGCGTTGTGGCCGCCTTCCATTTTCGCCACCGCTTCTTCCAGCGCCCAATGCGTGGGCGTGCCGTGAATGCCGTAACGCGGCGTTTTGTAATCGTCAGAAGGGCGCGTGCTGTAGGTTTCCAGATCGGGGAACACGATAGTGGACGCGCGGTACACCGGCATATTGATGGTGCCGTGGGTTTCGCGCGGGTTGCGGCCGGAGTGGCCGAGCAGAGTATCTTTTTTCATGTTTGGTTTACTTCGCCGGTTTACCTTTAAAATCGCATTATGCCCGTTGGTTCAAACCGCTTGCGGATTGCACCGCGGCGGAACGTTTCGCGGCGCCCCGGTTCCAGTTGGCAGGGCGCCAAGGCCATTTTAAAAAGTCAATTAAATCAAATATTTAAAATTTTCAGGGACAGCATGGTCAAACAAACAATGCAAGCCTGGTTGCTCATAGCATGCTTTTCGGTGGGCGCTGCATGGGCGCAAGAGCCGGCGGCAGCCAGGGAAAAGCCCATCGAGCCGCAGGCCGCTGAACCCGCCGCGGCAAAACCGTTCGAGCCGCAAGTGGGCCAAGCCGGCCGCGACGTGGTGTGGGTGCCGACCCCGGCGGTGCTGGTGGAAAAAATGCTCGATGTGGCGAAGGTCACGGCGAAAGATTTTGTGATGGACTTGGGCTCGGGCGACGGCCGCAACATCATCGCCGCCGCCAGGCGCGGCGCCAACGCGTTAGGTGTCGAATACAACCCCGACATGGTCGAACACTCGCGGCGTCTTGCCGAAAAAGCCGGCGTTGCCGACAAAGCCAGGTTCGTGCAAGGCGATATGTATGAAGCCGACATTTCCAAGGCGAGTGTGCTGGCGCTGTTTTTGCTGCCGGAGAACATGAACAAACTGGTGCCCAAGTTTCTCGGCTTAAAACCCGGCTCGCGCATCGTCGCCAATCAATTTGCGCCCACCGGCTGGGAGGCCGATGAAACCGGGCGCGTCGACGGCGAGTGCGGCAGTTGGTGCACTTGGCTGCTCTACATCGTGCCCGCGCGCGCGGAAGGGCGCTGGCGCTTCCAGGGCGGCGAACTGGAGTTCGAACAAAAATTTCAAATGCTCACCGGCAAGCTAACCGTCAATGGCGCCAGCAAGCCCGTGGAAAAAGGCCGGTTGCGCGGGGAGCAGATCATGTTTACCGTCGACGGGCGCGAATACCGAGGGGTGGTTAACGGCGACGCCATGGTCGGGGCGGGTTGGAACGCGACGAAAATCCGTTAACCGGTAGGGTGCGTATCGCGCACGCTGCGCGAAACCGTCGCCCGCGGGATGTTACTCGTTGGCGTGAAACACCAAGCCCGCATGCTCACGCAGCGTGTGAAATTTGATATTCGGCCAGTGTTCCAGCGCAACTTTGATTTCGGCATCGTGGGCGGCGAGAAAGGTCGGCGCATCGACCGCGTCGTGCGCCACACGGTGCGCATTGGCGTCGATAAAGCGTTT
>Ga0194132_10002267_pt1 | contig 36690 bp, 33 predicted proteins | sample TA2KigOf80mmetaG_FD_148612 | JGI IMG/M metagenome (GOLD analysis project Ga0194132, IMG submission 148612) | Freshwater microbial communities from Lake Tanganyika, Tanzania - TA2015054 Kigoma Offshore 80m | ecosystem: Environmental > Aquatic > Freshwater > Lake | place: Tanzania: Lake...
AGCGCCACCGTGTCGCCGCCGGCCGCAACGGCGGGCCCGATCCCGTCGCCGCGCCGGAGCACCAGCGTCAGCGGTCCGGGCCAAAATCGCGCCGCGAGGCGCGACGCGAGCGGCGGCCATTCCGCGGCCAGCGCCTGGGCGGCGGAAGGCGACGCGACGTGGACGATGAGGGGATTCTGCGACGGGCGGCCTTTGACGGAAAAGACCCGCGCGACGGCCGCTGAATCGCGCGCGCTCGCCCCCAGGCCGTAAACCGTTTCGGTCGGGAAGGCCACCAGCCCTCCGGTCTTCAGGATCTCGGCGGCCTCGGCGAGCACGTCCGCGGCGGGGTCTCGCGCGTCGATCGCGCGAACGCGCGTACGCACGCGCCTAGACGAGCCGCACGCGCGCGAACCGCCGCTTTCCGACCTTGAGGACCATGCCGTCGCGCACCACCGCGCGCGCGTCGGAATGGGGGATCCGCTCGCCGTCGATCGAGACGCCGCCCTGGGCGATCAGACGGCGGGCTTCGTTGTTGGACTCGGCCATGCCGGTCAAGACGAGCAGGCGGATGAGGCTGATCGACCCTTCCTCCAGCTCGTGGGGATGAACGACCGCGTCCGCAATCTCCTCCGGCGCGTCCTTGTGCGCGAATACGCGGTCGAATGCGGCTTCGGCCTCCATCGCGGCGTCGTGCCCGTGCCAGACCCCGACGATCTCGCGCGCCAGGCGACGCTTCACGTCGCGCGGGTGGCGGCCCCCTTGCGCGAGCCCCATGACGATCTCGCGAACCTCGGCGAGCGGCACCTCCGTGCACAACACGAAGTAGCTCTCCATGGCTGCGTCAGGGACGGACATGACCTTACCGTACACCTCCGCCGGCGCCTCGCGGATACCGATATAGTTGCCGAGGGACTTGCTCATCTTCTCGACGCCGTCAGTGCCAGGCAGCAGCGGCGTGAGCAAAACGACCTGCGCCGGCTGGCCGAACTCCCGCTGCAGATCACGCCCCATGAGGTTGTTGAACTTCTGGTCGGTGCCGCCCAGCTCGACGTCCGCTTCCAGCGCCACCGAGTCGTAGGCTTGGCACAAGGGGTAGAGCAACTCGTGCAGTCCGATTGGCACGCCGTCGCGCAGGCGGTTCGTGAAGTCGTCGCGCTCGAGGATGCGGGCCACGGTCAGCTTGCTCGCGAGCCGGATCACGTCCGCGAAGCTCGTCGGGCCGAGCCACTCGCTGTTGAAGCGCACGATCGTCCGGTCGGGATCGAGCACGAGGCCGTATTGGTCACGATACGTCGCGGCGTTGCGCTCGATGGCCTCGCGCGACAACATCGGGCGCGTCGCTTTCTTGCCGGACGGATCGCCGATCATCGCCGTGAAGTCTCCGATGACGATGATCGCCTGATGACCGAGGTCCTGGAACTGGCGAAGTTTTCGCAGCACGACCGCGAACCCCAGATGAATGTCGGGTGCCGTCGGATCGAGGCCGAGCTTCACGCGGAGCGGCCGCCCCTCGCGCAACTTCGCGAGCAGCTCCTCCTCGTGCAGGATCTCGACGGCGCCGCGGCGCAGGATCTCAAGCTGTTCTTCCGGGCTGAGCCGCGCGGGCATGAGCGCGTTTCCTCCTTGAATTAGGGGCGACGACCTCGATCGGAACGTCAGTCGGTGGGCTACGTTCGGCGCGCCGGCAGGCCGAGGGCAGCGGCGCGGGCCTGCAGGGCCAGCAACAACGGATAGCCGATGCCGTAGCACGCGACCAGCTGCCCCGCGAACACCCAAGCGATCGTCCAGCCGACGTGGATCTGCGTCAAGAACTGAAGGTAAACCGGCACGACAATGGCGTTGACGAGGACGGGAGGAAACGGCGCGAGCACCGGCCGTCGCACGCGCGCCGTCCACATTGCCGCGACCAGGCTCGAGGCCGTGCCGAAGACGAAGTCCGGCCACCCGAACGGGCTGCCGAGCCAATTCGCCAGGGCCACGCCGACCGAGATCCCGAGGATGCCGGCCCCCGGATCCAAGAACGGCAGGACGGTCAATGCCTCGGCAACGCGCACCTGAACCTCGCGAAAGCTCAGCTCTCGGATGCCCGGCGTTAACGTGATCGCCACGTAGGCGGCAGCGATCGCGCCCGCGCGCACCATCGTCCGGGTGTCGAGACGCATGTCGCTCCTCAGGATACCCGCCCGAACCGCGCCAGACAACGCGCGCGGCGGACGTTCCCGGAGGTCGTCAGCGGCGCAGCACACTCCGCAGCACGAACAGCGCGTTCGCCGGCCGTTCCGCGAGCCGGCGAACGAAGTACTGATACCAATGCGTGCCGTAGGGCACGTAGACGACAATCGGTTCGCCGGCGGCGAGCAAGCGCTCGGCGAGCCCGACGCGGATCCCGTACAGCATCTCGAACTTCAGTCGATCGCGCGGAATCGTGTGTGCCCGGGCGTACGCGCGCGCGTCCTCGATGATCCGTCCGTCGTGCGTCGCCGCCGCCGCCGTGCCGCCGCGCTCGAGGTGCGTGAACAGCAGATCGCGGAAGTTGCGGTCCACGTCGGACTTGTTCGGAAACGCGACGTCTGGCGGCTCGCGATAGGCGCCCTTGACGAAGCGGATGTCCGGGCGCAGCGGGGCCAGGCGCTCGAGGTCGTCGCGTGAGCGATACAGATACGCCTGCAACACGATCCCGACGTTGCCGTGGTCGGCGCGAACGCGCTCGAAGAGCCGAAGCGTCGCCTCGACCGACGGCGCGTGCTCCATCTCGACGCGCACGGACAACCCTGCGGCGCGGGCGGCGATGAGCACGCGCTCGAGGTTCCGCACGGCGTGATCAAAGGAAAGATCCGACCCGATCTGCGAGGGCTTCACCGAAAGATACCCGCGCAGGCCGCGTTGGGCGAACGCGTCCGCGGCCGCAACGTACTCGTCGGCGGCCGCGTCGGCAAGCATCGGCTCGGTCACGCTTTCGCCGACGTACTGAACGCTCGTCCGAAAGCCTCTTCGCTCCAGGCGCGCGACGACTGAGATCGCGTCCGCGAGGGCCTCGCCGGCGACGAACCGGCGCGCGCCGAAGCGCCCGCCGTGGCGGCGGACGAGGTTCGATACCAACGGGTTCGCGAACGCTTGGAAGACCGCGGCGCGGGTCACCTCGGACACGCGATCCGTCACCGTGCTCACGGGCTCGCGGCTTCGACGAGGTGAACGTCGCCTTCCGGCCCGACGCGCAGCCGATCCCCGGAACGAACGGTCGCGACGGCCTCGGGGACGATCACGACGGGGATCGTCTGCCCGTCCAGCTCGTCGGCGACGATCGCGCCGAGCGCGAGCATCTCGTCGGCGGCAGCGAGCAGGATCGCGGCCGGCCCTGTGCGCAGGCGGATGCACTCGAGCAGCACGCTGGACGATGAGGAGGACCCGCGGCCGCGCGGCATCACGAGGACGCGGCCGGTGACATGCTCGCCGCACAACGGGTGATGCGAGTCGATGACCTCGCCGGTGAGCGGCTCGACGCCGCCCCAGAAGCTGAGCGGGATCGACGTGACGAGCGCGATGCCCTCCGCCGCCCCGCCGACGAGCACTTCACCGCGCCACAAGCCAGCCGTCCTCCTCCCGCACGACGCGGGCGGCGCGCGCGGAACGCACGCAATCGGCCAAGCTGCCCAGCGCGACGCGGCATCCGACCTTGCCGGGACCGTAATGCGCGAACTTCGCGGAGTTCGTCATCATGAGGCGGTACGGGCCGCGCGGCCCCGGAGTATTCACGACGCAGGTATCGGTGAGGATGCGGCCGCCTGCCCGTTCGACGGCGTCGGCAAGGCCTTCGGTCCGCGCGAGCTCGTAGGTCGCGCGTCCCGTGCAGACGACGAAGTCGACGGCAGCATCGACGCGGACGCCGTCCAGCAACGGTTTCAGCCGGCGAAACTCCGCCAGCGAGAAGTGGGGGCTGCCCAGCGCGACGAGATCGACGGGCTCCTCGGCGTCTTCGCGCGACAGCTCGCGATGCGCGTCGCGCAGATCGTCGAGCGTGACGTCGACGACACGCGACGGTCGCCGAACGCCGAACGCCGCGGAAAGAGTCGGTGCCTCCGGCGTGATCCCCACGGCGTGGAACAAGCCGACCGCGCCCGAGGAAGCCGCCGCCGCGCCGAGCGCCTTGAGGTCGTCCTCCGAGGCGGTCGGCGGCAAGCCGTCGATCACCGGAACGCGTTCCTGGCAAACCATGCCGAAGAAGTAGCCGAGCAACGGGTAGAAGCGCTCGTCCTCCCGCACCGCCGCCGGCAGCTCGTCGACGCGGAACAACCACTCGCCGCGGCGGTTCTCCTCGAGGTGCAGACCGGCCGCCGGCACGCGGCCCGTGATCGCGGCGCAGATGTCGAGAAAGTCGCCGTAGCGGTTCGTCCGCGCGCCGAGCACGGAGTTCGCGAACACGATCGCGTTCGATTCGCCCCAAGCGATCTGGGCGCCGAACGCGGGGCGCTCGGTGTCTTGATACGGCGCGCACGTCCAGGTGGGGCGGCACCCCATGCGGAGGTAGGCGTCGGCGAGCGAGCGCGCCTTGCGCGCGAACGCCGCCGGGACGCCGGCGGCGCGCCATCGCAGGAAGTCCAACGATCCGATGTTCAGCGTGGCCGGAACGGCGACACGACCGCCGGAGGAAGCCAGCCGCTCCGCGAACTCCAGTCCGCCGTCCCCATGGTAGAGACAGCCGTCGATATGCGCGCCCGTGATGTCGAGCATCGCCAGCGCCCGCCAGACGTAGGCCATGCGCAGCACGATGCGCATCGCCATCGCGGCCGCCGGGCCGCGTTCGCCCCCCAGCAGCGATCGGTCGACGTCCGTCAGCCGCAACATCGGACTCCTATGGTCGGAACGTCACCACGGGATTGCGCAGCACGCCGATTCCCTCGACCTCGCACTCCACGACGTCGCCCGGCTGGATCGGCCCGACGCCTTCGGGCGTACCGGTGGCGATGAGATCGCCGGGCTCCAGCGACATGTACTTCGTGATGTGCTCGATCGCCTTCGGAATCGACAGGATCATCATCGCCGTCGTGGAGTCTTGGCGCGGCTCCACGGTTCCGTCTGGCTTGCGGATGCGCAACGCCAGGCGCGTGTTCTCGGGGTTCGGGAAGGACGCCCTCGTGACGACGACGGGCCCGATCGGGCAGAACGTGTCGAACGCCTTGGCGCGGTCGAACGGCTGGCCGCGCTTGCGATCGATCGCTTGCAGGTCGCGCGACGAGATGTCGTTGAGGATCGTGTAGCCGCCGATCAATTCGTAGGCGCGATCCGCCGGCACGCGCACGCCGTGCTTGGCGATCAACAGCGCGATCTCGACCTCATGGTGGATGTTGTGCGCGACGTCGACCGACGGCAGGACGATGTCCTCGTCCGGCCCGACGATCGACGTCGGCGGCTTGAAGAAGATCGCCGGTTCCTCGCCGCCGGGCCCGCCCATCTCCTTGGCATGCTCATCGTAGTTGCGACCGAGCGCGACGATCTTGCCAGGGCGGTGAATCGGGGCGAGCAGCGTGACCTCGGACAGCGGGATGAGCGTTCCTTCCGAAGCTTTGAAGTCGGCGGCCGAGTAGGACTCCAATCGCGTCACGAGGTCCTGCATCCGCTGCAGGTGATCCGGTTGTCGGACGAGATCGGTAATCGTGCGCAGACCGTCGAGCAGGAGCGCGTGGTCCCGCACGACAACGGCCACCGATTCGGCGCTCCGATACCGTACGCGAGCTAATTTCATTGCTCAGCCTCCACGTGATTGGGGTCAGAACCCGGCAAGCCGCTAGCGGGACCCAGGATTCTCTTCGCGAGTCGCGCGCCCACGGACGCGAGACTCCACCGCGCCGCCGTCAACAGCATGCCGGTCAGCAACGCCGTCGCCGCCAGCACGCGGTTTCCATGTTCTTCGACCTGTTCGCTCCCGAGACCCGCAGCCGCCAGGTGCTCGTCTCCGATTTCCGCCGGGACACGCCGCAGCACCGTCCGAACGACCCACAGGGCGACGTTCAGATCGTCGAGCTGCCCGAGGACCGGAACGAGACCGGGAATGAGGTCGAGCGGGCACGCAAGGTAGGCCGCACCGCCGAGGAGCACCGCTTTCTCGGCGCGGCCCAACCGGGGATCTCACAGCAACCGCCAGCATAGCCTGCCGTACGCCGGCAATCGGGACAAGACGGGCAGCAGATCGGCGCGGCCAACTCACTTCGCGAGCGAGGTAACGCTCACTAAGAGAATTCTACAACGGTTGCCCCATCGCCGCCTTCCGACGGGGCCGCGAGGTGGTAGCGAAGCCCGCCGTAGGACGCCAGTAGGTCGTGCACCGCCTTGCGCAATGCGCCCGTTCCCTTGCCGTGGACGATGACGGCGCGCGGCAGGCGCGCGAGGGTGGCGTCATCGAGGTATTTCTCCAGCTCGTAGACGGCGTCGTCGACGGTCATGCCGCGCAAGTGCAACGACGACGGCAGGGCCGGCCGCGACGGAACGGGCGCCTCGCGCGCGATGACCGCGGCCGCCGTCTCGTCGAGCACGACGACGTCGGCGCGCGGCACGCGCACCGACATCTTGCCGACGCGCACCTCGACATGATTGCGCTCGGCGCGAACGACCGTCCCTTCGGCGTCGAGGGAGACGACGCGGACGCGCGCACCCTCCGTGAGCGGCGCCGACGCGGAGCCGGCCGATGCCGGTTTGCGCGGTGGCGCGGCCGCGTGCCCCATCTCGGCGAGCTTGCGCCGCACTTCTTGCGCGGTTTTCTCGTTGCGCTCGTCGCGCATGACGCGCAGCAGCTCGTCAACCTCGGCCCGGGCCCGCTCGATGATCGCGCGCGCGTTCGCCCGCGCCTCGGCGATCGCGCGGTCGCGCTCCGCCTCCGCTTCGCGCACGCGCGCTTCCTGCTGCCGCCGCTCCGCCTCCGCTTCGTGCCGCAGCCGCTCCGCCTCGCTGCGGCGGACCTCCGCGACTTTCTGGTCGGCCTCGATGCCGGCGAGGACCTTGTCGATCTCGACCAGATCGCGGTCGAGGTAGGACCGGGCGCGCTGGGAGACGGCGCGCGACAACCCGAGCCGCTCGGCGATGAACAGCGCGTTGCTGCGGCCTGGCGTGCCGATCATCAGCCGATACGTCGGGCGCAGGGTTTGCCCGTCGAACTCGACGGACGCGTTCTCGATGCCCGGCGTCTGATAGGCGAGCGCCTTCAGCTCGCTGTAGTGCGTCGTCACGATCGTGCGCGCCCCGGACGCGTGCAGCGTTTCGATGATCGCGCGCGCCAGCGCCGACCCCTCGGCGGGATCGGTGCCGGCGCCGGCTTCGTCGAGGAGGACGAGCGTTCCCTCGCCGGCGCGCGCGAGAATGCGCACGATCGCGGTCATGTGCGACGAAAACGTCGACAGCGACTGCTCGATGCTCTGCTCGTCGCCGATGTCGGCGAAGACCGCCGTGAAAATGCCGCAGCGGCTGCCGTCGGCGGCGGGCACGTGCAAGCCGGCCTGGGCCATCAAAGACAACAACCCGACGGTCTTCAAGGTGACCGTCTTGCCGCCGGTGTTCGGCCCCGTGATGACGAGAGTCGAATACGCCTCACCGAGCGCGGCGTCGTTCGCCACGACGTCCCGTCCGTCTTTCGCTTGCCGGGCGACGAGCAATGGATGGCGGGCCGCGTGCAGGACGAGCGACGCCTCGTTCCGCAGCGCCGGACGCACCGCCGCCATTTCGTCCCCGAGACGTCCCTTGGCGGCGGCGAAGTCGAACCGGGCCATCGTCGACTGGGCGGCGTCCAGGTCGTCGGCGCGGGCGCCGAGCCGGCCGGAGAGCGCCATGAGGATCCGATCGATCTCGCGCGCTTCCGCCGTCTGCAGCTCACGGAGCCGGTTGCCGAGCTGTAGCGACACCAACGGCTCCATGAACGCCGTCGCGCCGCTGCCCGATTGATCGTGGAGGATGCCCGGGAACTGCGACACATATTGCTGCTTCACCGGGACGACGTAACGGTCGCCGCGCACCGTGACGATAGGATCCTGGAGCATCTTTGCGTACTGCGGCGAGCGGGTGATGTGCTCGAGCTGCGCCCGCACGCGCTCCTGCGTTTGGTGGATGTCGCGGCGAATCCGTGCCAGCTCCGGGCTGGCGGAGTCGAGGACGGTCGCATCCTCGCCGATCGCGCCCTCGATCGCTTCCTCCTCGTCGCTGAAGTCGGGAACGCGCAGCGCCAGCGCGCCGAGCTGCGGGGCGCGGCCCGCTCGCGACAGGACGTATGCCTTCGTCAGACGCGTCGCCCGCAGCATCAGCAGCACGTCGACGAGCTCCTCCGGTCGCAGCGTTCCGGCGAGCCGCGTGCGCCGGATCGCGGCGCGCACGTCGCGCAGTCCGCGCAGCGGCAGCTCGCCCTCGCGCATCAGCAGGCGCGCTTCGTCGGTCTCCTGCAGCGCCTCTTGTACGACCGCGAAGTCAGCGGACGGCGCGAGGTCCCGCGCGATCTCCTCGCCCAGCGGCGAGATCGCCAGATTGCGCAGCCGATCCCGGATCTGCACGTACTCCAGCACGCGCATCGTGCGGTCATCGGTCGCAACGAATCGTTCGGTCTCGTTCATGTCTCCCTTAGGATGGGGGGCGCCCCGGCGCGGTTCAAGCCCGACCGCCGGCGATCGCTTCCAGCGCCGGCAGGAAGTCCGTCAACGTCCGCACGCGTGCCGCGACCTCGTCGCGACGGGCGCCGACACACAGCAACGGCACGGGATTCCGCGTGTGGGTCGCGGATTCGCCGTCCTCCAGGTTGCCGTGGTCGCTCGTCAGGAGCAGCAGCGACCGTTCGAGGTCGAGCGCCGCGACTGCGGCCCCGAGCGCGCGATCGAGCTGCTCGACGACGGCGACGGGATCGAGCGACCAGCGGCCGTGGCCGGCCATGTCGGACAAGAAGAATTCGAAGACGGTGACGTCGTGCCGTTCCGTGAGGCGCGCCAATGCCTCACCGGCCGCCTCCGGCGTGACGAGCGGCACGTCGTGGCCGCGCGCCCGTGCCCGCGCGTTCGTCAGATCCTGATACGCGGCTTCGCCACGACGCAGCGCGTCGAGATCGCGCAACGGGATGTCGGCGGCCAATGCCGCGAACGTGAATGCGGCGTGGCGCAGGCGCCGGGCCTCGATCGCGGTGAAGTAGTCGGGGCTGAACTCGTTCGCGAACGTGACCTGAAGTCCCCGATCGCGCAGCCGCCGGAACAGACCTTGCTCGCGCAGCAGCGCGCGCTGCTTCACCGTCGGATACGCCGTGACGTGCCGCCCTTCCAACGCCGCGGCGTTGTGCCCCGTCAGCAGCGACGTCTGGCCGCTCGCGCTTTGCGGCAGGCCGGGAACGCCGAGCGTCGCGTCGACCGGCACGGCCGTGCAGCGCGCGCTGCGGAGCAGAAGTCGCTCGGCGACGAGCGCCCCGCCGAGCAACGCGTCGAGCGCCGGCGTCTTCGCGGTGACGAACGGATTCGTGACGCTCGCTGATCCGAGCCCCACGCCGTCGACGAACCAGAACAGAACGTGCGGCCGGTCGGCGCTCATGGCCGGCGCGACAGCGACGGGCTGTCGGAATCGAGGAAGCGGCAGGGAGCCTCGGCGGCGTGGCGGATGCCGATCCGCCGCGCCGCCGAGGCTCCCTGCCGGCCGGCGGCGATGAACAGGTCGCCGGCGCGTGCCAGGTCCCATCCGCTGCACGAAAGATCGATCCCGAACGCCCGCGTGAGGCGGCCTGGGCCCGCCGCCAGGCGGATCGCGGCGACGGCTGGAGATTGGCGCCACGCGCGCATCTGCGCATTTCCCGATTCGGGCTCGACCGCGCGAACAAGGACGGCGCCGGCGACCCCTTCGCGCTCGGCCATGACGTTGAGGCAGAAGTGCACACCGCAGGAAAGATACACATAGGCCGTCTCGGGCACGCCCCACATGATCTCGCTGCGCGCCGCGCGCGTCCGGGCGTGGCTCGCGGGGTCTCCGGTGCCGAGGTACGCCTCTGTCTCGACGATCCGGCCAACGAGCGTTCCGCCCGGTGCACGCCGGACGAGCCGCGCGCCGACCAGTGCGCGCGCGACCTCGAGGGTGGAGCGCGCCAAGAACGCGCGCGGCAGCGGCTTCATCCGCCGCGCTTGCGGCGCAGCGCCGCTCGCAGCTTCACCAGCGGCAGCGCGTTGACGACGTTCTCGGCGGTGAGCCAGGCGCGGCGCGCCGTGCCGATGCCGTAGTTCAGCGCCAGCCCCTCCGCCGCGTGCGCGTCGCTGCCGATTTCGATTTGCACGCCGTTGGCGCGGGCGCGTCGCAGGTGATCGTCCTTCAGGTCCAAGCGCTCAGGCGCGGCATTGAGCTCGAGGATCGTTCCAGTCGCCGCCGCCTCGCGGATGACGGCGTCGATGTCGAGCGCGTAGGGATCGCGTTGCCCGATCAACCGGCCCGTCGGGTGGCCGAGGATCGTGACGTAGGGATTGCGCATGGCGCGCACGACGCGCGCGGTCATCTCCGATTCGGTCATCCGAAACCGCGAGTGCACGCTCGCGATCGCGAGATCCAACGCGGCGAGCAAGTCGTCATCGTAGTCGAGCGATCCGTCGGCGAGGATGTCGACCTCGGCACCGATGAGCACTTCGATGCCGAGCTTCTTATTCGACAGCGCGCGCACCTCGGCGATGTGGGCCCGCAAATCCTCGGGAGGAACACCGCCCGCGAACTTCAAGGACTGCGAATGATCGGTGATGCATACGTATTCGTAGCCCAACGCCTTCGCGGCGCGCGCCATCTCGGCGGCGCTGCCGCTGCCATCGCTCCACTTCGTGTGCATGTGGAGGTCGCCGCGGATGTCGCCGGCCTCGACGAGGCGCGGCAGCGCCCCGGCGACGGCCGCTTCGACCTCACCGAGGTCCTCGCGCATCTCCGGCGGAATCCACGGCATCCCGAGCGCGTCGTAGATCTCCTCTTCCGTCGCCGCGGCGATGCGCTGCTCGCCATCGGCTCGAAACAATCCGTATTCGTTGAGGCGCAAGCCGGCGCGGACCGCGCGCTCGCGCACCTTCGCGTTGTGCTCCTTCGAGCCGGTGAAGTACTGCAGCGCGGCGCCAAACGCCTCCGGCGGGACGACGCGCAGATCGGCCTGCACGCCCGTGCGCAACGTGACGCTGCTCTTCGACGGCCCGTGCGCGAGCACGTCGAGGACCCAGGGCGATCGAACGAACGCGTCCATGACCGGATCGGGATCATCGCTCGTGACCAGCACGTCGAGGTCGCCGATCCTGTCGCGCATGCGGCGCAGGCTGCCTGCGACGCTGATCTGTCGAACCTGCGGCAGCGCGCGCAACGCCGCCACGAGATCGTCGGCCATCGGCCGGGCGATGCCGATCGGCGTCCGCGCCGATTGCCGTCGCGCCTGCTCGATGCCGCGCAGGACGTTCTCTTCGCTCTTCTTGCCCATGCGCGGCAAGGTGCGCAGGCGGCCGGCGCGCGCGGCCGCTTCCAACTCGTCCAGCGTCGAGATCCCCAGTGACGCGTGAATCAAGCGCGCCGTCTTGGGACCGACGCCGGAGAGGCGGGCGAGCGTGATCAAACCCACCGGCAGCTCGGCGAGCAGCTTTTCGTGGAAGTCGACCTTGTCGGAGTCCAGGAACTCGAAGATCTTCTCGGCCAAGCTCTTGCCGATGCCCGGGATCTCCTCCAACGCCCCGCGATCCGCGATCGCCTGCACGTCCTCGGTCAGCGATCCGATCGCACGGGCGACGCGCCGATACGCGTTGACGCGGAAGCCCGATTCTTCCTTCAGCTCGAGGAGGTCGGCGATCTCGTTGAAGATCGTTTCCAGCGCCTGGTTGTTCATCGCCGGCCGCGCGACGCGATGCGACGCAAGTCGACTCGACCGCCCGCGCCGCGGGCGGCTAGAAAACGTCCTTGCCAGTGCCGAGGCGCGGCAGGGGGAGTGGGATGAGCGGGTAGACGAGTTCGTAGAAGTTCGTCTGCCATCTCGCGACGTGCTTCGCGATCCGAGACTGCCGCACGTCGCGGACGATCGGGGACCGCGCCGGCAACGGCACGGACAACAAAACGGCGACCATCATCATCGCGATCAGCACGCCCTTGACGCCGCCGAACAGCGCGCCGACCGCGATCGACGACCCGCGCGCCGGCTTGCGTCCGGCGATCCAGGCCGTCAGGATGTTCCCGACGACGATCAACGAGAAGAAGGCGAAGACGAACGTGAATGCCGCTCCCCAATCGGGCCACGGGAACGCCGCCGGCAGCGCCGTCCGCGAGATCGGCTGGTAGAGCAGCGACGCGGCGAGGAAAGCCGCGCACAGGAAAAAGATCTCGAAGAACGTTCGAACGTGCCCTCGCACCAGCCCCGAGAACACCATCAACAAAAAGAGACCGATGACGAGAAAATCGATCCAGGCCAACGGGAACCTCCCGCGTAGCGCCGCTACGCGCCGCGAATTTGCGCGCCAAGCCGCGTCCTCAGCGCGTCTCGGACCCTCTCCAGCGTCGATTCTACTTCCGCGGCTTCGAGCGTCCGATCGGGATCGCGGAAGCGCATCGCCACGGCCACGCTCTTGGCACCGTCGGGGATCGAGGCGCCGACGTAGACGTCGAAAGGTTCCGCGTGCTCAAGCGTCGCCCCCGCGACCTCGTGGACCACGTTCAACAACGCCGCCGATGTGACTGCTAGGGGAACGATCGCCGACAGATCGCGCTCCACCGCCGGCAGGCGCGGCATCGGTTCGTAAGCCTGCCAGACCGACGCGCGTGCGACTGCGGCCCCCAGGTCGATCTCGGCCGCGAACGCCCTTCCCCGCAAATCGTACTCCGCGGAGACGTCCGGATGCACCTCACCCAGCCAACCCGCGTCTCTCCCCTCGATCGAGACGGCCGCGGCCCGGCCTGGGTGTAGAAACGGCAACACCGTGGGGCTGACGTCCCAGACCTCGACGTGGAGCAGATCGAACAGCGTCTCCAACAGCCCTTTGACGTGGTAAAAGGTCGTCTCGGCGGCGGCCGCGGGAACGTTCCAGCGCCCCGCCAGGAAGTGCCCGATCGCCCCGATCGCGATGACCTTGCGCTCGGTCCACTGACCGCCGGTTCGCCCGTAGACGCGCCCGATCTCGAACGCTGACACGTCCGCGTTGCCGCGCGTTCGGTTGATTCTCAGGACTTCCAACAGCGATGGCAACATCATCGTCCGCAGGTGCGTATGCTCTTCCGTCAACGGATTCCGCAGCGGAATCGCGGCGCGGCCCGGGTCGCCCTCCGGCAGCCGCAACGCGTCGAAGACGCGCGGGTGAACCAGCGACAACGTAAACACCTCGGTCAATCCGCAGCGCAGCAACGTGTCGCGGGCCACCACCTCGGCAGCGCGAGACGCGACGACCCGACTGGCCGTCGCCCTACCCGCGGGCATCGTCTCCGGAATCCGGTCGTAGCCCCAGAGGCGGGCGACCTCCTCGATGAGGTCTTCTTCGCGCCGCACGTCGCGCCGGTGGGCTGGGACGAGCGCCGTGAGGCGGTCTCCCTCGAGACGCGTCGCGAAGCCGAGCCGGCCGAGCACCGCGACCGTCTCTTCGACCGGAGGCGCCGCGCCCAGCACGCGCTCGATGCGCGCCAGCCGCAACGTCACCGTCCGCTCCGCCTCGGGTTCGGGATAAACGTCAATGATACCGGGCGCGGCCGTCCCCTCGGCCAGCTCGGCGATCAGCGCCGCCGCGCGGTCGAGCGCGTACGAGACCCGCTCGGGTTCGCCGCCGCGTTCGTGGCGCGCGCTCGCCTCGGTGCGCAGGCCCAGGGAGCGTGCCGTGCGACGCACCTGGCGGCCGTTGAACCATGCCGACTCCAGGAAAACATGTTTCGTCGCGGCTGTGATCTCGGTCTCGGCTCCGCCCATCACGCCGCCGACCGCGATCGGGCGCGTCCGATCGGTGATGATCAGCGCGCCATCGGGCAGTTCGTGCGTCGTCCCGTCCAGCGTCGTCAGCTGCTCTCCGGCGCGCGCCGCGCGCACGACGATCTCGGCGTTCGGAATCGTGTCGAGGTCGAACGCGTGCAGCGGCTGCCCCGTCTCGAGCATGACGTAGTTCGTGACGTCGACGACGTTGTTGATCGCGCGAACGCCGGCTTTTTCCAGGCGCTCCTGCATCCAGAACGGCGACGGTCCGATGCGCCTGATATCGATCACGCGGCCGGCGTAGCGAGGACACAACGCCGGGTCGGCGATAGTCACGGTCGCACGAGCGGCGGCGGCGATGCCCGCTTCCGGCACGACGGCGGCGGGCAGCCTCAGCGCGCCGCCTGCCGCCGCGGCGACTTCACGGGCGACGCCGACGATGCTTTGCCAGTCGGGCCGGTTCGCCGTGATCTCGAGGTCGAAGACGACGTCGGCCCCTTCCCCTTCGACGCCTTCCACGCCGAGCCCGAGTTGGGGAAAACGTTCGGTCCAGGTCGCAGGATCGAGGTCGTCGACGCCTTCGACGTACGTGCGCAGCCAACTCCAAGGAATCTTCAAGGCCGCTCTCCTCGCTCGATACGATGCCGGGTCAGGCGCTAGAACTTCCGCAAGAACCGCACATCGTTGTCCCAGAACAAGCGCAGGTCCGGGATCCGATGGCGGACCATCGCCGGGCGCTCGACGCCCCAACCGAACGCCAGCGCCGCGTACCGCTCGGGGTCGATCCCGGCCGCCTCCAAGACGTGCGGGTGGAACATGCCGCAGCCGCCCATCTCCAACCATCGCCCGCGAAACCGCACCGCCGTCTCGGCGCTCGGTTCGGTGAACGGAAAGTAGGAAGGCGTCAACCGCGTCTTCGTCTCCGGCCCGAAGAGCTGCCGCGCGAACTCCGACAGAATCCCCTTCAGGTCGGAGAATCGGATGTTCTCGTCGACGACGAACCCGTCGACTTGATGGAAGACCGGCATATGGGTCGCGTCGATCAAGTCACGCCGATAGCAACGGCCCACGGTCACGACGCGCATCGGCGGACGCCGTTCCATCATGACGTGCGTATCGACGCTCGTCGTGTGCGTACGCAGCAGGTGCGTGGCGTCGAGGTAGAAGCAATCTTGCGCGTCGCGCGCCGGATGGTCCTCCGCGAAGTTGAGACGCCGGAAGTTGTGGTCTTCGTCCTCGATCTCCGGGCCCTCGGCGACGTCGAATCCCATGGATCGGAAGATGTCGACGACCTCGACCAGCAGACTGCCGAGCACGTGCGGACGTCCGACGTGCGGGCGCCGGCCCGGCAGCGTCACGTCGAGCGCCTCCTCGCGCAGCGCAGCGTCGCGCGCCGCGACGACGACTTCCGCGGCGCGCGATCCGATCAACGTCTCCAGGGCCGCCTTCGCGTCATTGAGGGTCTTCCCGGCGGCGGCGCGCTCCTCGGCCGGCAACGCGCCCAGGCCGCGCAACAAGGCGCTGAGATCCCCGGCGCGCCCGAGGAACCGCCGGCGCGCTTCCTCAAGGGCTTCCGGCGACGCAGCCGCGCGAATCGCCGCCTCGGCTTGCGCGCGCACCGCCGCGATCCGTTCTTGCATGCCACTCTCCTCCTCGGTTCGTCGGCGCAAACACGCGAACGCTTCCTATGGCCCGCGCACACGCCGGAAAACAAATACGCCCCCGTCGACAAGGACGGAGGCGCGTTCCGTGGTACCACCTTGGTTTCGCGGCGTCAGCGTGACCCCGCCGCGACCCTCTGGATTTCCCGTTCACGGGGGACAGGCGGCGACGACTACCGACGCCCGCGGGCGCGTTCACCGTCGCGGCTCGGGAGCGAACTTCAACGGTCAGGCCGCGAACGAGGCTCGCAGTCTCGGCCTCGTCTCCCTGGCGCCGCGCAACCGTTTACTCTCTCCCTCTTCGCCGTATGCACAGGCGGAGTATAACAGACGCCGGCATCGCCGCCGGTCGCGGACGTCTACGGGGCGCCCGCAGGGCGGTCCAGGCGCCGTGCCTCGTAAAGGACCACCGCGGCCGCCGCGAACACGTTGAGCGACTCGGCGCGACCGAAGACGGGTACGCGGATCCGGCTTGCGCCCGACCACGCGTGCTTGGGCCCGTGCGCTTCGCTGCCGAAGACGAGAGCGATCGGCGGCGCGTAGTCGACGTCACGATAGTCGGCGGCGCCGCTGGCGTCCGCCACGTAAACGCGCTCGACGCGCAGGACCTCGGCTTCCGATCCGTCGAGGATCGGCAGGGAGAGGACCGACCCGGCGCTGGCCCGGAGCGCTTTCGGGTTGTACGGATCGACGGAATCGGCCATCAGGACGACGCCGTCGAACCCGGCCGCGTCCGCCGTGCGAATCAGCGTTCCGAGGTTCCCGGGATCGGCGATCCCGTCGCAGACGACGAGCCGGCGCCACGATCGTTCTCGCAGCGGCCGCCGCGACGGCAGCCGCACGACCGCCGCCAGCGGCGGCGGCGACGCGACGTCACCGATCGCACGCAGCACGCGCCCCGAGACCTCGATCCGGCGCGCCCCTGAACCGACGGCGCGCGCCGCTAGCGCTTCGTCGTCCGCGTCGGCGGCGGCGGCATGGACGAGGATCTCCTCCACCGGCGCGCCCGCGCGGAGCGCGGCGTCGATCAACCGCGCCGTCGGCAGCACCGCGCGCCCTTGCGCCTGCCGCTCGGCCGCGCGCGCCAACGTGCACAGCGCCTTGATGTGCGGATGGTGCGGGCTCTCGATCGTCGCCAACGCGACAACCTCTCCTCGAAGTCGGGAAACGAAACGGCGGTCCGGCATGGCCGGACCGCCGCCTCCACGTTAGCGCTCTGCGCCGTCTACGCGGACGGACCGACCTGCGCCCGCCGCACGATCTCGGCGAACGCCGCGTCGTCGCGGACCGCGAGGTCGGCCAGGACCTTTCGATTGATCTCCACACCCTGATTGCGCAATCCGTTCATCAACCGACTGTACGACGTCCCATGCGATCGCGCCGCCGCGTTGATGCGGACGATCCAAAGGCACCGGAAGTCGCGCTTGCGAATGCGTCGGTCGCGATACGCCTGCGCGAGCGCTCGCATGACGTATTGATTCGCGAGCTTGAACCAGCGGCTCTTCTTCCCCCAGTAGCCCTTGGCGAGCTTGAGGATCTTCTTGTGACGCGCACGCGACGTCGTTCCTCGCTTCACCCTCGGCATCGTTGATCACCCCTGCTGTTCACCGTGGCTCGCCGTCGGCGGCGAGCCACGCCGGCCGTTCTACTTCTTGTTGTAGGGAAGGAGCTTCTCGATCCGATCGGTGTCCGCCGGCGCGACCGCGATCGAAACGCGAAGGCTGCGACGCTGGCGCAACGTCTTCGCTTCCTTCAGGTGGGCACCGCCCTGCTTTCCGCGCCGCAGCTTGCCGGTACCCGTCGTCTTGATGCGCTTGCGTAGCCCTTGATGCGTCTTGACCTTCGGCATAGGTTCCTCGCTTACTTCTTCGGATTCAACACCATCACCATGTTGCGGCCTTCCATCATCGGCGGGCGGTCCACCGCGGCGACTTCGGCCACGTACTCGGCGAGCCGATCGAGGATCAACCGGCCGAGCTCGGGGTGAGCGTTCTCGCGGCCACGGAACCACATCTCGATCTTGACCTTGTGACCTTCCTCTAAGAACACGTAAATCATCTTGGATTTGGTCTGGAAGTCGTGCGCGCCGATCTTCGGTGTCAGCCGGATGCGCTTGATCTCCGACGATCGCGCCTTCTTCTGCGCGGCCCGGTCGCGCTTGCGCTGCTCGTACTTGAACCGCCCGTAGTCCATGATCTTGACGACGGGCGGGTTCGCTTGCGACGCGACCTCGACGAGATCGAGCGCGGCTGCCCGCGCCTTCTCCAGCGCTTCGGCCGTGGCGACCACGCCGATCTGCTCGCCCTCCGGGCCGATCAGCCGGACCTCCCGCACGCGGATCTTTTCGTTGATGCGGACACGTTCTGTGGCTCGCGAATCGCGATCTATGCTACCTACCCCCAATTGGGCAAAAATGGAAGACGGACAGCGCAGGCCGCCCGTCTCGTCACAGCGAAAGCACCCGACAGAGGTGCCAGCGATTACCCGGCTGGCAGCCTCGTTGACGCGACCGGGTGAGAAGCAACGCTTCTGCTTTCAAGGCCGGTACACGATATCACGCGCCGCGGGGGGGCGTCAAACGCGCGGCTCGCACGGCTTCCGGAAGGTCGAGCGGGGGGTGACGCGGATCAAGATGGCCACGAACCATGCGCCGCGAAGAATCCTGGAGCGGATCGGTGCTACCACCGAACAGCGTCTGGCCGAGGTCGGCGCCGCCGCGCTCGCCACGATCGATGTGCTGCGCTGGGTGTCGCGCGGCGCCATCGAGCCCCGGCAAACGGTGCGGCAGATGGCACGCGCCGGCCTGGACTCGCTTCCGATCATCCTCCTGACCGGCTTCTTCTCCGGCATGGTCCTCGCGCTGCAGACCGCAAGCCAGCTCTTGAGCCTCGGCAACGAGGGATTCCTCGGCGGCATCGTGGCAGTAGCGATGGCGCGGGAAGCCGGTCCTGTCTTCGCCGCGATCACGATCGCCGCGCGCGTCGGCTCGGGATTCGCGGCCGAGATCAGCATGATGAAGGTCACCGAGCAGGTGGACGCATTGACGGTCATGGCGATCGACCCAGTCCGTTTCCTCGTCGTCCCGCGCGTCCTGGCGCTGGTGACCATGCTGCCGATGCTCGTGTTGTTGGCCGACATCTCGGGCATGATCGGCGGATACTTCGTCGGCTTGCCGCGCGGCGTCCCCGGTTCCGTGTTCCTGGACTCCGTGCGCCAGCTCCTCGCCCCGCACGACGTGACGGCGGGATTGATCAAGGCCGCCGTCTTCGGTCTCGTCGTGTCCATGGTCGCGTGTTACAAGGGGATGGCCGCGAGCGGCGGCGCCGACGGCGTCGGACGTGCGACGACGAGGGCCGTCGTCGCGGCGATCTTCTTGATCCTCGTCACCAACTACTTCCTCGATCTCGTGATGTTCTAGCGCATGCGGAGCCCCGCCGCCGTCCGGCATGCGGACGTGGCGATCACCGGCCGGATCGAGGTCCGCGATCTGCGGAAGCGGATCGGCGACAAGGACGTGCTGCGCGGCGTATCCCTCACGGTCGAAGCCGCGGAAACGGTCGTCATCCTCGGTCCCAGCGGCTGCGGCAAGAGCGTCTTGCTAAAGCACCTCGTCGGATTGCTCCGACCGGACACCGGCGAGGTCCGCTACGACGGCCACTCGCTGGCGGCGCTGTCGGAAGGCGCGATGGAGGCGTTGCGTACGCAAATCGGGATGGCTTTCCAGAGCTCGGCGCTCTTCGACTCGCTGACCGTCGCCGACAACGTGGCGTTTCCGCTGCACCGCCATCGCCACCTCGAGGAAACCGCGATCGAGCGGATCGTCGCCGAGAAGCTCGAACAGGTCGGGCTGGCAGGAACCGAACGGCTGATGCCGGAGGAGCTCAGCAACGGCATGCGCAAGCGCGTTGGCATCGCGCGGGCATTGGCCCTGAATCCCAAGGTAATCTTCTATGATGAACCCACGGCCGGCCTCGATCCGGTGACGGCAAGAACCGTGGACGGAGTGCTGAAACGGGTGCAGCGAGACATGCACTCGACCGCCATCGTGGTTACGCACGACCTCATGACGGCGTTCTCGGTCGCCGACCGGATCGCCGTCATGCAGTCCGGCGCGTTCGTCGAGCTCGGAACGCCCGAAGCGATCGAGGCGTCCGAGGACGAAGCCGTCGTCGAGTACCTGCGCACCGGCGTCCCGCGCCGCCCTCGGGACGCCGGCAATACGACAGGCCCGGAGGCCGGACGATGAGAACGGAAGCGAAGATCGGCTTCTTCGTCGTGATCGCGGTGATCCTCTTCCTTGGACTGTTCGCGTTCCTCGGTCGAGGTCTGCTCCAAGAGCCGGGTTACCGTCTGGACATCCTGTTCGCGAACGGCGAGGGCACCGCGCCCGGCGCACCGGTCACGATGGCGGGCGTGCAGATCGGCACGATCCGGTCGATATCTCTGACTGCCGACAACCAAGTGCTCGTCGTCGCGCGCGTCCGCCCCGGCGTCGAGATCCCCGTCGGGTCCCGGTTTCTCATCGGTTCGACGACGCTGCTCGGCGGGCGCACCGTGCAGATCGTGCCGGGCACGCCGATCCGCGGCTACTATAGCGCCGGCGCCCGCATCCGCGGCGAGGTGCCGCCGACGATCGGCCAGCTCTTCGAACGCGTCGCCCTCGTCGCCGACGACCTTCGCGACGCGATCGCCGACGCGCGCGTCGTGTTGAACACCACCAATCGCGCCGTCGAATTGGTCGGGCGAACGATCGACTCCGTGAACGCCTTGGCCAGCGACGAACGCCTGCGCAGGTCGCTGCTGCGCAGCGTGCAAAACGTCGAAGCCGCGACGGCCCGCTTCGATCGGATCGTCTCGTGGACGGGCGCGCCCGTCCACGAGACCGCCGAGAACTTCCGCGTCATGTCGCGGGACCTGGCCGCTCTGGCGGCTCAGCTGCAGCGATTCGGAGATTCGGTCGTCGGCGACGGCGAGGTATCGCGCCAGATCCGCACGACGGTGACGTCGATCGAGTCGACGGCGCGGCGCATCGACGAGATGACGCGCACGCTGCAGGCAGGCCTGATCAATGAGAAGCAGATGGGCGAGGTACGGGGGCTCATCGCCGACACTCGCAAGACCGTGCAGCAGGCCGGCGAGACGTTGAAGCAAGCCGACACGGCGATCGATCAGGTCGCCGGCGTGGTCCGGCACACGACGACAGCGATCCCCATGTTGCCGAGCCTGCGGTTCACGTACGAGCTGTGGTGGGACAGCGCCAGCGCCCTACGGCACGACATCGACGTCTGGGGCGCACGCGGTCAGCCGCGCTACTACCGGTTCGGGATCCACGACCTCGGGCGCGGGAACTTGCTGCAGGTCCAAGCCGGATTCCGGCTGGACGATGCGCTCGGATGGCGGCTCGGCATCGTCGACTCGCAAGTGGGCATCGGCCTGGACTACCAACTCGCGCCGCGGTGGACGACCATTTTGGACTTGTACAACTTCAACCGCCTGACGCTGAACTTCGCTTCGTTCTACGAGTTCCAGCAAGGGTTCTCGCTGTCGCTGCACGTGCGCAACATCCTCATCGCGCCGAGCGTCGGCGTCGGGCTGCAGTACCGCTACTAGCCGGGCAGGCGGCGCAGCGAAAAAACGCGACGGCCCCGCGTTGCCGCGGGGCCGTCGCAACCGATCCGTCAGGAAGAAGGTGTTACTTCTTCTTCTTGGCGGGGGCCTTCTTCGCCGTCGTCTTCTTGGCGGAGGTGGACTTCTTGCGGGGGCCTTCTTGGCCGCCTTCTTCATCGCCATGGCTCGGTTCCTCCTTTCAACAAGATTGATTGATCTTTTACGCTACAGTAAGCAAATTTCCTGCTCCTCGCGCAAAAACTTTTATTTGCCACCTCGAAATTCGCCCGGTCACTGTCGCGGGACTCGATTCACTCCGGTGCGTCCGGCAAACGAGCGGCGTGATACATCGCGATGCCGCGACCGGCGACCGCCGACGACAGGTACCCGAGCACGAACAGGAAGATCGCTTTCATCAAGAGCTGCAGGCTCACGTTCAGATCGGACGCTGCGGCGTTCGCGTTCTCACTCGGCACCGGCGAGGTCGCCGTCGGCACACCCAAGCGCGCCATCGCCGGTCCACTGAATTCCTGGTACGCAGTGAGGAACACGAAGATGAGCAGCCCCACGCCGATCACGAAGACGAGCAGCCCCAGCAGACGTCCCGGGCCATCCGCCCCTCCACGGTCGCCGTTCCCCGCGCCTTGAGGCCTCGTCGCTACGTCGTCCACGCACCTCTCCACTTTCCTACTCCGCGCGCGCGCCGTCCAACGCGCGTGGACAAAGCGGACACGTGTTGTGCTCGGGCAACTGCCGAATCGCCTCGAGCAGCAGTCCTCTGACCTTCGTGATGTTGGCCGTGAATTGAGCCATCACCTCATGATGGCTCACCGGCTTCGCGCCGGGATCCCCCTCGACGCCGACGTCATAGTCGGTCACGAGCCCGATGTTCGCGTAGCAGATCGCGAGCTCGCGCGCCAGCGCCGCCTCGGGATACTGCGTCATGTTGATCGTCTCCCAGCCCTGTGCGCCGAACCACTTGCTCTCCGACCGGGTCGAGAACCGCGGCCCTTGGATGACGACGACCGTCCCGCGCTCGTGCACCGTCAGTCCTTGCCCGCGCGCGACCTCGCAGAGCAGCGGGCGCAACGTCGGGCAATAGGGATCCGCCATGCTGACGTGCGTGGTCACCGGGCCGTCGTAGAACGTGTCGCGGCGGCCGGTCGTGCGGTCGACGAACTGATCGGTGATGACGAAGTCCCCCGGCTTCACGTCCGGCCGCAAGCTGCCGACGGAGGTCGGGCCGATGATCCACTTCACGCCGAGCGCGCGCATCGCCCAGAGGTTGGCGCGGTAGTTGATGACGTGGGCCGGGAACCGATGATCCCGTCCGTGCCGAGGCAAGAATGCGACGCGCCGCGATCCGACCCGACCGATGGTCACACGATCACTGGGGAGACCGTACGGCGTCTCGATCCAATGCTCTTCGACGTCCTCCAAGAACGAATAGAAGCCGGAACCTCCGAAGACTCCGACGTCCGCATGAGGCAAGTTGTCCCTCCCTTTAGTGTTTATTCCTTGCGCGATTGTCTGAGCCGAGCGATATAGAGCCGCGCCAGCTCGTCCGTCGACGCGCTGCGCGTTTGCTCGGCGGTGGGTTTCCAGCGATCGGCTTCCGCATACATCGAGTCCGCGGCGTCGGGACCTCGGCGCAACCGGCGGCGCAGCGCCTCGACCGAGGCCGCCGCCGCCGGCAGGCGCCGCACCGTGACCTCGGCTAAGAAGGCCACCGCGGCCGCGCTCAGCAGCCACGGCCAGGTTTCCCGCATGTCGCGCGCGCCGCGGGCCCGCTTCAGCGCGTCCGCGGCGCGCGACAGCACCTCGCCTCCGGTCATTTCGGCGATGCTTCCGAGCAAGCCGCCGTCGCTCTCCGTATCACGCAGCTCAGGCGAGTAGCTGAGGACGACCGGCTCATGTGTTCGCGCGACGACGCGCGCACCGGCTCGCGCCGTCACCGCCACAGAATATTCGCCCGGCCGCTCCAGCGTCGCCCGCCCCTCGTACCACCCCGGACCGGTCTGGCGAAGCTCGACCGGCTGCTCGAAGCGTCCGACAACCGTGGCCTCCATCTTCAATCCGTCGAGGAAGTCGCCGGCCGCGTCACGCGCGTCGACGGCGACGCGAACCGATGCCCCCTGCAGTTCCGTGCGCACGTCGAGCGTGCCTGTCCGCGACCGTATGGCCCAACGGACGGTTTGCGACCAGAAGTGCGCGAAGTCCTTCCAAGTCATCCAGTCGGCGGCCCAACGCGGCACGGCGTCGGAGGTGAACGCGACCGCGCGCCCGAGGCCGTATTGCCAAGATACGAGGATCGGATCCCGCTGCGCCGATCGCAGGTGCACCTCGGCGGCCGGCTTCGCGCTGGCCGCGATGTAGCCGCGCAACGCCGGCACCGCCGGAATCGTCCCCAGCAGCTCGGTGTTCAACCGCACCGGCTGAAACTTCTCCTCGACGATGTAGGATCGCGTCGCAATCAGCGCTTCGGCCGTGAAGATCTGCGGCACGCTGTAGTCGTCGAGGGCGTGGTAGTGACGGCCGCCGCCCCACTCCGCGAGCTTCTTCATGAACCTCAGGTCCGCGTCCTTGCCGATCGACACCGCGCTGAGCGTCATCTGCTCGGAGCGCATCTGCCGCACCAAGCGCTCGAACTCGCCGGGATCGGTCAACCCGTCCGACAGCGCGATGTTGTGCTTGATCTTGATGTTGAGCGGCGCCAGCGCTTCGTAGGCCGCGCTCAGCGGCGGATACATCTCCGTGCCGCCGCCGGCCCGCAGGCGCGAGACCTGATCGAGGATCTGCTGGCGGTTGCGCGCCGCCGTCAGCGGTACGAGCCACTTGTAGCTCTGGTCGAAGGTGATCACGCCGATCAGGTCGCGCTCGCTGAGCAGATCGACGACCGAGCGCGCGGTTTCCTTCGCGAGCTCGACCTTGGCCGTCTCCTGACCCAATTTTCCCATGCTGCCCGACTCGTCGATCAGCAGGATGATCGCCGTGCTCGGCAGCGCGACGCGCTGCCGGATGTCCATCGACACCGGCAGTGCTTGCTCGAGCGCCGTGCCGGCGTAGCCGCCGACACCGAAGGAATTCGGTCCGCCGATCGCCACCAGGCCGCCGCCCAGATCGGCGACGTACCGCCGCAGCGCCTCCATCTGTCCCCGAGACAACGTCGTCGCCGGCACGTTGTCGAGAACGACCGCGTCGTAGCGGTTCAGCTCCGAGATCGTACCCGGCAGGCCGTCGGCCGTGACGCGCTCGACGCGCAGACCCTGCGCCGCCAGGACCTCTGGCAATCGCCCGTCGCCCGCGTACAAGATCACCGGCGCACCGAGGACGCGCACGACGGCACGTCCGACGCAGTTCTCGCGGACGGTGTCCTGCGCCGCTTCGAGGGACGCTTGCAGCTGGATCCAGCCGCCGCCGGCGGCGGTCACTTGGAATGGCACGGACAATGCGCCGGCCGGCAGCGACACGCGTTGCCGTCCCCAAGAACGCCCGCCGGCCGACAGCTCGACGAACGCCGGCTGCGCGACGGTCGAGCGAACGATGACATTGACGTCGAATTTCTCGCCGGCACCGACGCGCGGCGGCGCAACGACGCTGTCGACGAGCACCTCCGGCTGGCGCTCGCGCAGCAGCGGCAGGACCGAGATCTCCACGCCGGCTGCGCGCGCCGCCTTCGCGGCCTCCAAGGCATTGCCGCGGTGATCGTTGCCGTCGCTGACGACGACGATGCGGCGACCGCCGTCAGGCGGCAGCGACGACAGCGCACGCTCGATCGCCGCGCCGATGTCCGTGTCGATCGACTTCGGCCGCAGCGACGACTGCAACCGCGCATCCTCCGACGGCACGTGCTCGACGACGGCGTCGCCGCCGAAGCTGACGAGGCCGAGGCGATCGCCCGGCCGGCGCGCGCGCTGCGCTTCCTCGAGGAACTGCTCGGTGCGCGCCCACTGCGCCGGCGAGACGCTGTCCGATCGATCGACGGCGAAGACGACGTTCAGGCGCGTCGCGGGCGCGGCCACGTGCTGGCCGGACAAACCGACGATCGCGAGCGCCAGCGCCGCCAAGCGGAACGGCAGCACAGTCGCGGCGCCACGGACGCGGCGGCTGGCGCGGGCGAGAAACGGCAACCCGATGAGCAGCAGCAGCGCGATCGGCCAATCGAACCGGATCACGTCGCACCTCGGCGGGACGGAGAGGCGTCGTTCCAGCGGCCCTGGCGCCGACTGAACAGCCACCATTCTACGACGAGCAGCACAACGACGAGGAGCAAGACGGCATGTCCCATCTCACGCAGACCGATGCCGCGAGAGACGTCTTGCGGGATGGCGGCGGCTGTCGTCGCCAGCGGCAGCGCCGCCTCCCGCGCCGGCGGCTGCACCGCGAACAGCGCTACCCCCGCCGCGGTTTGCAAAGTATACATGCCGCCGCGATCCAGCGGCGGTGTCACGAAGAGCCTGTCGGTCGCCGCCAAACGAATCGTGCCGTCCGGCCCCGTCAGCGTCGCTTCCCGCTGCGCGCCGGCCGGCACGGCCAACGACGTACCCGCCTCGATCTGGCGCGTCTGTGGCCCGGCGAGCCACGTCATGGCGTTGGAGATCAGCAACGGAAACGCCGGCAAGAACGGCAGGTTCGTCTTAGTGACGTCGAATCCGAGTGCGACGATGCGCCGCCCGCGGTCCTCGTGCGCCCAGGCGATCGGCAGTTGCGCCTCGAGCAACGCGTCCCCCGGCGGTGCCGGAAACGAGATCGTCTCGGCGATCTCCAATCCGCCCAAGTCAACGAAGCGCAGGATCGGGTGCGTCTGCTTCCAGCGCAGGATCCGCGGCTGTCGCAGCTCCGGTCCGGTCGCGACGGGCGGATTGTCGGGCAAAGAGCGCACGAGCAGATAGTTCCCGGGCGGCAGGCTCATCGCCGGCTGCGGACCGAGCACGACGACGTCGGCGCCGGCCCACGTCTGCGGCTCGACGCGCGGCGTTCGTCCGAACCGATAGCCGGGAATCGCGCGGATCGCCTGCTCGAGGAACGGATTCGGCCGGCCGACGAACAGCACGCCCGGCTGCCGCGCGCCCGTGCCCGCGGCCACGGCGCGCTGAAACGCGGGCAGATCGCCGGGCGCGTCAATCGAAGCCTCGACGGCGGCACCGCCGGGCAGATCGAAGCGGAGGCCGCGATCCTCGCCGGGCGCGAGCGACACCGGCACGTCGGCCGCCGTTTTGCCGTCGACCGCGACGCGCACGGTCACGCGCCGCGCCGATGCCGCCGCGTTCACCACGTGAACGACGGCGCGCTGCCGCCCCTCGGCCAGGGGCACGACGAACAAGCCGTACAACGCGACGTTCTGTCCGTTGCCGCGAAAGACGTGCGCCGTCGCGCCGTCGATCGCTTGATCCGAGAAGACGTGCACGCGCAACGCGCGTCCGGGACGGGCCTGCGCCTTCGCGAGGCGCACGGCCGCATCAAGGTCGGCGGCGCCGTCGGACGCGCGCATCGCGCGCAGGATCTGCAGCGCTTGGTCCTTGCGCGGCGCCAACGCCGACAGGAGCCGCGGCTTCGGTCCCGCGCCGATCACCGCGATGTCCTGTCCGCGACCGACGCTCGCGGCGACCCTGACCGCCTCGGCGCGGGCCGCATCGAAACGACTCGGCGCCACGTCCGTCGCCTGCATCGACGCCGACAGATCGACGACGAGCAAGACGTCGTCGCCGCCGGGATTCGGAAACGGGATCTGCGGTCGCGCCAGCGCGAACGCGACCGCGGTCATGACGAGGATCTGAACGAGAAGCAAGAGGTTGCGCTCCAACCGGCGCACCGGCGTTCGCACGAGATGATCGCGCAACGCCATCCGCCACAACACGAGGCTGGAAACGCGCGTCTCCGTCCGGCGCGATCGCAGCATGTACAGCAGGATCAGGACGGGAACGCCCAGCAGCCACAAGAGTCCGGACGGGTTGAGGAAGCTCACTGCAGGATCCCGCTCCGCCGCATGTAGCGCAACACGAGGTCCTGCACCGGCAGCGAGGTCGTCGTTCGCAAGTACTCGACCTGATGCCGGAAGCAGAACGTCTCGACGTCTGCGAAGAACCGATCGCGCGCGGCGTAGTAGGCTTCCAGCGCGGCGCCGTCGAGGCTGACCTCCAGCGGCTCGTTCGTTTCGGCGTCGAGGAGGCGAAGGTCTCCGGACAGATCCACTGGCTGGACCTCGTCGTCCGCGAGCACCTGGAGCAGGAACGTCTCGAACCGCTGATACCGCAGGATTTTGAGCGTGTTTTCGTAGCCGGCCGGATCGAAGAGGTCGGTGATCAGGACGGCGAGGCCGCGGCGTTTCGTTCGGAACACGTGGGGACGGATCGCCTCCGCCAGAGTCGTGAGGCCGTCGGCGCTCTGCTCCTCCAAGAAGGAGAACAACGCGCTCGCTTGGTGGCGGCCGCGGCGCGGAGCGAGCACCCGCACGCGATCGCCGTGCAGCGCGACGACGCCGACGCGATCGAGGTTGACGAGCGAGATGTAGCCGATCGCCGCCGCCAGCCGTTTGCCGTAGTCGAGCTTCGACGGCAGGCCATAGCGCATCGACCCGCTGGCGTCGAGGAACAGGTGCACGTCGAGATCCTCTTCCTCACTGAACAGCTTCAAGAACAGTCGGTCCAGACGCAAGAAGATGTTCCAGTCGACGTAGCGGTAATCGTCGCCGAGCTGATACTGCCGGTGATCGGAGAACTCGACGCCGCGCCCATGCACGGCGCTGCGCCGCTCTCCTTCGAGCCCACCCCGCACCTTGCGGCGCGCGAGCATGCTCAACTGCTCGAGACTCGTGAGGAACTCGCTGTCGAGGAGCGGCGTGTGCTCAGAGTTCATACGTTACGACGGCTTCGGACCCAACTCCGCGACCTCGGCCACGACCGCCTTGAGGATGTCGTCGGGGTCGATGCCTTCCGCTTCTCCCTCGAAGCCGAGCAGGATACGATGGTGCAGCGCCGGCAGGACCATCGCCCGAATGTCCTCGGCCGAGACGTTGGCGCGGCCTTCGGAAACCGCGCGCACCTTCGCGGCTAACAGGATCGCCTGCGCGCCGCGCGGGCTGGCTCCGTAGCGCACGTAGCGCTTAACCATCGACGTCGGCTGCGGGCTCTGCGGATGCGTGCCCTCGACGATGCGTGCGACGTACAGCCGCAGGTGCGCCGCCACGGCGACCTCGCGCGCCAGCGCCTGCATCGCCCGGACCGTATCGCCGTCGGCCACCATCTGCGCCTCCGGCAGCGCCGCGCCCGTCGTGCGATCGAGGATCTCGACGATCGCTTCGGCGTCGGGATAGCGCACGCGCAGCTTGAACAGGAATCGGTCAAGCTGCGCTTCCGGAAGCGGATACGTACCTTCCATCTCGATCGGGTTCTGCGTCGCCAAAACGAAGAACGGCGCCTCGATCTGGTAATGCACTCCGGAGGCGGTGACCGAGCCCTCCTGCATCGCTTCCAGCAGCGCCGATTGCGTCTTCGGCGTCGCGCGGTTGATCTCGTCGGCGAGCAGGATGTTCGAGAAAACCGGGCCGCGCTGGAACGCGAAGTGCCGATGGCCGTCTTCCGCCTGCATCAATACGCTCGTCCCGACGATGTCGGCCGGCATCAGGTCGGGGGTGAACTGGATGCGCGCGAACCGCAGATCGAGGGAACGCGCCAGGGTCTTGACGAGCAGCGTTTTGCCGATGCCGGGCGCGCCCTCGAGCAAGACGTGGCCGCCGCCGAAGACCGCGAGCAGGACCTGATCGGTGATGTCCTCGTAGCCGACGATCACCTTCTGGACCTCGTTGCGAATCTTCCGGTACGTCGTCCGAAAGCCGCCTACGTCCATCTCGTCGCCCCTTTTGTCGTCTACTTGCCGCTGAGCGACAAGAAGTAGTTGCGAACGATTTCGCGATACGACGCCGGCACGCGCTGCCGCTGCATCGACTCGTCGGCCTGGCGCACGATCACGGGATCGATGGCGCGCACGGCGACGGTGACCTGCCCGGTCCGGCCGCGCAGCTGCATCTCCACGGGGACCACGGCTCCCTGCCCTTCCGTGCTCGAGATCTGCTGCCGCTTCCGCTGCCCGGCCAAGCGGCCGGTCGGCGCCCCCAGCTTGTCCTGAATCTGACCGTGACCAGGGAGTGAACCCTGCCCGGGACCGGGCGCGTTCGGCGTATCGTCCTGCGTCTGCTGCGCCTGCCCGCTGTCGCGCGGCGCTGACGAGACACCCGAGCGCGCCGAGGCCAACCCTGATCCGTGGTCCTCTTCCGTCGGCACCGGCTCTCCCGATGCGATGCGCCCCTGCGATTGATTGACCGCACCTTGCGCGCTGCTCAACCCCTGCTCGTCCTCGATCATCTGGCTGAGGATCGACAGGTCTTGGGACGCGCTGCCCAGCGCCTGCGAGGCACTTTTCTGGTCACCCTGCTGCAACTTTCGCCGTGCGTCCTGGACGCGGGAGCGCGCGTCGCCGGCGCCCCGCGTCGGCAAATTCGGTTCGATCTGCGACAAGACGCGCGCGATGCGCGAGATGTCGTCGGGCGTCGCGTTCTCCTGCGCGAGCTGGCGGCTGAGCTCCCGCATCTGTTGCGATTGCGCGTTGATCTCCGGCAGCTGCGCCTGCAGGTCGAGCGGCAACGGGTCGGAACCGCCGCCGCGCTGTCCCTCGCCGCGCGTCCGTGAACGGAACTCGTCGCGCAGGCCGCGCTGCGCGCGCTCGATCCGGTCGAAGATCTGCTGCAGTTCCGCCATCGCGCGGTCGCGGCCCGGCGTCCGCTGGGCCTGCAGTCCGCCGCCGACGCGCTTGAGATCCTCCGCGACCTCGGCCGTGCGTGGTAGACTGCGCGACGTCGCCTGGCGCGCGAGGCGCTCGGCGATGCTCTGCATCTGCCGCCCCTCGGCCTGCAACATCATCGCCGTCTGGCGCGCCGGCGTGTACGGCAGCGTCAACCCGGAGAACGCGAGCTCCCACAGCAACACGGCGGCGATCAGGAACAAGAGCTGGCGGGCGAAAAGCACGGGCCGCAGGCGAATCGCGGCGCGGACGTCGACGGCGCGCGCCGCCTGCAACGTGTCCTCGCGCAGATAGTCGCCAAGGCCGGTCGTGATCCGCCCGGCGGCGAGGTCGAGCGTCGTCGCCAGCCGGTCGCGCAGCCGGCAGCGCAAGTCGAGCTCGTGCGCCGCCACACGCTCGCTGGGGCGCAGCAACAGACAACCCGCCAGAACCACGACGACCCAAACTGCGAGCGCGGCGGCGACGACGTAGATGAGCGGGACGGTGATCGGTACGATCAGCGTCGCCAGCTGCGCCGCGAATCCGACCGCGAGCAAGCCCGCGGCGACGAGGGCGGCGGTGTCCAAGCCCCGCTTCCAAGCGATTCGTCCCCGTGCGCCGCGCAACAGTCGCGCGATTTCCTTCGAGATCACGAGGCCCTCCGCAGGACGAGAATGTGCCGCGACGTCCACGTGAATCCGGCGACACCGAGCGCCAACCAGATTACGATGCAAACCCACCGTGCGAGCGCGTCGGCGCGCGGCGCGACCGCGAGCGCCGGCTGAAACGCCGTCGCGCTGGCGAACGGCAACACGCCGAACGTGAGCCCCAACAACGCCCACAAGACGAGCGACCGTAAGAGATCGCCCTCGATTCGCGCGCCGAGAAACGTGGCGATGCCGGCGAATCCCCAGGCGACCGCGGCGATGACCGCTGATTGTGCGAGCGCCGACGACCAGCCGTCGCCGCGCAGCGCGTGCGCGAAGTGCAACGATGGCGCGGCGACGCCAACGAGCAGCAGCACGTACACGAGCGCCGAGGCGGCCTTGCCGAGACCAATGGCGCGCGGCGTGAACGCCGTCGTCGCCAGATCCGCGGGGGTCCTCTCGCCGGGGATCAAGATCTCGCCGCTGCTTACCGCGCTCGCCACGTAGGTGACGAACACGAGGATCGCGACCGAGATCCACGTCAGGACTGCGCTGAACTGCGTGTTGGGAAGATCGGGAGCGATGCCGAGAAGAGTCGCGAGGCAAACGAGAGCCGTAAAGACGCTGATGACCCGAACGCCCTTCGAGGTCTCGATGCGGGCCCGAAAATCTCCGCGAACAATGGCGGCGACCAGCGGGAGGTTCATTTCATTCCCCGTCCAGAAAGAGCAGCATCCAACTTCGGCCTTGCCGTGCGGAGCGCTCGCCGATAAGCACGGGGCGATGCAAAATTATATCAGAGGCCCTTCCGCGCGCTTGCCGCAGCAGATCGAGGCCTTGATGCGATCGATGCCCGGTTTCCCAGCGGTTGGGATCGAACGTCACGCGATCGCCGCGAATGCGGCCGACCGGGAGCGTGCGATCTCGGCGCACGAGCAGGGCATTGTCGAGCCGCGTCGCTTCCCCCTCCAGCCGCAACTCTCCTTTCGCCGCGTCGATGCGGCCGCGCGCTTCGATAGGCTCACGACCTTCCCACCGCACGACCACGCGTTGACCGGGCCGGTGATCGGTGATCGCGAGAACGACGTTCGGCCCGTCGACGACTTGGGCGGTGCGGTATTCGCCCTCGATGGAAACGGCGGCGCGCGGCGGCAGCTGCTGCGCCGCGGGGCCGCCGTAGATCGACATGCCTTGCGCGCGTCCGACCGTCCACCCGTCGCGCTCGGCAACGACAACGACGGACTGGCGCTCCATCGTCGCCGCCCGTTGCTGCATCAGGCTCGACAGGCCGTGCACGCCGGCCGCCCCCACCGCGATGGCGAGGGGCAGCAACAGGACCCGGCCAGCCCCCGTGCGGGCCAGCCGCGCGGCCGAGGTCACGAGCGCCCAATAGATTGCGAGCCCGGCGGCGGCGAACCCGAACGGTGCGCGCCCTCCTTGGTCCGGCGCCTCCGGGAGGATCTCCAACGGCTCCGGGCGATCGAGGATCTCGCGCCACATCGGCGACTCGGCCACGACGTCTTGCGACTCAACCGCCCACATCCACACATGGCCGAAGCCGCGGGGCGCGGAAACGACGATTGGAACACCGTTGCGCTGCACGACCCGCGCCCCGGCACGCGGATGGATCTCCCAGAGACGGGCCGCGCGCGAGATGCCGGGCAAGCCGCCGGGCGGCATGTCCCGGCGCGGACCGGCGGTGCCCGGCAACAACCATTGCGCCAAGGCACCGTCGGGCGCGACCGGCGCGGTGACCAAAACGCGGCCGCCGTGAACGATCCAAGATTGGATGGCTTCGCGCTGCTCGCGGGAGAGGCGGCGCTCGTCGAGGCTCTCCACCACGAGGGCGTGCAGCGAAGTGTACGCGGCGGCGTCCTCCGGCAGATCTTCCTCGGAGATCGCGGCGACGCCGCGTTGCCCCATCGGACGGGACAACCGCCCGAGCCCGCCGATCCCCTCCTTTAACACGCCGATGATCGAGAGGGTCGCGCGGCGGGGATCGATCGCCAGCTCCGCGGTCGCGACTGGTTTCCCCCGGACCTGAAATGACAAGACCGGCGGCCGCCGAATGTCACGGATGATCGCGGACCACCGTACGGTCTGGGATCCGAAGGCGGCCAGGCGCAGCGGCTTTCGGATTCTGACCCCCGGCGCATCCATACCGCGCGGGACATCCAAGGCGAGGTCCCCGTCGAGCGGACGCGGCCCCGCGCGCACGGTGACGACGACAGGGTTCCACTCTCCCGGGCGGATCCAACCGTCCCAACCGACGGTGCCTTCGAGCGTCGCCGCCGGCGCGTCGGCCGCCGAGGCCGGGGACACGATCAGCGCGATGAAAGCGGTGGCCGCGATCCCCATCGCGGCCCACACACCGAGGCTGCGGGCGATCCATCGTCTCGCGACGCCGCCCGTTCCCACGGCCTAGTTCGAAGATCCGGAAGTTGACGCCGGTGCCGGGCTGGTGGGCGCCGCAGATGGCGCGGGCGTCGCGCCAGGGCCGTTCGTGGACGTGGCCGGCGACTTGCTGGACGACGTCGCCGCCGCGGGGGCGTCGCCCGTGGGAGCGGGTTTCCGGTAGTCGGTCACGTGAAAACCGGAACCCCGAAAAACGATTCCGGGCGGCGAGAACAGCCGTTTGACCGCCGCCCCGCACTTTGGACACTCGGGCGCGGCGGCGCCGACGGATTGCTTACGCTCGAAACGGTGGCCGCAGGCGCGGCATTCGTATTCGTAAAGTGGCACTACCATCACCTTCCAGGGTTTCGTCGATGCTTCCTGTATTTTTGTTGACGCGATCAGCGCCGGTCAAATCTTGCCATCCAAACCGGGCCAGCCGAGCGCCCCGTGTTCGTGCCGAAAGCCAAGGCACGGCCGGTCGGACTCCACGCGACCTGGAGAGCCGGATGGTCGCCGAGCTCCGGCTGATACAAGGACACGCGTAGGCGGCTTCCGCCATCGGCATCGACGACCCAGATCGTGGCGCGTCCCTCCGCGTCACCGCCAAGCTCGGCGAAGGCCAGCTTGTCGCCCTGCGGGGCCCATCCCATCGCGACGATGCGCCCGGCCGCGAGGGTACGCAATCTGCCGCCGCCAAGGCGCCCGACGACGAGCTGCGCCGCGTGCTCATCACCTTGGATCGACGCGACCACTTGACCGGCGGGATCGACCGCCGACTGGGCGATCCGCGCCCCCGGAGCCGAATACGTCACGCGATCGGGACCCGCGAACCGGACGCGCGTCAGCGCCGTCGTCCGACCCGACGTATCTTCGACGCGAACGAACGCGAATAGACCCGTACGTTCCCACGTCAGGTCGGTCGCGGCAAAGCCCGGCTCAGTTTCGTACACAAGCCGCCGCAGGCCGCCGTCCGCGCTCACGACGTAGAGGCGCGTTCGCCCGTTTGTCTCGACGAGCGCCATACCGCGGTCGCCAACCGGCAGCCAGCGGAACTCTCTGGCGACACCGTCGAGCGGCACCTCTCGCGCGGCGCCGTCTCGCACGGAGACCATGGCCAGCGTTCCCGCGCGCACCACGCTGAGCGTTCGCCCGTCCGCCGACCAGCCCAGGTCCGTCGCGTTCGCCATCGCGGCGAGCTTGCGCTCCGGTTCCGCCTGCAAAGCGTCGATGAAGATGCCTTCGCCGGCGGCGTAGGCGATGCGGGTGCCGTCCGATGACCACGCGGCATTGGAGGTCGCCACGCGATCGGTCAGCCGCGCGACGCGTTCGATGCGCAGCGTGCGCACGGGCTCGGGCGTCATCACGCGCTGCACTTGGCAGCCGGCGAGGACGATCATCGTCGTCGCCAGCGCGAGCGGCCGCAGCCGCCGCGCCATCACGGCAGCCTCAACGGTGCCTGAACCGAGCGAATGGGCGGACGAGCACCAAGCCGGCGACAAAGCCGCCGACGTGCGCCCAGAACGCGACGCCCCCCTCTTGTTGCACGCCCAACGCCGATACGCCGAGGAACAACTGGAGGAGGAACCACAACACAAGGAACAAGATCGCAGGAACTTCGACGAAGCGGATGAACACCCAGATCGGCACGACCGCGAGCACGCGCGCGGCCGGATAGAGGACGAGGTACGCGCCGAGCACGCCGGCGATCGCGCCGCTGGCGCCGACCATCGGGACGCGCGACGCAGGATCGATGAGCACTTGGGCCGCGGTCGCCGAGATGCCGCACAGCAGATAGAAGGCCGCGAACGCCCCGTGTCCCATCGCGTCTTCCACATTGTTGCCGAAGATCCACAGGTACCACATGTTGCCGAGGAGGTGGCCCCAGCCGCCGTGCAAGAACATCGACGTGAGGACCGTGAGGTAGGCCGGGTCGGAACCGGTGAGCGCGGCCGGAACGGCGCCGAAGGTCATGTAGAACGCGCGCACGCTTCCCTCGGACGTCAACGAGTTCACGTAGAGAAACGCGGCCACCGAGATCGCGATGAACGCGATTTTGACCCAGGGCGTCGTGCGCGAGGGGATGTCGTCGCGGATCGGGATCAATCGCTGCGCGCCCAGGACACCGTTTCGATCCCTTCCATCTCCTGCGCCGCCATCAAGATTTGATCGCGATCGCGCCCCGTCGGAATCCGCAACTTGAACTCGATCTGCACGCGCCCGCCGACGCGCGCCAGCATCTCGATGCCTTCGATGTTAGCGCGGAAGTGCCCGAGCGTGGCACCGATCCGACCGAGCAAGCCCGGCTGGTCGATGGCGTTGATCGTCAGCACCTCGTGCCCGTCGGCGCGGCGCGGCACGCGCCGGCCGACGCGGGAGAACAAATGAAGGATGACGATGACGAGCGCCGTTGCCACGGTCGCGCTGGTATAAAACTCCGTGCCGACCGCCATGCCGATCGCCGCGACCGTCCAAAGACTCGCCGCCGTCGTCAGTCCTCCGTCCGCGGTACCGTGCCGCCAGATCGTGGCGGCGCCGAGGAAGCCGACGACGACGACGACGCTGGCGTGGATGGCGGGGCTACCCCAGAACACGCCGGCGATGGCGAACATCGCCGCGCCCAGCGCGACGAGGATGTGCGCGCGAAACCCGGCCGGCTTCTCGAGCGATTCCCGTTCGATCCCGACGATCCCGCCGAGCACGACGGCGAGCAGCAACCTGAGGATCTGCTCGTGGTCGGAGATCATGCGCGCGCGACGCCCCTTTCGGCGCTCATCCGCCGCTGGCCCAGCGCGTGAGGTCGCGGAACGTGAGCACGAGGATCAGCGTTATCAGCAACGCGAAGCCGATGACGTGAATGTACCCTTCGCGGCGCGGATCAACGACGCGGCGGCGGATGGCTTCAACGAACAGGAACATCAGTCGTCCCCCGTCGAGCGCCGGGATCGGCAGAAGGTTGAAGATGCCGATCATGACGCTGAGGAAGGCGGTCATGAAGAGGTAGGAATCCAAGCCGGCCCGCGCCGCGTCGCTGAGCACGCGCACCGCCCCGACCGGACCCGACAGGTCATCCAACATCCGGCCAGCGCGAAAGACGCGCGCCAGCCCGGTGAAGATGTCCGACACGTAGCGCGCGGACTGCTGGACGCCCCAACCGATCGCCGCGATCGGATCGTAGCGCGCGCGTTGGACGCCGGGCGTGACCCCGGTCGCGCCGACGTTCATGCGCGGTTCCAGCCGCGGCGTGACGCGCACCTGGAAGATCTCCGTGCCGCGCCGCACGTCGAGCACGAGCGGCTTCCCGGCGCTCCGGTGGATCGTCCGCACCATCTGTTGTCCGTCCTCCACGCGCACGCCGTCGATCGCGACGATGCGATCTCGGGGCCGGAGACCCGCTTCGGCCGCCGGCCAGCCGGGCCGGATCTCGACGATTTCGTTCGTGACGCCCTGGGGCACGCCGTACGCGGACGCGCCGACGGCGAGCAAAACGACCGCCAAAACGAGGTTCATCGCCGGCCCGGCCGCGATGACGGCGATGCGCTGACACAAGGATTTGCTGCGGAACGAGCCCGACTTCGCGCCGTCCTCGAAGTCCTCGCCCTCCATGCGCACGTACCCGCCCAATGGCAGCACGTTCAGCTCGTATTCGGTTTCACCGCGACGCCACTTGAACAGCGTCGGGCGGAACCCGATCGCGAAGGTGTGCACGAGAATGCCGGCGCGCTTAGCGACGATG
>Ga0194132_10002268_pt1 | contig 36689 bp, 34 predicted proteins | sample TA2KigOf80mmetaG_FD_148612 | JGI IMG/M metagenome (GOLD analysis project Ga0194132, IMG submission 148612) | Freshwater microbial communities from Lake Tanganyika, Tanzania - TA2015054 Kigoma Offshore 80m | ecosystem: Environmental > Aquatic > Freshwater > Lake | place: Tanzania: Lake...
GCGGTGACGACGTCGGAAGTTGCCTCCAAGTTTTCGACAAGCGCACTCACCGCGGCACGCGAGCGGTCGTAATAACCGCGAGCATTGGGACAAAACTCCGGATCACAGGGAGTTCCTGGGAGCGGACAGATCTTCTCCTTGGCCGTCAGGACGATCCGTGACAATGGATTCTGCTTACCCGCTATCAACCCAAGGGCCTGCAACGCTGCACGGCCTCCCGTATTCCGGCTGGTCAGAAAGAGGATACGGCTTGCCTCTGGCAAACCGCGTACTGCGGGCCACGTCACGGCCAGGGTCTTGCCACTCCCCGTTGGTGCCTCCAGCAGCAAAGGCTGACGGTCACGAATCGCTTGCGTCGTTCGACGCATCATCGCGCCCTGCCAAGGACGCAGGGCCGGCATCGGAAAGGCCATGGCTCGAATCCACTCATCTCTCTGGCGGCGAACGTCGAGCCGTACCCGAACCCAGTCAACCCAGGATCGTACCGAGGCCTCGAAAAAACGTCGCAAGCCAGCGACATCAATGTTCTCTGTAAAGGTTCGTGATTCCAGGGAGTCCGGATCGACGTAGGTGACCTGAATGTTCCATGCAGGCTGCATCGTCCCAGTGTGGTCGAGTAATGCGGCATAGAGCAGGGCTTGGGCGCGGTGTTCGGCGAACGGAACCTCGGGCCAGTTGCGCGACGCCTTGATTTCTTCGACGAGTCCAGCTGAGTCATCCACCCCATCCGCGCGACCGCGCAGCGTGAGATTGATGCCGTCGAAACAGACCTGTCCCTCGCACAACACTTCGCGGCGGTAAGTCTCGCCACGCTGTTTTTGCAACAGTGCCTGACCACGGATCCCTTCTTCCGCGGTCACCCTCCCGCCGGGTGTGAAAAGATCACCCCGCCGATGTACAAACTCGGCGAGCACACGAACCGGTATTGTGGTCATGTCCCGCACGCGGCAGAACTCTGTCGTCTGTAACGCAGCACCCGGGCGGGGATGCCTTCAGCAGCGAGGCGTCGCAGCCAGACTCTCTGCTGCGGTTGCAGCTGATCCGTTGGCCCTTTGACTTCGACAAAGGCAAAACTGCCATCCTGCCAGGCAACAAACAGATCCGGAAATCCGGTGCGACAGCGCCCTGGGCAGCGGATGACAGTCGATATCAGCGCGAGCAGTGCCGTGGGTGGCAGCACACCGACGATACGCTCGAGCAGTGTTCTGTCGATGGCTCGCCAATGTACGAGATCACATGCCATCCCGACTTTTCGGTCGTAACAATCCAGAAGCACATCCGCCACTGCAGGGGATTGTTGGAGCTGTTGCCGCGCCTGCGCGATCAACGTTTCGCGCGGCTTCGCAAAGTCATCCCACCACAGATCATGGGGAGCGGACTGAAATGGATGGGTAAATGCGCCGGGAACAGAAGCGAAGATCACATCCCAGAAAGCAAGACCGGTCAGCATCAGTGGCAGCACGTTTTCGAGGTGCACGCCCCAAGCACCCTCGTCTGCCAGATCCCGCAGCGCACGAGATTCGATAGTGCCGGCCTTGGGTTCAGGCTGCGGATCGACCAGTATCCGTGTGTCCGTAGCGACCTGATCCCTCGCACCGCGGTTACCGAAACGCTCCGTGAAGATTTCCTCTTCGACGCTCCATGAACCTGATCGCATCTCGGCAAGCAACGCTTGTGCTTCGAGCGCATGCCCGGTCCGCATGAGTAACCGGACTCGACGCTCCCGCGCCGGATGACGATGGCTCGTTTCATAACAGGCGAGCGCCCGATCAGACTCATCGCGCCGTTCATGCCACTGACCGAGGGCGTTCAACAATCGGCTTCGTCGCCGATCCACAGTGCGCTCTGTATCAGCCGCTTCCAAGCGCCGTCTGCAGGCTTCAGCCAAGCCGTCGATTGCGGGGAGCGAACTGAAAGCCCGTTCGATCTGATTCAGTTCCAACAGACGATCCAGCAGCGCTCCGTCGGCAGCATCGATCGGGTTGTGACCGGTCATCCCACGCAGGGGGTAGTCCTCGTAACGAACCATGCCAAGATCACGCAGGACAAAGGCCGACAGGTCAGCGTGGGTTGAACCGAAATAGATCAAACGGAAACGATCAAGGATCTGTGTGGAGGTGACGCGCACCCAGCCGATGCGGGCACCGATACGCTCGCGAAGGATCCGGTCTGGATAGCAGGAGAGCAGTCCTTCGAGCCATTCTTTTTTACGCTTGGGCGCAAAACGCAGCGCGAACACAGGAAAAACGCTGTTGATCTCGGCCACCGTGAGGAGCCCAAGCAGTTGATCCGCTGGAGCGTCATCGTTGAGAACTACGAGCCTTCTCTGCGAAAGCTCGGCCAACGCGCCTTCCACATTCTTCACTTCCGCATACTGCAGCCGGTCGGTGCGGATCCATGGACCTTTGCGCATCAGCAGCCGAACGAAGAGCCGCTGACTCGCTTGGCCAGAACTGTGCCAGGACGCCAGCCAGTCCAGGTCCTCCGGGTGCAGGGCTTCCTGGTGGTGGTCAAGAATGTACTGAACGACTGACTGGAGGTTTTCCCGGTAGTAGTCGGCAGGTGGAGCAGTACGTGGCTCGAGTACGGTCAATGGCTTTCGCTTGCAAGCGGAGGCGACGAACGCGGATTATAGGGTTATCTGTATGAATGCACAGTGCCATGAAAATTCATCCGTGGTGTATCGCCACCGTCACGACTGCGAAAGCGATCCAGGCTCTCACTGAGGCGCAGACCGAACAATCCGGTTCAGCGACACGCGGCGGTACCTCTCGTGGCGGTACCTACCGCACCGATCATCCGTGGTACGTGGCCCACGATCTCTGGCTAGAGGCGCAGCGGCAAGAAGCACAGGTTCCGATACTGTTCGCCGTTCAGAACGGTAACACTATCGGCTTCACCCACTACGCGTTGATCACCGGTATCGATGTGTTGTCGAAGCAGCTGGGTGGTTACGAAACAGCCTGCAGGTTCACAACCCTCGCCGAGATGCACGTGATCTGGCGGGACCTTGACAGCGTTGCACTCAAGCCAGCCGCGGAACAGCTCGAACGTGAAGCGCGCGAAGGACTGCACGTGCACCGCTTTCATCTGACTTCGCAATTGATCAGACCCTATGCCCTGTGCGAGACCCCACCTTTTCTGCTGAATCCGCCACCGGTAAAAAAGATCGAGTCAGTGCACTACACGGAGTAGCTCGCGCCTGCCGTTCTCCCCACAAACCGGCTATCGGCTGCGCCACTGCAGAACCTGTTCGATCACACTTTCCGGCACTTTCAGCGGCAACATGTGCCCACCACTCAGTTCCAGGTAATCCCCCTGCGGGAAGAGTGCCGCGATGCGGAGCAGGAACTCAGCCGGAAAAAACCGCCGGCCCGCGCGGACCAGACACTCCGGGATATTAACGCCCGGCGCGTATTCGAGAGGTCCGAAACTGCCGGTGGTACGGAAGATATGCGCCTCCACTTCAGGCGGATACTTGAGTTGCACACTGCCGTCGGGTATGTCCGCCATGCCCTCGTCGAGATAGAGATCAAACGCGTCATCGCGCCAGCCAGCGAACAGCGGTTTGTCCCGCCAGGCCCGGCGGGCGGCTTCTCGCGACGGCCACTGCACGCGTCGTCGCAGTGTTTGCGTCACAAGTTGATCGCGTCGGCTCGGAGGCTCCGCTTCCTGACCAAGTCCGAGTGCATCAATCAGGTCCTGGGTCGGGTGTATGGGCGGATCGAGCAACATCAGCCGTTCAAACAGACCCGGTCGAGCCCCTTCAGTACCGGCCGTGATGATCCCGCCGAACGAGCTGCCGATCCCAAGGCTGATGACGCTTTGGCCGGATTCATCGAGGAGCTGTTCAGCGACACCATAGAGATCGCTGACCAGAAAACGCCAGTCGTAGTCCTGAGGAACGCTCAAGTGTTCTGAATCACCGTGACCACACGCATCGATGGCCACAACCCGGAAGTTGCTCTGCAAGCCAACGGCCACCGGCGCCCAAGTCGCGGCACACATGCCGTTTGCATGGTGAAGCAACGCGATAGGTCCATCTCCGCCGAAACCCCAGCCACGAATCACGATGTCACCACCCCGAGGTGATATGTTCCTGACGCGCCAGCTCCGTGCGATCGCCAGCTGGCTAATCTGCGTGCGTTTAACCCTGATGCCCTGATCGCCTCAGGATAGCGGAAGGCTCACAGCCATGGCGCCGGGAACACCATGTTCGGTACATTCCCATTTCTTCCAGGTGAGCGACTGCGTTCATGACGACCGCTTCCGTTACAGACGTGTTTCCGCGGGTTCTCGAACTGGGTGACGGAACAGCCGTCGCCTGGGCCGGGCGACTCTTGGCGGATGCCGGCGCCGAAGTCCTGAGGTTCGAACCGTCTTCAGCGGACAGTCTGCGCGCACGCGGGCTGGCGCCTGCGCTGCACATCAACAAAGGCAGCGTTGCGGGTGATTTCGAATCTGTGGAAGGCCAGCAGCGTCTCGAAGGACTGCTGATCTGGGCGGACGTTTTGCTCCTCAATCTTTCGCCCACTACCGCCTCCCGTGTTGCGCTGGATCCATTCTCACTTTCCACACGTCATCCGCGTCTGGTCACGGTTTCCATCACGCCGTTCGGTGTTCGCGGACCCCGTGCCGGCTATCAGGCGACGGAACTCACGGTTCTTCATGGCGGGGGTTGGGCGAATGTCTGTCCGAGTACCCATTCGGACCCTGATCTCCCGCCCCTCAAGGTGTTTGGTGAGCAGAGTGCGTTTCTTGCCGGTACCAACGCAGCGATGATCGCGCTCGCTACCTGGCGGGATGCGCGCCGTTCAGGTACCGGCGACTTCATCGATCTGTCACAGCAGGCCTACATCGCATCCGTGCTCGAAGCGGGTGTGCCGGCGCTGGGTTATCGCGGGCTCACAGCTCGGCGGTTTCAGCCGCGCGGACTCTTGCCCTGGCGCATCTTCGAGGCGAAGGATGCGCCTGTTTACCTGGTGTGTATCGAGCAGGATCAGTGGGAGCGCCTGGTGCAGTTCCTGGGCACACCGGAATGGGCGCAGATGGAAATTTTCGCTGACAATCCCGGACGCGCCGCGAACCAGGACATCCTGCATGAACTCCTGCAGCAGGAGATCAGTCAATGGAAAGCACAGGACCTCTACCACGCAGCGCAACAGAGCAGGATTGCGATCGCTCCCGTTCTCGACTATGCGGCGTTACAAGACGAGCCGCATCTTTGTGCACGCGGTTTTTTCCAGCTGAGCGAAGATGAACGTGGCCAACCGCTCCGCCTGATGGCCAATCCTATCCTCCGGACAAACGGCCGAGCGGCCATTCGAAACACCGCGCCGGAGATTGGCGCCGATGATGGTGTATTGGCTAGCCTCCGCGGTCGTTCCACCACAATCTCTGCACAACCTGCCCGGCGCCCACTCGAAGGCATCCGTGTGCTTGATCTCACCTGGGCGTGGGCCGGTCCATTCTGCAGCCTGAACCTCGCTCACCTCGGTGCTGAGGTCATCCGTATCGAGAGCAGTCTGCGGCCGGATCTCTACCGTCGCCTGCCCCTCTGGCCGGATGAAATGCCCACCACCCTCAACACCTCTGGCATGTTCAACCAGTGGCATCAGGGTAAACGCAGTGTCGCCGTGAACATGCGCACACCCGAGGGCAAGGCATTGGTGCTCGAGCTCATCGCCACTGCTGATGTGGTTGTGCAGAACTTTGCCACCGGTGTTCTTGATCGCATGGGCCTCGGCTATGACGTCCTAAAACAAGAGAATCCACGGATCATTCTGGCCAGCGTAAGCGGCTTCGGACAAAGCGGTCCATGCAGCCACTACATGGGGTATGGCCCCTCTGCTGCTGCACTCACCGGTCTCTGTTCCGTTACCGGATATGAAGGGGGAGGCCCGGAAGAACTTGGCCTGTCGATGCCTGATCCGACCTCGGGTCTTACAGCAGCACTTGGTGTTGTCGAGGCGTTATTGCGGCGGGACCGGACCGGCGCAGGAGATCACATCGATGTCTCGTTGTGGGAAGCCACTGCGGTGCATGGTCTTGAAGCCTGGTTGCAGTACCAGCACACCGGGGCTCAACCCTCGCGCAGTGGCAATCACGATGCCGGCATGTCGCCGCACAACTGTTATCGCACCGCTGCGGTAACCGTTGAAGAACAGGACAGCTGGGTAACGATCGCCTGTCGAAACGATGCAGAGTGGCAAAGACTGGCGTCACATATCGATCCCGCATTGGTATCAGACGAACGATTCACCACCCTCGCCACGCGCAAACGACATGAAGCAGCGCTCGATCAGATCGTTGGCGAGTGGGCTGCAAGCCGCGGACGCTGGGCGATCACCCGCGACCTTCAGGCACTCGGCATCGCAGCGTTCCCGACACTTTGTACACGCGATATCGCCGACGACCCGCACCTGAACGCGCGTGGCTTCATCGAGCGACACGCGCATCCTGAAGTAGGTGTGCGGCCCCATACCGGTATCCCCTGGACCCACGACCGGAGGCCTAATGGCGTTCGAGGTCCCGCGCCGTGTCTCGGCGCGGATACGGATGCAGTGCTGCGCGAAACGCTGGGATTGGATGACGACCGCATCCGCTCCATGCGCAACTCGGGAGTGTTGATCTGAAGGGTCCGGAATGATCCGGGGTGATTCAGAACGATCCGTAATGAAGAGCACCTCCGGAACTAGGCGCGTTCGCTGCACGCCAAAGGTTCCGGGGGTACATCCGGACTGACTGTCCGGGTCAGAAGATCGAAAGGTCAGAAGGGCACTCGGTGGAGCACCATCCGCAAACGACTGCGCTCCGGGGCCATAAAAGAATCAGCCGACACTGCGTCCGGCAGGCTTGGGTTCGCCGTGAATCCGCAGCCAGACTTCCTTGCGGTGTACTGTGGAGCTCTTCGGCGCTTCGATGCCCAAATGTACCTGGCTGCCGCGAATCTTGAGTACTTTGAGCTCAATTTAATTGTCGATCATGATCGACTCACCGGTTCGCCGGGTTAACACCAGCATGCTGAAAGTCCTCGTTATCCGTTTCCTGGAATCTAATCTAAAGGTTCGCCGGAGGCGGTTCTGTGAACCCGTGCTGATTGGTCCGGTGCGCCAAAACCGCGAAACGAGATAGTGACCGCAGTTCATCGATTCCCCGCCCCGGCGGGTTTACTGAAATCCGGGCAGCACAGGTTTTCGCGCCTTGAACGGCAGTTTTCTTGAACACCGGTTGTTGGTCGTTACACTAGCGCCTTTGCGGATATGGACTGCCGACCATCAACCCGCCCGCATGCGCACGCGTGCGTAGTCAAAGAGCAGCTCGGCGATTGCGTCCACAGCGGCCAGAGCAATACCACGATCTCCCTGCTGCACCGCACTTCGGGCGATATCCTGCAGCTTGTCGAATGCCTCCAGTACCTGTACCTGATGGATCTCCGCATCCCGGGCGCGAGCACGAACGATGGCGCGATCGGCATCGCGATAGATGCGTTCGATGACGCTGATAGGCGACAGGAACGTAAAAACGAAATACATGTAAGGCACGAGCAACAGCAGGCAGAGACTTGCCGTCAGTAGAATGGCCACGAACCCGGCTTGCGGCAGAAGCGCAGAGGTTTGTGCATCACCGGTTACGGTGACGGTCCAGATGCAGACCATGGTGGTCACCACCAGCAATCCCAGAACGAGACGATTCACCGGCTCGCGCAGGAATAACCGGGTGATCTCGTGGCTGTAACGGTTGGCGGCAAGTTCGACCATGATGGCAACCACGGTGACAGCCACGGCGAGTACGGCCGCGAGTACTTCGGCGATGTTGGCGAGCAGATCCCGGGCCTGACCTGGATCGTAGTCGCGTAACCACGCTACCGGGTTCAGCAGGACTTCGACGGGTACCCCCGCGAGCATAAACACGACAGCAAAGAGCACGCCGGAGGTGAACACCAGGAGCAGAAGCAGGCGCAGGGGTTCGGCCAGCGGCCGGTGTTTCGGAATGGTGATCGGCGCCTGCTGTTTACTGGGCGACGAATCCACCGTCAACCGACAGCACCGCGCCTTGGCAAAGAGCGGAGTCATCAGACGCGAAAAAGAAGATAGCCCCGGCCACCTCTTCTGCCGTGCCCATCCGGCCAATCGGCATGACGCCCCGGAGCATCTTCTGGGCTTCCCCCTTGTCAGGCATCAGATCGGTCCAACGTTCCATCATCGGCGTCGCTATCACCCCTGGACAGACGCAGTTCACCCGTACGCCGGAGGGTGCGAGTTCAATGGCGAGATCCTTGGTGAAAACCACCAAGCCGCCTTTCGCACTGCCATAGGCCGTGGACAGCGGGAAGCCAACAAGACCATTAAGTGAGGAGATGTTGATGACACTCCCTCGCCCGGCTTTGACCATGTGCGGAACCACGTGTTTACAGAAGAGCCAGGGCCCTTTGAGATCGGTATCGAGGACCCGGTCCCACTCTTCCACCGTAGTTTGGTCGTAGGTGCGGTTCAATTCGGAACCTGCGTTGTTGACGAGAACGTCCACGTGCCCCCAGCGCCGCAGCGCGGTATCCGCCACCCTGCGCACATCGTCCTCCAGGCGAACATCGCAGCGGATGGCGCTTACTGTATTGCCAAGTCCACGTGCCAGACCCTCCGCAGCTTCGAGGGCGATGTCAGCGATGAGCACCTCTGCGCCTTCTTCAACAAACCGGCGCACGGTCGCAGCACCTATGCCGCTGCTGCCGCCGGTGATGATGCACGTCTTGCCTTCAAGCCGCTGGCTGTTGCTCATGTTCCCCCATCCATTTGATCCTCTGGTGGAGCGGCAATTCAGCAGGGTTGCAGGCAAACTGCAAGCCACTCTAGGATTCACCACTACCCAAGCATGATTCTCTTCCTGCGCCGCGATCTCATCATCCTGCTCGTCACCGTGACGCTGTGGCTGCTCACGCCTGAATTTCAGACGCTGTCCCTGCCTGCTGCCATTGGCGCGGTCTTATGCGCATTCCAGTTCCACGAGTGGGGACACTGGTTGGGTGGGCGCCGTGTGCAGGCCGTCATGACCCCAGCGTCGGTATGGTGGTCGCCTTTTCTCTTTCAGTTCGATGGCCGGGCCAATTCGAGACAGCAGTTCCTGCACATGTCGTGGCCAGGGTTTGTCGCCACCGCGCTCTTCATCGCTTGTTTCGAATGGGGGCTTCCCGCAGGCCACCCAAGTACTGCCCTGACACAGGACATTGGTCGGTTTCTCGCCGGCATCACTGTCGTGATCGAAGGGCCGCTGGCGCTTTGGACGCTGCTTGGCGGGCGAGTTCCGCCAGTGCCGGTGTGGCTGCCTGGACGGAGAAAATCAACGGGTGAGGATTAGCGCTTAAGCAACTCAACCACGTAGTTGTCGGGGTCCCGGGCCAACGCCACGATAGCACCTGGCAATGCCTCGATTGGGCCTGCTTCGCGATCAATTTTCAGCTCTCGTGCCCGGATCTTCTCAATCAGCGCTGCCGGGTCTGCAACTTCAAAGACGAGTTTCACATCGCTGCCGTCGTACACACGCTCACGATCGTTCGGCCAGTTCATCAGAACGAGAGAACCACCTTTGCCTTCCGGATACACCAGTACGATCTCGTTGAGATAGCCTAGTTCGTAGGTACGCGCGACCCGCATGCCGAGTACTTCAGTGTAAAAAGCCTTCGAAACTTCTAGGTCTTTGACACCGATGCCAGTCAGTCCCAAGTAATCCGCTGCACTCCATGGCGAAAGCACCAGCAAAACGATCCCGAGCCATCTTCTGATATTCACGGCCTTGGTCATGGGTTCCCCTTTACGTAGTCGTTAACACGCTTGTGCACATGTCGGGTACGGATTTCTTGATAGTTGCCAAGCGTCTGGCCGCCCCTTGCACAGGTCTTGAACCCGCGCGTCTGCGCAGCCATGTTGTTGGTGTCCTGGTCGTAGATCGGGCCGAGGAATCCCAGCCCTTCTGACTTCGTGTAGCTGTCTTCCACATCCAGAAACAGCGGTTCCGGTGGTGGTGGCGGCGGGAACTGTGGGTGCTTCGGTCGCAGGATAAAAAGATCGAAAAAAGAGAAGTCCGGATTGTCCGGGTCTGGCCGGAATCGATAGACCATCGGCAGCGACAGACCTGGGAAGACAAACAGGTTCGGGAACAGGAAGTATTCGATGGAGTCGAGGGTTTGCGCGGTTGAGTAGCGTGAAAAGTCCTGATCGTACTGCTCACCCAGCTGTTTCTGGATGATGCGCGCATAAACGTCCCGGGCGGTCTCGCCTTCAGCCACAACAGGGCAAGGTCCTTCCGCTGAGCCACGCCGGCCCCAGATCTGCTCCATCAGTTCCTGCTGGGTTGGCTGACGGGGCATACGCGGATTCGCCGCGCCGGTGGTATGGATGAACCGGTTTACGTTGTCCGGGTAGACGTCATAGGTCGTGATGGGTTCGGAATAGTCCCGTCCACCAGCATGCGTTTCCTTGACGTGATAAGCCTCCATGAAGGCTTCTTCGGCAGCTTTCCAGTTGACCGGCAGTCTTTTGGTCACGGCGGTTTCAATGTAGCGGTCCTGGATGCGAAAACGATCCAGATGGGCGGGAAACACGCCGAGCCACTTCTCCAGTGGCTCCGCTTCGAGATCGAAGTTGATGAACACGAAACCGCCCCATAGACCGACCTTCACCGGTCTGAGGTTATGGGTGGCATCCGCCCCACCCACCTTCACATGCGGGAAATCCCAGCTTTCTGGTAGATCGACCAGTTCACCATCGAGGTTGTAGATCCACGCATGAAATGGACACCGGAAGTTCTGGCAGTTGCCTTCAGACTGAGAGGGTTTGAGCGCCGTGCCACGATGCATGCAGGCGTTTCGAAACGCTTTAATCTCACCAGACCCGGTACGGACGACGATGGCGGACAGATGGCCGATGTCGTAAACGTGGTAGTCACCGGCTTCCGCAACGTGTTCCTCGCGGCAGGCCACCTGCCACACCTTGGGCCACATCCTGGAAAACTCGGCTTCAGCAAAGTCTTTCGAGGTGTAGTTCGAATAGGGAATGTCCTCATCACCCATGAAGGCATAACTGTAGTCGAGGAAAGGCTCCGGCGGTTTGGAGCTGTCGAGCAGGATGGCCTCCTGATAGGTCGGCCCAGGTGCGCGGGCTTCCCCTGGAGCAAGTCCGGATGCGCGTGACATGGTGGTCCCCTTCAGATCATGACAACTGAGCGCGTTGCAGCTTGTGGGATTATGCCCCGGCTTGACGTCGAGAAGGAGATACTGTCGAACGCGCGTTACCAGCCGGCTGAAAAATTCCAGGAAAGGACTTTTTCGGCAGCCTGATATCCCTCAGTTAAAGCCTCGAGTCAGCGCGAAGGACCCGGACGACTGATGACCGTGGTTGTCGAAGCCAATTCCATGACCATGGCCATCGCTACCGTACCCGACATGGAAAACGGATCGACCAGACTGTGCTCGGAATACCGAAGAATCGTACCGGCGTTGACGCGGTTGAGATCCACCCTGCCCATTCGCCAACTCGAAAAGGCCCGCTCTTCAATCTGTTCGTAATGCAGGAGCATCACGTCGGTATGTCGAGAGTCGGCAAGGAGGCGGCTATAAAGGGCATTGATTTGCGCCCTTCCGCCTTCCAGCGCCTGCAGAAAGAGACTGGCCTGGGTGCACACGCAAAGCACTCCGGTAATGCCCTTTTCTGCATTAGTCCTCTGCGCACGTTCGAGAATGGCGTCAGTGGAATCCGATGTGATCGGAGAAGCACTGCGACTGGCGTACAACAAACGAACAAGCATAGTAGTCCTGGCGTCAGCCGCTGTGGTTTCCTGGCATCAGCGAGAGGAATTCCCGCCGCAGATTGGCATCCTTGAGAAAGGAGCCCCGCATGATGCTGTTGGTCATGCGCGAGTTCATATCTTTGACCCCGCGCCACTGCATGCAGAAGTGGTCTGCCTCCATGACGATGGCGAGACCATCCGGTTGCATTTTTTCCTGCAAGAGATCCGCGAGTTGGGCGATGGCCTCTTCCTGGATCTGTGGCCTCGACATCACCCAGTCAATCAGGCGCACGTATTTGGACAAGCCGATCAGAGCCGACTGTTCATTCGGCATCACCCCCACCCACACGCGCCCCATGATCGGACACAGGTGATGGGAACAGGCGCTGCGCACCGTGATGGGGCCGATGATCATCAGCTCGTTGAGGAGCGAGACGTTCGGAAATTCGGTCACCGGCGGCATCGGTGTGAAGCGGCCACCGAAGACTTCCTTCAAGTACATCTTGGCGACGCGCCGAGCTGTTTGTTGAGTGTTGTGATCACTCTCGATATCGATCACCAAGGTTTCAAGGACAGCGCGAAACTTGTCTTCGAGATCACCCTGCAGTTCTTCGAGTTCACCAGGTTCGATGAACTCATGAATGTTGTCGTTGGCATGGAAGCGCTTTCCAGCCGCACGAATTCGCTCCCGGATTCGATCGGAAACGGTATGCATCGCATCTTCACGACTGTCTGCTGGATTGATGCCAACACACACTTTGCCGCTCATGCACGGGCTCCACGTTTTATTGCTCTTTCGGTCTCACAGCTTACCACGCCCGAATGTGAAGCCTGAGTGAAGTACTGCTTTACCCCGGCATTGCGCTCAGAATGAGATACTTTGGCCGGCTTTAACTTCGGAGTCCACGTTGTTCGATCGAATGATCGGCGCAATCAGCGGCGCGGCTCTGCAGGAGGTGGAAAACGGTCGAGTGCCCGATCTGCTGCTTCGTCTTGGCATCCGCATGATCGTTCAACAAAGACAGCGTGAATTGGTCGGACTGGACCCTGTCAAGGCCACCGCGTCATTTGTTCAGACCATGGATTGCGCGCCGGTTGCCTTGGTACCGGATCTCGCCAATTCCCAACACTACGAGGTACCTGCACGTTTTTTTGAGCTGGCGCTTGGGGCAAACAGGAAGTACAGCTGCTGTTTGTGGGACGCAGGTACAACCAACCTGGATGATGCTGGGCGCAACGCCCTGCAACAGGTCGTGGAGCGCGCCGAGATCCGCGATGGCATGCACGTGCTCGATCTTGGTTGTGGCTGGAGTTCGTTGAGTCTCTGGCTCGCGTCCCAATTTCCAAATGCCCACATCACCGGAGTCTCGAACTCCACCTCTCAGGGCACCTTCATCCGGGCAGAAGCCGAACGGCGCGTGGCCTTACCAACGTCCACATCATCACTGCAGACATGAATACCTTTGCACCAGGACAGACCTTCAACCGCGTGGTTTCCATCGAGATGTTTGAACACATGCGAAACTGGCGGGAACTGTTCAATCGCATCGGGAGCTGGCTTGAGCCTGGCGGCCGTTTTTTCCTGCACACCTTCAGCCATCGGACCACGCCTTACTCCTATGTGGATCGGGGGGAAGGCGACTGGATGGCCCGTCACTTCTTTACCGGCGGAATGATGCCGAGCCATCAGCTCGCGACACTCTTCTCTGCACGTACGACCGAAGTGGTGTTGCAGCATCGGGCGACGTGGTGGCTTGAAAGCCTGCACTACGCCCGAACGGCAGAAGCCTGGCTCAGCAACTTTGATCGGCACGCAGCAGAGATCCGGGCGATGTTCCGCAGTGTCTACGGTGACGATGCAAACCGCTGGTTCGTTCGCTGGCGAATCTTCTTTCTGGCTTGTGCGGGTATGTTCGGTGCCGATCGTGGCGAGTCCTGGGGTGTCTCCCATCACCTCTTTGGAAAAGACCCGGCATGACCCCGGAGCGCTGGACCTGGATCCTCAACTTCGCCGGTTTCCAGGTGGGCTGGTTTGCTTGCGTGCTCGGCGGTGCCTACGATCTGGGTACGGCAGGCGCGTGTGCGGGCTTGTTGTTGCTACTCGCCCATCTGGCCAAGACCCCCAACCGCACGGCTGAGCTCAAACTCATTCTTTGTGCCGGGCTCCTGGGTACGCTGTTCGATATAGCGTTGATCCAGATCGGCGCCATGCGTTTTCAAAGCAGTGCGCTCGGAGCCGGTTTCGCACCTGAATGGATGATCGTCTTGTGGATGTTGTTCGCGGCGACACTCAACGTGAGCCTCGACTGGTTGCGACGGAAGCTCTGGCTGGGTACGGTGGCCGGTGCGATTTCTGGCCCGCTGGCCTACCTTGCCGGCGAACGACTCGGTGCCATGGAGGTCATTGATCGCCAAACCCTGCTGCTGCTCTTGATTGTCGGCTGGGGTACGGCTGTACCGCTGCTCGCTCATCTGTCGACACGCTTCAATGGTTTTGCCACACCGGCGGTCTACCTGAAGTAACGCTATTCGTCAGTATTTTCTCGCTTCCACCGATACAAGCGACGGTAAAAGCTGATCAGCCCGATGCTGCCGGCGAGCAGAAAATTGAACACCTTTTCCGGAGTCACAGGCGCCGGTCCCACGACGCCTTGCGCCGCTGCTGACAGCCAGGTGGTATAGGGCATTTGCATGGATAGCAGGAGCAACAGGAGATTCAGGCAGCTGTCCGTCAGCGCCACGGTACTTGTTGTCTCCGGTTTACGGATGACGAATCCCAGGCTCACCAGACAGAAACCGTAGTACAACCACTTGGCCTCCGAATCATCAGCAAAGGCCGCACCACGGAGGTTGATGTTGAAAAGCACATCAAGGGCGATGAAAAGCGGTGTCGCCCATAGATAGGATTTGAGAATCCAATCGGCCGAAGGCATGTTTCTCACTCCAGGTTCTCGCCTCAAAAGGTGGGGACAACACTTCGGCTGCAACCACGCTCATGAGGACGATGATCTGCGTGACCCAGCAAAACAAACGGGAACAAACCAGGACAGGAGCACAACCCATGAAATCAGGACGGCGCGTAAGGCTTCTTTGCCGGACCGTCAACGGTGTGATTGCGATTGTCCTGATGTTGCTACCCGCCTTTCCACAGGCCGATGCCCACATCCTGGACTTCGACGTCTTCCTCAACGGAGATCCGATGGGGAGCCACCGCTACACCCTCTCAGGCTCGGGTGACCGGGTGAAGGTCCTGAGCGAAGCCTCCTACCGGGTCAAGGTGCTGATGGTTACCGCGTGGCGGTATACACACCGCAGCGAGGAGGTCTGGCTGAAAGGCTGCCTGCGCTCCATCGATTCAACCACCGATGAAAATGGCAGCGACTACCACGTCGCCGGTAAAACCACGGCGGCGGGACTGGAAATGAACACCCAGGACGGGCCGCGTCAGACCAATGGCTGTGTCCGCACCTTCGCCTACTGGTTGCCAGAGCTGCACGAATCGAAGGAACTGCTCAATGCCCAGACCGGCAAAGTCGAGCCGGTGACCATCACTGCGCTCGAGCCTCGCCCGGCACCCGGCCAGAGTGAATTCAGGGGTGGGACCGTCTGGGGAGTCCGCGGCAAGGGCATTCAAATCGACGTGTGGCAGGACGGCGCCGGAGACTGGTACGGCCTCGCCTCAAAGACACCGGAAGGCAGACTGATCGAATACGTTCGAAAGGAAACCGGACCCTAGGTACTCCTGACAATAGGAGCTGGCGGTCTACCGCCGGACACCCCGATGCATTACCGTCCGAGCACGCCGCTCAAGTTGAGAAGGTCTTGAAAGACGAAAGGCTGAAGGAACAAAAGGCTGGGGCCGCAGGTTCATCTCCCGCGGTCCGCCTGGAGGTCCAAGATCATATTGCCGAGGTGATCCTCGCTCGCCCGGAACGCAAGAATGCCATCAACGGTCCACTTGGCCTGGATCTCGCTGCGGCATTGAAGACTGCTGACACGGATCCCGCGGTCCATGTCGTGCTGCTGCGCGGAGACGGTGGCGCTTTCTGCTCCGGGATCGACCTCAACGCCTTCAACGCCGATCCCGTTCCGGACTGGCTACCGGACTTCCCGTCGATCTGGCGCTCGGCCCACCGGTCGCTGTTTGAATGTCGCAAACCCCTGGTCTGTGCACTTGAGCGTTATGCCATTAACGGTGGTGCGGCGCTGGCTCTGGCCGCAGACCTGCTTTTCGTCGGCAGAACCGCGTGGCTGCAGATTGGCGAAGCCCGCCTGGGCATGGCGGCACCGTATAACCTCGCCTGGGCGTCACTGCGATTACCGGAGTCTGCAATTGCCCGGCTGGTCTTCATGGCGGACCGGGTCAGCGGGCCTGAGTTGCTTGCGCTTGGGATCGCCCACCGGGTCGCAGATGATGAAGACGTCTTGACCCAGACACGCGCTTTTTGCGCAGAGGTGGCCAGCTGGCCTGAGGGCGGCCTCAGCCGCATCAAGTCAGGGATCAGGGCACGGCTGGGGATGTCTGCAGATGACTGGTTCGATCGATTTGCAGGGTCGAATCCCGTTCCCGTGAAGCCACCTCTGCGCCAACGCTGAACCTGGCGAGACTCACCACTCACACTTCGACGAGGGAAAATCCACTTTGCGTAGCCAACTCTCGGCGCAGGAGCAGGCGCTTGTCGATGACGTCACCACCTTCCTGCGCGAACACCTGCCTGAAGATCTTGCTAATCGGGTGAAGCGCGGGAAAAGGGTTCCGCGCAGCGATCTCGCACATTGGACGAAGTTGCTCAATGACCGTGGCTGGGCCGCACCCCACTGGCCAATTGCACACGGCGGCACCGGCTGGTCGTTAACCCAGCGGCAGCTGTTCGACAACGCCTGCCGTGCTGCCCATGCCCCGCCGCTGTCCGGTTTCGGTTTCAACATGGTCGGCCCGGCCATCATCCGTTTTGGGACACCTGAACAACAGGCTCGCTTCCTGCCAGCGATCCGCCGGGGCGATCTCTGGTGGTGTCAGGGGTACTCTGAGCCCGAGGCCGGGTCGGACCTCGCATCCCTCCGCACCCGGGCTGTCCGCACCGGCGACACTTACCGGGTGAACGGTCGCAAGATCTGGACGACCGGTGCCGAAGAGGCTGACTGGATCTTCTGTCTGGTGCGAACCGATGCAGAGGTTCAACCCCAGCGCGGCATCAGCTTTCTGCTGATGGATCTGACCAGCCCCGGTATCGAAGTCACACCGCTTCTGGCATTCAACAGCAAACGTCTGTGGAATCAGGTTTTCTTCCGTGACGTTGACGTGCCTGTGGAACAGCGGCTCGGTGGCGAGAACCAGGGTTGGTCCGTTGCCAAAGCGCTCCTTGGCGATGAGCGCCTTTTGGTGTCCCGGGTTGCTGAGAACCGGCGCATCCTCTCCCTGGTGGATGAAGCACTGGACGCGAGTGACGCGGGTGCGGAATTGCAGTCACAGGCCAACCGTTTGCGAATTCGGCTCGATGCCCTTGAGGCGACCAGTCAACGGCTGCTTCGCGCGGCAGATGGTGGCGCGAAGATCGGTGCCGAACCCTCATTGTTGAAGCTGCTCGGCAGCACGCTCGTGCAGGCCCAGGATGAGTTGCTCGCGGATCTGGCCGGGCAGTGGTTGCTCCCGACCGACACCGGAGACCGTGGCGAACCGGCCGGACCTGACTGGGCCGAATACGTCGCATCAGGTCTTTTCCACCACCGCGGCTACACCATCGCCGGCGGCACCACCGAAGTTCAGAAAAATATCATTGCCCGAGAGGTACTCGGGCTCTGAAATTCAGACAGCTTCTTATATATCGAAGCGAACACTCGAAGGAGCGCCGCGATGACTGCAGTCGATGTGAGCAAGAATGGTCGTGTGATCGTGGTGACCATTAACCGGCCACACGCCCGCAACGCCGTCGATGGACCGACAGCTGCCCTGCTGGCTGCAGCCTTTCGAAAGTTTGATGCTGACGATGGAGCGGACGTGGCCATCCTGACCGGTGCGAACGGAACCTTCTGCGCCGGCGCAGACCTCAAGGCCGTTGCTTCAGGCCACGGCAACAAAGTCAGGCTGGAAGGTGACGGTCCCATGGGTCCGAGCCGTATGGTCCTCGGCAAACCCGTGATCGCCGCGGTTGAAGGCCACGCCGTCGCCGGCGGGCTGGAACTGGCACTCTGGTGCGATCTTCGAGTCGCAGCGGAGGACGCAGTGTTCGGCGTGTATTGCCGGCGGTGGGGAGTACCTCTCGTTGATGGCGGCACCATTCGCCTGCCGCGCCTCATCGGTCATAGCCACGCATTTGATCTGATCCTGACCGGTCGTGGGGTGAGTGGTGACGAAGCGCGGATGATGGGGCTCGCCAACCGGGTCGTACCCAAAGGTCAGGCGCTTGATGCTGCGATGGCGCTCGCGATCCAGCTCAGTGCCTTTCCGCAACGCTGCATGCGGGCTGACCGACGCTCGTCCTACGAACAATGGGAGCGACCCCTCGACAGAGCCCTGACCAGGGAAACGGAGCTTGGGCTTGAAGTGATTCGCTCCGGGGAAACGCGTGCCGGCGCAGCCCGCTTTGCCGCCGGAAAAGGGCGACACGGGGAGTTCCATGACCTCTAGCCCGACGGGAATTCGCTGAGGTTATATCCATATTTCCGTTTGACACGCCCTCTCTCCCTTCCGTATAACTCCCTGCAGCCAAGTTTCCCACTGAGGCCGGGGAACTGTGGCTATTGGGGAGATTTTTACCATTCACAGAGGGGAGAACCCATGCGAAAGCGTACTGGTACGCGTGCTCGCCTGCTGGCAGGCGCAGTCGGCGCATTCGGATCCGTGGCCATGTTGCCTTCGACCGTTAACGCCGCGGAAAGCGGTCGTCAGATCGAAGAAGTCATCGTCACCGCCGAACGCAAAGAAGCGTCCATCCAGGACACATCCATTTCCATTTCCGCGTTTACCGGCGAATTCATCGAGGATTTCGGTATTCGCAACCAGGAAGACCTGCAGAACTATATTCCTGCAACCACCTTCCAGCCCTACGACGCAACGGTACGTGGTGTCGGCCGGAACTTCCGCGCGCTGGGCGGCGACCCGGGTGTGGCGACCTATCAGAACGGCATCTACTCCGAAGACCTTTTGACCGCGACCGCACAGTCATTCTTCGACGTTGAGCGCGTTGAAGTCCTGCGTGGCCCCCAGGGAACCCTGTACGGCCGCAACGCCGTCGGTGGAGCCATCAACATCCTCTACAAAGAGCCGACCGACGAATTCGAAGCGATCGTCAAGACGCTCTTTGGCAACCAGGGTACCCAGGAGTACATGGGCGCCATCTCCGGCCCGCTGATCCAGGATCAGCTGTCGACCCGAATCACCTTCACCCATCGTGAGCGTGATGGCTGGATCGACGACATCGCCCCAACCGGCGAAGACTTCGATTCCCTGGAAGATGAAAACATCGCCGTTCAGTTCCGCTGGACGCCGTTCGAATCCGTTGAGGTGAATCTGCGCCGCAACTGGATGGACAACGACCGCGTCTTCGGTGGTGCTAATGGCGGTCCGCTGATGGTGCTTTCGGAAAAAGGTCAGTCTCAGCGTGACACCTCCGAACTCGTACCGGGGTACCGTTTCATCACCACCGGCCAAACGGCCAACCGTCTGGCCCGGGACTTCCACGACACCTCTCGTCCGGTACTGCAGTTCACCGACCCCGTCACCGGCGCCGTGCGTAACGCCCAGGCACTGCGTGCGGGTATCGACCACTACGGTGCCAACCCGGGTGTTATCGCGGCTCCAAACCTGAACGGTTTCCAGAACGCGGCAGCATCACTCACTGGCTTCAACCGAACGTCAGCGGCCGACGCAGCCGCCTACAACGACTGCCTAGTCGGCAGCGGCACCATTCGGGGCGATGACCTCTGCGCCGCCAGTAACGGCTTCAACTGGGAGTCGTTCAAGCAGCGTGGTACGCAGTTCAACATCACCTGGGATGCGACCGACAACATCCAGCTGAAGTACCTGTACGGTAACAATACGCTGGCCTATCAGCGCATTACGGATGACGACAACACCGGCAGCCTGTTCCACGACCGGCAGTTCTACGTGAACCACGAAGCTGACTACGAGTCCCACGAACTGCAGGCCTTCGTAGACATCACCGACTCCATTTCGTTCACGTCAGGGATCTTCTTCTACGATGCGACCATCGATCAGCGTGGTGACTTCTACTCCTCACTGCAGGAAGCGAAGTACCGAGATGCGTACAACGACCGCACCTCTTTTGCCCCGCTCGGTGGCATCAGCGCGTCAACACTCGCTTTCGGAACCCGTCCGATGGTGAATCTCTACTCCGCGAAGAACAGCTGCAACGTCGCCACGCCGGCACCGAGCTGCGCCCGCAACTTCGCGGTCAACAACCTCACCAACAACAACAACCTGCAGACTTCACGCTGGTACGGTGATCCAGGTACCGACCCCAATCTGAGCGTTACCCACGGTCCCAACACCGTTGCCAGCGATCTGCTGTACCACACCCAGACCAAGCGCGACGCATTCGCGGCGTACACCCAGGGTGTTTGGGATATCAATGAGGTCTTTACTCTGACCCTCGGTCTGCGATATGCCGAAGATGAAGTTATCGCTGAGGAAAACCTCTGGCGTTATTCGGAAACCGGCGCACTCAATGCTGTCGGGAACCCCGGATTCCTCGGCCTCTTTGGCGGGCTGGCGGCAGTGAACATCACCAACGGCGGGCTGATCGCCAACCCCGATGGCACGTTCACGCCCACCCCGGCAGCCACCAATGGCGGTATCCCCTTCGCCCTCTCCGTTTACCGTCCGTTCGAGCGGAAGGACAAGGAGTGGACCTGGCGGGCGAACCTCGACTGGAACATCACGGATGACGCCATGATGTATTTCTCGGCAACGTCGGGCTACCGTTCCGGCGGCTTCGCGCTGGTGTACTTCAGCCGGACCCCGACCTACGAACCCGAAGAGCTGATCTCCTACGAAATCGGCTACAAGACCCAGTGGCTGGACAACGCCCTGCAGGTGAACGGGTCGTTCTACCTCTATGACTACGAGTCCATTCACTCCTTCGCTTCGGAAGTTTCAGAAATCGGTGGTGTGACCACCTCCGTACTGGCCGCTCCTGGCGCCGAAATCTCCGGGATCGAAGCCGAGGTGATCTGGCTGGCAACCGACAACCTGTCTTTCGGTGGCAACTTCAGCTATACGCCGAGCAAGTACACCAAGAGCTTCTTCCTGTCAGATCCGTCCGAATCGGACATTCCGCCGTCGCTCTTCCCGAACTTCGAAGCGCTGACCCAGGACATCAAAGGCAATCAGCTCCTGCAAGTCCCGGAACTCAAGTTCGTAGGTTATGGCGCCTACCGGTTTGACCTGGCAGGCGGATCCAGCCTCGAGTTCACTGGCACCTACAGCTGGACGGACAAGATGTACTTCACGCCGTTCGAGAGCGATGTTGCGAAGGCCGACAGCTTCGGCCGGCTAGATGCACGTGCGAACTGGCGCAGTGAAGACGACGCCTGGCTGGTCAGCGGTTTCATCAACAACATCACCGATGAAGTGGGCATTCTCTTCGTTGGCCGTAACGGCGAAGGCGCCCAGTTCCGCACGGGCGTACAGACGACCCAGGCCCGCACCTTCGGAGTCGAGGTGCAGTACACCTTCAGCGGCAAGTGATGGCCTGACCGTCACCGAGGACCGGTACTGGCCGGTCCTTTTGTCAACGCCGGGTTTCCATACCCGGCGTTGTCATTTTCGGGCCTGAAGATTTTGTGTGTAGACGGCTGCCTGTTCACCTGCGAGCTTGCCAAATACCACGCAGGGACCGTACGACCCACCACCGCCGATGTAGCGATCCCCATGCAGGGAGCCGACGGTCTCTCCCGCTGCGTACAGACCCTTGATCACGGATTCATCGCGACGCAGAACCCGCATGTCGGCATCAGTACGCAGCCCGGTACCCGTCCAGCAGATGATTGCCGGGCGCAGTTCCGCGGCGTAGAACGGTGGCGTCAGCACCGGGCGCATGCCCGACGCCGGCTCCTTGAAATAGACCGAATCCACACCTCGCGCACAATCAGCGTTGTAGCGTGCAATGGTCCCTTCCAGCACGTTCGGATCCGCACCGATCTGCTTCGCCAGCTCAACCAGCGAAGTCGCTCGTGCGATCCGCCCTTCATCGGCCTTTTTCGCCAGCACATCGTTCACCCAGTAAGCCCGCGAAATGGCACTCGGCTTTGCGGCAGCACGCGCCGCTTCATCGAACACTGCAAAGGCGTGCCCACCTTCCTTTTCAATCAGCCCACCGAGTACGGTATACGGTGACGCTTCATTGGCGAATCGTCGACCTGACGGATTCACCATCACCAGCCACCCGGGCAACAGTACTTCGAGATCGCGACTGAAGCCCGGGGTTACCAGGAGCAGGCCACGGTCGTGACCAGCGATATCCGCATCCAGCGCTTCGGCCATGGCGAGCGCGTCACCCTGCGCGAAAGGCGAACCGATGTACCACGACCAGTTGTCCGCCTTGGCGGCCTGCGGGTAGTGGCGCCCCAGAAGTTCTTTGTTTGCACCGAAACCGCCGGTAGACAGGATCGCCGCGCCACAGGTCGCCACGTCATCACCAGTACGCACGCCACAGATCCGGCCGGCGTCGTCAGTGATGAGTCCTGAGGCGCGGGCGTTGAACACAAAATCGATGTTGCGGTTGCCACAATGACCGTAGAGCACTTCAACGATGCGCTCACCCGCCCCTTCCGGCCGATGCCCCCGCGGCACGGAACTGACCCCGGACCGATAAACCCCTTCCGGTTTGAACTCGACTCCCAGATTCTTGAGCCACTCGAACGTTGGCGCCGACAGATCACAATATCGACGTACCACTGACGGCTCGACCAGCCACTGATTCAGCGTCATGTAGTGCTCGTACATGTCGTCCGCTGTGTCATTCATCACGCCGGCTTCCCGTTGCACGCTGGTACCCGCGGCGTAGAAGTGTCCTCCGGAAAGTCGCGACGAACCGCCGACCTGTTTGTCGGCCTCCATCACCAGCACAGATGCGCCGGCCAGACTTGCGGACAAAGCCGCTGACAGGCCAGCAGCCCCCGCTCCCGCCACGATGACGTCGTAATCTCGAGCCATTCTTCCCCCTGTTTCTGCGCTTGAATCGAATGTACACCTACGGCAACAAAGTCCGAAGTGTACTCAAGGGAAAGACAGGTAATATCGAACCCCATCGGTGGCTGTATGGCCCACAGCAACCGCACGATTCCAAATCCAATCGGGGACCTTATGAAACTGCTGAAATTCCTGCTGATTCTCCTCGTTGTTTATGCCGGCATCGTCACCGTCTTCGAATCCCTGCTGGGTTATTACCAGCCCACCAACGACGGCACACTGCGGATCACCACCATGGGCAACGGCGAACCGCACACCCGCGTTCTCGCCCGCATCGCCTTCGAGGAAAAGCTCTATGTCGCAGTGAATCATTGGCCGCGCGGCTGGTATTCACAGGCCCTTGCAAACCCGGAAGTCACCATCGAGATGGATGGGCAGACCGGGAAATACCAAGCCGTTGAAATTACTGACAGTGATGAGTTCGCGGTGGTGGACGCAGCCCGCCCACTCGGGATCGGGTTCATAATTCTCACGGGCTTTCCACCACGGCGCATTCTGCGCCTCGATCCGATCAGTACTTGAGACCGGTTGGCAACTCCCTTGGTCCAGCGAGTTTTCCGGGACGAGAATCCATGATTCATAACCTCACAGGGAGTGCTTTCATGATTCAGGCCAAGAACGTCGCGCTACCTCCGATATCTGCGACTTCACGCCTGCTGCTTGTTGTTTTTCTCTCACTGATCGCCGTTGTGCCCGCGTTGAGCCACGCACGTGTGCATCCCATCGAGAATGTCACCGGTTCGACGATTCCTCCGGGCCTCGATGCGGCGAAAGTTGAAAAGGCCATCATTCTGGGCGGCATGCAGCACGGCTGGCTGAGCACCAAGGTTGCTGACGGCCATTTGCAGGCCACAATCACCCTTCGCAAACACTCCGCAACCGTTGATACCCAGTGGGATCAGAGCAGTTATTTGATCACGTATAAGGACAGCCAGAATCTGAAATTCAAAGACGGCAAGATCCACGGCAACTACAACGTTTGGGTCCGTAATCTCAATCTGGACGTCCAGCGCTCTTTGGCACAACAGGCACTCTGACTCATCAACAACATTGCCCGCGTTGTGATAGCGCGGCAACCAGGTCTTCGTGAACGATGGAAGACCCAGCGCCGTGCGGTGGTCATCCTGAACCGTGTCGGCTCCTGCAGACAGGACCCAGCGTACACGTCAGCCCCGTGCTGACACCTTACGGGGTGGCTGGTCGCCGCCCCTCGATATAGTCGTCAATGAGCTCGTGGTAGCGGCGGACGCGGTTTTCCTGGTTCGCGAGGTACACCCCTTTAAATCCTCGTGAGCGGAAACCGGTTTGCTGCCGCACGAAGACCGCTATGTCTTCATCGATGGTCTTGCCCATGGAAACTTCACCCGGCTTGAAGACCACGTGCGGGTTTTCGGCATCCCGTGGAAAAGGCCCGATCATGGTCGCTACCGGATGGATCTCACCGTCCGGCTGCGAGCAATACCACCAGTTGTCGAAGACACACTGCTCCGGATCGTTGTAGTGCGGTCGCGCCCGCAGGAAGTGGAAACCATCCGCCCACACCGAGACAGCGAAGTTTGGAAACAGCGTGTAGTGGAAAGCATCGGTCAGGGCTTCATCGGGCAGGTTTTCGTAGTGGGTATATCCTCGCACCTTACCCACGCGACGCTTCGCATCTTGGAGAATTCTGCGTCCGTTCTCCGGATTGTCGCGAATCAATGCGGGATCTATCTCCCAATGGGCGAGCAGTGATTTCAGTGGCTCTTTGGGTGTCCCGTCCTTTTCAAACTGGGCGACGCCAAAACCACCCTGCATGACCATGCGGTTGTGGCCTTCGTCGGAAAGGTCGAACAGCGTGTCGTAGATGTTGGTGTTGATATTACCGTTCACCTTGCGGCGGTTGGTTTCGATCGTCGCCCCCATGTGAACGGTGGGCACGTGATAGGACTCGTTGAAGTTGTCGAGCACCACCTTCCAGTTGCAGGGTAGCGTCGTAGTGAGCCCCACATAACGTTTCCATTTGTGCAGTTCCCAGCGGTTCCAGTCATCCCAGATCGGACCGAGGTATTCCTTGAGGGAAACGCAGTCTGGATCCATGTTGACCCAGACGAACCCGGCGAAGGTCTCGCAGCGGAGTTCTTCGAGACGAACGTTCTGGCAGGGGTTGCCCTCCGGAAAGTCCTCAGCATCCGGTGCAAAATTCAGCGAGCCATCGGGCATGAACGCCCAGCTGTGGTACTTGCAGACGAATCGTTTCACGGAGCCTTTCTCTCCGGTCACGAGTGGATTACCGCGGTGCTGGCAGATGTTGTAGAACGCCTTCACGGAACCATCCTTCTGGCGAACCATCAGGATCTGTTCAGGGCCGACTTCTTCCATCTGCCAATCACCGTGTTTCGGCAATTCCGATTCACGGCCGAGCAGCAACCAGACCTTGGTCCACATGCCTTCCCACTCTTTCTGGAAGAACTCCTTGCTCGTGTACCGATAGCCTTCGATGCGGTGCCCACGCAACTCCTGCTTCGGCCAGCGCCGGATTTCCCTGCTGATCGTTGCTTCTGCCATGGGGGTGTTCTCTCCGCTGGTTAGATCTCTGGTGCGCTGAATTCGATTAGCGTGTCAGTGCTTCACGCCGGGTACCTGCCCGCGATGATCAATAGCCCTTCAGTTCTGCAAACCGGTTACGGTGAAACGCCGCATCACCCATCAACGTCTCGGAAACGCGGCCGTGTTTCATGTAAAGGCCGATGTCATGTTCATCCGTCACGCCGATGCCGCCATGCATCTGCACGCCCTCTTTTCCGGCGAGTCGCGCGGTATCTGACAACCGCGCCTTGCAGATACTGGCCAGCTGCAACGCATTGTCTGCCTTGTCATCCAACGCTCGCAGGGTTTGCAGGACGATGGATTTCGACAGCTCTTTTTCACAGAACCAACGCGCAGCACGGTGTTTCAAACCTTGGAACGAACCGATCTTGGCGCCGAACTGTTCTCTCACCTTGAGGTAATCGAGGGTGATGTCGAAGGTCTGTTGAATGACGCCGAGCATGTCCGCTGACAGCGCGACGGCCGCTTCGGCCAGGACCTGATCGAGGATCTCGGCGCCTTGACCAACGACACCGACTACAGCGCCGGCGCCAACCTTTACGTCGTGCAATTCGATGTTGGCCGCAACGCGGCTGTCGAGCAGCAGGTTGCGATGCACTTTCACCCCTGCGGCCGCCGGATCGACGAGGAACAGCGTCAAACCAGATCGATCACCCGCCGCACCAGAGGTGCGTGCGACAACAATCACCGCGTCTGCTGCGTGGCCGTCCGGTACGAGAACCTTACGCCCATTCAGCACATAAGACTCGCCCTGTCGCACCGCCGCCGTGTTCACGGCATATGGGTCGTGCCGGCTCGTTTCCTGAGCGGCCAGGGTCAGCACAGCCGACCCGTCACATACCTTCGGCAACCAGGTCTTTTTCTGTTCTTCCGTACCCCCGAGCCGCAGTGCGCCACCGCCCATGACCACCGAAGAAACAATCGGCAGAACCACAAGACCACGGCCAAGCTCTTCCAAAACGACGCCGAGCTCGGCGAAACCGAGACCCAATCCGCCGTACTCCTCGGCGAAAGGAATCGCCAGCCAACCAAGCTCAGCGGCTTTCTGCCACAGTGCTTCGGGATAACCCTTGCCGGTGTCCTTGCGCAGCTTGCGCAGCTCACCAACGGTCCAGTTATCTGCCACAAAGGCCTTCGCCGAGTCCTGAAGTTGTACCTGCTCTTCGCTCAAAATCAATGGCATCGCGCGAACTCCTCAATCGCCTGGCAGACCAAGCACGCGCTTGGAAATGATGTTGAGCTGGATTTCTGATGTCCCGCCGAGGATCGTCGAGGCCTTGCCATACAGCCACTCCCGGGTGATCTGGCGTTCATCCGCCGGACAATCGTCACCCGTCCACACCAAAGCTTCGTGACCGGCCATGCGCTGCCGAAGGTCAGAACCACGCTGGTTCATCTCCGACAGATAAAGCTTGAACATGGAACCTTCCGGACCCATGCCCTTGCCGGCTTTGGCCGCATCCATCGTCCGCTTGAGCGTGGCCTCATAACAGATCCGATCCATCTCCCACTGCACCAGCTCCTCACGCATGGCGGCGTCAGGCAACCGACCTTCCGGCGCATCAAGGGATTGCCGCGCGACCTGCAGCAGCGACTTGCGCGCCGCACCGCCGCTTGCACTGCCACGCCCGCCGTCGGCCAGCATGGCGCGTTCGTGGTTGAGCAGCGCCTTGGCGACATCCCAACCGCGGTTCTCCGTATGTACGCGCTGCGCAGCCGGCACACGCACGTTGTCGAAAAACGTCTGGCAAAACGGTGATGAACCGCTGATGAGTTCGATGGGCGACGTGGACACGCCAGGTGATGCCATATCGATCAGCAGAAAACTTATCCCGAGATGTTTGGGCGCTTCCGGATCCGTACGCACGAGGCAGAAAATCCAGTCGGAGACGTTGGCATCCGACGTCCAGATTTTCTGACCGTTGACCACGTAGTCGTCACCGTCGCGGACTGCGCGCGTGCGCAGGCTCGCAAGGTCTGATCCGGCACCGGGTTCACTGTAGCCCTGGCACCAACGAATCTCCCCACGCGCGATACGGTTGAGATGCAGCCTTTTCTGCTCTTCTGAGGCGAACTCCATAAGCGCCGGAGCGAGCATGGCGATCCCAAAGTTGAAGAGCATGGAGCGGGTGCCGATGCGGGACATCTCTTCCTGAAGCACCTTGTTTTCAGCCGGCGAGAGTCCGGAACCACCGTATTCTTTCGGCCAGGTCGGTACGGTAAATCCTTTTTCAACCAAACGGTCGAACCACAATCGGGCGTCCGGATGTGGCCAGGTCTGGCGACGTCCGCCCCACACCATTTCGGGTAAAACGCTGTTCTTTCCCTGACAGGTGGAAGGGCAGTTGTTTGCTAGCCAGCCTTTGATTTCCGTACGAAATCCGTCCAGGTCCGCCATCGATCTTCCCTTCATCTAACACGTGTAAAACACGTAACTCTACCCGAATTCTCATTTCGGGTGGCAGGGAGAATTCAAGAGAACCGCCCCGATGGGATGGGGGCGGCAATCGGAGGTTCCCCGAACACTTGCTAAAGCGCGGGCACCAGCGGCGTCCATGGATGGACGGCCCGCCAATCCAACATGAAGTGCTGGATTGGCGTGAGCGGGCGGAAGCCCGCGACTCGTGAAAAAGTCCTTCCTGGACTTTTTCCCTGAAAAAAAGGGCTCAGATGCCGCCGAGATTGACCCGAAGCTCAAGCCCCCAATGCCGGCGGATGTTTGGCACCCGGAAGTTGAGCAGACCAGCGACATTCGTTACCGCCTGGGCATACAGCTCATTCGTCAGGTTCTTCACGAAGAATGAGGCTTCGTAACGGGTCTCCGGGCTGCGCCAGATCAAACTGGCGTTAAAGATGTCGGTCGCCTCGCGGAAGTGCCTGATGAAGTCGCCGTTGAACTGCTGCACGCCGGGGAGTTCATTTACCCTGGAGCCGGAAATGGTCTGTTTGCCCTGGTGCAGCCAGTCGCCGTTTACCGTGAACGAACCCAGGTCCTTCCATGGCAACTCCCATGCAAAACCAGCGGAATACGTCCACTTCGGTGACCGGCCCGTTGGATTCAGATTCGCCAGGTCATTCGGTACCAGCCAGCCGATGAAATTTCCGATTGCATCGTTGATCCGCACCGGCGTGTCGCAAATCGGCAGTCCCTGGGAGAACGGCCCGCCCTGGGTCGGCGGATTGTTGGGATCGGTGCCACTCGGACCATCCGGGTCGGTGCAGAACCCCTTGCGCTTGGTCTTGAGGTGCGATGCGTTGAACCAGAGCGTCAACCCTTCCGTTGGCATCGCCGACAACTCGAGTTCCAGTCCTTTGGTTTCCAGCGCACCCAGGTTTGATTGAATGGTTTCCTGGCCACCACCACCCGGCGCCGGGCGGATGAACGCGGTCTGGAAGTCTTTCACATCGGTCATGAACCCGGTTATGTTCGCCCTCAACCTGTTGTCGAACCACTCGGACTTGACCCCGAGTTCAAAGTTGTCGGCCTTTTCCGGCTTGAAGGGCCCGATCGTCGATACCGAACCGCCGCGGCCATTGAAGCCACCCGCGGTGAATCCTTCGGTGTAGGTGAGGTAAGCCATGATGTCGTCGTTGAGCCGGTAAGTCACACCGGCCATGGGCGTGAAATCCGTCCACTCTTCGGAATCACCCAACCGGTTGTTGCAGCGAATTGCTGAACCAGTTGAATCCAACACCGGGCGACAACCACCGGAGACGCCACCACTGGCATCCCGACCTATCGCCGGAATCAGCTGGAACAACGGCGTCGGTGTTCCCGGCACCGGAGGTCGGGTCAGATCAACCCGGAACACCGGAACATTCAGGCAGGCTCGCGTCTGGTTCTTGACCGACCTGGCCGGGTCGCCTGAACCCACCGCACAATGCTGGAAGTCCTTGCGCTCCGAGGTGTATCGGCCGCCAACCGTCAGCGTCACGTCGTCTGTCACATGCCAGTTGGCCTGGGTGAATACCGCCCACGCATTGTTTTCCTGGTTGCTGAAGCCCGCCTGGCCCTTTGTTACCGGGCTGGTGAATGTGACCGTGCCGGGCGCTCCGGGTCCGAAAATGATGTTCGGAGCGAACAGGATGCCGAACGACTCCTGTTTCATCGTGTATTCCTGCTCGAAATAGTACGCACCGGCGACGAAATCGAACCGGTCGGAAAAGTCCGAGGCGAAACGGATCTCGTGGGAGGTCTGGTAATGATCCTGGATGCGCCTGCCCGCAAACAGATCGTGGGGTGCGGCGTCGATGGTGAAGATGATGTCTTCACGGACTTCACGGTAGTTGCCCACATAGGTCAGCGTGCCGAGATCACCGATGTCCTGGGTGACCTGTGCGGTCATGCCCCAGATTTCGAGGTTCGCCCCCTGGCCACGGTCTTCAGTGTCGTTGGCCGAATACTCTTTATCGACCGAAACCGAACCGAAGGGTTTGGCGCAGATTTGCGCCGCGTTGTCGGCTGCGGTGAATGGCGTCTGACCGAGCACGATCAGGTTGAAGAGCGTTTGCGTGGTCACCACCAGGTCGTTGTCCGTCGGTAATCCGAGGAATAGGTTGCGCGGATTGCTGCGACAGTAGTGGTGCGACTGGGTCATGTAGGTATCGTCGCGCGTCTTGTTGTATTCACCACGCAACACGATATCGAGACTGTCCGTCGGCTTTATACGGAACGAGGGCAACAGCGTCAGGCGATCCGTGCCGCCCCGATCCTTGCCGTTGTGGGTGTTTTTCCAGTATCCACCATGCTGCGTATCCTTGACGGCCAGGCGTGCCGCCATGGAGTCGTTTATGGGTAAATTGGCAACGAGCTTCAGGTCACGGCGGCCGAAGTCACCGATCTGTGCGGATGCGGACAATCCCCATTCATCGAGTTCAGGCGCGTTGTGCCTGACCTGCACTGCGCCAGCGATGGTATTGCGTCCGAACAATGTGCCCTGCGGACCACGCAGGATTTCCACGACACTGATATCGACAAAGTCTGACAGCGCCGTCGAAACCCGCGCCTGAACCACGTCGTCAACAAAGATCGTCACTTTCGAATCTGCGGCCGATTCGATATCACCCGTGCCCTGACCACGGATGAAGAACGAGGCCGAATTCTGGAAGATGCCCACCGGTTCCAGCTGTACGTTGGGTGCAGCTGCCGTCAGATCGCGTAAATCCTGGGCGAATGTCCGTTCAAGTGCTTCGCCGGATACAGCAGTAACCGGCACTGCCACATCCTGCACACTGGCTTCCCGGCGTGTTGCCGTAACGACGATCTCTTCCAGTGCCGGCGCCGTGTCTGCGCCACCTTCTTCTGCAGCGCTCACCAGCGGTGGAGCCAATCCTCCGATCAGACCCGAAAGTGCCAGTGGCAGCGGCAGTTTTCGAGAGGCCGAGATGACCACGCGGGTAGCTCGAACGACGTGACTCAAACGGAAAAACGGAAGGTGCTGCTGACTCATTGTTCTCCCCAGTTCATGGCTTTGAAACCTTCATCGGGGGATGTACTTCAGCGGTGCGAAACCACGAACGACTTCGCAACGACCACCCCTGCTCTCCCGAAGCAGGGGCAACCGCCGCGGTCGTTTATACGCCTCCGGCTGAGCGCCGCAAAGGGATTTTTTGTTCCCGGTTCAGTACTCCGGGTTCTTGAATCGCCTGTGTGCGGTTTATTCTAGGCAACAACAGGAAGCGGCACCGAAAAGGAAAACCCTTGGCTCAGTATGTTGTAACCGGAGGATCGTCCGGTGTCGGAGCGGCATTGATTGCCCGTCTTGCAGCGGCGGGCCATACCGTATTCAACCTCGACGTGGCGGTACCAGCGAGCGGCAGCGCCGGTACGTTCATCGAATGCAATCTCGGTGATCCGGGGCGGGCCGGAGTGGCAGTCAACCGCCTGCCGGCGCGCATCGACGGCCTCGCCAACGTCGCCGGTATGGCGCGCTCACCGGATCCGGTGATGGTGATGGCGGTGAACTTCCTCGGCATGCGCGAACTGACGCGGCAGCTCGCTCCCCGACTCAACACCGGTGCGGGCATCGTCTGCGTGTCATCGATTGCCGGTCGCGACTGGAAAGCACGCCTTGAAAAGCTCAGGCCCTTGCTCGCGACGGAAGATATGGTGAGTGGTCTCGAGTGGTGTCGCGCCAACATAGAACTCTTTGCCCGCGATCCCTACACCTGGTCCAAGCGGGCGGTCACCGCGTGGGTGATGGATGAAGCCCGTCTGCACACCCGCCGATCCACCCGCATTCTCGCCGTGAGCCCGGGTGGCATCGATACGCCGCTGACACCCCAGTTCAATGACCTCATGGGTGAAGCCCAGGCGCAGTGGACCAATGAACAAACCGGGCGCGCGGCAGTGCCCGGTGAAATCGCCGAAGTGATCCAGATGTTCCTTTGCCAACCCTGTGGCTGGCTCAACGGTGTCGACGTTCCGGTAGATCGAGGCTACAGCGCCGGCCTCGATGCGGGCTGGATAGATTTTCGCGAGTCCCCGGCGATGCGGGCGAAAGCGGAGCGAGACACTGCCCGCAACCGTCACTGAATCGCGGTCGGGCGCAACCACCCCGCCCTGTCCGAAAGACCTAGTTGATGTGATGGGTCTTGCGGGCGTTTAAGGGAGACGGTGGGTTGTTGGTGATCCACACACACAGCTGCGGATCAGCCTGACGAAGTTCCCCGGAAAGCCAGCGCCCGCTTGAATCAAACAAGCCTTCGATCTTGCCCTCTCTGACCATCACGTTGCCGCCGATATCCACCTCGTACAACGCCCCGCTGAAGGGGTGCTTCATGATCTTGCCCATTATTGGCTCCCTCCCTGACCTTCAACCCACTCGCCGAGTTTGAAGTGCAACCAACGCACCTTGGCTTCGTTGTAGCGCGAGAGGTAAAGCGTTTTGGAATAGGTAGCTTCGAGGCCCGCCTGGACCTTGGGCATGTTGAAGACGTCCTGGTCAAACACGCGCCCGAGGAATCCGTAGACGGTTGACCATTTCTGGTCCGGTTCAAGCCACAGCATTTTTGCCGCGTGTGGGCGCTCGCCCTCGAACGGTGCCAGCAGGATGCACTCCATGATACTGCTGCGATGATCGTTGCCATTCGGACGAAAGCGGTAAACGACCCGGTTGAATGCACCCCACGGGTGAAAATTCGGAAACAGTGTGTAGTCGAGGTTGTCGACCATCTCGGCGTCGCAGTACTCATCTACGAGTGAGCCGGCAGCTGCACGCAGGCTTTCCCGGCTGTTCTGTGCCATCCACGCCCGCGGCATCTTGCCCTGCGGATTCGGTACAGGTTCATTGACGCCCAGGTCCATCATCGACCGCAGAACGTCCTCGTCAGAGAGTTGCCGGTCGATCAGTGGGCTCGGCGTGACTGAAGGCGTGATCACGCGGGCACAGTTTTCGTATACATCTACCTGGCTGTTGATGTCCCCGAGGGATTCGAGAATCTGCGGATGTGTTGCATTGACGTGGTAGGCCTCACAGAAGGCTTCCTGGGCGATCTTCCAGTTGCAGGGCATGACCCGTGCGTAGTGAGTCATTTTGTAGAGTTTGGAAAGATCCCAGCGCTTGAAGTGCCGGGCGAGGTCGGCAATGAAGTCATCGAAAGGCGCCGCGTTCTGGTCCGGGTTGATGAATACAAAACCAGCCCACGTTGCGACGGGGATTTCCGGGAGATCGAACTTCTTCGTATTAATGTGCGGGAAATCCCACTGCGCCGGGAGGTCCTTGAAACAGCCGTCCAGCTCCCACGCGAACCCATGGAACGGGCAACGCAGCTCCGTCGCGCGTCCATCGAACTCCTTGAGCATGCGTCCCCGGTGCAGACACGCGTTGGGGAATGCCTTGATCACACCTTTCTCTGCGCGCACCACCAGAAACGAGAGCCCGGCTATGTCATAGCGGATGTGATCGCCGACCTCCGGGATGTCTTCTTCCCGGCAGGCAAACTGCCAGACCTTTTTCCAGAGACGTTCCACTTCAAGGTCGTGGTACGCCTTCGTGGTGTAACGTTCGACGGGAACAGCGACGTCCGGGATGAGCTTCGGTGACTGTTCGCGGAGCACGGCGGGCACGGGCCGGGTGTCCTGGTCGAGCAGCTGTTGATAGGTCAGACCCGGAGAGCGGGTCATGGTATCCGGATTAAGATCCTGAATCGCTTCAGCCATAGTTTGAAACCTGTGGTTGGTCACTGGAACTGGAGCGAGACCATAGCCGCAGGTTATTTTATTGGCAACCGGTTAGCGTCAGTGCCGCGTTGCCGTACCCGAAGCGGCTCACCATACTGCGCGCCACCCAACTGTCGAACCAGTCCCCATGCCTCGAATGAGCAATTTGCCCGCGTCTGCGTTCTGGGCACTCGTCCTTGCTGTTCCAGCGACGCCGGCGATTGCCAACGTTGAGTGGGAACCGTTTGTCGAGCCCTGGGGACAGGTCTTCCCTGCCCTTGAGATCTCTCTCGCCCAGGTCTCCGGAGATGATGAGGACATCGACCCTGCGATCGTCGGCGAACAGGACGGGCTGATTGGTGTAGCCATTGACGGGGTCAAACCTGGTACTCCGTTTGTGCTGAACATCCGCATCCCCGGTTACGCCGCTGACAGCCGGTTGAGCGGCAAGATTCCAGAGGCCCAGGGACCGTATCAGCTCAATCCGTTGATCGCCTGGGATTTCGACGCCCTCGCAAAAACCAACCAGCCGAAACCCGTGAGCGTGATGTACGAACTCTCACTCGGCGGCGCGCCAGCGGAGAGCCGAACTTCCCGCGTGCGGATGCGTTCCGTAAATGACGCGCTGTATTACGTCGATGAAGACGATGACAGCAACGACGCGGACTTCAACTGGCTGTTTGCAGCCTTCGTGAACGAAGACCACCCGCAGGTAGATCAGATCCTGAAAGAAGCGCTCGCCACCGGAATCATCGATTCATTCAGCGGGTATCAGTCAGAAGACACCGATGAGGTGCTGCGCCAGGTCTATGCCATCTGGCACGTTCTGCAGGAGAGAGGCATCCGTTATTCATCGATCACCAGCACCTCGAACGAACATCCCAACCTGCATAGCCAGCACGTGCGTTTTCTCGATGAATCCCTGGCCATGAGCCAGGCCAACTGTGTTGACGGCAGCGTGCTTCTGGCCTCCATTCTGCGCAAGGTCGACATCGCGCCGTCGTTGATCCTCGTGCCGGGCCACATGTTTCTGGCCTTCCAGCTTGACGAAGAAGGCGAGAACGACGCCTTTCTCGAAACGACCATGCTCGGCAACGTACACGATGGTCAGGGCCAACGCCTCAAGGCACTCAAAACCGGGATGAATGTCAGTGTGGATGAGTCCCGCAGTCTCGAGAGTTTTGCTGCGGCTTTGGACGCAGGTCAGGAAGCTTTCGACGAGGGCGGCGACAAGTTCATGGACGAGGACAATATCGAATACCAGATCATCGACATTCAGGCTGCCCGGGAACTCGGCGTTATGCCGATCACGCGGTGAGGCGGCATGTATTGTCCGTGATCACGAAAAACTAGAGTTGATCATCTCCCGCCACCGCGACTTGAGCCGCCCGTAACCCGCTTCGGGCTGCTCTGGGTAGATCAGTGCACCGGGCTCAAAAGTCACGAAGGGCTGGCGTGACCGCGTCCAGATGTGGCCGGCGGGCATCAGCCAGTGCGTGTCGTCGAGCGTTCCGGCCTTGACGTTGATTTCATCGCTCCCGGCGGAACTATGCCAGATCCGTACCCCGCACCGCGGACAAAACCAGCCTTGCCGGCGGGTTCCTGATTCCGCGACACGTTCGATCAGCTGTACCGCGCCGGACACCACGAAATCCGCCGACTTTGTTCTCAGGCTTTCGCCGAAAGCGCTGCTGGTATGGCGCTGGCATTCGGTGCAGTGACAGAGATAAAACGTTAGCGGCTCACCCGTGATCCGGTACCGTACCGCGCCACAGCTGCAACCGCCGTGCAAGGGCAATGGTGGCAGCACGGCTCGTTTGTTCACTTCAACCATGACCTCAAACCCGCCGACCCATGAATACCTCACGTTCGAACGGGTCGATGGCCGAAGAAACCTCGAAACCCGCAGATCGAAGCTTGGACCGCCACTGCCGTCTGGAAAACAGGCCGCAGTGATGGGTTTCATGTTCCACTCGAACCGGTTGGTTGCCTTCCCGATAAACGAACGTGTATTCGACGATCGTCCTGGTATCGGCGCTGTCCGGATCGTAGGACCACTCAAGGAAACGAAATGCCCGGCCTTCTCCGTCTGAACCCCCATGATCTGTGGATTCTTCATAGGTTTCACGGGTGTTGTTGGGCACAACCATGAGGAGGCCTCCGGGTTTGCAGTGCCGGTACGCGTTTTCCAGGGCTGCTCGCGGATCCTTAGAAGTGGTCATGTAGTCGATGGCGTCATGAATGAAGACCACATCAAACTGTCTGCCCGCATCAAACGTACGCATATCGCCGACCGCATGTGCGCAATCAGAGTTGAGCTGTCGGCTCACCTCCACCATGCCTGCGGAAAGATCCGTAAGCAGCACCTTGATGAATCGCGACTTGGGATAAAAAGCGTTGTTGCCCCCTCCGGCGCCAAGCTCCAGCGAGGTCGGCTTCTTACGCAACCCGGACTTTTTCATCTCTTCCAGAAAGAACGTCGCTTCTTCTTCATAGTCCGCCACCGGTGACAACAAGGGCCACCACGTGGCCAGATCGTCGTACATGATTCCCAATTGAACGTGCCGGAAGACCGCTTCCACGCAGCATGATGCGTACAATGCGAGGTTCTTGCCACTTCAGCTGCGCACAACCACGCGGTTCAGATCAAAAGGTCCATCAGCATGTCACTCAAGCCTGTTTTTCTGACACGACGACTCGGCGCAGACAAGCCCCTGAACGTGGCCTCGATGCTGGAAGACATCAAGGCGCTGCTGCCGGCGATCGCTGCGGATACCGCAAAGGTTGAAGCGCAGCGCAAACCCATGGACCACCACATCAAAGCCTCGCCGATATCGGGTTGTACCGTTTCTTCGTACCGAAACGGTTCGGGGGTGTGGAGTTTCCGCTGACCGCATTTGTCGACGTGGGTCTGCTCTTGGCCCAGGCCTGCCCATCCACGGCCTGGAC
>Ga0194132_10002269_pt1 | contig 36679 bp, 28 predicted proteins | sample TA2KigOf80mmetaG_FD_148612 | JGI IMG/M metagenome (GOLD analysis project Ga0194132, IMG submission 148612) | Freshwater microbial communities from Lake Tanganyika, Tanzania - TA2015054 Kigoma Offshore 80m | ecosystem: Environmental > Aquatic > Freshwater > Lake | place: Tanzania: Lake...
ACCCGCCGATCTACATGTCGACCGCGAGCCCCGAGGCCGGTGAGTTCGCCGCCCGCCACCGGCTCGGCGCGGGCTTCGCCTTCACCACGCTCCCAATCGCCACCGAGGCCGCGAAGTACTACCGCGCGCAGTGCCTCAAGAATGGCTGGGAGCCGAAGCCCGAGCAGATCATCTACCGCCTCGCGATGCACGTCGCCGACAGCGACGAGCAGGCGATCGAGGACATGCGCGAGGCGGGCGGCGGGCTGCCCGCGGTCGGTCTCACGATGCGCAACAAGGCGGTCGAGGCCGAGGCAGCGCGCGCCGGCTATTACGGCCGCGACATCGAGACCCAGCGCGGCCGGCTCCAGTCGCGCGGCCAGCTGATGGACCGGATCGACCGCGGCCAGCTCCTCGTCGGCACGCCGGAGACGGTCTTGAAGCAGATCAAGCGGATCCGCGACGAGCTCGGCGCGGGCGTGCTCGATCTCGTCGTCGCCTCGCAGCTCGGCGACAAGACGCTGAAGGCGATCGAGCTGTTCGGCACCAAGGTGCTGCCGCGGATGCGCGAGCTCTGAGCGGCGGCCGAGACGGACATCGGGATCGATGAGCGAGACCACCGCCTCCGGATCGGCGCGGCCGAGCTTCACGGAGAGCCATGTCGATGCGGACGGGTTCCGCATCCGCTATGTCGCGGCCGGCAGCGGCCGTCCGATCATCTGCCTCCACGGCGGCAGCGGGCTCCGGCTCTCCGGCGTGCACGAACGGCTCGCCGAAACGAGGCGCGTCATCGCCTTCGAGATCCCGGGCTTCGGCACTTCGCCCGCGAATGAGCGCTCGAAGACGATGGCCGAGCTCGGCGCCAGCATGAACCAGGCGATTGCCGCGCTCGGGATCGACAAATACGATTTGATGGGGACCTCGTTCGGCGGCCGGCTCGCGCTCTGGATGGCGGTCCAGCGCCCCGAGGCGGTCGAGGCCGTCGTCCTCATCGCGCCGGCGGTGATCCATGTCGGCATCTCGCCGTCGAAGGCCGCGCCCGAGGAGCTGCCGGGCCTCCTCTACGCTTATCCCGACCGCCAGCCGAAGCGTCCGCCGCTGCCGCCCGAGATCGACGCCAAGCAGCGCGCGCTGTCGCGCCGCATGATCACGGGCGAGCGCGACGCGGCGCTCGATGCGCGCCTCGCGACGTTCGAGCGGCCGGTGCTGGCGCTGTTCGGCACCGAGGATCGCGTCGTGCCGCCGACCAGCGCCCATCTGTTGCGCGAGGCGATGCCGAACTGCCACGTCGTCCTGATCTACGACGTCGCGCACGCGATCGACGCCGAACGTCCCGAGGCGGTCGCCGCCGTCGTCGAGGACTTCCTCGAGCGCCACGAGCGCTTCCTCGTCCAGCGCAAGAGCGGCCTCATCCACCCCTAGGCCGGGCGATGCGCTAGCCCCGGGTTCGCGCCGCGATCGCGATGCGGAGCTCGCCGAGCGGGCCGACCGCGAGCCGGTCGGCGGCGCCGATCACCGTCGTCGCGCCGTACTCCTCGACGATCGCGGGCCCGTCGATCGCGCGGTCGGCGGCGAGCCCGGCACGGTCATAGACGGGCGTCGTCACGGTCCCGATCGCCGCACCGAAATAGACCGGCCGCATCGCCTTCGGGGTCGCCGAGGGCCGCGCGGGCGCCGCCCACAGCCGCGCGATGTCGGGGCGCGGCGTGCGCGCGTGCGCGTTCACGTGCAGCCCGATCAGCTCGACCGGGCTCGCGGCATCGGCATGGCCGTAGCGGCGGCGATAGGCGTCCTCGAACCGGCGCCGGATGTCGGCGGCGCTCACGAGCGCGCCGAGCGGCACCTTGAGCGCGTGCTTCTGGCCGCGATAGCGGAGCTCGGCCGCGCGCTCGAAGGCGATCGCCGCGCCCGCGACCTCGCGCGCGAGCGTGCCGCCGCTCGCCGCCTCCATCGCGCCGAACCGTGTCGCCATCTCGTCGAGCACATTGTCGTCGAGGTCGACGACGAGGGTCTGGGCGTTGTCGATGCGGGCATCGGCGAGGAGCATGCCGACGGCGGAGAAATTGCCCGGCTCGGGCGGGATCACAACCGTCGGGATGCCGAGCTCGCGCGCCAGCGCGGCGGCGAAGATCGGGCCGCTGCCGCCATAGGCGAACAGCGCGAAGTCGCGCGGGTCGCGGCCGCGCTCGACGGTGAGGGTGCGGATCGCGTCGGTCATGGTGAGCGTCGCGAGCGTCGCGATGCCGTCGGCGACCTCGGCGATCGCGCTGTCGCCATAGCCGAGCGGGGTCGCGACGCGTAGGGCGATCGCCCTTCGTGCCGCCTCGGCGTCGAGCCTGAGCGCGCCGCCCAGAAACGCACCGGCGCCGATCCGACCCATCACGAGGTTCGCATCCGTCACCGTCGGCTCGACGCCGCGCTTGCCGAAGGCGACGGGGCCCGGGTCGGAGCCCGCGCTCCGCGGCCCGACGCGAAGCCGCGCCTGGGCATCGACCGCGGCGATCGAGCCCCCGCCCGCGCCGACCTCGACGATGTCGACGACCGCGCCCCGGATCGGGAAGCCGCGATCATAACCGCCGACGAAATAGGGCGAGCGGATATCGGTCCGGCCGCCCTCGACCAGCGCGCACTTGGCCGTCGTGCCACCCATGTCGAAGGCGATGAGATCGCCGAGACCGAGCGCCTCGGCATAGGCGGCGGCGCCGATGCAGCCGCCGATCGGCCCCGATTCGATCAGCGCGACGGGCTCGCGGATCGACCGCTCGACCGACAGCACGCCGCCGTTCGAGCCCATCATGTAGAACGTCCGCGCGAACCCGGCGGCGCGGAGCCCGCCGTCGAGCCGCTCGGCATAGCGGCGCATGCGCGGGCCGACATAGGCGTTGGCGGCGACCGTCGCGGTGCGCTCGAATTCGTACCACTCGCGGCTCAGGGCCGTGCCGGTCGAGACATAGACGCCCGGCAGATGCGCGGCGAGAAGTGCGGCCGCCGCCTCCTCGTGGCGCGGATCGACATAGGCGTTGAGGAACGAGACCGCGACGGCCTCGACGCCGGCCGCCCTCATCTCGGCCGCGATGGCGACGATGGCGTCGCGATCGAGCGGCACCAGGACCTTGCCCTTGGCGTCGATCCGCTCGTCGACCTCGAAGCGGAGCGGGCGCGGCACAAGCGGCGGATCGCGCCGATAGCCGAGGACGAAGGGCTTGGCCCGGTTGCCGCGGCCGATCTCGAGCGTGTCGCGGAAACCGCGCGTCGTCAGAAGCGCGGTGACGACGCCCGATCGCTGGAGGAGAGTGTTGATGACGAGCGTGGTGCCGTGCTTGGCGAGCATGGCGGCGGGAAGATCGACGCCGGCCTCGCCGATGCAGGCCATGACGCCCTCGAGCAGGTCGCCATAGGTCGTGAGGTGCTTGGCGCGCGCGAGCCGGCCCGTGGCGGGGTCGAACGCCACGAGATCGGTGAACGTGCCGCCGGTGTCGACTGCGAACAGGCTCGCCATGGTCCCTCTTTCGATCCGACTGCGAGTGCTATGCTCAACGCCGCATCCGGTCAACCGCTTCGCGTGGGCCGAGGGAGAGGACAATGGACGACTTGCAGAGGGCGGCGACGATCGATCCGATCACACTCGAGATCATCCACCACGGCCTGATCTCGATCGCGAACCAGATCTCGGCCAACATCACAAGAACCGCCTACAGCCCGCTCGTCTACGAGTACAAGGACTACGCCTGCGGCCTCGTCGACGCCGAGGCCCGCCTTGTCGCCCAGGCGGACGGCTCGATCCCGATCTTCGTCGCCAACGCGCTCGGCAATGCGGTCAGCGACGGGCTCCTCGTCTACGGCGCCGATGGGCTCGGGCACGGCGATATCGTGATCTCGAACCACGGCGGCACGCTCGGCCAGCACCTCAACAACGTCGTGATGTATACGCCGGTCCGGATCGGTGCGAACCGCGAGCGGCTGGTCGGCTTCATGTGCGTCCTCGTTCACTGGATCGACGTCGGCGGCAAGCTGGTTGGCTCGTGCAGCCCGAACGATTCGACAGAGATATTTCAGGAGGGCATCCAGTTCCGCACCGTGAAGGTGTGGTCGCAAGGCGCGCCGGTGCGCGAGATGTACCGGATGATCGAGTACAACACGCGCTTTCCCGAAATGGTGCTCGGCGATCTCGAGGCCCAGGTCGCCGGCACGCTCCAGGGCCGCGATCTCTTCCTCGCGCTCCTCGACCGCCACGGCGCCGACACGATCGAGCGTGCCATCGCCCTGATCTGGGACAAGTCCGAGGCCGCCGCGCGCGCGGCCGTGCGCGCGCTCCCCGACGGCGTCTACCGCGCCCGCGCTTTTCTCGACGACGACGGCGTCGCCCTCGGCGCGCCCGTCGCGGTCGAGGTCGCGGTCATGATCGCGGGCGATGCGATGACGGTCGATCTGTCCGGGGTCGCCGACCAGCTCGAGGGCCCGCTCAATTCGGGCCTCCACGGCGGCGCGATCCCGGCGGCGCGGATCGCGTTCAAATATCTCACCACGCCGGAGGAGCCGGCGAACGAGGGGAGCTTCCGCCCGCTCACCGTCGTCATCCCGGAAGGCAAGTTCCTGAGCGCGACCGGCAACGCGCCGCTCGCCCTCTACAGCGCACCACTTCCGACCGTGATCGACACGATCCTCCGCGCGGTGGCCGGCGCCGATCCCACCCGCGTCGCCGCCGCCCATCACGGCACCTTCGCCGCGCACACCATCTTCGGCCGCAAGCCGGAGACGGGTGAACTCTACCAGCAGCTCGATACCGGCCCCGGCGGCTGGGGCGCGAGCGTCGCTGCCGACGGACCCGGCCCGTTCAAGTCGATGGCGCACGGCGACACGATGGACGTGCCGGCCGAGGCGCAGGAGGCGATGTTCCCGCTCCGCATCCTGCAGATGGCGCTCCGCACCGATTCCGCCGGCGCGGGCCGCCATCGCGGCGGCCTCGGTATCGAGAAGCTGGTCGAGATGCTGGCGCCGGCCGGGCTCAGCCTGACGATCGAGCGCACCGGCTGCCCGCCCTGGGGTCTCGCCGGCGGCGAAGCGGCGAGTCCGGGCGAGGGGATCATCGAGCGCGCGGGCGAGGCGCCGATCCGCATCACGAAGAAGAACGTCAACCTCGCGGCGGGCGACCGCATCCGGATCCGGACCGCGGGCGGCGGCGGCTACGGACCGGCGCATGAGCGCGCGCCCGATGCGGTCGCGGCCGACGTGCGCGCGGGCTATGTCGGCCGGGACGTCGCGCGCGCGATCTTCGCCGTCGCGCTCGACGAGACGGGCGCGGTCGACCGTGCCGCGACAGAAGCCTTGCGCGCGCGGGCTCAGTCGAAGCCGGGCGGCGCGACGAAGCCCTGATACTCCGCCTCGAGGAGCCGCGCGAACTCGATCGTCGTGCGGTCGCCGTATTGCGGCCCGATGATCTGCACACCGACCGGCCGCCCGTCGCGCGTGAACCCGATCGGCGCCGCCGCCGAGGGCAGATAGAACAGGCAGGAATAGCCGGCCCAGTAGATCTGGTTCATGAACGGCGTCGTCTTGCCGCCGATCGAGAGCGTCCGCTCATAAGGCGGGGTGTCGAGATGCGGGAAGGTCGCGGTGCACAGCACCGGCGCGAGGAGGAGATCGTACTCGGCGAAGAACGCGTGCCACTTCCGCCGCAGCCGGTGGCGATGCTCGTTGAGCCGCAGCCAGTCGCGGTGGAGGAGGGTGTTGCCGCGGAGCATCCGCGACACCTTGGTCTCGGTGCCGGGCGGCAGCGCCGCGAGCTGATCGCGGAACCGCGCCTGGTCCTCGTCGGAGAAGCGCGCCGATGTGGCGCCGCGAAGGAGCACGTCGAACGTCCGGTGGGCGTCCTCGAGGTCGACATCGGGCCGCGCGCGGTCGCTGATCTTCACCTTCTTGCCGGCGAGGAACTCGGCGAGCTTGGCGAGGAGCCCGACGATCTCGGGATCGACGGGCGCGGTCTCGTGGTCGAGGACGATGCCGATCCGGAAGTCGCGGAGCCGCGTCTTGCGCGGCGGCGGCAGAGCGAGCCGCCAGCCGGCCGCGTCGATCTCGTCGGGTCCGGCGAGCGTCGCGAGCCCGACCGCGAGATCGTCGGCGCTTCGCCCCATCGGCCCGATCGCCAGGATGTCGAGCGGCGCCACGTTGTCGTTGAGCGCGTGGCCGTCGGTCGGGCAGATGCCGAAGGTCGGCTTGAGGCCGAACAGACCGCAGAACGCGGCCGGCGTGCGGATCGAGCCGGCGATGTCGCTGCCCATCTCGATGCCGGTGAGCCCGGCGGCGAGCGCGGCCGAGGAGCCGCCGGACGAGCCGCCCGGCGACATCGCCTTGTTCCACGGGCTCACCGTGCGGCCGTAGATCGCGTTGAAGGCCTGCGGATCGGCGAGCCATATCGGCACGTTGGTCTTGCCGAACACGATCGCGCCGGCGCCCTGCCAGCGGTCGACCGCGAGCGCGTTGTGCCGGGCGCGGTTGTCCTTGTAGGCCGGCACGCCCCACGTCGTCGGCAGGCCCTCGACGTCGAAGGAGTCCTTCACCGTCATCGGCACGCCGTGGAGCGGTCCCCAGCGCTTGCCCTTGGCGAGCGCGCGGTCGGCGGCGCGGGCGCGCTTGCGCGCCTTCGCGATGTCGGTCGCGATGATCGCGTTGAGCGCCGGGTTGTAGCGCTCGACACGGGCGAGATAGTGATCGAGGAGCTCGAGGCACCCGATCTTCTTGCGCTGGATCAGCCGTGCGAGCGCGCGGGCCGGCAGGAAGGCGATGTCAGGCATGGGTAGTCCCTTCTTCGATGCGCACCGGGGCGGCGCGCTGCGCTGATGCGGTCAGCGGGGAAGCTGGCTCGATCCCATCAGGAACACATCGATCGCGCGGGCGCATTGGCGGCCTTCGCGGATCGCCCAGACGACCAGCGACTGGCCGCGCCGCATGTCACCGGCGGCGAACACGCGATCGACGGAGGTGCGGTAGTCGGTCGTGTCGGCGCGGACGTTCTGGCGCTGATCCACCGCGACGCCCGCATCGGCGAGAAGCCCATCCTGGCGTGGCCCGCGGAAACCCATCGCGAGGAGGACGAGATCGGTCTCGAGCTCGAACGTCGAGCCCACGACCTCCACCATGTTCACGCAACCCGACGCGTCCTTCTCCCATGCGACGCGGACGCATTCGAGCGCGCGGACGCGGCCCTTGTCGCCGAGCGCGCGCTTGGTGAGGACCGCCCAGTCGCGCTCGCAGCCTTCCTCCTGCGAGGACGAGGTGCGGAGCTTGAGCGGCCAGTTCGGCCAGGTCAGCCCCTTGTCCTCCTTCTCGGGCGGGCGGGGCATGATCTCGAGCTGGGTGATCGAGGCCGCGCCCTGGCGCACCGAGGTGCCGATGCAGTCCGAGCCGGTGTCGCCGCCGCCGATGACCACGACATGCCGGCCGGCCGCGGTTATGGTGCCGGCCGGGGCGGCGGTCGCCTCGTCATCGCCCGCGACGCGCTTGTTCTGCTGGGTCAGGAAGTCCATCGCGTAGTGGATGCCGTCGAGCGCGCGGCCGTCGACCTCGAGATCGCGCGGCCATTCGGCGCCGCCGGTCAGCGCGACGGCGTCGAACTCGGCGAGAAGCGCCGACATCTTGAGGTCGCGGCCGATCTCGACGCCGGTGACGAAGCGGACACCCTCGACCTCCATCTGCGCGATGCGGCGGTCGATCAGCGATTTCTCCATCTTGAAGTCGGGAATGCCGTAGCGGAGGAGGCCGCCGATGCGGTCGCTCTTCTCGTAGAGCGTCACGTCGTGGCCGGCGCGCGCGAGCTGCTGGGCGCAGGCGAGCCCGGCCGGGCCCGAACCGACGACCGCGACGCGCCGCCCGGTGTGCTGCACCGCCATCACCGGGTTGATCCAGCCCTCCTCCCAGCCGCGGTCGACGATCGCGCATTCGATCGTCTTGATGGTGACCGGCTGGTCGTCGATGTTGAGCGTGCACGCCGCCTCGCACGGCGCCGGGCAGATGCGGCCGGTGAACTCGGGGAAATTGTTGGTCGAGTGCAGGGTCTTGAGCGCGGTCTCCCACTGGCTCCGGTAGACGAGGTGGTTCCAGTCGGGGATCAGGTTGTTGACCGGACAGCCCTGATGGCAGAACGGAATGCCGCAATCCATGCAGCGGCCGGCCTGCTTGCCGAGATCGGGATCGGCGAGCGGCTTGACGAACTCGCGCCAGCTCCGCCGGCGCTGATCGAGCTTCTCGTAGCCGCGATCCTGGCGCTCGAATTCGAGGAATCCGGTCGGCTTGCCCACGGCGCGCCTCCCCCTACTCGGCGGCCGCGGGCGTTCGCCGCGCGTCCTGAAGCTCGAGAAGCGCGCGGCGGTAGTCGCGCGGCGTCACCTTGACGAAGCGGCCGAGCGCGCGATCCCAGTCCTCGAGCAGCGCCTTCGCACGCGCGCTCCCGGTGAAGAGCTGGTGGCGCTCGATCAGGACGCAGAGCCGCTCGGCATCGAAGCGGAGCGGATCGCCCATGCCACTGTCCTCGGTCGAGAGCGCGCGCTGGCGCGGCCGACCGGGATCGTCGGCGGGCTCGGAACCGGCCGGCGCGATCGTCTCGATGTCGACCATCGCGGTGTTGCAGAGCCGCGTGAACACGGCCTCGGGGTCGTAGACATAGGCGAGGCCGCCCGACATGCCGGCGGCGAAATTGCGTCCAGTCGCGCCGAGGACGACGACGACACCGCCCGTCATGTACTCGCAGCCGTGATCGCCGGTGCCCTCGACGACCGCGATCGCGCCCGAGTTCCGCACCGCGAAGCGCTCTCCCGCGACGCCCTCGAAATAGGCCTCGCCCGCGATCGCGCCGTAGAGGACCGTGTTGCCGACGATGATGTTCTCGGTCGGGTCGCGGCGTGCGGTCCGCGGTTGGCGTACGACGATGCGACCGCCGGAGAGGCCCTTCCCGACATAGTCGTTCGCTTCGCCGGTGAGCTCGAGCGAAACGCCGCGGGCGAGGAAAGCGCCGAAGCTGCCGCCGGCGGTCCCGGCGAGCCGGATCGCGATCGTGTCCTCGGGGAGGCCGGCGTGGCCCCAGCGCCGCGCGACCTCGCCCGACAGCATCGCGCCGACGGTGCGGTGGACGTTCCGGATCGCGCCCTCGATGCGCACCGGCTCGCGCCGTTCGAGCGCGGCCGCGGCCTCGGCGATGAATGTCCGGTCGAGCGCGCGGTCGAGATGGTGCTCCTGCCGCTCGCGGTTATGGGTCGCGACGCCGGGCTGCACGTGGGGCTGGAACAGGATGCGGCGGAGATCGACGCCCTTCGCCTTCCAGTGGTCGACGGCGCGGCGCATGTCGAGCCGATCGACGCGGCCGATCATCTCGTCGAAGGTGCGGAAGCCGAGCCGCGCCATCAGCTCGCGCACCTCCTCGGCGACGAAGAAGAAGAAGTTGATCACGTGCTCGGGTTGGCCGGTGAAGCGCGCGCGGAGCACCGGATCCTGGGTCGCGACGCCGACCGGGCATGTATTGAGGTGGCACTTCCGCATCATGATGCAGCCGGCCGCGATCAAGGGCGCGGTCGCGAAGCCGAACTCGTCGGCGCCGAGGAGCGCGCCGACGACGACGTCGCGCCCGGTGCGGAAGCCGCCATCCACCTGCACGGCGATGCGGCCGCGCAGCCCGTTGAAGACGAGAGTCTGCTGCGTCTCTGCGAGCCCGATCTCCCACGGCGAGCCGGCGTGGGTGAGCGAGGTGAGCGGGCTCGCGCCGGTGCCGCCCTCGAAGCCCGCGATGGTGACATGGTCGGCGCGCGCCTTGCTGACGCCGGCGGCGACCGTGCCGACGCCGACCTCGGAGACGAGCTTCACCGACACGCGGGCCTTAGGGTTGACGTTCTTGAGGTCGTAGATGAGCTGCGCCAGATCCTCGATCGAATAGATGTCGTGGTGCGGCGGCGGCGAGATCAGCCCGACGCCCGGCGTCGAGTGGCGCACCCGCGCGATGTTCTTGTCGACTTTGTAGCCGGGAAGCTGGCCGCCTTCGCCGGGCTTGGCGCCCTGCGCCATCTTGATCTGGATGTCGTCGGCGTTGACGAGATATTCGGCCGTGACGCCGAACCGGCCGGAGGCGACCTGCTTGATGGCCGAGCGCATCGAATCGCCATTGGGTAGTGGCTTGTAGCGGTCGGCTTCCTCGCCGCCCTCGCCGGTGTTCGACTTGCCGCCGATACGGTTCATGGCGACGGCGAGCGTCGTATGCGCCTCGCGGCTGATCGAGCCGAAGCTCATCGCGCCGGTCGCGAAGCGGCGGACGATGGACGCGGCGGGCTCGACGTCCTCGAGCGGAATCGGCACTTCGGCGACCTTGAACTCCATCAGCCCGCGGATGGTGAGAAGCCGCGTCGACTGCTCGTTGATCGACTGCGCGAAGGCGCGGTATCTCTCGAGCGAGTTGCCGCGAACCGCATGCTGCAGCGCCGCGACCGAATCTGGCGTCCACGCGTGGTCCTCGCCGCGCAGCCGAAACGCGTAGTCGCCGCCCGGCTCGAGGAGATTGCCGTCGATCGGATCGGGGGTGTAGGCGGCGCGGTGGCGGGCGACCGCCTCGGCCGCGATCTCGGCGAGCGCGACGCCCTCGATCGTCGACGCGGTGCCGGTGAAATATTTCTCGACGAGCGCGGTCGAGAGGCCGACCGCGTCGAAGATCTGCGCGCCGCAATAGGACTGATAGGTGGAGATGCCCATCTTGGACATCACCTTGAGGATCCCCTTGCCGATCGCCTTGAGATAGTTCTTCTGCACCTCGGCGGTCGACTGCGCGAGCGCGCTCTCGACGCGGATCTGCTCGAGCGTCTCGAACGCGAGATAAGGATTGATCGCTTCCGCGCCGTAGCCCGCGAGCACGCAGAAATGGTGCACCTCGCGCGCCTCGCCGGTCTCGACGACGAGCCCCGTCGAGGTCCGGAGGCCCTGGCGGATCAGATGGTGGTGGACCGCGGCCGTCGCGAGGAGCGAGGGGATCGGGATGCGCGCGGCCGACACGGCGCGGTCGGAGATGACGAGGATGTTGTGCCCGGCGAGGACGGCCTCGGTCGCATCGCGGCACAGCCGATCGATCGCGGTCTCGAGCCCGCCGTCGGAGGCCTCGGCCGGCCAGGTCGCATCGAGCGTCGCGGTGCGGAACGCGTCGCCGACCAGCGTCGAGATGGCGCGGATCTTCTCGAGATCGGCATTGGTCAGGATCGGCTGCGCCACCTCGAGCCGATAATGCGTGCCGGCGTGATGGCCGAGGAGGTTGGGGCGCGGCCCGATCATCGAGACGAGCGACATCACCAGCTCCTCGCGGATCGGGTCGATCGGCGGATTGGTGACCTGGGCGAAATTCTGCTTGAAGTAGTTGAACAGAAGCTTGGGCTTCCGCGACAGGACGGCGATCGGCGTGTCGGTGCCCATCGAGCCGACGGGGTCGTCGGCCTCCTGCGCCATCGGCTCGAGGAAGAACTGCATGTCCTCCTGGGTGTAGCCGAACGCCTTCTGCTGGCCGAGCCGCTCGGCGCGATCATTGCGCAGCAACGGGCCGTCGGCGGCATGCATGTCGGGAAGCTCGCCGAGCTTGACCTGCGTCGCCTTGAGCCAGTCCTCGTAGGGGTGCGCATCGGCGAGCGTCTGCTTGATCTCGGCGTCGTCGATGATGCGACCCTGCTCGAGGTCGATCAGCAGCATCTTGCCCGGCTGCAGCCGCCACTTGCGGACGATGCGCTCCTCGGGCACCGGCAGCACGCCGACCTCGGAGGCCATGATCACGTGATCGTCGTCGGTGATCATGTAGCGCGCGGGGCGAAGCCCGTTGCGGTCGAGGGTGGCACCGATCTGGCGCCCGTCGGTGAACGCGATCGCCGCCGGGCCGTCCCACGGCTCCATCAGCGCGGCGTAGTACTCGTAGAAGGCGCGCCGCTTCGGGTCCATCAGCGGGTTGCCGGCCCACGCCTCGGGGATCAGCATCATCATCGCGTGCGCGAGGCTGTAGCCGCCGGCGACCAGGATCTCGAGCGCGTTGTCGATGCAGGCGGTGTCCGACTGGCCGTGCGGGATCAGCGGCCACATCTTGTCGAGATCGGGCCCGATGAGATCGGATTCCATCCCGTTCCGCCGCGCATACATCCAGTTGACGTTGCCGCGCACGGTGTTGATCTCGCCGTTGTGGGCGAGGAAGCGGTACGGGTGGGCGAGCCGCCAGGACGGGAAGGTGTTGGTCGAGAAGCGCTGGTGGACGAGGGCGAGCGCGGATTCGGTCAGCGGGTTGCGGAGATCGACGTAGAAGCTCTCGACCTGCGGCGCGAGAAGGAGGCCCTTGTAGACGACCGTCCGGGTCGAGAAGGACGGGATATAGAGCTCGTTGATGTCGGGCAGTCCCTTGGTCGCGGCGAGCGAGCGGACGCTGTTCAGCGTCTGCTTGCGGATGGTCAGGATCTTGCGCTCGAATGCGTCCTGGTCCTTGAGCTTCGGATTGCAGGCGACGATCGCCTGGCGGATGACCGGCATCGTCTCGAGCACGCGGGTGCCGAGGCCGTTGGTGTCGACGGGGACGTCGCGCCAGCCGAGAAGGGTCTGGCCCTCGGCCTTGGTGAAGCGCTCGAGGTGCTTGATCGCGACCTCGCGCGCCGGCGCGCCGCGCGGCAGGAAGCACATGGCGACGGCATAGCGGCCGGGCGGCGGCAGGCTCGCGCCGACCTCGCTCGCCCAGGTGCGGAGGAGCCGGTCCGGGATCTGGATCAGGCAGCCGGCGCCGTCGCCGACCAGGGGGTCGGCGCCGACCGCGCCGCGGTGGTCGAGATTGACCAGGATCTTGAGCCCCCGCGCGATCAGCTCGTGCGACTTCCGGCCCTTGATGTTGACGACGAAGCCGACGCCGCACGCATCGTGCTCGTTGCGGGGGTCATACAAGCCCTGAGGCGGCGGCAATCCCATCGACACGACCCTCGACCTGCCTTCCCCGCGGTCTCCGCCCCGGCGGAAGGGCCTTGATTTGCAACACTATGCATGAGCCTCGGGGGGAACGCGAAACCCTCCGCATTGGCCCGTCGGAGCCGCAGGGTCCGGGTCGTTCGGTCGCGTTCGGCCGGCAGGCTCTAGGCTGCTCGAAGCATTCTAGGCGAACGCGCCGACCCGCAACAGCACCGAACTGCCGCACCCCCGGCGCGACTGGGCGATGGATCGCGCCGCATCCCCCATTTGGGGCATGACAGGGCATGCTGGAGCCCCTACGGTCGCGCCTGCCGGCGGCCGGATGGTCCGGCCGGATGGCGTCGTCGTTGCCCTTCAATGCCGCGGGTCGCGTATCTGGCCAGGTATCGGGGGCGGCTCAGGAACAGAATACGAAAGATGTTACGACCCCCCGTAGCAACTCTCGTCGCGTTAGTTGTCGCACTTGCAACGCTGACGGCCCCCGGTATAGCGCGCGCCCAGGTCTCGCTCGGGTTCGAGATCGTCGGCATGACCGCGGCGCGCCCGGCGTCTGAAGCAACCCGGCCGACCGCGACGCCCGCGCCCGAGCCCGCGACCACGCGGGCGACGCCCGCGCCCGCGACGACCCGGGCGACCAGGGTCGTGGCGCGCCCGACCGAGACCACGGCATCGCTCCTCGAGGCGGCCGGGTCGGCGCGGCAGTCGATCGCGGCATTCACCCTCCCGGCGCTCGCATTGGCCCCCGATCTCGGGGTCGAGACAGCGCTGCCGGCCCCGATGCCGGGTCCGACGCTCGTGACCAGCGCACTCGCCCGAAGCGGCCCCTGGAACGCACCCCTCCCAGACGAGGCCGTGGCGACCGCACCGAAGGTGGTGGCGAACGTGACCACGGCGGTGGCCGAAACGCGGGCTGTGGCGGCCGCGCCGGCGACCGAGAGCCGCGCGCCCGAGAGCCGTGCGCCAGAGAGCCGGGCGCCAGAGAGCCGGGCGCCAGAGAGCCGGGCGCCGGACCGGGAGGGCGTGCCGACGGTCCTTTTCCTCGGCCTCCTCGCGCTCCTCCTGTCGGCCGGGCACCGGCTCGCGCGGCGATCGAGCGTGGTCGCCCCGTGGCAGGCCGCGCCCGCCCGCGATACGCGGTTCTACTGGTTCGGGACCATCGCGCTGTCGCGGCGGCGGCTGCCGACGCTGGCGCGCGATCTGCCGGTGCCGCGTCCGCTCGCCATGGCGCCGGACGCGCCGGCGGCGTCCGTCATTCCGATCGATGTGGACCTGCCACCACCTTCCTCGCCGGAGCCGCAGCCGGTCGCCAAGCGGCGGCGGACGCGCGCCGACGATGCCGCGGCGACGGCGACAGCCCGACGCGCCCGGCATGCCAAGGCGGCCGATGGGCCGGTCGCGCTCGCGGCCGATTAACGCTCAGCGTTTTGCGACACCGAGCGCGGCGGCCATCCAGTCGGCCGCCTGGGTGCGATGGCACCAAGTCCGATTGCTCGCGACGTGGTTCGCGCCCTCGATCAGGAGGAAGTTCACCGGGCCCGACACCTCGCGCGACAACCGCTCCGCATCCTGCCAGCGCGTGATCTTGTCCTCCCGGGCGGCGATGATCATGAGCGGCGCGGTGATGCGGGGCGCGATGCCCTCGAGGCTGAACGGACGGGTCTTCTCGCGCGCCTCGGCGACCGAGCCCGAATGCGTGCGCACTCGGTACACCTCCTTCAGCGATTGCGGCCGCTGATCGAAACTCTCGATCACGCTGAACGCGCCGCCATTGGCGATGCCGGCCTTGACGCGCTTGTCGAAGGCCATCACCCGCGGCACGTAATAGCTGCCCATGCTTCCACCCGAGATGCCGATGCGCCCAGCGTCGAGATCGGCTCGCGTCGCGATCCAGTCGAACACCGCGCCGGCCGGCACCTCGTAGTCGTGCCGGATCGGGAAATCGTATTCGCCCTCGCCCTGGCCCGGCCCGTCGAAGGCGAGTGTCGCCATGCCGCGCTCGAGGAAGGACTGCTCGAGGAAGTGCTGCTCCTCCTTGGACGAATCCATGCCCGAGATGATGACCACGACCGGCAGCCGTGCGTCCGCTGCCGGTTGGCGCAGATTGCCCGCGAGCGTCTTGCCTTGATAAGGGATCTCGATCCGCTCGCCGGCCGGCTGGAGGAAGGGGAGCGCCAGCGTCTTGCACGCGACCGCCTTCATGTGCGCGGCCTTCATCTCGGCGATGTTCTGGACGAACATGAACTTCGCGAAATGGTAGCAGACCGAGGCGTCGAGGAGATGCTGGCCGGCGCTCAGCCGGTGCCCGGTCGAAAGCGCCTCGCGCCCGACCGCCTCGTGCGCCGCCGCCCGCTCGCTCCAGGCGCGGTACCAGTCCTCCCAGCGGTCGCCGTCTCGACGGCGAACCGGATTCCACTTCGCCGGATAATGCTCTAAAGGACAGGGCGCGCAAACCGCTCGGGAGGCCGACATGGCGACGGCAACGGCGACGGCGACGGCGAGGGAAGGCACGGGGCTCGTCTCGGTCTCGCCGAAGCGCCTCGACGGCGCGGATTGAGGGCGCGATGCGGATCATCTCTCCGGACGCGGCGGCGGCGCTGATCGAGGACGGCTGGACGGTCTCGACCAGCGGCATCGGCATGGCCGGCTATCCCGAGGCGATCGCCGCCGCGCTCGAGCGGCGCTTCGTCGCCGAGCGCCGGCCGCGCGACCTCACGCTCGCCTGGGGTTCGGCGCAGGGTGATCGCGCCGACCGCGGGCCGAACCACTTCGCCCATGACGGGCTGATCAAGCGGATCATCTGCGGTCACATGGGCGCCGCGCGCAAGATCGGCATCATGTGCTTCGAGAACAAGATCGAGACCTATATCTGGCCGCAGGGCATCATGACCCAGGTCTATCGCGCGATCGCGGGCGGTCGTCCGGGCGTCCTGTCGGCGATCGGGCTCCATACCTTCATCGACCCGCGCTACGAGGGCGGTCGGTGCAATGCGCGCACCACCGAGGAACTCGTCGAGATCGTCGCGCTCAAGGGGCGGGAGTGGATGTTCTATCCCGCCTTCCCGATCCACTGCGCGCTGGTGCGCGGCACGACCGCCGACGGCGACGGCAATATCTCGGTCGAGCACGAGATGTGCTTCGACGATTTCCTCGCGATCGCCCAGGCGGCGCGCAACTCGGGCGGCATCGTGATCGCGCAGGTCAAGCGGCTGAGCGCGACCGGCTCGCTCGATCCCCGCCTCGTCCGGATCCCCGGCATATTGGTCGACTATGTCGTCGTCGCCGAGCCGGTCGAGCATTGGCAGACGACGATCGATGAGTACAACCCCGCCTATACCGGCGAGATCCGCGAGCCGCCGCACGTCTTCACGCCGCTGCCGCTGACGGCCGAGAAAGTGGTCCAGCGGCGCGCCTTCCTCGAGCTCCTGCCGCTCCGGCGGCCCATCGTCAATCTCGGCGTCGGCATGCCGATGGGGATCGGCGATGTCGCGCGCGAGGAGGGGGCGTCGGACTTCACGCTCACGATCGAGACCGGCCCGATCGGCGGCACGCCGCAGAGCAAGACCTTCGGGCCGGCGATCAACCCGGCGGCGATCGTCACCCATGCCGAGCAGTTCGACTTCTACGACGGCGGCGGGCTCGACATCGCCTTTCTCGGCTTCGCCGAGGCCGATGGCGCGGGCAATGTGAACGTCTCGAAATTCGGCGGCCGCGTCGGTGGCGTCGGCGGCTTCCCCAATATCGCCGAGACGGCGAAGACCATCGTCTTCTGCGGCGCGTTCAATGCCGGCGGGCTCGAGGCCGCGATCGGCGACGGCCGCATCCGCATCACCAAAGAGGGTCAGCACGCCAAGTTCGTCGCCCGGATCGAGCAGCTGAGCTTCAACGCGGCCCGCATCGCGGGCCTCGGGCGGACCATCCTCTACGTCACCGAGCGCTGCGTGCTCGCGATGCGCGACGGCCGCTTCACCCTCGTCGAGGTCGCGCCCGGGATCGACGTCCGCCGCGACATCCTCGACCGCATGCCGTTCACGCCCGCGATCTCAGAACCGCTCGCCACCATGGACCCACGCCTGTTCACGGACGGCGCGATGGGCGTCGTTGCCAAGGAGAAGCCATGAGGACACCGGCCCCGATCCTCGCGCTCCTCGCGATCCTCGCGCTCCTCGCCGCGCCGCCCGCGCACGCGCAGGACAATCCGTGCTTCGACCAGGCGAAGATGGCCGCCCACATCAAGGCCTCGGGGCTCGCCTGGGAGCAGCGGCGGCCCGATCTCTGGCGCGTCGATCTTGAGTCCGAGACGCGAAAATCCGTCCGCGTGGTCGCGACCTGCGGCACCCAGCTCGTCGTCCTGTTCGCGGTCGTGGCGGAGGTGGCCGATCTCAAGAAGTCCGAGGCGCTCTATCTCTATCTGCTCCGCATGGCCGCGCGGTTCGACCACGTGAAGATCGGCGTCGATTCGGACGGGGACTATCTCGTCCGCATCGATCTCCGCACCCGCACCTTCGACGCCAAGGACCTCGAAGCCGCGGCGCGGCAGGTGCGCTCGGTCGTCGATGAGCTGACGCCCGGGCTTCGCGCCCACGCCAACTGAACGCGGCTATTTGCGCCCGTTCCGCGCCGCCTCGACCAGCGCCCAGACCCGCGGCGGCGACAGCGGCAGCGCGGTCGGCTGCACGCCCTCGGCCGCGAGCGCGTCGGCGACCGCATTCGCGATGACGCCGCCGACCGGGATGATGCCGCCCTCGCCCGCGCCCTTGGCGCCGAGCGGGTTGACGGGCGAGGGATGCTCCTCGAGCGCGACGCCGCGGATCACCGGGAAGTCGCTCGCGGTCGGCATGAGATAGTCGGCGAGCGAGCCGGTCAGGAGCTGGCCCTCGCCGTCATAGACGAGATGCTCGAGGAGCGCGCCGCCGAGCCCCTGGACGATGGCGCCGACCGTCTGGCCGTGCAGCGTCTCCGGGTTGATGATGCGCCCGACATCCTCGACCGCGACATAGTCGTGGACGGCGACGTGGCCGGTCCGCGGATCGACCGAGACATGCGCCGCGTGTGCGCCGTAGGAGTGCGTCCGCCGCTCGTTGAGGAACGTCCCGTCGGCGACGAGGCCGTCGCCGGCGAGCGCGGCGTAATCGATGGCCGCGAGGTCGGGGCCGATCGCCGTGCCGTCGCGGAGGAGGACGGCGTCGGGCGCGCAGCCAAAGCGGGCCGCCGCGCGGGCGCGGATCTGCGCCTCGAGCTTCGCCGCCGCGTCGAGGACGGCCGAGCCACCCATGACGGTCGAGCGCGAGCTATAGGCGCCGAAGCCCTCGGTGACGAGGCCGGTCGAGCCGTGGCGGACGCTCCTGAGGCGCTCGATCGGCACGCCGAGCGCATCGGCCGCGATCTGCGCGAAGATCGTCTCGACGCCCTGGCCGACCGAGGACGAGCCGACATGGACCGAGAGGGTGCCGTCGGGCTCGAGGATCAGCCGCGCGTCCTCGCGCGGGCCGCTCGCGCCGCCTTCGATGTAGCAGGACACCGCGACGCCGTGACGCCGGCCCTCGCGATCGGCGCCGGAGAGCCTTGATTTGGTCGCCCAGTCGAACTCGGCGAGGCAGCGATCGAGCGTCTGACGGAAGTCGCCGCTGTCGCAATGGGTCGTGCTCTCGAGCGGGTTGATCGTCGCGAGCGCGTAGGGCATCGCGGTCGTCGGCACGAGGTTCATGCGGCGGAAGGCGATCCGGTCGATGCCGAGATCCCTCGCCGCCATCTCGATCAGCCGCTCGCGGAAGAAGTCCGCTTCGAAGCGGCCCGGTGCGCGGTAGGTGCCGGCCGGCGTCTTGTTGGTGAGAAGGAGCTCGACATCCATCTCGATGTTCGCGACGTCGTAGGGACCCGAGAGGATCTGCGCGACGTTGCGCGGGCCCATCACGCCGTTGGTCCGGACATAGGCCCCGAGATCGGCGCGGGCATGTCCGCGGAAAGCGAGGATCCGGCCGTCGCGGCGGCAGGCGATCTCGAGCGTGCACTCGACCTCGCGCGCGTGGTTGGCCGCGATCAGATGTTCGCGCCGGTCCTCGATCCACTTGACGGCCCGCCCGACATGGCGCGCCGCGAACGGGATCAAAAAGTCCTCCGGGTAGAACTCGCCGCGCACGCCGAAGCCGCCACCGGCGTCGTTCTCGATCATGTCGATCAGCGCCGGATCGACGCCGATCTGGCCGGCGAGGATCTTGCGGTTGGGATAGGGCACCTTGCTCGCGCCCCATATGGTGAGCCGGCCCCAAATCCGGTCCCATTCCGCCATGATGCCGCGCGGCTCCATGTGGATCGCGGTGTGACGCTGGACCGAGAAATGCTCGCGCCTCGTGTAGTCGGCACTCCGGAACGCCGCCGCGGCATCGCCCTTGCGGCCCTCATAGGTGATGGCGCGGTTGGACGCCGCGCCCGGGAACAGGAGAATCGCGCCGGCCGCCGAGGCGTCGCGGTCGGCGACGACGGGCAATGGCTCGATCTCGAGCGCGATCGCCTCGAGCGCGTCCTCGGCGCGGGCGGCGGTGTCGGCGACGACGACGGCGATCGGCTCGCCGACGAAGCGCACGCGGTCGGCGGCGATGACCGGCTGCACGAAGGGCTCGAGCGACGGCCATGCGGCGAGCCGGATCGGGATCACCGGAACGGGTCCGATCTCGGCGGCGGTGATCACCGCGACGACGCCGGGGCGCCGTCGCGCCTCGGTCGCATCGAGCACGCGGATCAGCCCGTGCGCGACCGAGCTCCTGAGGATCGCGGCATGAAGCGTCGTCGCGTGCGGTACGTCGTCGACATAAATTCCGCGGCCGCGCAGGAACCGGAGGTCCTCGAAGCGCTCGATCGCGGCGCCGATATAGGTGTTGGTCCGGCGCGACGTCATGATGCCGCGTCCGCCTTGTGGCCGCGATAGGCGGCGCGCGCCTCGAGCACGGCCTCGACGATCCCGACATAGCCGGTGCAGCGGCAGAGATTGCCCGACAGCACCTCGCGGATGCGGTCGGCGTCGGCGTCGGGCTCCTCGGTGAGAAGGGCGTGGGCGGTCGTAATCATGCCCGGCGTGCAGAAGCCGCACTGGAGCGCGTGGTGGCGGCGGAAAGCGGCCTGGAGCGGGCTGAGCGCCGCATCGTTCGACAGGCCCTCGACCGTCACGACCGAGCGTCCCTCGGCCTGCACCGCGAGCATCAGGCAGGAGCGCACCGCCTCGCCGTCGACCAGGACCGTGCAGGCGCCACAGACGCCGTGCTCGCAGGCGAGATGCGTGCCGGTGAGGCCGAGATGATGGCGGAGGCAGTCGGCGAGCGAGGTGCGCGGCTCGACCGCGACTTCGGCGCGCCTGCCATTGACGTCGAAGCGGACCGTCATCGGTTCCTCGTCAGCGTCGGGCACGCGCGAGCGCGCGCTCGAGGAGTGTCGCGGCGAGCGCCCGGCGATAGGCCGCCGGCGCGTGGAGATCGTCGGGCGGATCGACGCTCGCGCGCGTCGCGGCGGCGGCGGCGGCGATCGCCGTGTCGTCGACGATGCGTCCCTCGAGCGCGGCCTCGGCCGCCGGAAGCCGGCACGGCCGGTTGGTCGCGCCGATCACGCCGATCCGCACGTCGCGCGCGCGCCCGGCCGCGTCGGTGTCGTAGAACGCGGCGATGCCGGCGAGCGCGAAGTCGCCACGGCGGCGCGCGAACTCCTCGAAGCCCCAGCGTCGTCCGGCTGGCCACGGCGGCAGCCGGACCGCGACGATCAGCTCGTCCGTATCGAGCACGGTCGCGAGCGCGCCGGTGAAGAACTCCCCGGCCGCGACCGTCCGTTCGCCCCGCGCGCCGACGATCGTGATCTCGGCGCCGCAGACGACCGCGATCCCGGGCATCTCGGCGGCCGGGTCGGCGTGGGCGAGGCTGCCCCCGACGGTGCCGCGGTTCCGGATCTGGTAGTGCGCGACGTGGGCGATCGCGGCGGCGAGCAAAGGATGCGCGCCGGAGAGGCGGCCATCCTTCTCGATGTCGCGCCAGCGCACGCGCGCGCCGAGCGTGACGCCGTCGGCGCCGATCGTGATCGCGTCGAGCCCCGGGATGCGGCCGAGGTCGACGAGGAGCGCGGGCGCGGCGAGCCGGAAGGCGAGGACCGACATCAGGCTCTGACCGCCGGCGATCGGGCGCGCGGCGCCGTCGTGGCGGGCGAGCAGGGCGACCGCCTCCTCGATCGAATTGGGCGCGGCATAGTCGAAGGGGGCGGGCTTCATCGGCGGCGCGTTCGGTGGCGTGACAGGACCGCGAACGTAGTGGAGACCGCGCCCCTTGCAAAGAGGTTCGTCAGGCGAAGCCGAGCGCCCCGATCACGCCCGCCGCGCCGAGCGCCCATAGCGGGTTGAGGCGCGTCCACCACGCGAGCGCCGCCGTTGCGAGCGTGATCGCGAAGCGCGCGAGGTTCGTGTCGGCGGCGATCGCGATCACCAGCGCGCCGGCCGCGACGATCCCGATCGTGACGGCGGAGAGCCCGGCCTGCACCGCGACGCGCCATGGTCGGTCCCGCCATCGGTTCCAGAGCTGGAACACGAAATAGGTGAGGACGCAACAGGGCACGCAGAATGCCGCCGTCGCGACGAGGGCGCCGCCGAGCCCGGTAACGTGCCAGCCGATCAGCGTCACGATCGTCATGTTGGGGCCTGGCGCGCCCTGCGCGATCGCGAAGAGATTGGTGAACTCGGTGTCGCTGAGCCAGCCCGCGACATCGACCGCGTGGCGGTGCATCTCGGGGATCACCGTCGGGACGCCGCCGACCGCAAGCAGCGACAACACCGCGAAATGCGCGATGAGCTGGCCGTAGGCGCCCATCACCGCCGCCACCGCCAATACGCCGCGACACCGAGCGGCGCGAGGACGAAGAGCACCCAGAGGAGCGGCCAGCGGAAGATGCCGACGGCGAGGAAGCCGATCGCCGCGATCAGGATGGCGCGCCAGTCGCGGGCGCGGAAGAACGGCTCGGCGATCTTCGCCGTGGTCGCGATCATGAGCCCTGCCGCCGCCGCGGCGATCGCGCCGAGCGTGTCGTCGACCGCGGGCGAGGGGCCGATCCCCTCGTAAAGCGTGACGAGCAGGAGGACGATCACCATCGGAACGCCGATCAGCCCGGCAAAGGCCGCGATCGCGCCGGGAATGCCGCGAAAGCGGACGCCGAGCGCCACCGCCAGGTTGATCATGTTGGGGCCGGGCAGGAACTGGCAGAGCGACAGCATGTCGGTGAACTCGGCCGGGCTCAGCCAGCCGCGCCGCTCGACGATCACGCGACGCGCCCACGGGAGGACGCCCCCGAAGGCCTGTATCGAGATGGTGAGAAATCCGACGAAGAGCGCGCCGAGCCCGGGATTGGTCGGCGCGGCGGGGGCGGCATCGCTGGTCATCCGGTCTCGATAACAGCGCCGGCGCGAGGACGCAAACTTGTCACGATGGCCGCTGCCTTGCGGCCATAGACTCGCGGTAGAGCGAACCACCCCCGCGACCAGGCTCGACCGCGCGGTCGTGCCCCGACCCATCCCTGCGTCCCGTCGGAGCAGGTATTAATGGTCGCCTCGTTTCGGATCGGTATCGTCCTCGCCGTCATCGCCTCGGCGCTTGCCGTCGCGGGTTCGGCCTCGGCGCTCGTGTTCACCGCCGCGGGCGGCAATCCGGCGGCGATCCAGGCGACCGTCGATGCCTTCCGCGCCGCGCTCGGGAGCCCGAACAACGCCAACGCGCTCGGGCCGGTCGACGGCGGCCGGCGCGAGATCAATTGGGACGGCGCGGCGGCGCCGTTCGTGATGGCGCCCGATCTCTTCAACGCCGTCGTCCGCCGCGGCGCGGTGTTCGCGACGCCCGGGACCGGTTTCCGCCAGAGCAATCCGACAGGCGGGCCGGATGATCGGTTCAGCTCGATCAACGCGACCTATCCCGACCAGTTCCAGACCTTCTCGGCGCCGCGGCTCTTCACCGCGGTCGGCAGCAACATCGTCGATGCGTTCTTCTTCGTCCCCGGCACGCCCGAGCCCGTCGTCATCCGCGGTTTCGGCGCCGTCTTCACCGACGTCGATCTCGCAAACGCGACGCGCATCCAGCTCTACGACGAGAACAACGTCCTGATCGCCGACGAGGCGGTGCCGGTCGCCGCCCAGGGGCTCTCGTTCCTCGGCATCACGCTCGACGACGACATCTTCCGCGTGCGCCTGATCAGCGGGTCGACGGCGGTCGGGCCCGACGATTCACCGTCGAACCAGCTCGACGTCGTGGTGATGGACGATTTTCTCTATTCGGAGCCGCGGCGCATCGATGCGCCGGCGGGCGCGCTCTTTCTCGCCGCCGGCCTCGCCTTCGCCGCCCGGCGCACCCGCCTCAGTCGTGCACGGGTCCGTCGACGGGCAGGTTGGTCGTGATGCGCGAGCGCTCGACGACGACGCGTCCGTCGGCGGCGAGGCGGACCAGGTTGACCGACCGCGCATAGTCGGGCGAGCCCGAATAAAAGGCGTGCATCGCATCCGGACCGACCCGGGCCGGGCGGTTCCAGTGGCCGAGCGCGACATAGTCGGCCGCCGTCGCCGCGATCTCGGCGTCCCCGATCAGCCAGGCGGCGCGCGGCACGACCGAGCGGTCGGGCACCGGTTCATAGTGGCCGTGCGCGACCGCGACATGCCAGCGTACGCGGCGTGGCAGCGGGCTCGCGAGCGGCGCCATGTCCTCGTAGTCGCGGTGCGCGTTGCCCCAGACCTCGAGATCCCAGGCCGGGAACACGACCGAGGCCTCGTGGGTGACGCCGAGAATGTGGACATTGGCCGGATCGGCGAGCCCGGCGCGGCGATAGACCGACGCCGGCAGCGCCGGGTCGTGGTTCCCGGGCAGGACGACGACCTCCATGCCGCAGTCGCCGAGGAGCCGGGTCGCGCGGTCGATGATCGCGACCGGGACGCGGTTGTGGTCAAAGACGTCGCCGGCGAGGATCACGAGATCGGCCGCCCGGGCGCGCGCGGTCTCGAGCACGGCGCGGAGGCCGAGCGTGCCATCGCCGCCATAGGTCCGGGCCGTATAGTCGTCGTCGACGTGGAGGTCGGACGAGTGGACGATCACGACATCGCGCGCCGCCGTCCCGCCCGTGGGACGCCTGTTCTCGACCACCGTGATCCTGCCCGACCGCTGTCTCGCCCGTGAACGACGGCGGCGATACTACACCAACAAGTCGCTATTGCGCCTTGATGTTGTTGGCCTGGATGACCGGCACCCACTTGGCCTTCTCGGCCGCGATGAAGGCCGCGATCTCCTCGAAGGTGCTGGGCGCGGGGTAGAGGACCGCGTTGTTGAGCCGCTGCACGGCCACCGGGTCGCGGAGCGCCGCGTTGACGTCGCGGTGGATGCGCTCGACCAGCGCCCGCGGGGTCTGCGACGGGGCGTAGAGGAGGAAGGCGAAATAGGACTCGAGCTCGGGCATGCCGACCTCGTGCACGGTCGGCACGTTGGGGAGCTCGGGGATGCGCGTCCTCGATGTGACGGCGAGGGCGCGCACCTTGTCCTTCTGGGTGATCGCGGTATTGGGCACGTCCATCGACCACTGCACCTCGTTCTTGAGGAAGCCGTCGATGAAGGGCGTCGTGCCGCGATAGGGAATGTGCGTGCTCTCGACGCCGATGCGCATGCGCAGGAACTCGCCGGCGACATGGGGCGTCGTGCCGATGCCGGGCGAGCCGAAATTGGTCTTTCCAGATTCCTTCTTGAGCCAGTCGATGAAGCTCTTGAAGTCGGTCGGCGGGATCAGCGCGTTGGTCTCCACGATCATCGGTGTGCGCGTCAGGAGGTTGACGGCGACGAGGTCCTTGTCGGCGTCGTAGGGGAGCTTCTCGTAAAGCGCCTTGAAGGTCGCCATGATGGTGACGCCGCCGATCAGGAGCGTGTGGCCGTCGGGCGGCGATTTCGCGGTGTGATCGGCGGCGACGTTGCTCGCCGCGCCGGGCTTCGATTCGACCACGACGGGCTGACCCCAGACGCGGGTCAGGTACTCGCCGATCGAGCGGCCGATGACGTCGGTCGATCCGCCCGGCGCGAATCCGATGATGAGGCGGACCGGCTTGGTCGGCCAGTCCTGCGCCGCGGCGGGCGCGGCGAGGGACGCGGCGAGCGCAAGGACCACTGCAACGACGCGGGATGCCATCGAGATCGGTACCTCCTTCTGCGCCGCGGTCGAGCCGCGCGCGGCTGCGGTCGTCGTCCGGCTATTCCGCCTTGATGTTGTTGGCCTTGATCAGCGGTACCCACTTGGCGCGCTCGGATTCGATATAGCGGAGCGTGTCGGCGGTCGAGAGCGGCGACGGATTGACGCCGATCGTCTTGAGCCGGTCGAGCGCGAACGGCTCGCGCATGCCGGCGAGCGCGGCGGCCTCCATCTTCTGCGCGATCGCGGCCGGAAGGCCGGCGGGGCCGTACAGGATGAAGGTGGTGTGGACCTCGAAATTGGCGACGCCGAGCTCGGCGAGTGTCGGCACGTCCGGGAACTCCGGCGCGCGTTTGCTGTCGGCGACCGCGAGCACGCGAATGCGATCCTTGTGGATGACGGCGTTGCCGATCGAATCGGTGCCCCACTGGACCTCGTTCTTGACCAGCGCCTCGCCGAACGGGGCGGCGCCGCGATAGGCGATGTGGGTGCTGTCGAAGCCGTGGCGCGCCTTGAACAGCTCGGCCGCGAGGTGGACCATCGAGCCGACGCCCGGCGAGCCGAAATTGTGCTTGCCGGTCTCCTTCCGCATTAAGGCGACGAACTCCTGATAGGACTTCACCGGGAAGGGCATGCTGGTCTGGAGCACGAGCGGCGTGCGCGTGAGCACCGCGATCGGCATGAGGTCCTTGTTCACGTCGTAGCTGAGCTTCTCGTAGAGCCACGGGAAGATCGTCGAGACGGTGATGCTCGTGACGTGGAAGGTGTAGCCGTCGGGCGCCGCGCGCGCGGTCAGATCGGCGGCGACGTTGCCGCCAGCGCCGGTGCGCGCCTCGACGACGACCGGCTGGCCCCATTGCCGGGTCATGTACTCGCCGAGGACGCGGGCGAGAATATCGGTCGGGCCGCCGGCGACGAAACCGGTGATGATGCGGATCGGCTTGGTCGGCCAGTCCTGCGCGGCCGCGGGCAGAGCCGCGACGAGGGCTGCGGCCGTCAACGCCGCGAGGATGGAACGGCGGCCGTGCATGGCAGTGGTCTCCCTGTCGTTTTTTTGGCGTAGGCGGGCGTTCACTCCGCCCGGATGTTGTTGGCCTTGATCAGCGGAACCCAGCGGTCGCGCTCGGCGGCGAAATAGCGCGTGGTCTCGGCGGGCGTCATCGGCGCGGCATAGAGCCCGACGCGGCGCAGGCGCTCGACCGAGGCCGGATCGCGGAGCGCGCGGATCGTCTCGGCCGAGATCCGCTCGACCAGCGCGGGCGGCAGGCCGGCGGGCGCGAACAGCGCGTGCGCCGTGTAGATCTCGAGATCCACATGGCCGAGCTCGGCGAAGATCGGCACGTCCGGGAACTCCTCGACGCGCCGCGCCGCGGCGACCGCGTGGAGCTTGTACTTGCCCTTGTGGATGACGGCGTTGCCGATCGGGTCGATGCCCCACTGCACCTCGTTCTTGAGGAGCGCCTCGCCGAACGGCGCCGCGCCGCGATAGGCGATGTGGGTGCTCTGGATGCCGAGCCTGCTCTTCAGGAGCTCGGCCGCGAGATGGACGGTGGTGCCGATGCCGGGCGAGCCGTAGTTGAACTTCGCCCCGTCGCGCCGCATCAGCGCGACGAACTCGGCGAAATCATTGGGCGGAAACGCCATGCTGGTCTCGAGGATCAGCGGCGTCCGGGTCACCACCCCGATTGCGACGAGATCCTTGACCGGATCGTAGGAGAGCTTCTCGTAGAGCGCCGGGTAGAAGATCGCGATCGCGGCGCTGTTGACGTGGAGCGTGTAGCCGTCGGGCGCGGCGCGCGCGGTGAGATCGGCCGCGACATTGCCGCCCGCGCCCGGCTTCGCCTCGGCGACGACCGGCTGGCCCCAGACCCGCGCGAAGTGGTCGCCGAGGATGCGGGCGATCGCGTCGGTCGGACCGCCGGCCTGGAACCCGGTCAGGATGCGGATCGGCTTGGTCGGCCAGTCCTGCGCGGCCACCCCAGTCGCCGTCAGAGTCGCCGTCAGGGTAGCCGCCAGAACCGCGGCGGCGAGGACGAGCCCCAATAGGCGCCGCATGGCCGGCCGCCTACTCGGCCTTGATATTGTTGGCCTTGATCAGCGGCACCCACTTCGCCTCCTCGTCGGCGAGGAACTTCACCGTCTGTTCCGTCGTCATCGGATCGGGATAGAGGCCGACCGCCTTGAGCCGCTCGATCGTCTGCGGCTCGCGGAGCGCGGCGCCGAACCCGGTCGCGATCCTCTCGACGATCGGCTTCGGGATGCCGATCGGACCGGTCACCATGAAGGCCGACGAGGCTTCCATGCCGGCGTAGCCGAGCTCGGCGAGCGTCGGAACGTCGGGGAGTTCTTTCGCCCGCTCGCTCGCCATGATGGCCAGCACGCGCAACTTGTCGCGCTGCATCACCGCGGTGCCGATCGGATCGACGCCCCACTGGACCTCGTTCTTGAGGAGCGCGTCGGCGAAGGGCGCGGTGCCGCGATAGGGAATGTGGGTACTGGCGAGCCCCATGCGGATGCGGAACAGCTCGGCCGCGAGGTGCGGCAGCGTGCCGACACCGGGCGAGCCGAAATTCGTCTTCGCGCCGTCGCGCTTCATGAAGCCGATGAACTCCTGGAAGTTCTTCACCGGCACCTGGAGGTTCGTCTCGACGACCATCGGCGTCCGCGTCAGGATCGCGATCGGCACGAGCTCCTTCTTCGCGTCATAGGCGAGCTTTTCGTACATCGCCGGATAGACGTTGAAGACGACCATGCTGTTGACGTGGAGCGTATAGCCGTCGGCCGGCGCGCGCGCGGTGAGCTCGGCCGCGACATTGCCCGCCGCCCCGGGTCGCGCCTCGACGACGACCGGCTGGCCCCAGGTGCGGGTGAGATAATCGCCGATGATGCGCGACAGCGTGTCGGTCGGCCCGCCCGCCTGGAACCCGACAAGGATCTTGATCGGCTTGTTCGGATAGTCCTGTGCCGCGGCGGGCATGGCGGCGAACGCGGCGGCCAGCGCGAGCCCACTGGCGATCCGGGCAAACAAGCTCATGGGTCGTCCCTCATCCATCCTGTGGCGATCCGTAAGGTTGAGAGTGGGTGAGGTTTGACCACCCGTCAAGCGAGCTGGACCCGTCGCACCGCTGCGGCGCGTCACGGCATCTGTTGCGGCTGGCCGCGGTCTCGCATCTAATGGCAGCCGTTCTTCTACACGGGACCGATCACAGCGACCATGCCCGATACCAGCCGGCCCTCCTTGCGTCCCGATCCCGACTGCCGCGCCGCCTTCATCGACGCCGCGCGCGCGATGGTGCCGGGTCTCCAGGCCCGCGCCGCTCTCTGCGAACGCGCGCGCGCGATACCTGCCGAGACGCACCGCGCGTTCCGCGATGCGGGTTTCTACCGATTGTTCCAGCCGGCGCGCTATGGCGGCTTCGAGATGGACCTCGGGTTGATGATCGACGTTGCGGCCGAGCTCGGGCGCGGTTGCGGCTCCAGCGTCTGGAACTTCACCAATCTCGCCGCGCAAGGCTGGATCAACGGCATGAAGACGCCCGAGGCCCAGGAGGAGCTGTGGGCCGACGATCCCGATGCGCTAATCGCCTCGTCATTTCCGGGCAAGGACGCCGTGGTGCGCATCGTCGACGGCGGTGTCGTCGTCAAGGGCACCTGGCACTTCTCCTCGGGCGTCGACTTCGCGCGCTGGAACCACCTCCAGATCTTCCTCAAGCCCGAGGGCGGCCCGCCCGAGCACCGCTTCGCGCTGATCCCCGACCGTGACTTCACCGTGATCGACGACTGGTTCTCGAACGGGCTCGCCGGCACCGGCAGCCGATCGATCCGAATCGAGGAGGCGTTCATCCCCGACTACCGCACCCTCAACGCGCGCGACATCGCCGGCGGCCCCACGCCCGGCAGCGCGATCAACGCCTCGCCGCTCTACCGCATGCCGTTCTTCGGCGTCGGCGGCAAGCTGTTCTCAGGCCCGGCGCTCGGCATCGCGCGCGGCGCGCTCGAGATGATCGAGGCCGACATCGCCGGCCGGAGCGCGGTGAGCGGCGTGCGCCTGGCCGAGCAGCAATCGGTCCATCTCCGTATCGCCGAGGCCGGCGCCGAGATCGACGCGGCGTGGGCGCTCCTGCTCCGCGATTGCGTCGAATCGCGCGATGCCGCGCTCGAGGGCGCGCCGATCGATCTCCTGCGCCGCGCGCGCTGGCGACGCAACAATGCCTATGCGATCCTGCTCTCCGTCCGCGCGGTCGAGCGTCTGTTCCTGCTCACCGGCATGCGCGGCCTCGTCCCCGACGACCCGGTGCAGCGCGCCTGGCGCGACGTTCACGCCTGCGCCGCCCAGGTCGCGATCGCCTGGGACCCGCAGGCGGCGAATTACGGCCGCGCCCGCTTCGGGCTGCCGTTTAACGATCCGCGCGCCTGACCACCCGTTCCGCAGACGGCGCCCGTGACATGACCGCCAAGAGCTACGACTACATCATCGTCGGCGCCGGCTCGGCCGGCTGCGTCCTCGCCGACCGGCTGAGCGAAAACGGCGCGCGCGTGCTCGTGCTCGAGGCGGGTCCCGCCGACCGCGATCCGCTGATCCACATCCCCGTGGGGATGGGGCGCATGCACGCCCGACGCGCGCATGACTGGGGCTATGACAGCGATCCAGAGCCGGGGCTCGACGGCCGCCCGATCGAGGCGATGCGCGGCAAGGTTCTGGGCGGGTCGTCGTCGATCAACGTCATGGCCTATGTGCGCGGCCATCGCGGCGACTATGACCGCTGGGCGGCGGCCGGCTGCACCGGCTGGTCCTATGCCGAGGTGCTGCCCTATTTCCGCCGCTGCGAGAGCTGGGAGGGCGGCGAGGACGCTTGGCGCGGCGGCTCAGGCCGGCTCCGCGTGACGCGGACGCGCTGGAAGGACCCGCTCTTCGACAACTGGATCACGGCCGCGGGCGTCGCCGGCTACGGCGAGACCGCCGACTACAATGGCGCCCGCCAGGAAGGCTTCGGTCGCGCGCAATGGACGATCCGCGACGGACGGCGGTGCAGCGCGGCGGTCGCGTTCCTGCGACCGGCCCTTCTCCGTCCCAACGTCACCCTCTACACCGAGGCGCTCGCGACGCGCGTGGTGATGGAGAAGTCCCGCGCGGCCGGCGTCGTGTTCGAGCACGGCGGCGCGGTCGCGACCGCGCATGCCACGCGCGAGGTGATCCTCGCCGGCGGGGTGTTCAACTCGCCGCAGCTCCTGATGCTGTCGGGAATCGGGCCGGCCGAGCACCTCCGCGCGGTCGGCATCGCGCCGGTCGTCGATCTCCCTGGTGTCGGCGGCAATCTGCAGGACCATCTCGCGGTGCATGTCAGTTTCCGCCGCCGCGCGTCGGGCCCGTTCGTCGCCGCGATGCGGTTCGACCGCATGGCGCGCGCGTTGGTGCGGGCGCATCTCTTCGGGACCGGGCCGGGCACGATGCTGCCGAGCGGGCTGCACGGGTTCATCCGGACCGAGTCGAACGCGCCGGTGCCCGACATCCAGTTCATCTTCCGCGGCACGGCGCCCGATGCCCATCTCTGGTTTCCCGCGATCAAGGCGCCGTTCCGCGATTCCTATTCGATCCGCCCGGTCCTTCTGCATCCGGAGAGCCGCGGCACGGTGCGGCTGCGGAGCGCGAACCCGCGCGATCACGTCCGCATCGTGCAGAATTTCTTCACCGCGCCGAGGGATCTCGCAACGCTTCGCGCCGGTGTGCGCGCGGCCGAGGCGGTGGCGTGGGGAAAGCCGCTCGATCCTTTCCGCGGCGAGCCGATCTCGCTCCCGTCGCGTCCCGCGACCGACGGCGAGATCGACGCGATGATCCGGAAGACCGCGATCACCGCGCACCACCCGTCCTGCACCTGCCCGATGGGGACGGGGCCGGACGCCGTGCTCGATCCCGCGCTCCGCGTCCGCGGCGTCGAGGGCCTGCGCGTGGTCGATGCCGCGGCGATGCCCGATCTCGTCTCGGGCAACATCAACGCCTGCGTCCTGATGATGGCCGACAAGGCCTCCGACATGATCCTCGGCCGGCCGACGCTTCCCGCTGCCATCGGCGCCTAGGGCGCCACCCGCATCGAGCGCCGCCGCTCACGCCGGCGCGTCGGTCTCCTTGTACTCGAGGCCGAACAGCGTGCAGGCATTGCGGCCGAGGATGTTGCGCTTGGCGCGCTCGGTGAGGAACGGCAGGTCGTAGATCACGCTCGGCAGGTCGAAGTCCCAGTGCGGCCAGTCGGAGCAGTAGAGGAGCTGCGTCTCGGCGTTGATCGCCTTGAACGTCGCCTTGAGGAGATCCATGTCGGTCATCTCCATCGGCTGCGACGAATAGTACATCTCGCGCATGTACTCGCTCGGCCGGCGCTTGAGGAGCGGCGCCTCCGACGAGCGCATCATGTACTCGTTGTCGAGGCGCTGCATGAGATAGGGCACCCACGCGAGGCCGGATTCGATCCACGCCACCTTGAGCCGGGGAAAGCGCTCCGGCATCCCGTTGAGGACCCAGTTCGTCATGTGCACGATGTTGCAGTGGACGAACGACAGCGCGTGCATCCCCATGAACGTGTTGGTGAGCGAGATCGAGCCGTCGGCCCAGTTGTGGCCGGCGTGGAAGCCGACGACGCGTTTGGTCTCCTCGATCGCCTTCCACACCGGGATGTAGCTGTTGTGATAGACCTTGCGCTGGTGCCCGCTCGTCACCATGAAGCCGACGACGCCGTCGCAGCCGGCGAACTCCTCGACCGTCTTGAGGCACATCGCGGGATCGCTGAACGGCAGATAGACGAAGGCCTTCACCCGCTTGTCGACGGTGAGGAGCTTCCGCGTGAGCCAGCGGTTATAGGCGAACGACAACTGCTCGGCGACCTCGGGCTGCGGATGCTGCCCGAACAGAAGAAAAGGCGTCGGGAACTGGACCGTGTAGTCGACACCCATCGATTCGATCGCGCGCCGGGCGAGGGTGACGTCGCGCGGGACGCTCGTGTCGTCGATGACCTCGCCGAGCTTCTGCTGATGCGGGATGCGCCCGCCGACGTCCTGGTAGCGGAGACCGGGGTTGGATGTCACGAGCCCGGGGAACTTGCCGCCCCAGTCCTCGAAGCTCCGCGCCGTGTGGCGAAGGACGTCGCTGTCGAGATAGTCGAGGATCTCGTTCCACGATCCGGTCTCGGTGTGGTGGGCATCGACGTCGACGATGGTGAACCGGTGGTAGCCGCGCTCGACCGATTGCTGCCGCGCGCGCGCCAGGATGTCGCGGGTGTCGGTCGCGGTGTTGATCTCGCGGATCGGGAGCTCGCGATGGGCCTGCTGGCCGGTATCCATGATCGTCGCCTCCATCCTGGCACGGGCTTGAGGGCCTCGACCGTATCCGTGCCGCGGCGCGGGTGTCAAACGGCGGCCCTCGATCCGTTCGGGAGGCCGGCGTGGCCGCCGCAGCCTGGACCGCGGCCTCGCTCACACCGGCGTGAGCCGGGACACCGGGTCCCCGGTCGGCCCGGGACTCATCGGCGGCTCACGGTCCATCGACGGCTCACGGTCCATCGACGGCCCCGCGGGTCTTCGTTATCTTTAGTCGTTCGGCATGCCCGCACGATCGAACTGCCAGCACGGGTCGCGAGCGCAACGAGAGCCCATGAACGGTCCGACGAGCCAGCCCAAGACCGTCAGCGTCGTCCCCGGCGCGACGCTCCAGTTTCTCGATCTCGCCTTCGCCCTGGAGAGCGTCGGCAAGCTCCGGCGCCATTTCTGGGAGTATTCGGTCGAGGAGCGGCGCGGCGGCGCGACGGCGCCAAGTTCGAGCTGTTGCTGGGGCGGTCGGAGGTCTATGTCACGAGCCCCGCGCTCGGGCGGCTGATCCGTGTCGCTGCCCCAAAGATGCTGCCGACGGTCGCGGACGACATCCGGCTCGCGTTCCTCCGCCTCGTCGAGCGGGCGCCGGACGCGGCGGTGCTGCCGATCGGGCCGATGCCGTCGGCGGGCACCTACAAGGCGCCGAGCTACATGACGGAGATCCCGCGCCAGGTCGATCTCGAGCGCTGGCGCCGCGGCGAGCGGCCGTCGAACATGCCGGCGGAGCGCATCGTCGATACGGCGCTGACGCTCGATGCGGGCCGGCTGCGCATGCGGAGCGGGGGCTCGATCCAAGACCGCGGCGCGCCGCTGGTCGATGCCTGCGGCCGGGTCATCGGCATCGGCGTCGCGTCGGCCCGGCAAGTGACCGCGGACGGTCCGATCAGGGCCGACGTGGTCCCGGCGGCCATCCTCGCCCGCTTGCTCGGGCGGATCGGCATCCAGGTCGCGACCGCGGTCGAGCCGTGCGCGGCGACGGCCCCGCCGCGACGCTGAGCCCCTGGCCGGCGGCTCGGGTTCCGCCTAGTCTTTTCGGCGGCGAGGCGTGAGCGGCGGGACGGCGCATGAACCGGACGGGCAGGGACTATCTCGAAAGCATCCAGGACGGGCGCGTGATCTATATCGGGAGCGAGCGCGTCGCCGACCAGACAACGCATCCCGCCTTCGCCGCGTGCGCGCGCACCTATGCCGCGCTCTACGACCTCAAGGCCAATCCGGCGAACCGCGACGTCCTCACCTACGAGGAGGACGGTGAGCGCTACGCGATCTGGTATCTGAAGCCGAGATCGGCCGAGGACCTGAAGCGGCGGAACCGCGCCCACCATCGCATCGCGCGGTTCTGCCACGGGCTGATGGGCCGGACGCCCGACGCGGGCGGCGGCAATCTCACCGGGCTCGCCATGCGCCCCGAGGCGTTCGACGTCGGCGAGGGCGGCAACCGCGACAATCTCGCGGCGATCTGGCAGCATCTGCGCGAGGACGACATCTTCCCGACCTATGCGGTCGTGCCGCCGCCAGGCGCGCGCAATCGCGACTACTACCAGTCGGCGGGCGTCAAGATGCCGGCGCTCCGCGCCGTGCGCGAGACCGATCGCGGCGTCGTCGTCGACGGCATGAAGATGCTCGCGACCGGCGCGGTCTATGCGCACGAGGTGCTGGTCGGCAACATCATGCCGCTCGCGCCCGACCAGAAGGCGGAATCGATCACCTGCGTGATCCCGCTCAATCTGCCCGGGCTGACGCTGTTCTCGCGCCCGCCGATGAACCGGCCCGGCGACCGCGAGTTCGATGCGCCCTTGACCCACCGCTACGACGAATCCGACTGTATGCTCGTGTTCCGCGACGCGCTGGTGCCGTGGGAGAAGGTGATCGTCCACAACAACGCGCCCTTGTCGCGCAGCATCTATGTCGAGACGCCGGCGCACGTGATCTCGAACCACCAGTCGACGGTGCGTTTCCGCGAGAAGCTCCGTTTTCTTTTGGGCGTCGCGAGCCTGATCACGCGCTACACCGGCGCGCGCGACATCCCGGCGGTGCGCGACACGCTCGCCCGGCTCGCCGCGATGGAGGCGGGCTATGCCGCGATGGTCGAGGCCCAGGTTCTGGCGCCCGAGACCTATCAGGGCGGCTACGTGATCTACAACCGGCGCTATCTCTACGCGGCGCTCCACTGGGCGATGGAGAACCACTCGGCGATCCTCGACATCATGCGCGAGCTGATGGGCGGCGGCCAGTTCCAGTTCCCGGCGACCATCGCGGTTGCCGACGACCCCGAGCTCAAGGACATGTTCGACACCTACTGGACCGCCGGCGCCGACAAGGCGATCGACCGAATGAAGCTCTTCAAGCTCGCCTGGGACGTCGTCGGCTCCGAGCACGCGAGCCGCGCCACGTCCTACGAGAAGTTCTTCGTCGGTCCGGCGCACGCGGTCCGCAACTACAACTTCGTCAACGCGCCGTGGGACGCGCTCCACGCCGACGTCGAGGCGCTGATGGCGAGCTACGGGCCGGGGCCGTCACGCTGACGCCACGATCCCGGGCGATACTCCCTCGATGATCCCGATCCTCGATCGCGCCGGCGCACTCCTCGCGCGCTACGACGTTCTTTTCTGCGACGTGTGGGGCGTCGTCCACGACGGTGTCCGCGCCCACGACGACGCAGTGGACGCGCTCGGCCGCTTCCGCGCCGGCGGCGGCACCGTCGTCATGGTCTCGAACGCGCCGATCCCGGGTTCGGCGGTCGCGCGCGTGATGGACGAGAAGGCGGTGCCGCGCGGTGCGTGGGACGCGGTGGTCGCCTCGGGCGATCTGGCGCGGGAAGCCGTCGCGGCGCGCGGCTGGCGATCCGTCCATCACGTCGGCCCGGCGCGCGATCTCGCGCTCTTCCGCCATGCCGGCGTCGCGCGTGTCGCGCTCGCGGAGGCCGACGGCGTCGTCTGCACCGGGCTCGTCGACGATCGGGCCGAGACGGCGGCCGACTACGATCCGCTCCTCGCCGCGATCCGGGCGCGCGATCTCGTGTTCGTGTGCGCCAATCCCGATCTCGTGGTCGAGGTCGGGGATGCGCTACTGCCTTGCGCCGGTGCGATCGCCCAGCGCTACGAGGCGGCGGGCGGAGAGGTCGTGTGGGCGGGAAAGCCGCATGCGCCGGCCTACGCGGCGGCGACGGCGCGCGCGGCGGCGCTCCGGCAGCACGCGATCGATCGCGGGCGGGTGCTCGCGATCGGCGACAGCGTGCGGACCGATCTCGCAGGCGCCGCGGCGTGGGGGATCGACGCGCTCTTCGTGGCGCATGGCATCCACCGCGCCCGCGTCATGCCGGACGGCCGCCTCGACCCCGGCCGGCTCGCGGATCTCCTCGCCGAGCACGGCGCGACCGCGACGGCCGCGGTCGCCGGCCTCGCCTGGTAGCCCTCACCCCGCGATCTGTCGCCACGCGCCGCGGAAGGGGCGGAACACGAAGCGCACCGTGTGGCGTCCCGCCGGCACCGCGACGGCGCGGAAGAGGACATTCGCCCGAAGGATCGGGATGCGGCGTCCGTCGATCTCGGCCTCCCACCAGGCGTGCCACGGATCGGCGAGCACGACGTGCCCGGCGCCGTCGGCCTCGACCGCGACGACGACCTCGCCGTTGCGATAGCGGACGAGCCGCGCCGTGCCGCGCGCGGGTGGCGTCGCTGCCGTCGTCGCCGCGCCTTCGAGAAGGACGGTGGCCCGGAGATCGACATCGGGCCATGTGCCGGTCCGGACGATCGCCGCGAAGTCGGCGTCCTGCGCCGCGCCCGCGAAGTGGACGCGCGGGAAGGCGCGCGGGTTCTCGTAGAGATGGCCGTCGCCGGTCCGCCCGAGCGGAACGAGATCGCCGGGCCGGAGGGACGGGTCGATCGCCTCGACCGGAACGCCCGTCACGATGAAGCGGAGCCCGAGGAGATCGGCGAGCGTCGAGCGGTAGGACGGGAAGAGGGCCGTGAAGACCCGCTGATCGGGGAGCGCCACCGTGTCGCCGGTGCCGACCGCCTGGTGATAGCTCAGGAGACGCAGCGGATTATAGCCGAGCGTGTGGTCGAGCCCGTGCACGAGGCTCGCATTGGGCCAGGCGAAGCCGAGGCCGGCGAGCTCGACCCGGTCGCGCCGGTCGGGCGCGGCGGCGGCGGCGAGGCGCGCGCGGAGCGCCGCGATCGTCTCGTTCGCCGTGTCGGGCCGCAGCATCTCGTAGGCGTCCGGTGGCAGC
>Ga0194132_10002271_pt1 | contig 36668 bp, 36 predicted proteins | sample TA2KigOf80mmetaG_FD_148612 | JGI IMG/M metagenome (GOLD analysis project Ga0194132, IMG submission 148612) | Freshwater microbial communities from Lake Tanganyika, Tanzania - TA2015054 Kigoma Offshore 80m | ecosystem: Environmental > Aquatic > Freshwater > Lake | place: Tanzania: Lake...
GGCCTACAGGTCTCCGACGATGAGTTTCAAGCGCTCAATATCAAACCCGGTAAGTTTCATGGCGATTGGAACTATACGCTTCTTCCTCGCTCTTAATCGGTAACTTAATTCTTGCCCATGCCTAACGGAGGAGGAGTCGGAGCAGTTGCTTGATGGTCTGATGACCTTTGCGTGTCAGGCGCCACGTACCTACACGCATGCGTGGAAACCTGGTGATGTGGTGGTGTGGGACAACCGCTGTGTGCTGCATCGCGCGCGTCCGTTCGACCACGCCGAACCACGGGTGATGAAGCACACCCGCGTGTCCGGCGATCCAGCTTCTGAGCTGGCCGTTCGGGGCGACCAGATTGCACAATAGGCGAAACGAGGAATATCTTCGGTCCGCAAAGAGAAATTGGTGCAGCGACGGAGCTAAGTGACGGATCTCGCGGAGGGATTCTTCACTTCGCTTTCGAGCTAGTCAGGCAACGTTTGTTTACTTCTCTGCTGTAATCTTTTCCCTTCCATCTAGATATGGACGCAACGCAGGTGGAATGACCACAGAGCCATCTTCCTGTTGGTAGTTCTCTAAAATCGCAATCCACAGACGACCAATTGCGAGACCCGAGCCATTCAGCGTGTGGACAAACTCAGGCTTCGCCTTTGGTTCGCGACGAAAGCGAATCTGCGCCCGTCGCGCTTGGAATGCCTCACAATTCGAGCAGGATGAGATCTCGCGATAGGTATTCTGGCTCGGGAGCCACACTTCGATGTCATAGGTCTTGGCAGAACCGAAGCCCATATCGCCGGTGGACAAAACAACCGTCCGATAGGCGAGCCCTAACGTTTCAAGGACAGCTTCGGCATTGCGCGTGAGGGCTTCGAGTTCCTGATAGGAATCCTCTGGGCGTGTCAGCTTTACCAGCTCGACCTTATCGAATTGATGCTGGCGAATGAGACCGCGCACGTCTCTACCATAACTTCCTGCCTCCGAGCGAAAACACGGAGTGTAAGCGGTCATCTTCATAGGTAACTGACTGTTATCGAGAATCTCGCCAGCGTAGATATTGGTGACGGGTACTTCCGCGGTAGGAATCAAATAAAAGTTGCGCTCGTCGGTCAGCTTAAATAGATCAGCCTCAAACTTCGGCAATTGCCCGGTGCCGTATAAAGTTTGGCTATTCACCATAAATGGTGGGAGTACCTCAGTGTAGCCATGTGTCTGCGTGTGCAGGTCGAGACAAAAGTTAATCAATGCGCGTTCAAGCCGGGCACCCAGGCCTTTCAGAATCGAGAACCGGGCACCGGTTATTTTTGTCGCTCGTTCGAGATCAAGAATGCCCAGTGCTGTGCCGACATCGACATGATCACGCGGAGTGAAAGAAAACTGCAGCGGCTCACCCCAGTGTTTCACGACCTGATTAGCTGACTCATCAGCCCCAACCGGAACACTCTCATGCGGCAAGTTCGGCAGCGTCGCCAGCAGTCCATTGAGTTCGTTTTCCACTGCCGCGAGGTCAGCTTCGATAGCTGGCATACGCTCACCCATCTTACGCACCGCAGCGCCACGCTTCTCAGCTTCTTCCTTCTGGCCCGCTTTCATCAACTTGCCGATTTCCTGACTCTCGCGATTACGTGCAGCTTTGAGGTCCTCGCCCTCACGGATAAGTGCCCGTCGCCGTTCATCAAGCGTCGTAAAGCTCTCCAGTGCCGCGAGCGGAAAGTTACGCTGTTCAAGTTTAGTTCGCACCACCGTCAAGTGGGTACGCAGAAGATTCACATCATGCATTGGTGTACATGCTCCTCACTACTGACCGCAAGTCAGGACAGTAACGTAGCGGTCTAGTTGGGACTGTCAACTGACTGATAAGTTTTCTATCGCAAGCGAATATTGATTCCCTCAAGAAAGTATCGTTGGCTTTTCCTATCAAAGCGAACACAACGTATTCTCTGTCCTTCAGTGAAACCTTTTTGTACGAGGTCAGCGTTCAGATCGTGCACTAGCTTTGCAAGTCTTGCTTTCGTAGTTTCGTTTTCTCTCGAAGCTTCGGGGAACACTGTGCGGCAAAGGTTGTCAGCAGTGGCAGAACGCGGCTCCGTAGCGATTCGTCGTAGCCTCGTTTGTCGGCTGTCCAGTATTCACAGCCGCACAGGTCGGCAATTGCGGCGTGATCTACGCTCTATACTTATACTCGTCAGAGCAGGGGAAGGTAATCAACTCAGGATCGTCATGCTCTGCAGGAAGGCTTGTGGTGTTGTGATCTTTAAGCCTGTACGAGCAGCGACTTGTCGGGTGAAGTGCCGGGTGTTTGTGGAGAGAAGCCAATCAGGTGCGGCCTTTAGAGCTGAGACGAGGACCGGAACGTCTGCTTGATGCCGAATCAGGTGACGATAGCGAGAAATCTCTTCTGAGCTGGGTAAAGGAACCGTTTCAGATTTGAGAAGCCGCACGAGCGTATCGTATGCGTCTATGGTCTCGGCAGCCAATGACGGGTCGGTGGTCAGCAGTGCGAGCAAATTATCCTCAACTTCGCCGCGCACGTACTCGGCGAGGATAATGGTGAACGCTCCACGACGGGCATGGATGAGAATCGCACGAGAGACACTCCAAGGGGCATATAATCCTTCGAGAAAGACTCCAGAATCGAGGAAGAGCCGCTGGATAGAACTACTTCCTTCCATACAGCTCTTGGAACCGGCGACGACGGACGCGCTCCATGTTCTTCTGGGCCTGTTCAAGAGTGACACCTTGTGACATCAATGCCTCTTGGATGCGTCGGCACAAGCGATCGAGCGTCAGATCAGCCGGAACCATCATTAAGGCATCACCGATTTGAAGAAGCACAACCTCACTTCCCTTCGCGAGTTTATGTTTCTTGCGATAGGCAGCAGGGACGGTAATCTCTCCGTGTTCGCCGACACGAATAGTACCAAGCGAGCGGGCCAATGATTCTGGCATCGGCAAAGAACCTCCTGGGACAATAGATACAGCCGAAGCGTAACGAGTCCTCCTCCGGTTCGCAAGCTGTTCAGATAGGCGAGGTTTAGTTTTACGCGCCAGCTCAACCTTCAAGACCGTTATGCTGCGCGCCGCCGTTTTTCGGTCCGTGCGACGAGCGCTTCTCGCGCGAGGTCGACCGCTTCGGCAATGACTTGGCGAGTCAATCGTCCATCATAGGCCTGCGATATCCACTTCCATCTTTTGCCTTGCGCTACATAAGAGAGAACATCTTTGACGAGAACGCGTGTCCCCTTAAAGGTAAGGGGCCACCACAAATTTTCGGATCGGAAATAATGTGCTCGCCGTATTCTTGGCGTTTACGTGTGGCCACAGAACTCCTACTCCCACAACGCGCGCACGTGGAATACAAACCCTGGTCATTCAGGATCGCCGCTGACTGAAGTTGGGTTGTCTAGCGTTTCGACGGGTTGACCTGGTCGATAGATGTATACTCGTTGTTCCAGTGGATCGATGAGCCAACCGAGGTGGGCGCCGTTGTCGATGTACTCTTGCATCTTTTCTACCAGGTCTGGCAGCTTGTCTGTTTGTGAACGGACCTCGACAACAAAATCTGGGCAGATTGGTGCAAACCTTGCCCGCTGAGCTTTGGTCAAGGCCGCCCAACGCTCACGGCGTATCCAGGATGCATCGGGGGAACGAATGGCACGGTTGGGCAGTGTGAAGCCTGTTGAGGAATCGAACGACAGACCGGTGCCGTCTTGTTTTGCCCATGCGGTGAGGGAGAAAAACGTTTCGCCGCTGCGCCAGCCACTTTCTGATCCGGTTGGAGGCATGATGCTTAATTCTCCTTGTGCCGTGAGTTCTAGTCGTAGTTCAGAGTTCTCTTGGCAGAGCAACTCAAATTGCTCTTCAGTCAAATGGACTCCTTGGACATTGATTTTGACTGGCCAAGTCAGTTCGTACGTTACTGATGGTGGTCTCATAAATGCTCCTTATGATTAGCAAAGTTTAGGAGCTTGGTGATAGGTTTTCAACGGTAGAGAAGGTTTGAGATGCTGTGGTGAAACTCGAGAAGACGTTGAGCTTCGAGAGAGATGAAGAGAGATTCTTCGCTTCGCTCAGAATGACAGTAGGGTGGCTTACGGAGTCGCCCCTTCTTTAGCCAATGCTTCTACATTGTCCCCGGTGAGGCTGTGTAAGAAGGCAAGCAGAGCGCCTTTTTGTTGGAGTGAGAGATGCAGGGGAGAAATCTTTGGATCTTGTCCATCACTTCCGGTGCCGCCACGGTCGTAGTAGTCCACCACGTCTTCTAACGTGAGCAACGCGCCATTGTGCATGTAGGGAGCTGTCCGTGCGACGTTGCGTAACGAGGGGGTTTTGTAACGCCAGAGGTCGGTTGGGTCGTTGGTGATTTCGTATCTTCCACGATCTTGCTCTGGCGGGGTGAGTACTTCGTCAACCTGGGAGCGTGGCATTTTCACCATGAGCCCACCGCCCAACTCGACATCAACTAGCTTGTCTGGAATGAGTCGGAGCTGTGCAACCCCGGTGTTGTGAAAACCTTGGTTGGTGAACAAGGCCGCGTCCTTGGTGATGGTGTGGCAGGTGATGCATTGTCCCTTGCCGGAGAAGAGCTTGAATCCGGCTTTTACTTCTTCACTTATTGCGGTCTGATCTTTGCCAAAGTACCAACGGTCAAACGGTGAGTTTCCTGAGAGGAGTATTCGCTCGTAACTCGCCAGCGCTTTCCCCAGGGTTGAAATGCTTACGCCTTCACCGAATACTTTGTGAAACTGCTCTTCATAGCCAGGGAGCCGTCGCACTTTTTGGATGACATATCCCATTGAAGGATTTGCCATTTCTACTGGATTGGTTAGTGGACCAATAATCTGGTCTTCGAGGGTGAACTCGCGGCCATCGTGAAACAGTACCCGGAGATAGGCGACGTTGTACAATGCTGGTGAGTTGCGCTTGGTCGATTGCCCATTCATGCCAACGGCTAGTCGTGTCTCGTTAACCGTAAAGCCTTGGGTTGGGAGATGGCACATGGCGCAAGACATGGTGTCATTCGGTGATAAACGACGATCGAAGAAGAGGCGGCGGCCTAAGGCGATTTTTTCTGGAGTGAGGGGATTGGTTTCTGGAACGGGAACCGATGGAAGACCTAGGGGGGCTGGGGACAGCTGTGAAGAGAGACTGAAGGTTGGAGCAAACAGGTGATAGGGAACAAGGAACAGGGAACAGGCAAGAAGAAGAAGGAGAATACGTTGTTGCCTGAGGCCGTTGATCTTCATGGGGATTCACGAGTGGCTGATTTTTGAGTGGTTTCGAGGAGAATCGTCTCAATGTCATTGAGGACAAGTTGAGCGCTGAAGAGACCGGTACTGTAGATGTTCCGTACATTATGATGCTGGTCAACCAGGTACACTTTGAGAACGTGACGGAAGAGGCCGCTCCATTCGCCGTTGTCTTTTGTCAATCTCGCGACGGGTTGATTAAAATCATCGAGAATCGGTTGCAACTCTGTCGTCGTTGCACTGGTCAAAAAGTGCCAGTCGGTGTGTGGTGTTAGCTTCGCTTTGACTTCTGCCATGCGAGTAGGAGTATCTCGCTCCGGGTCAAAGCTCACTGAGAGAAGTGTCGCCCGCCGCGCAAGTTCCGGGCGTTGACTCAGGAGATGGTCGAGTTGATGCAAAACTGCTGCAGCAAGTGGGCAGCCGCCGACATCTGCACAGGATGTATACATGAAGGAGATGACGGCAATTTTATTTTTTGTCAGTGAGCGCAAATTGACACGTGTCCCTTGGGGATCCAGCAAAGAATGATCATGCACGGTATCGATGACTGGTAGGGTATAGGTGCCGGGTGGTGGCGGTGTGAATTGCGGTTGCAGAGCGTCGGGGATCGCGGTCGTGTGAGCGTTGGTACTCTGGGCGTAGGACAAGGAAGAAGAGAGAATCACGACTGAAACGAGGAGAGCCAAGCAAAGATTATTGGACACTTCTGAAACCTGCAAATTATAGCGGTTGTGTTTACCCTATTCCATAACATTCAACCCTCACCCTAGCCCTCTCCCTGCCAGGGAGAGGGGAGTGTAAGCGAAGCGCCTGGGAATATGGGAAGTGTCGGTGGTATGCTCAAGTGACGTTTGACGCGATACGTATCACTGCATGTTTGTTGCGACTCGCCGAGTATCGGTCCCCATGTTATCCGTGTAAATCTGATTCTTATAAAACTGATCCTGGCCGAAGTGCATGATGTGCGGGCGACCGAGCTTCTCTTTGTTGAAATCGACCGTAAATGAATGTTTCAGGGCTTTGCCGTCCCAAGTGTAGGCTTTGAGGAACTGTTCGTTCGCTTCGCCTTTTTTGTCCCAGTTGGCTAGCAGTGAGGTCGTAAAGTAGACGCGCTTGCCATCCCATGACTGCGAAACCATATTCACTTGCGCGCCAATTTTTTGCTCGTGAATCATGCGTGGCTTGGTTGGGTCTGCGACATTGTATACACGGCAGGTGCCATCCATGAACGTATTGACGAAGAGAAATTGATCGTCAGCCGAGAGACTGATGTCGACTGGCAGTGGCACTTTCTTGGGATCGCCAATGTCGGCAACGGCCTTGGCAGCAAAAGTCCCATCTTCCTTCTGATTGATGAGCCAGATCTTTGAGGTCAGAGCCGTGGCAGTAAATGCATAGTGATGTCGGGGTTGTAGTGCCCAACGAATTTCCAAAGGCGCGCCAGGGACCTCGAATGTTTGGATAGGCTTACGGGCGTGGAAATCCCAGAGCACCATGGTGCTGCCAAAGCGTTTCATCGCTTCCGGGTCAGCGAGCATCTTGCCGAAGTCCATCATGTAATTGTTCCAACCCGTGAAAGACGAGGTCAACATGCGGTTGAGATGTGGCTGAATACGGACGTCGTAGCCATACTCGGCACCTTCGGGCATCCAGTAGGTCTGAATGAATTTGCCCTCGTTGTTGTACTCGACGAGGCCCGTCTTGCCGCCGTGATCTTTCTCGTTTGAGAGTCCGGTGATGAGCATGCGGCCTGGTAGAGGATAGAAGGTATGTGGCCCGACGACACCACCAGAATCTTTGACAAACGTATCAATGGTTTTGACTAACGCAGGTTTCGCTGGCGAAGCAGCGACGTCGAAAACGAAAATTTTGCTGGTATCGAGGCCACCAAGCCAGAGATACCGACGGTCGTCGGTAAAGCCACCGTGATGGGCTTCGTGTTGTCCGCCAACGGAAACACTAGAGAGGACTTTCCCGTACTGATCTGGACGTTTGGGATTCGCACCAATTGTGACAAGTTTATCTGAACTGTCTCCCAACCCTTTATCGCCGAGCGTCCAAATGTAGACGTAGTCTTCTTCACCGGTAATTTTGGGCAGATAGGGCGACTGGCAGGTTTCGTCAGCGCGTACCTGCGTAATGCTGACCGCGAGAAATGAGCAGACAAGTGCTGACCACAAGACCACGCGTCGCCAGACCAACTGATGCTGATTCATAGAACTCTCCTCTCAAAGTACTTGTGCCACGCGACAAGAACAGCTAGCAAATCACTTCCTACGATGCAATGAGAGTAGGGAGTAAGGAGGGGCGTATGACTAAAGAGGAATTTTATCGCGACGCGCGTCCTGGATCAGTCGGACCATTGGAAGGGGTCGTCGTTATTGAAGCGTGTACAACATATGCTGGACCGGTTGCTGGCGCAGAGCTAGCGGATATGGGAGCCGAGGTGATCAAGTGCGAACTGCCGGGGACTGGGGACATCTGTCGTTTGTTTGGGCCTAAAGTGCCGAATGCTCCAGAGGCTGACAATGGAGCACCCTTTCTCAGTATCAACCGGAATAAGAAATCGATCACGTTGAATTTCCATCACGCCAAAGGGCAAGAGATCTTTCGCCGACTCGCGAGTCGTGCGGACATTGTCTTGGAAAACTTTCGTCCTGGTGCCATGAGCAAATGGAACATTGGTTATGAGCAGGTTTGCCAAATGAAGCCGGACATTGTCTACGTGTCACTCTCGTGCTTAGGACAATGGGGCCCGTTGTCACATAAAGTGGGATACGACACCGATGCCCAGGCGATGAGTGGGATCATGTCGGTGACGGGGCTGCCGGATGGGCCACCGACGAAAGTCGGGAATGCCATCGTTGATTACCTCAGCGGTGTCAAAGCTGCGCAGGCAGCATTGGCGGCATATGTGCGGCGGTTACGAACGGGAGAGGGACAATGGGTAGATGTTGCGATGGTGGACAGCGCACTTTCTGTGACAGAAGGGGGAATGATGCATGCCGCGATGAATGGTGAGGTATGGAAGCGCAATGGCAATCGGCATCCATCCTCGGCTCCATGCAATAGTTTTCGTTGCGTTGATGGTGAGGTGATGCTCGCGGTAGCGCACGATCGTCAGTGGCAACGGCTTTGTCAACTCATTGGCCGGGAGGACTTGATGCATGACCAACGGACGGGAAACATCGCAGCGCGCAAAGCCAATGAACCATTCGTTGAGCAGGTCGTCGCCGCGTGGGCACGTACACAGCGTGTGCAAGACGTGGTAGCGACGCTTAACGCGGAGAGCATTTCCTGTTCACCGATCCTCGATTTTGGACAGATTGTGAAAGAAGAGCACTTTCGCGTACGTGAGAGTGTGGCAGAGATTCAGCATCCGACGGCAGGCAACTTGACGCATTATGGAACTGCGCCGAAGTTCTCTCGTACACGGACAGGGGTCCGCTCTGCGGCACCGAGGTTAGGGCAACACAATGCTGACATCTATGGGCAATGGTTAGGGTATGACGCGAAGGAGCTAGCAGAGTTGGTGGGAGCAGGGATCATATAGTCATCCTCGTACTAAAGGCCAGCTCTCAGTGGCCGATCATTCTTCAATGCCGACACCACAGGGGTGGTGCAAATCTTTCGTAGCTTTGCGGCAGATTGGATTCCGACCATGTTTCGGTTGAAGAACGTTTCGGTACGCAACAAACTGTTAATGCTGAGCGCGACATTACTCGTGGCAGTCGCGGTGGTTGGCGCGACTGGATATCGCGGCATTACGGAACTGACCCAGTTGTACGGAGTGAGTGAACAACAGTTTGAAGCGGTGCGAACGGTGGCAACGATAGAACGGGCGTACGATGTGCTACGAGGGATTGTTTTTCGGGCCTGGATTGCTGCGCAACGCCGTGATCAAACCGGACAGGATGAAGCAACGACAGACTTGCAAAACCAGGCGGAGATCATTACCGCTTCGTTTGACGCGCTTGAGACCTTTCCGCTGGAGCAAGACGCAAAGGATATGATGGGCCAGGTGCACGCGGCGCTTTCGATGTATGTAACGCGGGCGCAGGAAACAGTAAAACTGGCAGCGAGTGGCAGTTGGGATCAGGTCGAAGCAGAACTCGTTCAGTTTCAAGCCATGTTTACAAGCACTGGGGAAATGCTCCAAGACCTGGGCCTGCTCGTGCGTGGGGGGACGAGCTTTATCAAGGCGAAAAGTGAAGAGACGGCAGGACGCGCGACGCAACATGCCGCGATCGTACTGGGAGTTGCGTTACTGCTGGCCATTGGGTTGAGCTGGGCCATTGCGTACTCGATTGTGACGCCCTTGGTGAAGATGACACAAGCTGCGCGGCTGATTGCGACTGGAGAGATCGGGCAGCAGATCGATCATCACGCGAAGGATGAAACTGGGGCACTGGCTGGCGCCTTTCGAGAGTTGATTTCCTATATTCAGGGGATTGCGGAAGCGGCGGATCGTGTCAGCAGCGGCGATCTCACTGTGACGATTGATCCGAAGTCAACACAAGATGTGCTGTCGCGTAACTTCGCCCATATGGTGGAAAATTTGCGAGAGATGAACGGAAAAGTCCGCGAGGGGACAGAAGTCCTGTCTCATGCGATTGCGCAGATCCTCAGTACGATATCGCAGGTTGCGCGGAGCACGACTGACACGGCGGCTGCGGTGACGCAAACCGCAACGACTTTGGAGGAGGTCAAGAAAATCGCCCACATGGCGAATGAGCGAGCGAAAGCGGTAGCTGAGAATAGTAAGCAAACCGCGACTGTCTCGGCTAACGGTGAACTTGCGTTGACGAAAGCAGACGCTGGCTTGAACCGTATCCGCGAACAGATGGAGTCGATTGCCGACAGTGTCATTCATTTAGGTGAAAACAGTCAAGCGATCGCTGCGATCATTGAGGCCGTGAACGAGGTCGCTGAGCAGTCCTCGCTTCTAGCGGTGAACGCGGCGATTGAGGCGGCGAACGCTGGTGAATTGGGAAAAGGGTTTGCCGTGATTGCGCGCGCAGTCAAAGTGCTCGCTGACCAGTCCAAGCAAGCAACAAGCCAGGTTAGTGCCATTCTCACCGACATTCAGAAAGCGAGCCATGTAGCGGTGCTGGTGACGGAGCAAGGGACTAAATCCGTTCAAGTCGGAGTTTCTCAATCCCTAGAAGCGGGAGAGTCGATTCGCATTTTGTCCAGCAACATCGCCGATGCGGCGCGTGCCATGACGAACATTGCCACGTCTAGTGAACAACAGCTTACGGGGATAGACCAGGTTGTAGGTGCGATGACAAGCATCCAGCGTGCGAGCGCGCAGAACGCTGAGAACATGAAGAAGATTGAGATAGCAACGCAGAATCTCCAAGGGGTGGGTGCTTCTCTGTCTGTACTCTTGGGGCAATATCGACTGACAGCCTACTGAGGAGCGCTTGCACGGAGAAACAGAAGGACGGTGGCCGATTCGTTTTTCACCAAAGAAAAATTATCGGACATTGTATGTAAAAAGAGTGTTCGCGTATGGCCTCGACCGCCATCGTGACTGCTGGTAAATACTCGGCGTGCAGGAAAATTTTGATGTCCCGTAGTTGCCCCACAGGTTTTCAGCCATGGCGATTAAGTTTGTAAATAGCTGAAAATACTACAGGGAGGGATGGCTGAGTGGACGAAAGCGCCGGTCTTGAAAATCGGTAGGGTCGCAAGGCTCTCGTGGGTTCGAATCCCACTCCCTCCGCTCTCGCGTTTCTATTTCTCAGACAGACAAATTCAGTATAGCGGAATGGTCACCGCTACTCGCGATGGTATGGCTGTCCGAGTGCGGCTGGCGCGGTGGCGCTGGTTTTCAGCAGCATCAATGCTAAGAGCGTCAGTACGTACGGTAGCATCAGCACGATCTGGTATGGCAGCTCTGAACCGAGCGCTTGTAGATGAAACTGCAATGCCGTGGCTACACCAAAGAATAGGGCACCCCATAGCGCTCCAGTGGGATTCCAGCGACCAAAGATAACGATAGCAAGGGCGATGAAGCCACGCCCTGCAGACATTCCTTCAATGAAGGTGTTTGAGTACGCGAGTGAGAGATAACTGCCCGCGATGCCTCCGAGTACACCTTCGAAGGCAAGAGCCAGGAAACGGACTCTTTTGACGGAGATCCCTAGCGTTTCGGCGGCGTGGGGATGCTCCCCTACCGCTTGAAGTTGGAGTCCAGCGCGAAGGTAAAAAAGAAAGAATGTACATATCGGCACAAGGGTAATGGCAAGATAGACAAGCCCTGCATGCTGGAAAAGGGATGAGCCAAGGATTGGGAGCGTACTGAAAAAGGGGATATGGATGGGCAAAAATGTGGAGACCTGTAAGGCCTGCCCAGTAACGCCGAAAATCCCACGGTAGAGAACACCAGTGAGTCCAGCCGCTAACAGGTTAAGACCTACTCCGACGACAATTTGATCAGCACTAAGCCCGACTGTTAATCCGGCGAAGAGCAAGGCAAGGAGAAGGCCGCTCACTGCACCTACGATGAGTCCTAGTAGAGGTGAGCCGGAGAAGTAACTGGCAGTCATACCAGCGAAAGCACCGGTGAGGAGAATGCCTTCAAGTCCGATATTAATAATGCCTGCGCGTTGCACGAAGGTCTCTCCCAACGCAGCGAACAAAAGAGGAGTTGCCGCTACGAGAGTGGAGTGTAGGAGTGCGTCACTATTGTTCAGAAGGGCAATGAGAAAATCCATTTCAGCACTATGTCAGGGAAGGTAAAAGTACGAACCAACACAAAAGGAGCGGTACGATGAGGCGTGTTGAAGTCCGGTGGATGAAGCGTTGAACGGTAGCGGTACTGTAGGCGGCAAGAAAGAGCACCACAACGGCTTGTATGACGGATGCAAGAACAGAGGAGAGCCCGATGGTTCGTTGTACAGCACTGGCCCCGGCGTCTAATGCACCAAAGAAGAGTGCAGCGAACACAACGCCGATCGGAGAGCGTTGGCCGACGAGGGCGACAGCAATGGCAGTATAGCCGTAACCAGGTGAAAATTTTTCGTACACACGGTGCGTGATTCCGCTTACTTCAATACCTCCGGCAAGGCCAGCAAGCGCACCACTGAGCAGAAAGGCGAGCGCGACTTGGCGATCTGTGGCAATGCCAGCAAAGCGAGCGGCAATTGGGTTCGCACCAGTGGCACGGATGCGGAAGCCAGCTTTCGTGCGGAAAAGGAAAATCCAGACTATCAGTGCAGCAACGAGGGCGAAGAGAATTCCTAGGTGGAAGCGAGCTGGAGGAAACAGCCGAGGAAGGGTGGCCGTAGGCGGAAGGGGGTCAGTTTGTGGGTATTGCCCGGCCACTTCCATGAGTGGACCGTGGACACCATAACTGACAAGGTACAGTGCGACAAAATTGAGCATAATCGTACTGATGACTTCGTTGACGTTGTGTTTTTGTTTGAGATAGGCGGCACAGCCAGCCCAAAACACTCCGGCACTAAGCGAGGCAGCAACGACAATCGCGACTGCGAGGGGTGAAGGAATGAAGGTGAGGTGCTGACCGACCCACGCGGTCGCGAGGGCACCGAGGAGAAGTTGTCCTTCGGCGCCAATGTTCCAGACGCCAGCACGAAGGGCCAACATTACTGCGAGACCGGTGAATAGTAGTGGGCAAGCTTTTACCGCGGTTTCGGAGAGGCGGTAGGAATCACCTGCTGCGCCGAGCCATAAGTTTACAAAGACGCTTGGGACATCGGCACCGGTAAGCCATAACCCGCACGCAATGACGATCGCTGCTGATGCAAGAGCAAGGAGTGGCGATATGAGTGCGGTTAGTTGAACAGTCACGATGCGGTGGTCACTCCAGTCATCATTTGGCCGAGTATCGCGGGCTCTATCTGAGGATCAACGGGACCCAAGAGTCGACCATGATACAGTGCATAGATGCGATGACTGAGGGCGAGAATTTCGTCAAGGTCGGTAGAGAAGAGCAAGACTCCTGCACCGCGCTGGCAGTGTTCGTTCAGGGTGCGGTGTACATAATCGGTTGCTCCGATATCCAGTCCGCGAGTTGGGTTGGCAGCGATGATTAACTGTGGCTGTGTTGCTAGTTCACGGGCAATGACGATGCGCTGTTGGTTACCACCAGAGAGAGAAGAGGTCGCGGCGAATGGTGATGACGTGCGAATGCCAAAGCGGTCGATTTGCGTGATAGCGAAGTGGCGAAGATCGCTGGGGCTGAGGAATGGTCCAGGAGATACGGTGGCAAGACGTTGAGAGTTAAGGAGGAGATTGTCTTCCACAGACAGGGAAAGGGCAAGTCCTTCCTGGCGGCGGTCTTGGGGAATAAGGGCGATCCCCAGGGTACGCATTTGAGCTGGGGAAGAGCGGCGCAGCTGATTACCACTGATGGTGATGGTTCCTTGTGTTGGTTGCTGCAGTCCAAGCAGAATCTCGATGAGTTCCGTCTGTCCATTGCCCGCAACTCCGGCGATGCCAACGATCTCACCAGGTCGTACGTCTAGGGAAAGATTGTGGAGCGAGACGCCACGAGAGGAGGTTGAGAAGGAGGTGCTATCGAGAGACAGGTGTGGGGAGGTGTGTGGTGGGTGGTCACGCGAAGTTGAGGAGGTGAGATTCAGGGAGGCGCTGGGAAGAGGCAGCTCTCCGACCATTAGTTGAGCGAGTTCTGCCGGAGTTGTGGTAGCAGTGTTTTTCGTTGTGACCAAGCGACCTCGACGCAGAACGGAGAGGCGATCGGCGATGGCGACCACTTCGGGAATTTTGTGGGTGATCAAAAGAATCAGATATCTTTCTTGTTTCAAACGACGAAGAACAGCGAAAAGATTTTCAACTTCAGCTGGAGTAAGAACGGCGGTTGGTTCATCAAGAATCAGGATGCGAGCCGAGGCAGCGAGCGCTTTGAGGATCTCTACACGTTGCTGAGAGCCGACAGACAGTGCTGCGATGGGGGTGTCAGGATTTTCGATGTTGATGCCGAAGTGAGTTGCGAGAGTGACTATTTGTTGTGATAAAACCTTACGATCGATTCTATCGAGACTGGAACCTGCATGTGCGAGAAGGATGTTTTCCGCAATGGTAAACGAAGGGATGAGCATGAAATGCTGGTGAACCATGGCGATGCCAGCAGCAAGTGCAGATCGAGGTGACGAGAAGCGGTGGGGGTGGCCGTCGATGAGGATGGTGCCAAGATCGGGGCGATATAAACCAGAAACCAGATGCATAAGAGTAGACTTCCCTGCACCATTCTCGCCGAGGATGGCGTGAATTTCGCCGGCGGGGAAATCAATACTGACGTGATCAACCGCGAGAGTCCCACGAAAAGTTTTGGTGAGGTCTCTGATGGCAAGGTCGGGCATGGGAAGTTATGAAGCGCCTGATGGTACGGGGGAGAATTCAACGCTGGGGACAGTTAAGGTGCCATTGATGATCTGTTGCTGCGCGGCGTCGATGCGAGCTTGCGCTTCAGGCGAGAGACGATCTTTTAATGTTGGGTTGTAGACGAGAGCTATGACGTTGTCTTTCAAGCCCAGGCGAATAATGCGGCCTTGAAAGGAGCGGTTTTGGACAGATTGGGCCATTTGCAGAAATGCTGTCGGGATATCAATGACGCCGCTCGCGAGAATCACAGAAGGTGCGAGATCGTTTTGGTTTTTGTTGGTACCAAAGGCAAGAACATTCTTTTCTTGGGCGGCTTGGAAGGCTCCAAGACTAGCTGCGTCGGCGTTCGGGATAATGACATCACAGCCTTGTTCTATGAGTGCTGTAGTTGCTTGCTTGGCCGCGCCGACATCTTCCCAGTTGCTGATGTATGAAACGATGACTTGGAAGTTGGGATTGACACTTTTGGCTCCAGCCTCAAACGCCATAAACGTGCTTTTAAGGGGTGGAATCTCAACGCCGCCGATAGCGCCGGCTTTGCCTGTTTTAGAGACGAGCGCACTTATCATACCCATGAGATATGTCGCTTCTTCGAGGAGAAATCGCATCGGGGCGACATTTGTTCGAACAGTGCTCCCTGAAGTGGTGATGAATACAGAGTTGGGAAAGTCGGTCGCAACCTTCGCGGCCGCATCTTGGAACTCAAAACCATGACCGAAAATGAGATGAAAATTGCGGCTGGCATAGTCACGGAAGGCTTCTTCAAATTCAGCTGGTGTCTTGGTTTCGATTTGGCTGACTTCAGCGTGAAGAGTGTCTTTGATCTTGGTTAGTCCTTCGTAGGCGAGAGCATTCCAGCCTGCGTCGCTAATCGGACCGGGGGTAAGGAGGGCGACGCGAAAAGTATTGGATAACTCCTGAACAGGTTTACTATTACAGGAGGTTCCGAGGAGCAGGATAATAAGAAGAAAAACGAGAGAAATGCGGTGGGCGATCACAAGACCCCTAAAGGTGGCATGAGTACGATCTCATCGGTGTGAATGCCAGGCGGTTGGGCGATGACACTGATCATCGCATTTGCCACGTCAGTTGCTGACAGCATCTTGCTCCGATCTAGGGTGCTGCCACTAGTATCCCACAATGGAGTGTCGACTGCGCCAGGAATGACGGCAGTCACTTTTATCCCGGCTGAGCGGACTTCGGCGGCGATCACTCTGGTTAAACCAAGCGAGCCCATTTTCGAGGCGGTATAGCCAGTCGACCCTGAGAGGGTGTGGGTGCTGGCAATTGAGAGTACGTTGAGGATGTGACCTTGGCCGCGCGGAAGCATCGCGCGTACGACGTGCTTGCAGCACAGGTAGATGCCGCGGAGATTGACGTTAATCATGGAGTCCCAGTCTTCTGTACGAGATTCAATGATTGGTCCGAAATATGCGCCGCCAGCACTGGTGATAAGAATGTCGATATGGCCAAAGGATGCTGTAGTTTTGGCGACTAAGTCTTCAACTTGCGATTCACTACTGACATCAGTAGGCACAGCGAGGGCGGTGCCGCCAGCTTTCGTGATCTCAGACACAAGTTCATCGAGTTTTTGTTTTGTTCGTGCAGCGAGCGTGACTTTGGCTCCTGATTGTGCAAGAGCGAGGGCAACCGCGCGTCCGATGCCAGATCCAGCTCCGGTGACAATCGCAACTTGCCCGTGAAGAGTTTGTATCGTCATAGTGTTATTCGCCTGTGTACTCGAAGAAATTCTTCGGCGTCTCCCAGAGCCCGACCTTAGTCAATTGTGTCCCTAATTGGGGAGAGAGAAGATCCCAAATGACTTTTGTGATGTTCTCGCCCGTGGGGTTGAGTGTGGCGAACTCCGCAGTGTCGTTATTCAGGTGTTTGTGGTCGAAGCGATCCAGCACCTCGGTTTGCACGATTTGCATGAGTAACCCAAGGTCCATGATCATGCCGGTGCGAGGGTCGACTTCACCACGTACTGTTACCTCTAGTTCGTAGTTGTGGCCGTGGCCGTTTGGGTTATTGCATTTCCCAAATACGGCGCGGTTCTCTTCATCGGAGAGAAGAGAACTATGAAGTCGGTGGGCGGCGCTGAAACCAAAAGTTTTTGTCAGGTATGCCATAGTACGTCCTTCTCCAGCAAACACATCTGACCACAACGTCGGTTCCTCATAGAGACGAACTTGCGCTAGGTGATAGTGATTACGCTCGGTTTGGAGTTTTTCTTCGATGCGATCCCGCATGTACGTGGCGAGATTCTCTGTTGTCGGTATGCGAGTGTTGAACGAGGGATGATCCGCGTTAATGAATTTATGATCAAATTCGGCGCTGACTTCTTTTAAGATAAGGTCAAGTTCCTTGACGTTCAGAACCATGCCTGTGTGCGGGTCGATACGTCCGGAGAGGGAGACGCGGAGAATATAGCTATGACCGTGGCCATACGGACTGACGCACTTTCCGAAAGTGCGATGGTTTTCCTCGAGGGAGAAGTTTGGATTCCAGTAACGATGAGAAGCCTCGAATTCGACCAGACGGGTTAAATAATACATGGCCCTACTCTTAGCGATGGAGTGAGGGAAGGATGCAGAAAACAAGATGGGGGGTCAAGTAGGTCGCTCGCTTGAGTGCGGAGGTTAAGTGGAAACGCCAGCAAGGGCATGGAGGACTCGGATGACTTTGGCGATTTCTTCAGACGAGACGTCTTCGGGAACGGAAACGATTGCGCGACGACCTGGGCTGAGAGGGATCTCTTGACGGCACTGGGGGATTGGATCGTCGCGAAGGCGATTGGTGTCGGGGGGAAGTTCCGGTGTTTTGGGAAGGGGATGCGATAGGAGATGGGAAGCGAGAGTAGGGGGATATGAGACGGGAGGAGTGTATGAGCGGGATTGGGTTAATCCAGCGAAACGAGCAGATTCAAGGAATGATTTGGCAACGGTTTCCGCATTGGTTTTGGTAAAGCGGTGCTTGAGGACGAGTTGGTTAGTTAGATTGATGTCAGATGGCAGGCCTCCGCCAGTAGTTTCATATTGATTGAGTAACCCTTGAAAGATAGTCGGACGACTGAGCGCTTCACGGAGAGCGTGTTGGCGATCTGATTCGTCGGTTGAATGGTCAATGCGAAGAAAAAGATCGCTAACGCGAAGATCTTTGCCGACGGGTTCGAGGAAGCCATATTGGCGAAGACTGCTTAGCTTGCGGTTGAAGGGGCCAGATTGCGCCGCCAAAGACAGATGTTCGGCTATGGACTCTCGGCTTATAGGGACCTGATTTTCTATCCGAAAGATCTTACGAGCGTCTTCTAACGCTTCTTGCACGCTATACGCAGGAGCATTTGGACTTTTTTGGCGGATCCCTTTTGGCTTGTCCACAATATTTTCCATAAGATCCCTTTGCTTTTAGAATTATTCACATATTTTTCGGCCTGTGAAAAGAGCAAGGTAAAGCCATTTTACTTGACTAGAGTAAGGACAAATTTTAATTAGACAAAAAAGAAATAAAAAATAATTAATTGCTATTAAATAAGCCTAAAAAGAATAAAAATCTCGTAAATGTCTCTTATTAAAGGAAGAGGGGGTGAGGGGAAGGTGATCTGAGGCGGTTAGGTTTGTGACGTTGGGTTGGGCTGAGGATTGTATTTGGCGAATGGGAGAGACAAAAATTTGTGAATTGAGTGGCGAGTATGGCTAGATAGAAATGGCAGATGTGGCGCCGTGGTGTCGTGGAATAGGGGATGCTTTAAGGGGGCGGCGGTTTGGCTTTTCGAGGACTTTTGTGGGGTTGCCGCTCACGGGGGCACTGCGCTTTGCTCCGCTGCGCTTCGCACGCGAGTGCCCCCGTGAGCTTCGTTGGGATGCGGTAGTAAAGGAGGGTGGTGGGAGATAAGAGGTGTGGGGTAGTGATGGAGATTGAATTGGGGTGGTTCACGCGAATGCTGAGAGCTTACGCTGGAGGATGCGGGTGTTTCAGGGACTGTGTAGGTAATGCGTGGGGCTCTGTAAGGTCAGGAGTGCGCGAGGCGTAGTAAGTCGGTGAGGGCCATCGGGGAGTTCGAGATATGAAGTTACAGGGAGCGACAGCACTTATCACTGGAGCTGGACGGCGTTTAGGTCGCGCGATTGCTCTTGCTCTGGCCGAGCGAGGAGTTGATCTCATCTTGCATATGCACTCAGCGTCTGAGGATGTAGTAGCGGAGATAGAAAAACGGGGTGGCCGAGCGGAGATTGTGAGAGTGGATTTGTCAACAGCTGGTGGAGCTGAGACATTGGTGCAGGAGGTGCTCCGACGTACTGGAAAAGTTGATGTGTTGGTGAATAGCGCTGCCGTATTTGGGGCGAATACGATACAGACGCTTTTGGTGGCGGAATGGCGGAAGGTGTTGCGCGTAAACCTAGAGGCACCATTGATTCTGGCAGTTCGACTCGGACGCATCATGCACGAGCAGCGGGGTGGGAAGATTATCCAACTTGGGGATTGGAGTGGTCAGCGACCGGTGCGTCACTATCTTCCCTATTGTGTAACGAAGGGAGGGGTACATATGTCGACAGCGGCGTTAGCGAAAGCATTCGCACCGCACGTGCAGGTGAATGAACTGATTTTGGGGCCAGTGTTGCCGCCAGTGGACTACGATGCAGGTTCCTTGCAGCGGCTTATCGGGACTACTCCGTTGCGGCGCTTAGGGACACCTGAAGACGTGCTTCGCATATTGATGTTTCTGCTTGACGAAGGGGACTTCGTGACGGGCGCATCTTACGTGGTTGATGGTGGATGGCTTGCGCAGCCGCCGGGAGGGATGGAGACTTCACTATAAGTGTTACGACAGGGGGAACCCGGAGCGAAGGTATAACGGTAGCGGCGTTCGGTTTGGGAATACGCAAGAACACTCGAAGAGCAGGTGCCGTACCCATCCAAGTGAATACAGACGCTTGCTCGTGGATCTGGGTCGGGAGCATGGGTTGCAAGAAGGGGATGAAGTTGGGCGCAGATGTCGGAGAAAGCCAGTGGCTGGGCTGGAGTGAGAAGGGGAAGGCGCGCGAAGTCTGGACTTGAGCGTTTGGTGCGTGGGCAACTGAGGTCGTTGAGGTTGTAGTTGGTCAGGAGATGGAAGCCTGGACGAAGCGGTTGCGTCTCGAAGAGGGGTGCTTGGGCGTGAATAACAAACGCTTCAGTGTGATCGGCGATCAGCAGATTGAAAGGATTGTAGTCACTCGGGGATTGGGCGTTGACATAGTCGACTGCCTGACGGACTGACGAATACTTGAGGGCTTCAAGGCAAAGCAGGCCACGTGAACGGCAGTGGGGGTCAGCAGTGCGACCGGTATGGCGATTGAGGATGGCTGCAATCATGCCATGTTCATTGACTGCGAGCCACGTTCCACCGGCAAGTAAGTCTTGACCACCGTAGATCCATGGGCTCGACGAGAGTTGGCGAGGAGTCGCAGAAGGTCGAGAGAGGGACTCGTCGCGGTTTGCGGCAGCAACAATGGGGTAATGAGGAAATGATTGGAAGTAAAAGGCAAGCGTACACATGGGGGCGAATTATAGGAAAAGAACTCCTGCGTATGCAAGGGTGCTACGAGGAGCGGAGGATGGACTACGTCTTAGTGTGGGAGGCCGTTGGCGGGCGCGCCTTGTCATAGGCTTTTTGCATGTGCTAGGGTGTGACAAATTTACGGCCAGGGAGGGAGAATGTTCACTTCGATCGAGGATGTTATTAACAAGTTCGCAGAGCAAAAATATATCTGCAATCAGCGGATTGCCACGATTGTGTATCTCGCGAACCATCTGCGAAAACCGATCCTGGTCGAAGGGCCGGCTGGGGTAGGAAAGACCGAACTCGCGAAAGTAGTCGGCGAAGCTTTGCACTGTGATTTGGTACGGTTGCAGTGTTATGAAGGCTTGGATGAAGCGAAGGCGCTGTACGAGTGGGAATACGCGAAGCAGCTTCTGTATACGCAAATTCTGAAGGATAAAATTGGCGAGGTGATTGAAGGGACTCGGAACCTTGCAGAAGCAGTCGATCGGATTGGCACTCAAGATAGCGTATTCTTTTCGCAGCGATTCATTTTGCCACGGCCGTTGTTGCAAGCGATATCAGCAGAGAAACAGCTCGTGCTCCTCATTGATGAGATCGATAAATCTGACAGTGAGTTTGAAGCCTTCTTATTAGAAGTGCTGAGCGATTTTCAAGTGAGCGTGCCGGAACTTGGGACCATCCGAGCAAAGCAGATTCCGCTCGTGGTGCTGACTAGCAATAATGCCCGAGAAATGTCGGATGCGTTGAAACGGCGTTGCTTACATCTTTATATCGACTTTCCTGATCGTGAGCAGGAACTGGCGATTGTAAAGATGAAAGTTCCAGGGATTGCGGAAAAGCTAGCGGAAGAGGTGGTTGAAGTCGTTCAGGGAATTCGTAAGCTCGACCTGAAAAAAGTTCCGAGCATTAGTGAGACGCTCGATTGGGCAAAAGCGCTCACGTTGCTCAACGTTGATAAACTTGAGGAGCAGGTGGTGAACGAAACCCTCAATACGATCCTCAAGTATGAGGGAGATGTGCGTAAGGCTGAGGCTGAACTCAAGGAATACCTGCAGAAGCAGAAAACGAAGGCGACGAAAGCCGGTGCGGGCCAGAGCGATAAAGACCTTCTCCATTAACGAACGATACGAAAGACATCGAAACGAGTGCCGCCATGGATGACAAGATTATCGAATTCACTCATTTACTGCGCGAGAATGGTCTGAAAGTGTCGGCGGCCGAGAATATGGATACGTTCTCTGCGCTTGGGTTGGTTGGCATACGGAACCGTGAGATCTTGAAGGATACGCTCCGGGCAACGTTGGTGAAACGAGTTGTTGACATTCCCGTCTATAACGAACTGTTTGATCTGTATTTCACCGGCCTTGGGGAGATTATTAAGCAGGCTGGCGCAGAGACGATGGCTGCGATGGAGATGTCAGAGGAGGAGTTTCAGAAATTTCTTGAGCAATTGGAAGAGCAACTCAAGAACATGGGGACCGACTTGTCTGAGTTGGCAAAAGCGCTGCTCTCAAACAATACCGGGCAGCTAGAGCGCATGCTACGGGAAGCGGCTCAGCAGGCGAACCTGCAGGATATTCAACGTTCGTTTCAGGAAGGGCAGTTTGCCAACGCTGTGGCGCAGATGTTGGGATTTGGCCAGCTCATGCAGGAAATGCAAGCGCTGAAGGAAGCATTGCAGCGAGCTGGTTTGAACCCGCAACAGGTAGAACAAGCGCTGGCGTATATTGACCGGCGCATGCAAGATCTTGCGCATATGGTGCGGAGTTTTGTCCGGGCGGAGCTGGAGAAACAGAATCCGCAAGTGCGGGAACAGCAGAAAATGCGCACGCTTGCGGACAAGAGCTTTTATTATCTGACGGAGGACGAGATCCGAAAGATGATGGAGGCGGTTGCTAAGCTCGCTCAGCGACTGAAGCATGTGATTGCCATCCGGCGAAAACGGGCAAAGCGTGGCCATTTTGATTTGCAGCAGACGTTGCGGAAGAACTTGCAGTACGGCGGGGTGCCATTTCGGATCGTGCTTGATCGTCGCAAGAAGGAGAAACCACAGGTGGTGATTCTGTGTGACGTGTCGGATTCGGTTCGGAATGTGTCGCGATTTATGTTGCAATTTGTCTATTCCGTACAGGATCTGTATTCGAAGGTGCGGAGTTTTATTTTTGTCGCTGATTTGGGAGAAGTGACGAAGCTCTTTGAGGACAACGAGATACAATCTGCTATCGATCTAGCTATGCGTGGGAACATGATCAACCTGTACGCGCATTCGGATTTCGGACGGGCGTTTAAAATGTTTCATCGTGATTATTTGTCCGCGATCAATAAGCGGACAACGGTGATTATTTTGGGCGACGCGCGCAATAACTACAACTTGCCGCATGAGTGGGTAATCCGGGACATGAAATTGCGAGCGAAGCAAGTGATTTGGTTGAATCCTGAAAGTCGCTTGACGTGGGGATTTGGTGATAGCGAAATGGATCGCTACGCTCCGTATTGTGACATGGTGGAGGAGTGTCGGAATCTCAATCAGTTGTATAGAGTTATCGATAAACTGGTTACCGCTTGATGAGGGAGGCGTGGCATTAAGGGGCGCCAGACGGGTATTGAGGACCGTGACTCTTTCTGCACGAATGAGGATGCTATGGCGAGAGAAGAATTTATCGAGATGCGGGTCGGGGGATTGACTCTTGACCCGGTAACAAAAACACCCATCGTCATTTTGAAAGATCCTGATAACAAGCTCAACCTGCCAATTTGGATTGGGCTTATGGAAGCAACCGCGATGGCCACTGAGATTGAGGGAATCAAGATGGCACGGCCTATGACGCACGATCTGTTACGGACGGTGGTTGACACGTTGGGCGGGAGTGTAGAAGCGATTGAAGTCACGGATCTGCGTGACAGTACGTACTATGCAAGTATTTGTTTAGACATACAGGGCCAAAAAGTTATCATCGATTCACGGCCAAGTGATGCGATTTCGCTTGCGCTACGCACGAAGAGTCCGATCTTTGTGGCAAAGAAAGTATTGGAAGCGTCAAGCACGTTACAGCAGAAAATGGAAGATCATCAGGAGCAGAATCTCTCTAATGTCTCAAGAGATAAATGGGCAGAAATCCTAGAGAAGATGTCTCCAGACGATTTCAAGTACAAGATGTAACAGAGACATATGCTGAGAAGGTAGAAAAGCACGTGGCGAAAGCAGTTTCTATACAAGAGCGAATAGCGGGGTTGGAAGACGGCATGCTGTGGGATGTTATTACGCAGAAGATTCGTGATAATCAGCTCGCGGTTGGGGTGGTGATTGGTATTGCTGTTCTTTTGGCCTGTGGCGCGCTTTACTTTCGATTGCAAAAAACTGCAGCTCTAGAACACTTGAGAGTAGGCATTGCGACGCTCCAAGGTGGAGAGGCGCAAAAGGCGGTAGAAACACTGCAAAAGGCGCGGAGTTCTTCCATCGGTACAACAGAGCAAGCGTTGGGTCTTTACTATCTTGGTGAAGCGTATGCGAAACTTGATAAGAAGGACGATGCGTTGAAGAGCTATGAGCAAGGCCTAGCGACGGTGAAACGGAGTGCGGGAAGAAGCTCCCTCGAACAACTGCTTCTTGTGAAGCTCGCGCAAATGGAAGAACGTCGGGGTGCTGAGGCGCAGGCTCGGCAGCACTATGAGCAAGCCAAAGAGATAGATGGTCCATTGAAACTTGAAGCGCTAGCGGCAGCTGGGCGATTGGCTGAAAAACTCAATGATCCAAACGCCGCGAAGTCCTACTACGAGCAACTGTCATCAGGGTCTCCGTCGTATCCATTGACGGAAATATTTCAGGCAAAAGTAGGGAAGTAGGAGGGGTGAGAAGAAAAGGAGAAACTCTAATCCTATAATGTCCGATAATATATATTAAGTAATTTTAAAAACGCGACTGTCGGATCTCTCCCGGGCAGCCAGGGAAATTCAGCAGTGGCCTGTAATTCAGCCTCCTGGATTCCCGCATTCGCGGGTATGACGTCCCTTGAGTTATCCATCAAAACTTTCTGGACTATCTACTAGTACTATTCCAAGAACCTAACAGAACATTCTCTAGGCCGCACCAGTGCGCACTGGTTATTCCACTCTCTTCGGATGACGCGGAGACGACCTATATGAAGGCGTTCTTGCGTCATTTCGCAAAGTCAAACGCTCTACGAGAATCTAGTGAAATTGAGACGCATAAAATAGAGAGAGACCAGCTGTAAAAGCAAATACTTGCTGCTCTACTATCTCATTCTCTTATAGTTGCTAAGGGCTAAGAAACTCAGGGTATCACTTATTTTAATATTTATTGAATATAGTCAAAATTGGATTTTCCCTGAAATACTCAACCCTCACTACTTAAATAATTTTTAAAAATTGCTTAATGAGAAAGTGTGATTCTCGGAATTCTATAAATTGACTATAGTCAATTTATGTTAAAAATGATCATAAAGCGGCATGTCCTTCTCATCCGCAATCTCAGAAATCACTGTTAAAAACAACTTTCCCTTGAGACGGAACGTTGACAGGCGTGACTTTTTCACCGAGAGACTCATGCCAGACTTTTATATTGTATTCCCCAGGTGGAACATCGGAAAGAAGAAAGCCGCCAGCACTATCGGTTATCGCATAATACGGGTGCTCGTGAATCACAAGCCATCCGATCATCCACGCATGCGCATCGCAGGTTAACTTGACGATTTCAGGCTCACGAAATGTCTCCTTGATACTCTTCTTGAACTTTGGCTGGGCTTTATTGAAGGGCGGATTCTTGCTGCTATAGCTATGAAGGTTATGAAGAATGCCATCGTTATTCAGAATGGTTACAGTCCCCCCGGCCGGGACTAATAAGACATGAGGTGCATAGCGGCATTCCTTTTGGTCCAAAACAACATCCTTGGTCGTAAATCGCTTCCCGCGCTTGATGTCGACAAGTGAAACAACAACATTTTGAATGCCACGATTGGGACCCACGATCAAAGTCTCGTCCTTTTTCTCTGTTTTGCCACAAATCTCTTGATCTTTCGAAATTGTCACCAGCATGCCGACGGGAAGTGTTCCAACAAAAGTCACTGTGCCCGTAATACTCCCTCCATTCTGTACGTTGACCGCTTCATAGCCAAGAATCTCTGGGGTCGACATCGCCAGCATCCCCAAGATCCACAATCCTAATATTCTTATTTTCGGTCGTCCTATCACGTCAGACTCCTCTGCGTTCTACCACGAGCGCATAAGCTCAAAGGCACTTTGAATGTGACTAATCCGTGCCTGTCCCTGTTCCCAGCGAATCCCTATCGCATCAAACCGCGCTTCACATTGATCAAAACCGCGCGTCACCAAATAGTACTGAGCAGTCTTGGCAACTTGTCGCTGCTTTCGCAAACTGATCGACTCGAGAGGATCACCAAACCGCGGATCAGAATTTGTCCGCACTTCGACAAAAACGATCATCTGCGGACGGCGCGGATCACGCACAATGAGGTCCACTTCGCCATAGGGCGAACGGTAGTTCTTAGCAATCAACGTATAGCCACGTGCTTCAAGAAACTGGACGGCCTTGGTTTCTCCACGTTGTCCAAGCTCTTGTCGTTGTCGGGACATCACCGTGCTCGTTAACGTAGCTGAGCCCCACACACGCAATCAAGATTCCCCTGCCCTACTTTCACAGACTCCCCTCCTCCTCTATGGTGCAGAGGCAATTCACGCATTCTGCTGGGAGTTATCATCTCTATGGCAACGGTCACACTGGAAGAGGTGCAGCGTGTTGCCCGCCTCGCGCGCCTCGCTTTGTCTACACACGAAGCTGAGGCAATGACGGAACACTTTATGAAAGTCTTCACCTATGTAGAAACGCTCAGGACATTAGACACTGACACAACCGAACCGTTTACCCATGCGGTCACCGGATACATGCCCCTGCGGGAGGACCACGTTACCAACACGCCTAACGACAACCTGCTCCGCACGGCCCCTGCGACGCACGCAACACTGTTCGTTGTTCCCAAGATTATCGACTAAGCCACCGTATTCCATCCCGTGGGACTTTCCCTATTGGTGAGACTGTTATGGACCTTTTCCGGCTCACGATTCACGAGGCAACACAACTCCTGCGACAGCACGATATTCGGGCGCACGACCTCACACAGGCCGTGCTCACCCGTATTGCCGCGACCAACCCAGCACTGCACGCCTATCTCACAGTAAGTGCTGATGACGCCCTCGCACAGGCAACCTTCGCTGACCAACAATTACAAACCCCCGACACGGCACCACCGCTCTGTGGTATTCCGATTGCCATGAAGGATGTCATCCTCACCAAAGATATCCGTACCACCGCTGGCTCTCGTATCCTCGCCGAGTTCGTTCCTCCGTATGATGCCACGGTCGTTCAGCGCCTCAAAGCCGCTGGAGCGATTCTCATTGGCAAAGTGAACTGCGATGAATTCGCGATGGGATCATCAAATGAAAACTCGGCCTTTGCTCCGACGCTCAATCCGTGGGATGTCACTCGGGTCCCAGGTGGATCGTCTGGAGGCTCCGCCGCGGCAGTCGCTGCCGACCAAGCCCTAGCCTCGTTAGGCACCGATACTGGTGGATCGATTCGCCTCCCAGCCGCGTTCTGTGGCGTCACTGGCATGAAGCCCACGTACGGCCGCGTCAGTCGCTACGGTGTGGTTGCCTATGCATCGTCCCTCGATCAGGTTGGACCAGTCACGAAAGATGTACGGGACTGCGCCCTCCTCCTCCAAGCTATCGCTGGCCATGACCCTCAGGACTCAACATCGGTGAACCTGCCAGTGCCAGACTATCAGGCCGCATTGACACAAGACGTGCGTGGACTGCGCATCGGTATTCCCAAAGAATATTTTGTCGAAGGCATGCAACCTGAGGTGGAATCTGCCGTCCGGGAGAGTATAGCAACACTCACTGCCTTAGGCGCGGAATCGGTACCAATCTCTTTGCCGCACACCTCCTATGCCGTCGCAACGTATTATATGATCGCCACCGCTGAGGCGAGTTCCAATCTGGCGCGCTATGATGGGGTGCGGTATGGATACCGTACGCCACACAACGGCGGATTAACCTCGATGTACGAACAGACTCGTGCTGAGGGGTTCGGAACTGAAGTGAAACGGCGTATCTTGCTCGGCACCTATGTCCTCTCTGCCGGGTATTATGATGCGTATTATCTGAAAGCACAGAAAGTGAGAACCCTCATTCGCCAGGATTTTCTCCAAGCGATGCAGCAGTGTGACGTGATCGCTACCCCAGTGGCGCCAACCACGGCTTTTGCGCTCGGAGACAAAACGACGGACCCCCTGACCATGTATTTGTCAGATATCTTCACGATTGCCGTCAACCTCGCTGGCTTACCCGGGATCTCTGTACCTTGTGGATTCGACAAGCAGGGTCTGCCGATCGGCCTGCAATTGATTGGCAAACCTTTTGATGAGGCAACGCTGTTACGAACGGCGTTCAACTATGAGCAACACACGTCCTGGCACACGCAAAAGCCAGTGCTCTGAGACCATTGGCATCAGGGGAGCAGAACGTCACGGTACCCGACTGAATACATTTTTGTTGAGGGGTTATGGAATACGAAACAGTCATCGGTCTTGAGGTCCATGCGCAACTGCTGACGAAGTCGAAAATCTTCTGTGGTTGTTCCACTATCTTTGGCGCACCACCTAACCATCATACATGTCCGGTATGTATGGGAATGCCCGGCGTGTTGCCGGTGCTCAACCAACGCGTGGTTGAATTTGCCATGCGTGCAGCGCTTGCGACCCATTGCCAGATTGCGCGACAAAGCCAGTGGGCGCGCAAGAATTACTTCTATCCTGATCTGCCCAAAGGCTACCAGATTAGTATGTACGAGTTACCGATCGCTCAGCATGGATATATCGACATCACCGTCGATGCCCACCCCAAGCGTATTGGCTTGACCCGTATCCACATGGAAGAAGATGCAGGAAAGAATATTCATGACCCACAGAGTGAGGCCAGTCTGGTCGACCTCAACCGCGCTGGAGTGCCGCTGCTGGAAATCGTCAGTGAACCAGATATGCGATCGCCGGAAGAGGCTGGTGCGTATTTGCGGAGTTTGCGCACCATTCTCCAATACGTAGAAATCTGCGACGGCAATATGGAGGAAGGCAGTTTCCGTTGCGACGCCAACGTCTCGATCCGACCGCGCGGAAGCGATACTTTCGGTACGAAAGTCGAAATCAAAAACATGAACTCCTTCCGTGCCGTCGAGAAAGCCATCCAGTACGAGGTCCACCGCCAGCACGCGGCACTCACCTCGGGTGAGAAGATCGCGCAAGAAACGCGACTGTGGGACGCAGATCGCGAAGTGACCCGCTCGATGCGGAGTAAAGAACATGCGCACGACTACCGCTATTTTCCCGACCCGGATCTGTTGCCATTAGTGCTGAGTGAGGAGTGGATATCGCAGGTCTCCAGCACGCTACCGGAACTGCCCACGGTCCGGCGCGATCGTTTGATACGCGAGTACGGCCTCCCGGCGTACGATGCCGACATTCTGACAGCCCGACGCGATGTGGCTGAGTACTATGAAGCAGCAGTACATGCGTATCCTGCAGCCCCCAAGGCCGTCAGCAATTGGGTGATGGAGAGCGTGTTGCGTATCATCAAAGAAGAGAAGCTCGATGACGCCCTCACAATCACAGCGTGGCCATGCCCAGCAGAACACCTGGGCCTGCTCGTTCGCTTAATCCAAGAGGGAACCATCAGTGGTAAGATCGCAAAGAGCATCTTCACGGAGATGTGCACAAGCCGCAAAGCCCCGGACGTGATTATGACCGAACAAGGACTCACGCAAGTGAGCGATAGCGATGCGCTTCTCGCTGTGATCGACCAGGTGTTAGCCGCAGCTCCTGATAAAGTTGCAGAGTACCGCGCTGGACGCGAAAAATTGCTGGGATTCTTTGTCGGGCAAGTGATGAAAGCCAGTCAGGGGAAAGCCAACCCGCAGCTTCTGAATACGCTCTTGCAACAACGGCTGGCCAGCAACTAGTCACTTTAAGTGATTTGGAGGAACAGCAATGGATTTCGCCTTTACGCAAGAACAAGAAGCCTTTCGAACGGAGTTACGGGCCTGGCTCGCCGCCAATGTCCCTGCGGATACCCACCAGCTCCGCCATCTTCAACCCCAAGCATCCGCTGCCGACCTCTCGTTCCTGAAACACTGGCAACGCCGCTGCTTTGAAGGTGGATGGACGGGAATCTCGTGGCCAAAAGAATACGGTGGCCGCGGTGCGTCGCTCGTGGAACGGATGATCTTTGATGAAGAGATGGCCGCGTATAAAGCGCCCCAACTGCTCAACGTCCTTGGTCTTGAAATTGTCGGTCCTACCATCCTTGTGCATGGCACCGAAGAGCAAAAGCGTGCCCATGCCGCCAATATTCTCAGTGGTGATGAAATTTGGAGCCAGGGGTATTCAGAGCCGAACTCCGGCTCTGACTTAGCTTCGCTACGCACCCGTGCGGTGGAGCAAGGGGATTATTTTGTTGTTACCGGCCAGAAGGTCTGGACCAGTTTAGCGTTCTACGCCGATTGGTGCTTGCTGTTGGTCCGTACGAATCCTGACGCTCCCAAACACCTGGGGTTGTCGTGCCTACTAGTTGATATGAAAAGCCCAGGCATTACCGTCAAGCCACTTCGAACCCTTACTGGCGATAGCGAATTCAACGAAGTGTATTTTGAAGAAGTCAAAGTTCCTAAGCAGAATCTGTTAGGAGAGAAGGATCAAGGCTGGCGCGTGATCATTACGTCGCTGATGTTTGAGCGCCAAGGGCTGAGTTTTTTCTTCACCTTTGCGCAGAAGCGTCACTATGAGGACTTGGTCGCCACTGCGCGCCGCACCTCGCGGTACGGTCAATCTGTGATCTCAGATCCACTGGTACGACAGAGACTTGCGAATGCATATATCGAAACAGAGTTGTTAAAACTCAATAACTACCGTGCGCTCACTCGTCTCCTGCGCGGCAATCCTCCAGGGCCAGAAGGGTCAGTCCCCAAGTTGCAGTGGGCAGACACGAACCAGAGTCTGCAACAACTCGCAGTCGATATCCAGGGAGCGCGTGGCCAGCTCTACCAAGGTGAAGTCTCGGCACCAGACGATGCCTACTGGCAGTACGGTTTCCTCCGGGCCCGCGCCAACTCAATCGAAGGCGGAACCTCAGAGGTGCAGCGCAATATCATCGCCGAACGCGTACTCGGTTTGCCAAAGGCTCGTTAAGGAGAGGAAGCCCCTTCTGCCCATCGCTGATCGCTAAAGAGTCACCTCCCCCATTCTTCGGGGCGATCGTGTAACCAGTCGGCTAACGCACGCTCTAGGGTGTACTGGTACGGATAGTTATGCTCACGGAGAAATCGTGGGTCAATATGGTTCGAGCGTACCAACTTGCGGATGCGTACTGGACTAATTGGCTGATGCAAACCCAGCGGGCGACTGAGTGCCTCAATCGGGTACGACGCGCCAAGCAGCAAAGGATAGGGAACACTGGGAATGAAGTGTCGAACATGAGCAACGCGAGAGATCGCTGCAACATATTCTTCTACGGTTGGCGCAGGGTCCATGGAAAAATTAAACAGCGCAACATCGGTTCCGGTCTGCGCTTGCCAGTCTCCCACCCACGTCAATGCGTGACAGAGTTCTTTGACATATCCACCAGCTTTTCGTGTGTGCTGGTTACCCATGTAAAAGAAATAGCGCCCAAGCACAGCACGGATCATACGGGTAACGTTCCCCCCTCCCCAGGACCGAAGACGACGCCAGGACGCACGATTGTCAGCCGCCGGCCCTTCTCAGCACGCTGCCAGGCGAGATGAATCTTTTCTGCTGTTAATTTTGACGCGCCATAAGGAGAAATTGGCACAGGTAGTGAGGTTTCGTCTTTTCGCTCCTCTGTCGGTCCATATGGTGCAATACTGCTAGTAAAAATAATGGTCGAACACTGCACCTGTTCGGCCCAGGCACAGACGTGCTCTGCTCCTGGTAAGTTGGTGGCGAAATATTCCTCAGGCTCGTGTCCTGGTTCACGATGCACGGCAGCGAGGTTTACTACGAGGTGGGCTTGAGAGGGGAGTTGGGCATGGGCAATGGGCTGCCGGACATCCAAGGTGAGCACCTGCACTCGTCCTTGCTGGAAAGCCTCTTGGAGTGGTATAGGCCACGTCGACGGTTGCGTTGGACGAAAATCTACCAACCAGACCTTCTCTCCCATCCCGGTCGACAAGAGATGCGAAGCGAAATGGGATCCAATAAAGCCTGTTCCGCCAAACAACACACAATGCTGAAAAGTTTGTTCACTCATGACACGCCAGTTTCTCATCCCCCCTGTAGTTTTGCTCTACTGTAGCTGAAACCGACAAGTCGAATCCACTGCGCACAAAAGCGATGGGGGCAAGCGTAGGCTTGCCCCCATCCGTTACGAGCGAGGGCGGAAAAGGCTGCGGTTAGTTGGTTTTTTTGCGACGCGCAGCGAGGACCAGGCCAACAAGACCAGAACCAAGCAGAAGGAGGGAGCCTGGTTCTGGAGTCTGCGTGTTAACGATATCCGTACTGATCGCAATTCCTGTAATAAGGCCATTTGGACCAGTGCTCGAAAAGCCGGTGAAGTTGAACTGGAAGAACGCAAATGTCGTGTCCCCTGGAAGACCAAGGTTACGAAGCAACTCTGCGTTCTTACTATCCAATCCTTGTGCACTAAAGCTAATAATCGGGTTGGTGAAATTGATCTGGAAGTCGCTCAGCGTCCCGCTCAGCAGCACTGCATTGGTAATGCCAAAAGAGGGAATCGACCCTTCGATCTTGATGAAGTTGTTATTCGGGTCAGTATCAAAACTCAGCACCCCGTACGTGTCACTCCCGTTATCGCCACTCGTGCTATCGACATCGTAGACACCATCGTTTTGCGGGGCTCCAACCACGGCAAGTGCACCAATAACGATGCCCGACCCCCAGGCGTGAGTGCCCTGGACATTGAGAGTGCCACCACTGCCACCAGTTCCGGTACCAAAATCGAGTACGGCAGCAGCATACGCGCCACTCGTCGAGGACAGTCCCAGCGCTATGGCAACAGCTGCAATCTTGAGTGTGTTGAGAAGTTTCCTTGTTCCCTGCATGTATTTGACTCCTTTCTTGCGCGGTCAAAGAGAATGACAAGAAAGGAGTGCGAAAGCCGTGCCATGCGTCCGCTAGCTGCGTGACCTAACGCAAAGACAAAAACAGCAAATGTTCTTACGTACTTGGCTCCACACTCGCCGTATCGTCACAGCCGTACGGTTGATCCTCAGGGGACACTGTAAAATGCACCGTCAGAAAAATTCACTAGAAGTGAATAGTGGATAACACAAAAAGAAAAGACCGCTGCAACGTTACTCCTCTCAAGGATCTATCGTTAGCCACGCCAGGCTGTAAAATTTCCCGACGCCAACGACGGAAAAGACAACGATCGCTCATCGGTAGGAAAGCAGATGTTCTACAAAAAAAAGGCGACCAGTTGGTCGCCGCCAAAAAGTGTCGTAGCACAGCGCGAGCAGATACGCAGCCCCGTTCGTAACTAGCTTTTCGCAATTCCTAACTTCTCCATCAACTCATACAGCGTCGGGCGACTAATCCCAAGATCAGCAGCAGCTTGCGTAAGGTTTCCCTTACTTCGGACCAGCGCGCGTTGGACCAGATCTCGTTCGACTACTTCACGAGCTTCCTTGAGTCGTTTCCCGGAGTAGGGATCGGTCGGTTCGGTCAGTTCCAAGTGCAAAGGGGAAATCTGATTCCCTTCTGCCATAATCACTGCGCGTTTGATACGATTCTCTCATTCGCGAATGTTCCCTGGCCACTGGTGTGTTTCCAGCGCGTGGAGTGCGGCCTGATTCAGTTTCACAGCCTTTTTCTTAGCTTCGGCAGCGTACCGCTGCAAAAACAGATTCGCTAAGAGCAGCACATCTCCACCACGGTTCCGCAAGGGAGGGATCGCAAGCACCACGACACCCAAACGATAGTAGAGATCTTCGCGAAATCGGCTCTCACTCATCGCGTTCTTGAGGTCAATATTGGTCGCCGCCACAACCCGCGTGTCGATGGGGATTTCTTCCCGTCCTCCGACACGTTCAATCACGCGTTCCTGGAGAAACCGCAGCAGCTTGACTTGCAGTGCGAGAGGCATTTCGCCAATCTCGTCAAGAAAGAGCGTCCCACCTTGCGCCCCTTCAATACGCCCTTTGCGCTGCATATGTGCATTCGTAAACGCGCCTTTTTCATGACCAAACAGCTCACTCTCAAGCAACGCTTCGGGAATGGCCCCACAGTTAATTGCTATAAACGGACCGTCTTTTCGTTCGCTCAACCGATGAATAGCTCTAGCTGCTAACTCCTTGCCAGTGCCACTCTCCCCCTGAATCAGCACGGGAACGTCAGTTGTCGCAACGCGACGAATGGCACTAAACACCTCTTGCATCTGGGTGCTGGTGCCCATCATCCCCTCAAACAGGTCGATCGTGGGTTGCTGCTGCAGGGTACGATTCTCCCGTTCAAGTTGCGACACATAAAATGCACGGCGGAGGATCCCGCGCAGGTCCTCCACCTCTACAGGCTTACACAGAAAGTCGTACGCCCCCCGAGCAACTGCGTGGAGCGCATTCTGCCGTTCGGTTTGTCCAGTAATGACAATCACTTTGACCAGCGGGTCTTGCTCCAACATTCCTGTTAATGTCAGCATCCCTTCTTCAATACCCCCCGGATGCGGTGGCAAGCCCAGATCAAGGGTCACCACGGCTGGCTGTTCCTTGCGTAGTGCCTCCAATGCACTTTGCCGGTCTTCCGCAAGCACAACCGCATAGTCGCGGGCGAACGCCCATTTCATCTGTGTGCGGATGTTCTCATCATCATCAACGATAAGAAGTTTCGGCTTACTCGTGAGGCGTGGAGATTCTGACGGTGCAGGTTGCGGCATATGAACCATCACTCCTTGTTTTCAAGTACGCAGGGCATTGTACCATAGCATACGCACTGGTCCAATTCACTGCACGACCGGCAAGAGAACCCGAAATATACTCCCTTTCCCGGGTTCACTTTCCACTGCAATACGACCACGATGAGCTTCGACAATTTTCTTATTGTGGAAAAGCCCAATCCCTAACCCCTTGCTCTTAGTTGTCTGAAACGGCTGGAAGAGGGACTGCGTCACGAATTCCGGCGACATCCCACTCCCGTTGTCTTGCACTGCGAGAATAGCCCAATCGTTCTGTCGTTCGGTCTTGATGGCGATTTCCCCGCCTTCCCCTGTGGCGTCGTTGGCATTCAACACCAAATTCACCAGGACTTTATGTATCTGCTCGGAGTCAATCACCAAAGAAGGCATCGTCTGCAGCCTCTGGGTCACCGTTGCACGAACAGCGCCGTTAAGTTCCGTCAGGGTTGCATTCACTAAGGCATTGAGATCAACAGGTGCCGTATGAAGATCTAACCCCTTCGTGAGCAGAGACAAACGGCCGCACATCGAATCAATTTTCTGTACACTATTGGTAATCACCCGGAGTGCATCGGCACGAAACTCAGGATCGTCAAAGTACACCGGTAAATTCTGCATAGTCAGCGAAAGTGTCGATGCCAGGTTTTTCAGATCATGAATAAAAAAAGTCGACAGTGTTTGAAAAGCTTCCATTTCTTTCGCTTTGAGCAATTGCCGAGAGAGCTTCAGGTTCCAGAGACTCGCTGCCGCTTGATCTGCCACGGTTTTGAGAAGATCCGCATCTTCAAACGATAACGGTTCGCGGATTACTCGCTCATTGAGAGTCATAATCCCCAGCAGCTCGCGACCGGCATTCAACGGCACGCTGTATCGGATACGAGCTTCACCTACACTTGCGGCATACATGCGCGTGAACTCTCCTGCCCAATCATCCTTGCGTGCGTCGAATTCAATCGGGAAATGTTTCTCCTGCATCACACGAATCAGGGCCGCACCGTCACTGGTTTTCGTGAGTAACAGTTCACGGGCTTGCGTTTCAGGGAATACCGTCGACCCCCCAAATAGCAACTGTTGACGAGTCTCATCAAGTAGCCATAGGGTGACACACGAGACCCCAAAAGTTTCGGAAACCATCTTCACGACGGCATCGCACAGGTCTTTACTCTCCAAAAGGGACGTCGTCCGTTGAGTGAACACGAGCCACTCTTTACGATAGTCGTAGCGCGGACGTTGAAAATGGCGACTGATAAACAAACGGCTTCGTTGTTGCCATTCATCAGACATCCAAAACATTGCCAAAAGCAGAAACGCGAAAAAGACCAATAACGCTTCAAACGGGAGGATATCTTCGCCACCCAGATAGGTCACAGCCTGTGCCAAAAGGCCGACGAGCAACAGATACCCGCCCATCGCGAGAACGGTAAGGGAATGGTAGAACGCAGTAGGGGATAAATGAAAATGTACCGTCAAGAGACGTGAACGGGAAAAGGAATAGAGCATAAGACACGCCGCAACGACCAACGCACCGGCATTGATCGTCTCCGCCGTCGCAGTCAAACGCGAAAACAGCAGCGACTGGCTGGCCGTATAGACACGAACGGCGAACAGGCTGCCTAACCCCAGTATCAGAAACTTGATTTGCCAGCGCAGATCACCGGTTGATGCCCGCAGGGTTCGCTCAAAATTCATGAGAATGCAGGCGGATTGAAGAAGAAAAATGACAAAGAAACTATACCCAACCCAACCCAAGCCAAGACTCCAGCGCGAGACCTCATCCCAAAACGGAACGTCGATAAACAGCGATTGAAATCCGGTTCCGAGCAGGTAGAGGGGCGGCAGAAAAGCAGCAACAATTCCCCACTGCCATCTGCTGAGAAAATCGTGATAATTGCCGCGCGCAAAGCTCAAGCTAAAGACGAGCCATATCCCCGGCAACCACGCCATCGCAAAGAATCGCCAATGTTGCCAGTATACGACATCCTGGTACGTTTCCGCTTGAACACTGATGGCGTTACAGACCGCTTCAGCAGCGAAGACAGCCATGCCGAGCGCAAACACACGTCCAACAAAAGAGCGTGCATTACGCAGCAGCATAGCAACCGCTAATCCGCTACAGAGTGCCGCATCAATACATAACAAGACAACCGCAGCATTCATGACTTCGTAGCGCTGAAGGTTCTCGTTGCCAACTCAGGTCTCTACGTTCGAATAGGCATCCATGTTTCCAGTTGCGGCCAGTGTCCATATCGGCTTACTGCAGCTCAGCCAGAGCACGCTTTGCTTCCTCAACTTCAGTAAAAGTATCTCCCAGTTTGAGAGCTTTAGTTAAGGTGGCCTTGGCTGCCTCCTTATTGCCAGCCTTGAGATAGGCCATGCCTAAATAAGCTACCACGGCCAGAGGCCGTGGTATTAAGAAGGCCCCTCCGAAGGGGCCGAGCACATTCCGAAGCCCCCGCTGGGGGCGGTAACTCTTAGGAAGGCCCCGCTGGGGCCTCTATACGGTTAC
>Ga0194132_10002274_pt1 | contig 36643 bp, 32 predicted proteins | sample TA2KigOf80mmetaG_FD_148612 | JGI IMG/M metagenome (GOLD analysis project Ga0194132, IMG submission 148612) | Freshwater microbial communities from Lake Tanganyika, Tanzania - TA2015054 Kigoma Offshore 80m | ecosystem: Environmental > Aquatic > Freshwater > Lake | place: Tanzania: Lake...
GACGGCGGCCTCGGTGACGACAACATCTCCGGCGGGTTGGGTGATGATACGGTCGATGGCGGAGCCGGGAACGACAGCGTGGCCGGCGATGCCGGGAACGACTCGATGTCCGGCGGCGACGGCAGCGACACGCTCAGCGGTGGCGACGGGAACGATGCCGCGAACGGCGGCGATGGGACGGACTCCATCGACGGCGGCCTCGGTGACGACAACATCTCCGGCGGGTTGGGTGATGATACGGTCGATGGCGGAGCCGGGAACGACAGCGTGGCCGGCGATGCCGGGAACGACTCGATATCCGGCGGCGACGGCTCGGACAGCGTCAACGGTGGCGATGGAAGCGACTCCATTGATTCCGGAAGTGGGTCCGACACGGTCGATGGCGGTGGCGGCGGGACAGATCTCATGGCCCCGGAAGCCACCGTGGATCTCACTCCGGACAGTCCAGGCGTTAGTGCGACGTTGACCGCAACGGCGAGTGCCTCTGATGCGGACGGCGGCACGGTGACGTTGACTTACGTCTGGACACTCAACGGTGTGATCGTCAAGACGACTGCCGGTACATCCGCGTTGTCGGACGAATTGGACCTTACCAGCCTGGATACACAGGTGCAGGCAGGTGATGAAGTGGCCGTGGCGGTCACACCAAACGATGGCGTTTTGGACGGCGAGACCAAGTTTGACAGCGTCATCATCATTGAGGGCTAGCCGTTTCCCGAGTAGCACGCCAGTCATGGCATATCTCAATAAACGAAGTCGACGCGCCTCGCGCGTCGGCATCGTTTATTGTCATGACATCCGCTGCGAATTTCCCACGGGACATTTCGGATCGAGATTGTGGCACGCAATTAAGCAACGCCATGACAACTCTCGCTGCGTCCTTCCAGTTCGAGAACATTCAGCGACCGTGGCTGTGCGCCTTGTTCTTGTTCGGCGGAATGTGGCAGACGTATCGGCAGATCGAGGAACGCATTGACTCGTAGCGTGCCCGAGCAACTCGCGGGGATCGAGGGGGTGGCCATCGACATGTGGGACGCCTTCGAGAATTCGATCCGCGAACATGTACCCGATGCCGACACGAAGATCGTGTACGACAATTCCGCATCGTGAAACATCTGAGCGAAAGAGTGGACAAAGTCCGTCGCCAAGAACACAAACAACTCCAGTCGGAAGGGGACGACCGCTTGAAGGGAACGAAGTACGACTGGCTGAAGAACCGCGACAAGTTCGACGCTGATTCATGGCGCGAGTTCCAAGCGTTGAAGGCCACGAATCTCAAGACGTCTCGCGTCTGGGCGATCAAGCAACAAGCGTTGCCGCTGTGGGATTACCGCTCGGACGCGTGGGCTCGCAAGGATTTCGCCAAGTGGTACTACTGGGCGACTCACAGCCGCCCGCAACCGATGATCGACAAAGCGAAGATGCGCAAACGGCGACTCGACAACCTCCTGACCTACGCGAAACACCAAATCACCAACGCCGTGAGCGAAGGCTTGAATACCAAAAGCCAATGGATCAAATCCACCGCCCGAGGCTTCCGCAACTTCGACAACTTCACCACCGCCATCTATTTCCACTGCGGAAAACTCGACCTCGAACCAGGCCACTGAAAAGCCAGTAGAAGCTCAAGAAGAGGTCGAGGAAGCTCGGCGGATGACGTCAGAACAAAAATTGCTGGCGGGCGAAGACCTGTATCGGTATGCCGAGAGGATCACGCTGGCGGGGATCAAGCACGAGAATCCCGGCATCGACAACCAGCGGGCGCTGGAGATTCTTCAAGAGCGATTCGACTTGATCGAGCGAGCGGAGTTACGATTGGCCGGTCCGGGAGTGTCGTCATGTCGGTTGCCCACCTAACACCTGCTGAGTCGAGCGATCGCGACGAGATCACTGCGCTCGGTCGCGAGATCGAGCGTGATCGTTTGCGGCGTGCGAAAGAAGAGCCGCTGGCCTCGAAATTTCTGGCGGGGGAGGAGTTGTTCTATTACGCGGCGAGCATCACGATGGCTGGATTTCGGATGCAACACCCGGAAGCCGACGAGCGGCGGGTGCTGGAGATTTGGGAGCAGCGGTTGGAACTAGTGGATCGCATGGACCGAAAACGAGCGGAGCGACAACGTGCTCAATGATCCGATCGTGCTGGTGGTGGTCGAAGCCCTGAACGCGGAAAAGATACCGTTTCTGGTGGCCGGCTCGTTGTCGAGCAATGTTTATGGCGTGCCACGTTCGACTCGTGGCGCCGATTTCGTCATTGAACTTGGCTCAGCCAGCGTCACGTCACTACGAACTCATTTACCGGCCCATTTCCATCTGGACCCGCGGATTCAATTCGAGTCCGTCACTGCAACATTGCGGAATATCATTCGAGTCGAAGGCTCGACATTCAGAGTTGAGCTGTTTCGGTTGAGACTTCGACGACCTGCGCAACGTCATCGCGCTCCAGAAGGAATCGCCTGATTGGGATTACATTCATCGCTGGTGTGACGCGCATGGAACTCGCGACACGTTGGGCGACATTTTCCGCGAGGTTCCGAGTTTTTGAGGATCAATTTTCATGAACCAACGGCAAGACGTTTTAAATCGCCGCATTTTCCTTGGACAATCCACGACGGTTGGTGTCGCCGCGTTCTCCGGATTGCTGCAACAACAGCAACCAACTTCGGCCGCTGACGACGTGAAGGCGCGTACCGCGTTGCCCGGCTTTCCGAATTTTGCTCCGAAGGCGAAACGGATTATTTATCTCTTTCAATCTGGCGCGCCTTCGCAGATGGACCTGTTCGATCCGAAGCCGGAGTTGGAGAAGCGGCGCGGGGAGGACTTGCCGGATTCGATTCGGCGGGGGCAGCGGTTGACGACGATGACGTCGGGGCAGGCGAAGTTTCCGGTCGCTCCGTCGATCTTCAAGTTCGCTCAGCATGGGCAGAGCGGGATGTGGATGAGTGACCTGCTGCCGAGCATGTCGAGCATCGCGGATGAGTTCTGCATGATTCGGTCGATCAACACTGAAGCGATCAATCACGATCCGGCGATCACGTTCAGCCAGACCGGTTCGCAATTAGCCGGGCGGCCAAGCATCGGGTCTTGGCTGAGCTACGGACTCGGCAGCGAGAACCAAGATTTGCCAGCGTATGTCGTGCTGACCAGCTTCGGCAGCGGGCGGCCGGACGATCAACCGCTGTACGATCGGCTGTGGAGTTCGGGTTTTCTGCCGTCGAAGCATCAAGGAGTGAAGTTCCGCAATCGAGGGGACGCGGTGCTGTATCTGTCGAACCCGCCGGGAGTCGATGCGATCGCTCGGCGCGGGACGCTCGATCGGATCGCGAAGCTCAATCAAAAGCACTTTGAGCAAGTTGGCGATCCAGAGATTCAAACTCGGATCGCGCAGTACGAGATGGCGTTTCGAATGCAGACCAGCGTGCCGGAATTGCTCGACACGTCGAAGGAGCCAGCGCACGTTCTCGATAGCTACGGCCCGGACGTGAAGCGGCCCGGCAGCTATGCGGCGAATTGTCTGCTCGCGCGGCGGCTGGCCGAGCGGGACGTGCGGTTCGTGCAACTCTTCCACATGGGCTGGGATCATCACGGCGGCTTACCGGCGGCGATTCGCGGGCAGTGCAAGGACACCGATCAAGCGACCGCCGCGTTGATCAAAGACCTCAAGCAACGCGGACTGCTCAACGACACGCTGATCGTCTGGGGCGGCGAGTTCGGCCGCACAATTTATTCACAGGGAGGCATCACCGCCGACAACTACGGCCGCGATCATCACCCGCGCTGCTTTACCGTGCTGCTCGCCGGAGCCGGTGTGAAGACCGGCACGACGTTCGGCGAGACCGACGATTACTGCTACAACATTACTCGCGACCCGGTCCATGTGCATGATCTCAACGCGACGATCCTGCACCTGCTGGGGATCGACCACACGCGGCTGACGTATCGCTACCAAGGCCGCGATTTCCGCCTGACCGATATTCACGGCGAAGTCGTGAAGGGTGTGCTGGCGTGACCCGTTTGGAGTGCGGTGTGTCAGCACCGCTTTGGATCGGAACGCGAATGATCCAAAGGAAGACATGATCCAAAAAGCGGTGCTGACACACCGCGTACCAAAGGAAGGCATCTATGAAACTGCAAGGTAAGACGGCGCTCGTCACGGGCGGGGCGACGGGAATTGGGTACGGCATCGCGAAGGCTCTGGCGGCGGAAGGTTGCCGAGTCGCGATCTCGGGGCGACGCGAAGAAGTGCTCAAGTCGGCGGCGGCGGAATGGACCGGGCAGCCCGCAATGATTTATCGAGCATGCGATGTCGCCGACCGAGCGGGGGTTGACGAGCTGTTCGATTGGGCGACGAAGCAGCTTGGACGGATCGACATTCTGGTGAACTCGGCGGGGACGAACATCAAGAACCGCTCGATGGCCGAGATGCGGCCGGAGCAGTTCGACGAAGTCATGGCCGCGAACTCGACCGGCATCTACAACTGTATGTACGCCGTGCTGCCGCAGATGAAGCAGCGACAGGACGGGATCATCATCAACATCTCGTCGATCAGCGGCAAACGAGCGTTCGCGATCGGTGGCATCGCGTATGTTGCGTCGAAGTTCGCGATGAGCGGCATGAGCGCGGCGATCGCCAACGAGGTCAACAAGAGCGGTGTCCGGGTTACGACGATCTATCCTGGCGAGGTCGATACGCCGATCCTCGAAAAACGACCGAAGGAAGTCTCCGCCGAGCAGCGTGCTTTAATCCTCAAGCCCGAAGATTTCTCGGACATCGTGGTGGCGATCTGCTGCCTGCCGAAGCGTGCTCACGTTCCGGAGTTGATCCTCAAGCCGACGCATCAGGACTATCAATAGCCGCGACGTCAGCAGCCGTTTTCGGGCAGATTCCTCGTGGGAAACCGGGGGGGGCAGGCTTGGATCGGCGGGAAGCCGTCCATAGAATCCCGCACGCCACGCAGCCCGGCTGACTCATAAGCAGCCGGGCTGTTGGTTTAGTCAGTTTTGAGTTGACCGTTTTGAAAGGGCCAGCGGCCATGGAACGCGAGCCGATTTCCGTTGAAGGCTATAACAAGCTCCGCGAAGAAATTCGCCGGATGGAAGAAGAAGAGATGCCCAAGCTGGCGGTGCTCATCGCCGACGCCCGCGCCGAGGGGGATCTCCGCGAGAACGCTGAGTACCACGGCCAGCGCGAGAACCAGGGGCGGCTGCAGGCCAAGATCAATCAGCTTAAGACTCGGCTGTCGAACTGCGTGATTGTGGACAAGTCCACTCAGCCCAAAGGGATCGCTGCGTTCGGTTCGGTCGTCATGCTGAAAGACCTGAGTAACAACAAGAAGGAAGGCTACGAGTTGGTCGGGCCGGGCGAGGAAGACTACGACGCGGACATCATGAAGATTCTGCTCAGCGGCCCGCTCGGCCAGGCGATTCAAGGGAAGAAAGTCGGCGATGTGGTGGAGTTGTCCACACCTCGCGGCAAGCGAAAGCTGGAAGTCACCGAGGTGAAGTAGGGGCTGGGGATTGGGGCCAAGGTTTCGGAAATCTCAAACCGGAGAGTGAGATATATGCGATGCACGTTAGCGATTGGTCTTTTGGGATTCATGGTGGCGAGTGTCTCGGCTGGCGACTGGGCTGAGTTTCGTGGCCCGACGGGGCAGGGGCATGCGACGGCATCCAAGCTGCCGACGCAATGGTCCTCCTCCAAGAACGTCGCCTGGAAGACGAGCATCGCGGGTCTCGGCTGGTCGTCGCCGATCGTGGTGGGCGATCGCATCTATTTGACGACCGCTGTGCCAACTGGTGACGGCGAGAAAAAAGATCAGTCGTTGCGAACGATCTGCCTCAACGCGGCAACTGGGAAATCCGTGTGGGACAAAGAAATCTTCTTGCAGGACGGCAAGACGGCGAAACCGATTCACTCCAAAAATAGCCATGCGAGTCCGACGCCGATTTCCGACGGCAAACACCTCTTTGTGCATTTTGGAGCACAAGGAACCGCCTGCCTGACACTCGATGGTGCGGCTGTCTGGCAGAACCGCGAGTTCCAGTACGAGATGCGGCACGGCAACGGCGGTTCGCCCATTTTGGTCGATAACCTGCTGGTCTTTTCCTGTGACGGCTTGGACAAGATGTTCGTCGTCGCGCTCGACAAGTCGACGGGCAAGGTCCGTTGGCAGACCGCTCGCGAACACAAGAACGGCAACAAGTTTTCGTTTGGCACACCGCTGCTGATCGAGGTCAACGGTGAGAAACAAATCGTTGCTCCCGGCACGTTTCACGTCGCTGCCTATCGACCGAAGGACGGCAGTGAAGTCTGGCGAGTCGATTACGGGCTGGGCTACTCGGTCATCCCGCGTCCGGTGTTCGGTCACGGCTTGATCTTCCTGAGTTCCGGCTACGACACGCCGGTGCTGATGGCGATCAAGCCGGATGGAACAGGAAACGTTACTGAGACGCACGTCGCCTGGAAGACGAACAAGTCCGCGCCGCACACTCCGTCACCGCTGTTGGTCGGCGATCAGTTGTATGTCGTCAGTGATGGGGGCATCGCGACCTGCTTCAATGCGGTCAGTGGCGAGCAAATTTGGCAGAAGCGGATTGGCGGCAACTTCTCCGCATCGCCGCTGTTCGCCGACGGCAAGATTTATTTGCAGAGCGAGCAAGGAGACGGCATCGTCTTGCAGCCGGGGTCCGAGTACGTCGAATTGGCGAAAAACGAACTGGCGCCTCGCACGTTCGCGTCGTACGCGGTGGCCGACGGGGCGTTGCTGATACGGACTGAAACGCAGCTCTACCGGATTCAGCAACCGTGATGCACGCGAGCCGCGTACGCTACGACGCTTCGCGGAAGCGAAGTTGCGCCCGTTCCAGCGTGACCTGCGTGTTGGCAGGGACGCTTTTCATGATCGCGCAACTTGAGCCGATGACCGACTTCTTGCCGATCACGGTGTCACCACCAAGGACCGTCGCGTTCGCGTAAATCACGACACCCTCTTCGATGGTTGGATGTCGTTTTGCGCCACGGATGATGTTGCCGTTCTCGTCCTTCGGGAAGCTGAGCGCGCCGAGGGTGACTCCCTGGTAGAGCTTCACGTTGCTTTCGATCACGGTCGTTTCGCCGATGACGACGCCGGTGCCGTGGTCGATGAAGAATGACGGGCCGATCTGAGCTCCTGGATGGATGTCGATGCCGGTGCGACTGTGCGACCATTCGGACATGATCCGGGGAATGAACGGGACTTGTAGGCGGTACAGCTCGTGCGCGATGCGATGCACGGTAATCGCTTCGAGTCCGGGGTAGCAGAAGATGATCTCGTCGAGGTTTTTCGCAGCGGGATCACCGTCGAAAGCGGCTTGAACATCGGCGGCCAGTGTTCGGCGCATCTCTGGCAGCGATTCGAGAAAGCTGAACGCTCGGGCCTGACCTGGTGTCAGAAAGTCGATCGCGGAACCGTCCGCATCGACGGGTGGGCTGACGCGGGATTCGTGCTCGAGCGCGCGGGCAATTTGCTCGGACAGCGAGTCGTAGATGCCGTCGATGAGATCGCCGGTGTGGTACACGACGTTGCCAAGGTGCAAGTTCTGGCGCCGGCGATATCCGGGATACAGCACCTCGGTCAGATCAAACAGGATCTGCACGATCGCTTCGCGGCTGGGTAAAGCCGTGTGCCCCAGATGATTGATCGAGCCGATTTGCTGGTACGTCTCGACGATCTGATTCGTCAGATCGGGAAGGCGAGTTTTGAACGAGGTATTGCTGGACATCGGGCGGCTCCTACGTACGGGCTGGCCGACGCGAGACAGGGTCTTCGGCACGGACAGCGGAGCGTCTGACAATAAATCCGGAACGAACAAACGAAGTGCGGCGTTCACGGCAGACACCTACAGCAGATTCTAGAGAAGCGAAGGGGAACAGTCAGCCTAAAAAGGCGGAGGTACTTCGCCAGCATCGGCCGGAGAACTGGCATGCGATGAGCGATTCCGAACTTCGGCATGTCCGGCAAAGCTGCGAACCTTTGCCGCTTCGGAAGGCCCGGCGAGGTACCATTAGCGAGTTACCGCTGATTGCGAAGTTGCTCAAGCTGCTGTGGCGTGAGGTCGCTATTCGACGGCATCTCCGTGTCGAACTGATTGAAGCCGTTCGTCGGGCGCGAGGTCGCCGGGTCCGCTCCAATGCCCGGAGCAACCGCCGATTGCGTTTGAACTGACGGTGACAGTTGCTGTGCGGCGGTTTGTTGAACGCCCAGCACATCGTTGGGGCTCAGCTGATGGTCGACGACTTGGGCCGGTTGCAAATTTGTGAGAGTCGGCAGGGCTCCGGCCGGAGCTTGCATGTCCGGTTGTGGGCGATTGCTTGTGCCTGCAAGGACGTTTTTGGTTTCCTTCTCGACGCGAATTTCGGCCAGCCAGAACTGAGCTTGTTCGAGCGTCGGCTTCTTGGCAAGCGCTTGGGCGAAGTGCTGCTCGGCCAGATCGAGCTTACCTTGATCGTGCAGGATCAGACCGAGGTTATATTCTGCTTCGGCCTCGCCGACAGAATTGACGAACAGCGGTTTCGCCGTGACCAAATCTCCCGATTTCGCGGTCGCGACGGCGAGATGAAACTGGATGGTGTCGTCGTCGGGTGCGACTTGCAGACCCCGTTTGAGCGTATCCATCGCTTGTGGCCATTTTTCTTGAGCGGCGTAGAATTGCCCCAATGCGTCGAGGACCAGTGGATTGTTGGGTGAACTCTTGAGAGCCTTGCGAAAGCCCTCTTCAGCCTCGGCAGTGCGTCCCGCGAGCTGGTCCATGCGGGCCAACCCCAGCAATGCTTCGATCGATTGCGGTTCGTCGTGCAGGACTCGCTGGTAGCGTTCGCGGGCCTCGGTCATGTTGCCGAGCTGCTCTTGCCACTTAGCGTAGGCCAAATCGAGTCTGCTCGGTTCCTTGAGTTTCTTGCGATTGGACGTTCCTTGCCGAGCATCCATGTCGCGCTTGGCGAATGATGGCCAGCCACGACTCGAAGTTGCGCAGCCGGTCAGCATTCCCAGCATTAGGATCACAGTGGTGAAGCGAGTCATCGAGATGCCACACTTCCGCGAGCAACGAACGTGAATCCGCGCGAGGCGGTTTGAGAGAATTCGATCGTCTGGGCAAGTTTGTGTCAGATTTCGCAAAAGAAGCGGCACGCGGCTTCCTCGAGCAGCTTCTGTGAAAGCGCAAACTTCTGATCCCGAAATCGGCAGATCGACTGGGCAATCTCTAACAAATCTCTGGGATCTGACGATCGCGGGGTTCGGCCTTGAGCGTAGTGGTTAGCGAAAAGGTACTGAACGGCTCGCTCGTCGAACGGCACTTTCCGCTGCTCGCACACCAGTTGAAAGATTTGCGAGTACATCTCGGGACTAGGTGCCCCGATTCGAATTTTGTGTCGGATGCGCCTCAGGAAAGCCTCGTCCACCAATTCCTGCGGGTCGAGATTCGTGCTGAAGATGATCAGCAGTTCGAATGGCACGGAGAATTTCTTGCCGGTATTGAGCGCGAGGTAGTCGACCCGCTCTTCCAGCGGCACGATCCAGCGGTTGAGGAGATCTTTGGGACTCACGATTTGTCGTCCGAAGTCGTCGATCAGAAAGACTCCACCGTTCGCCTTCAGCTGTACCGGGGCTTGGTAGAAGTTGCTGACCTTGTTGAAGCGTAGTTCCAATTGGTCGAGCGTCAGTTCGCCACCCGTGATGACTACCGGCCGTTTCACTCGCCGCCAGCGGCGATCGACGGCGGCTTCCAGTCTCTGTCGTTGATCGCCAGCCTCGCGAGAGTTTGAGTTCTCGGCGTCGTAGTTGTCGGTGACGACGTGCAGCGTCGGGTCAAAGATCGTGATAATCGAGTTCTCGGTGGTGATAGCATACGGAACGTAGATGTCGCCGCTGTGACAATTGAGGAATCGGCCCAGTCCACGTGCGACGGTCGATTTTCCGTTACCCGGTGGGCCGTAGATGAAGATCGAACGGCCGCTGCAGACTGCCGGGCCGACTTCATCGAGCAGCTCGGGCCCGATAACCATGCCGTGAAACGCTTCCATCAAGCGCTCAGTGTCGCATTCAATTCCGGCCACCGTCTGCATTCGACATTGCGCGACGTACGACTCCAGCGACACCGGAGCGGGTCCGACGTACCGGCATTGCTCGAACGCTTCGCGAGCTCGTGTGCGACCGAGTTCCGTCAGACTGAACCGGTACGATGCCCGGCCCAGGAAGTCGCCCGACGTCACCTCAATGCACTTCTCGTCTTTGAGGAATCGCAGGCTCTCGTCGATTAAGTTGAACGGCAGCCGCGCATTCTTCGCGATGTCGCCCCCCAGCAGGTGTCCGTGCAAATAGATCTGCTTGAGGATCAGATCGCAGACCTGCATGCGTGACAGGCCGGTGTCTTTCAACGACTGCGGAGCCCTTGGAGCCTGGGTTGCCGCATCGCCGTCGGTTTTGACACCCAGAGTCGCCACCTGCGGATCAGCCAGCAGGCTGCAAGTTTCTTTGGACAAATCTTCAAACAAATCGGCAAACAGCTCTCGCGGAGCGCTTGTCGGCGCGATTCCTCCCGTGAGTTCGAAGGTTGCCAATGTCGAATTGGTTTGGCTGTCCATAACTGACTTGTCCGCCTTTGGCGCCGGCGATCTGTTGTCGCGCTGAATTGTCGGATTCATGCTGCTGAGACTGCTCGTGTCGTTGAGTTGCCGGTGCTACGTTCCATCGCCACTGCCGCTTGCCGCTGACGTGCCAATGGCGTTCGTCAAAATTGGCGGTGTGATGATTGGTTTGAAGATCGATTTTCTTTCGAACCTTCGAATGTCATCAACTTCCTCAGTCGGACGATCCAATGGGCTGATCACACGGACTAGCACGGGAGGAACTTGATCGGGACCGACCAACTGCGAGGCATTCGCTTTCACAGCCGCCAAGCGAAGTTCGCTGCTAATGCTGTCGTTGCCCGCTTGCACGAAGGCGTAGCGATACCCAACCGGAGCGTTCTCCAAAATCCATCGCAACTGCATCCGCCCCGATTCATTCAGCTGTTGAGTCTCATCGAAGTGGTATTCGTACAGCGTCGTCATCGTCACCCAGCCGTTGTTGGCCTGAGCCGCTGAACGCCCGCCGACATACTCCTGGTCCTGGCAATTGTACGGGTGTGGCCAGAATTGCTCGGCGCGGTAGATGTGGCTGGGCAGATTTGCCGGACCAGTTGGTCGCGGCGTCGGCGGCCAGAGCGTTCCATGTTTATAGACCTGCCGCGAACCAATTGGATCGCAAGCCCACGCGGCATCGTACGCTTCGCGTTCCGCTCGATGTTCGGTCATCTTGAGAGGAGGTTGCTCGTTCCACGGCCACGGAATCATTCCGGCCGAAACTGCCGACGGAACCAAAGTCGCGCAAACGATCGCTCCACGCAGCGACCATCCTCGCCAATTGCCTTCCATGGCTCTGCCCCCCAATGCGCGACACGGGCACTTGAACCGAGTGTCTTGTTCGTCGTTATCGGCTTTGGACCCGAACGGTCATAACGAGAAACCGATTGAGGAAACTTGCGAGGGGGCCTCAGGACAGTAAAAGAGCCGCCGCACCCTGAGTCAGTAAGCCCTCGGCCACCGCGTGCCCCAGCGAGATCGCGTCCGCCTCCGAAGCAACCGCCGCGAGTCGATCGGATTCGAATCGCTGCGCGCCATCCAGACTCAGCACAACCGCCGTCATTCGCACCGAATCACCCTCCGGCCGAGTCCACACTCCCAAAGGAGCATGGCAGCCGGCTCGCAGCGTCGAAAGTACGGTCCGCTCGGCAAGCACCGCGTACAGCGATGCCGGTTCAATCAATCGAACGAGAACGTCGCGCGTCGAGTTATCGTCGCTGCGGCATTCGATTCCCAAGGCCCCTTGCCCGACCGCAGGCAGCATGAATGGTGGCCGCAATGAAACGCTGATCCGTCCGGCGAACTCCAATCGAGTCAGTCCCGCTTCTGCCAACACGAGCGCATCGAATTGTCCTTCGTCGAGCTTGCGCAGCCGGGTTTCGACATTCCCACGAGCCTCGACGAATTGCAGGTCGGGGCGATGATGCAGCATTTGGGCCCGACGACGCGGACTGCTGGAACCGATGCGAGCACCAGCAGGCAGAACGGGGAACGCACAAGGCAGAAGGTTGTCACCAGCAGAGTCTTCTGCTTTCTGCTTTCCGCCTTCCGGCAAAACCAGCCCATCGAACATCGCACCGCGCTGTGGCACCGCGGCGAGCGTCAGTCCCTCGACCGGCTCCGTCGGCAAGTCTTTCAGGCTGTGAACCGCGACGTCCGCTCGGCCGTCGATCAATGCGGCCTGAATCTCGCGAGTGAAGACTCCGGTGCCGGTTCCCCCCAGCCGAGTCAATGGTTCGATCTTGTTTCGATCGCCAATTGTCGACAGCGGAACGATCTCGACGGAGTGCTCTGGTGCGACGGACTTCAGTAAATCGCGGACATGCTCCGCTTGCCACATCGCCAGTCGGCTGGCTCGCGTCGCAATGCGGATGGGAGCAACAACGTTCGACACGGAATCCACCTTATCAAGTCGGATGGCCACCCCCGGCCGTCCTCCGGTTCGCACTTGTCTCAAAGTAGGGACGGCCGAGGGCAGCCATCCGACGAAATCATTTCAGCAACCCGCGTGACGCGAGCCATTCTTCACAGCGTTTTGGCCACGTCGAGGCGGCGTCGGCACTCGGTCGCAATCCAAAACCGTGACCGCCGGTCGAGTACACATGCAACTCGGACGGCACGCCCGCTTTCTTGAGCTGCAGAAACAATTGCACGCTCGATTCGCACGTCACTCCATCGTTGAACGCGTGAGCGAAAAACATGGGCGGCGTGGTCTTGTCGATCGTGAACTCCGGTTTCAGTTGTCCTTGCTTATCGACGAAATAGGCCGGATACACGAGCACCGCGAAGTCGGGACGACACGAAGTTTTGTCGATGTCGTCGCTGGTGTCGTAAAGCCGTGACGCATGTTTGATCGCCGCCGCACCTGCCGCCATTCCACCGGCCGAGAAGCCCAGCAATCCGACCCGTGAAGGGTCGATCTCAAACTCCGATGCCCGGCTGCGTATCAGGCTGACGGCTCGCTGAGCATCCTGAGCGGGAGCCAACCAATTCGGCGAGCGACTCCCTGTTGGACAGCGATATTTCAGAGCGAACGAGGTCACGCCGATCGTGTTGAACCACTCGGCGACTTCGGTTCCCTCTTTGTTCCACGCGAGAATGTTGAAGCCACCTCCGGGGCAGATGATGACCGATGTCCCGTTCCGTTTTTCCTTCGGCGGCAGGTACACCGACAGCGACGGCCTGCCGATGCTCGTGAGTCGAATCGTCGGCGGGTTCTCGCCTTCCTTCGGTGGCTGAGTCACTTCCGGCCCGATGTCCTGCGTCTCTCCCGGCGGCTTGCCCGGCCAGACATCAATGACCTTCGCGGGTTCTGCGGCTGTGGCAGAGCCGACGGCGATCCCAAGTAATAGCCCCAATCTCATCATTGTCGTTTGTGGCATGTTCGTGATCTCGTTTGCAAAGTTGCTAATGCTGGCTGTGCTGGTTCGGTTTAGTGACCATCAACAGGTTCGCTTTCTGACTGTTGATCTTCGTCGGACTGGCGGCCGACCAGTACCGTCGGTTCGGCCCATTTGCGAGCGTTGGCATCGGAATCTTTCTGGTGCCGATCGTTTTCATGCTTCAATTGATGCTGGCTCGTTGCTTTGGCTTTCACCATCAAAAGTTGGCGGACGAAAGCGATGATGATCTCACGGACTCTAAACCTCGCCAGTGATTGAACACGAACTTGGAGCTGTTGAGCAATGTCCACAGCAGGTCTTGCAGTCCCTCTGGCCATGACGATGCTTGGCACAGCAACTCCTCAATTGCTGTCAGTTCGTCGGCGTGAGGCTTGCGAGACTAAGTGGCCAGATACAAGTCTTCAAGGATCTCTGCTTCGGACTTGTTCGCTTTCTGTAGCGTCGCCAGTCGGCCGTTGTCGCTGATGACCTTTTGATGCAGCGTTGTGCCGTTGACCAGATGCAGTGCTTGCAAAAAATCGGATTTGCCGCCGCGAGGAAAATCGCAGGTGTTATTCCACAACGCCCGGCCGAAGGTCATCAAGAAGTTCGACAGAAACGACGGATCGGCCAGCGCGATGCGTGCAGAGTTGCCCATCGGGATCGGGGCTCGGCTGAAGTTCGCCCGCCAATTGGTAAACGCGCGAGTTGCAGATCGTCCACAGTAAGTGCTTCGCGTCGAACTTGTGCTCGCTCAATTCGCCAGACAGCCGGTCCAACACCGCTGGCATCGTGGCGGGAGTCGTCGTTCGCAAGTCATCGGCGGTTAGTAGCGGTTCGTGCAATGCGCACGCTTCAACGGCCACTGTCAGCGGCCGTTTCGGACTTGGGTTATCGGTGACTCGCAAACTGCGTGGGCCGCCGAAGCGAGATCACTAGGTGCCCGATTCTTTCGATGCCAACTGCGTAAAGAACACGGCGAGTCCCCAATAGTCCTCCAAGCTCCAGGCTTCCTGTGGGTGGTGATGGCAGCGAGTGCATTGCATCCGCGCGCCGAGAAAAACCCGCGCAGTCGTCTCGGCGAGGTCTTCGACCTGCTCGTCGATAAAGAAGTAGCCGACCGCTCCGTTCGCATGCAAGTTGTCCTGCGCCGTCAGCAACTCGCGAGTCCACACGTCGAGCGGCTTGTTGTCTCGCAGCGACAGTCACAATCCACCGCGTCCCTGGAACGAGCCGTGACACGCACCTGTGTTGCAACCCGCTTTAGTCAGCGCGGGTGAGACAGCGTGAACCAAGTTGATCGTCCGAGCGTTCGCGGTCGAACTGGCGAGTCGTACCGACGTTGAGCCGGCTGGCTCAGCGGCAATTGAGCATTCGACGGCGAAGATCGCTAGCAGCCCGACGAGAACAGTTCGGCGGAAACCGAGAAATGGAGTACGACGAGTGAAGAATGAGAAATGAGCAGAATTCATGGTTCATTCGCCATTCTCAGTGACACGAGGAGCTGCTTTTCCAATCTGCCGTAACTCGCCTGATTGAGCTCGAAAAAGATAAACGGTTCGATCCGGAAATGCCGCGACGATTCGTTCCAGCGGCCAGTCGGGGACCGGATAACGGCCCCGCAGAATCTCTGTCGATAAATCGGGTTCGTTGACAATGTAGTCGATGTGTCGATCTGCCGGGTCGGCCTCGATCAGTACCAGCGCCGGGCGCTGACGAACATCGCGCCGGAGCAGTTCGTCGAACGCCTGGTGCTTCAGTTTTGCAAAGGCGATCTCGCGTGCACCGTCGACGAGCTTTGAAGGGAACCAGAACGGAACAAACTCAGTCACGTTGACCGCGACCGCCGACGCCACAAGCAGGCCCCACCAGACAGGCATTCGCGGTCGATCGGCTGCCAGCCAGCTTCGCCCGAGCGTGTCGCTTGCCGATGCCAGCAACAGGCACCACAGCGGTCCGGTCTCGAAGACGTAGTGCCAGTGAAACATGCCGTCGAACCAGTACGGGACATGTACGGCGAAGAGCGACACGCTTGCCGAAAGGATCAGCCACCAGCGGCCATCGCTCAGGTGTCCGATGACGAACACTACAACCGCAGCCAGCAACGGTACGAGGCCGACCGTCCACTGCCACGCTGCCAGCAAGCGTATCTTCGTGTTTTCGAGCGCCAGCGAAGGCGTCAGATTTTTAGCCCAGCGGTCGTATTGGTCGAGCACTCGTGGGCCGAGGTGCTGCTCACCGCGCACGACGTTGTTAAAACCGTAACCATGCCGAGGCGTGTAGACATCCGTGAACAGCTGATACGGCGAAGTCGTCACGCTCCCGGTGATCGCTCGGTTGTGAACCCCAAACGTGATGTAGCCCGCCAGCAGTGGCAGAGCCATCGCCAACAGGTGCGGCCAGGCCAGCACAAAGCGTGAGCGCGTGATTGTCACCTGGCTCTCGGCAGACCGTTCGCTTGCGCGTTGTGCATGTCTGGTCCACAACTGCCACACAAACACCATTCCAAACGGCAGGCCAAATCCCGCCGCCGTCATCGGACGGCAGAGCATCGCCCAACTCAGGCCGATCCCAGCGAATGCAGCGTCACTTACACGGCCTCGGCGCAGCCATCTCAAAAACGACCACGCGAAGATGCTCAGGCCCAACAGAGTCGGATGGTGAGCCAACAGCAGATTTCCGAACAAAGCCATGCCTGGGGACAGCGCCAGCAACATGCCCGCGACGAAGCCGGTGCCGTTGTTCGTCAATTCGCGGCCGATCCCGAACACGAGCATGCAAGTTGCCGCCCCGGCCAGCCAATGTCCCAAGATCGGCCAATTGAGCCACAGCCACGGTGCGATCCACAACCCGGTCGCGGGAAAATAGCGACTTGCAAAGCGGCCTTCGTTCAAGACGTGCATTTGATCGAACAGTCGCGCCGCGTGCGGGTGACTTTCAAACGACAGCCGGCCGGCCCGATACGTTCTTGCCTGAAACAAGTAACTGAATTCGTCGTGATACGCCGGCGGCAAATCGCCCAGCCGATATTCTTCGCGATCGAAACGGAGCACTCCGTTACGAACAGCTTCGCTGAGTAGCGACATTTCGTCCCAGCGGATTGTCAGATTGGCCGTACGCGCACTCCCCCACAGCGAAGTGGCTGCGATCACCGCGAGAGCGAAGAGATGAGACTTCTTCTTCACGGACGTTCGTGAATCTTCTCCCCACCAGTTCGTGAACTGCTGCCACCAGCGGCTGTCCAACAGCAAGAATGGTCGGCGGACAAACCAGAAATACGGAAGACACAGAACCAACAGCAGCGGAATTGTCGTGTCGTAGATTCCAAAGAACCAATTCGCTCCGGGGAGCTGCGACGTCTTCCAGTGTTCGAGTTCTGTCAGGATCACGACGGTCAGCAATGCCAGCAGCGCCGCCGATTGAGCGATCATGATACGGCGGGCGAGCTGTGGCACGGCGACGGTCTTTCCTGGCGCGGTCGAACCGCAACGAAATGGCTGCACTGCAAAGTGAAGCGTGCAAAATGCCGGCTGCAGAACACTCTGCACTTTGCACTCTTCGCTTGGCAATTTGCACGGCATCGAGGTCCATCGCAACGTGCAACGACCTCCGACGATTGCAAAGCAGATTGTCAAGGTGAAACGGGCGGCTTGCGGACGTTTCGGTGGCGGATCATACTCGGCCAATCATGGCTGAAACTATGCAACGAGTCGCATTCCTCACCGGCATCTCGGGTCAGGATGGCTACTACTTGTCGCAGTTGCTGATCGGCAAAGGCTACGAAGTGCATGGCTTGATCCCGTGCAACGCGCCCGGCATCGGCGAGCCTCCGGGGCTCAATCTGCATTACGGCGATTTGGCCGACGGCGGCAACTTCGATTCGCTGCTGGACACGATCAAACCCCACGAATTCTACAACCTCGCGGCCCAGAGCCATGTGCGGCTGTCGTTCGATCTTCCGGTCTACACGGCCGACGTCACCGGTGTCGGAGTGCTGCGCTGGCTCGAAGCGATTCGCAGACATCAGGAACGCACCGGCCGCGAGGTGAAGTTTTACCAGGCATCTTCCAGTGAGATGTTTGGCAAGGTGAAAACCACGCCGCAGAACGAAGAGACTCCCTTTCATCCGCGTAGTCCCTATGGCTGTGCAAAGGTTTTCGGTTATTGGCAGACCGTCAACTATCGCGAGTCCTACGGCCTGTTCGCCTGCAACGGAATCCTGTTCAATCACGAATCGCCAAAGCGTGGCGAAGGTTTCGTGACCCGCAAGATCACGCGCGCCGCCGCCCGCATCAAGCTGGGTCTGCAAAACAAACTGACGCTGGGTAATCTCAACTCGAAACGCGATTGGGGTTTCGCGGGAGATTATGTCGAGGCCATGTGGCGGATGTTGCAACAAGCTCGGCCGGACGACTTCGTGGTCGCGACCGGTGAGACACACACGATCCGCGAATTTCTCGACGAGTCTTTCGGCCATCTGGGCCTCGATTGGCACCAGCACGTCGACCAGGATCCGCGATTCCTGCGACCGGCAGAAGTCGATGTGTTGTGTGGCGATGCCAGCAAGGCCCGTCAAGTCCTAGGCTGGGAGCCAAAAGTCTCGTTCCGAGAATTGGCGCAAATGATGGTCGAAGCGGACCTGGAACTGGCTCAGCGGGAAGTGAGCCGATAGTTTTCCGGTTAGCCAATTTGTCCCCTGTTGCTACGAGACCCAATGACTTCTGAACCAATTGAGAACGCCGACAATGCAGAGGTCCCGGCCTCTGCCGAATCCCTGCCTCCGGTCGAACCACCGTCGGCGAAATTCATCGTGCAACTGTTTGTCGTGCCGGGCCTGATCGTCGCGGCGATCGTGGGTGTCTGGCTGCTGTTCGGCAAGCTTGCATCGGCCGAGCAGGACTGGCAAGCGCTGGTCGCTGACATGAAAAGCAGCAACGAGCATCGTCGCGGCCGGGGGGCGATGGGACTTGCGCAAGCGTTGGCCGTGGATCAGAACCGAAAGTCCGATGGACCGCGTTTGACCACAAACCCGCAGGTCGCGCAGGAATTGAGTGCGTTTCTGGCCGACATTCTCAAGAGCAGTTCTCAGAAGCCGATCGTGATTGATCAGCAGGCATTTCTGACGCGGACATTGGGGATGCTCGATGTTCCTGAGCCAGTGTTGCCGGTGCTCTGCGAGGCAATGAAGGACAGCCATGACCGCGAAGTGCGCAAGAACGCTGTCGCGGCGGTCGCGACGATCGCCTTCCGAGCCAGCAAACGCGGCCTCCCGCTGACTGATGCCGGCACGCTCGAAGAGTTGTCGAATGTCGCACGCGATGCTGATCCACTGCTCCGATCGCTGTCGGCGATGTCGCTCGGATTCTTCCCGCTCGAACTCGCGGACCAATCACTGACGGTTTTATTGGCGGATGCGGATACGAATACTCGTGCGAATGCGGCGGTGGCGTTCACGCGGCACAAATCGTTGAAGGCGGTTTCTGTTTTGAAAGAAGTCTTGCAGGCGGCGGCCGCGCTGAAGCAGGTCGGATCCAGCGGCGATGCCGCACCAATTGCCGCGACGAATGCCATGACAGCAATCGGCGAGTTGGCTCCGTTGCTCGACGAGGCCACACGGATCGATTTTGCAAACGACGTCGCCGCGATTTCCAGAAACTACCCCGATCCGCGCGTGCGGCTCGACGCGGCCCAGACGCTGGCGAAAATCCGCTCAAGCCGGTGAGTTTGTCTTCGTTCCTACTTGTTTCTTTAAGTTCACCTGCCGAAAACCTCGTGACTATGACGACTCCACAGTCGACTCTTGAACTAGGTCTCCACGCAACACCAGTTGGCTCGCAGATCGACTATCGCTACTTCATGAACTGCGTGCATTGCGGGTTGTGTACGGCGGCGTGCCCGACGTACCTGGAAACCGGCAATGAAAACGACAGCCCACGCGGGCGCATCTACCTGATGCGGAATGTCGTCGACGGGCAAGTGGAGCTGACTGATTCGGTCAAGCATCATTTAGAACTCTGTCTCGACTGCCGTGCTTGTGAGACGGCGTGTCCCTCTGGAGTTCAATACGGGCGGCTGATTGAACCGTTTCGAGTCGAAATGCAGCAACGCGAACTGGCTGCTGGCGACCCGTCGGCCAACGGTTGGTTTCAGAAGTTCATTCTCTATGGTTTGTTTCCGTACGCGAACCGCCTGCGCTGGGCGCTCGCGCCGGCGCGATGGGCCCAGCGGCTGGGTTTGGATCGTCTGGCGGACGGACTCGGTCTGACAAGATTGCTGCCCAAGCAACTGCAACGGATGCAGGCGTTGCTGCCGAAGTTGCCCTCGCCGACTCCGCGATTGCCGGAGGTGTTATCGCCGGTCGGAAAGCGTCGCGCGCGAGTCGCACTCTTCACTGGCTGCGTGGCGGACGCGATGTTTGGGCCGACGAATTGGGCAACGGCTCGCGTGCTGCAATACAACGGTTGCGAAGTTATCGTCCCGCGAGGGCAAGTCTGCTGCGGAGCGATCCATTATCACAGCGGAGCCGGCGAACCTGCATTGCAGTTGGCTCAGACCAATGCGACGGCATTCAATGCCGACGACGTCGATGCCGTGATCATCAACGTCGCCGGCTGTGGCTCCATGCTGAAAGATTACGGCCACGTCGCTCAGGAACTCGCGCCGGCTGATGAGGCCCTGCGAGGACGGGTCGACAAGTTTGCACACAAGGTCAAAGATGTCTCCGAGTTCCTGATGTCGCTCGGTCCCGTCAAACCGACCGGAGAGGTCAAACTTCGAGCGACCTACCACGATGCTTGCCACTTGTGCCACGCTCAAAAGATTCGCGAACAGCCACGTGATCTGCTGTCGCTCGTGCCCGGCCTCGAGATCGTCCCGCTGGCCGAAAGTGAGATTTGCTGCGGAGCGGCTGGCAGCTACAACCTCACTCAGCCTGAGATGGCCGCGCAACTCGGCCGTCGCAAGCTGGAGAACATTCTCAAAACGAAAACCCAAGCGGTCATCACCGGTAATGCCGGTTGCTCGCTGCAACTGCAAATGCAACTCCGCCAATCTGGTCACGACATCTGGGTCGCTCATCCGATGGATGTGCTCGACTTGAGCTATCGCCAGCAACAACCCGCGTGCCTGCGATAGTTTGTTCTGACTCCCTCCCGCCTTGTGAATTCATTTTCCCATGATTAAAGCCGTTGTCTTCGATCTCGACGGTCTCATGTTCAACACTGAAGAAATTTTTCACGGTGCTGGTGTCGAGCTGATGCGCCGCCGCGGCAAAGAGATGACGCCGGAATTCTTCACGCTCATCATGGGTCGTCGAGCGGAAGAGGGTTATCCATTGCTGGTGGAAGCCGCCGAGTTGTCGGATGATCCAATGGAGCTTTGGCAAGAATCGCATAAGCTTTTCATCGACATGCTCGACGAGCGTCTGGCGCCGATGCCGGGGTTGTTCGATTTGCTCGATCACATCGAGCGGAGTGGGTTACCCAAGGGGGTCGCGACGTCGTCGGATCGAAGATATCTGCGACGCATCCTGACGCGGTATAACATCCTCGAACGCTTCCACATGACGTTGTCCGCCGAGGATGTGAGTCAGGGGAAGCCGCATCCGGAGATCTACCTCAAGGCGGCCGAGCGGATGTGCATTGAGCCGGAAGAAATGTTGGTGCTCGAAGACAGCCACAACGGTACGAAGGCGGCCGCTGCCGCCGGGGCACATATCATTTCCGTGCCGCACCGTTACAGTGCACACCAAGATTTCAGCTTGGCGCGCCACGTTGCCAGCAGCTTGATCGACCCGCACGTCTTGAAGTTGCTGCAACCCTGATTGAAAGGCTCCCGCATGTCCGTTGCCGACGAAAGCCTGATCGCCGTGTTTGTCGATTTTGAAAACCTTGCACTGGGCGTGAAGGACATGCACCAGGGAGAATTCAAGATTCAGTTGGTGCTCAAGCGATTGCTCGAAAAAGGGCGGTTAGTTTTCAAGCGAGCCTATTGCGACTGGACCGGCTATGGCCACGCGGTGCGCGAGTTCCACGGCCACGGGATTGAACTGATTGACGTTCCGCACACTCGGCAGAGCGGCAAGAACAGCGCGGACATCCGCATGGTGGTCGACGCGCTCGATCTGTGTTACTCGAAGAACCACATTGACACATTCGCGCTGCTGTCGGGGGACAGCGACTTTTCGCCGCTGGTCAGCAAGCTCAAAGAGAACAACAAGCGAGTCATCGGCTGCGGTGTGAAGAATTCGACGTCCGACATGCTGATTGCCAACTGCGACGAGTTCATCTACTACGACGATCTGGTTCGCATGGTCCAAAAGGCGAGGGCCGCTGCTCGACCGCCGAAGCCGAAAGATCCTCACAAGGAGAAAGAAACTCCGAAGGAAAAAGAAGACACCGACAAGAAGCAGGAAGCGATCGAATGGCTGTGCGAGATCGTCCGCTCGCAACAGGCCGACTATGAAACTCTGTGGGGTTCGCAGGTCAAGCAGACGATCCGCCGCGTCCATCCCGGTTTCAACGAGGCGTACTACGGCTACAAGAGCTTCACGGACCTGATCAAGGACGCCGAAAACCGCGGCCTGATCCGCCTCGAATACGACGAGGCTCGTGGCAACTATAAAGTGCGGTTGAAAGAGGAGTAACCATCAGATCGCGAAGTCGGTCTCGCGGCCGAGGATGCTGTCGATGATGTCTTGCGGCAGGTCGATGACTTGTTTGGCTCCGGCTTCGCGGTCGGCGGGGTTGATGCCGCAGTACACGGCCCATGGGCCGAGATGCCGCCAGCGGCCGGCTCGCTTTGGTTCGTTCGGCAGGACTGGTGTCGTGCAGCGATTGCAGCCGATCGTCGAGAAGCCTTGCTGGTGCAGCGGGTTCAAGATGACGTTGTGCTCGGAGACATAGGCGTCCATTTGTTCGTCGGTCATCATTGCCAAGGGGTTGATGCGAACGGTGTTGTTCTCTGTGTCGACTTGCAGGACAGGGCACATTGCTCGCTTGCCGCCCTCGCTGCGACGCAAGCTGCCGATGAAGGCGTAGTACTGGCCGGCGACTTCGTTCATCGGCTCGACCTTGCGCATGTGGCAGCATTCCTTCTGCCCTTCGACGGTCAGGTAGAGGATGCCGTGCTTCGCAGTCTGTTCGGCCATTGTCAGTTTGGGGTGCAATGTGACGATGTTGACGCCGTACTCTTTGATGATCCGGTCGCGTGTGTCGAGCGTCTCTTGGAACATGACGCCGGTGTCGACGAACAACACGGGGATGTCGAGTTTCGCGGTTGAGAGCATGTGGCAGACGACGCAGCCCGCCTCTTGCATGGCAGAGATCGCGGCAACTTTGTCGCCGAAGATTTTCTTCGACCACGCCAGCAATTCCTGCGGCGTGCGGGCTTCGAACGATTGGTTCAGATCAATCAGGTCAGCTTGAGTCAGCTTAGCCATTTCAAATCCTCGGCAAACACCTCGCGAGGCTCAGGCCGGTCCGTGGCCGAGCTGCGGCAGGCGGTTGTAGTTGCCCAAAACTCCCCCAGCAAGCATCTCCGCGCCGGCACGTTGCGAAGGACTATGGCAGGAACCGTTCACGCTCGGCTGGAGATGGCAAGCGGCACGTCTCCTTCATTCCGAACAGGCGATAACGGTTGGCTGCAACGATTCGATAGCCGACATCTCGCAGAGGTCGCGGGATCAGCCACAGCAGCCAGCCGATCAGCCACCAGAGTCTGCCAAGTCGCCACAGCACACGGACGGCGGCGGCTGACCGATAAAACTCACGGCTCGATGAATCGAGCCAGACGACGGTGTCAAACGTCTGAGCCTCCGAACCTGCCGCTCGCCACTCAGCACTCAACACCCGTGCTGCAGTGTCGCCCTGCAGCGGGGCGAAGCGGATCGCTCCTCGACGGTCGCGGGACAGGACGAAGTCTACAAAGCGGTTACACAACCCGCAGACACCGTCGAAGAACAGGACATTCGTCAAACGATCCGCTTCGCTAGTCGCAACGGGATGTTCAGAGAAGTCAGGGCTAATTGTTGCCGAACTCATGAACTGATTCCCAAGGGCGTCCGTCCGAGGTGCAAAAGCTCGCGTCGGCGAGTTCCTCGAAGGCGTTCTCGCCCAATTCGAATTCACCTCGCAGGACTCGCAGATGCGCCGGGGCTTCGATGCCGAGCTTCACTCGGCCACGTCCTGTTTCAATGACGTGGATCATAATGTCCTCGCCGATGCGAATGGTTTCCATTCTTTTACGAGTCAGGACCAACATGATTCCATCTCCCCCAATGTGCCGCGGCCATGTGCGTCATGGGTGTCACAAGTCTGAAAGAGTGACCAGCAGCAGCCGCGAATCTGCTCTGTCATCCGTGAGTCTCCGTCGCTCACCGTGAGTGAGTTGAGGAAGCGAGTCGTGTGCCAATCGAGCAGGTGTCTCCGGTTAAGGTCGTTCTACGGCGATCAATCTCGGCGAGCTGTTTGAGGTTCCGATCGAACCCGCGAAGACTGCCGCAGGGTTGCGGTGTGCCGCCCGGTTCTGAACCGCAGACCTACTGCAACATTCACCAAGTAAAAATTACAAAACGAAACCGCCCGGTCGCTCGAACGACCGGGCGGCGAATTCTCGATCTCAATTTGTCTGTCACCAACCGAGCGACATGTTTGTTTCGATCGCCCGCTGAGCCTCGTGCAAGTCCGAGCCGGTGTCGAGCATGTAGAGGCGGATCGCGTGGACCTTGTCGCCGTGGGCGCGGGAGAGGCAGTCACGAGCCACGTCGCACGGCTCGGCGTTGCCAGCGATACCCAGCAGCCGCTTCGAGATGACCCAGATGTCACGGGGGCGTTTGGTCAGGCGGACGACATCTTCGCCGGGGTAATGCTCCTTCGCGACTTGAGCCGCCTGCTCCTGCGATTCGGCCCAGCCGATCATGATATGGGCGTTCGTTTCAATTTCGTACAAGGCCATGATTCTGACTCCTTTGAAAAGCTGGCGGCGAGATTTTCCGTATGATCCTGAGAACGCCAATGAAGCCGACGATTGACGGGCAGCGGTGAGCGTCAAACCTCATCGCGATCCGAGTATAGTTGGGAGAAATTGGGCCTGCCATTGTTCTGTCAACTGTTGGACTCACGAGCCGGCTTTTTCCTCGGCGGCGCTGCGGCGAAGATAAAACGGTTCGAGTCGCCACGGGTCACTCAGTTCTCCTGCCGCAGCTTGTTGTTCACCCAGTTCGGCGATGAATTTGGCTGGCGGATGTTGGAGATCGGGTGTGAGGACTCGTACGGACGGCGGCAGAATCGCTTGGAGAGTCGCGGCGGCTGGGCCGGTGATCGCAATGTCCGATTGTGTCGCAGCGATTCCTTGGAGGCGTTGAGCGAACGAGCCTGTGGACTCGATGGTGATCTCGCCAATTCGTACTGGACCGCTGTTGGATTCACCGAACGCATATCTCCCAACGAACAGTTCTCCCCGTTGAGCATCCGAGACGACGAACACTTCCGAAACGTCGGTCGGGCTGGCGGCGGCCATCGCGCGAAATGTGTCGACGGCGGCCAGTCGGCAACCGATGGCATAGGCCAAGGTCTTGGCGAACACGACTCCGACTCGCAACCCGGTGAAGCTGCCGGGGCCGATGCTGACGGCAATCAGTTCCAACTGCCGGCAGCGGGCGCTGGCACGACGCAACATTGCGTCGACTTCGGCAACCAGCGTCTGGGCATGTCGACGACCGGCCTGTTGCAGCGAGACCGATTCCACCGTCTGGCCGGCGCGGCGCAGCGCAACTGCTCCGATCATTCCTGAGGTTTCGACACCCAACGTCAGCAAGTTCACGCGGCGGTCCTGGAGGCCGCTACTTGGCCTCGACCTGTTTGTACAACTCCAGGAACTCAGCTTGCTTGATCGGCAGCGAAATCGCAATGCCCGCCTTCTCGAATTTGCCGCGTGCAGTGCGAGAGCGCTGCCACTCCTCGCTAGACAAGGTGCCGTCGCGATTGTTGTCGAGACCGACGAAGACCCTAATTCCTGCCGTCATTTCCTGAGGCGGGGCGGTGCTGGCCGGCGCCGCAGCGGCGGCACCGTTGGGCTTGCCCAAGTCGGAAGATGCCGGAGAGCGAGAACCGCTCGCCGACGCAGACGCCATTGACCTTGAATCGCTCGTCGTCGTGCTGTTGCTTGAGCTCTTTTTAGTGGCGGCGATGAGTTCATCGGCCGTCAGCAGGCCATCACCATTGCGGTCCAGGTCAAAGAATTGCGTGAAAGCTTTGCGGTCCCATTCGTACAAGCCAATTTGCCCGTCGCCATTTGTGTCTTTGACGCGATAGTCGCTGGGAAGATCCTTGGTGACACGAACTTTCGGCTTTGCGGATTTTTTGGACGACTTATTCGGCGAGGAATCTCCGCGGCGATCCCCGTCTCGGTCTTCGCGCCGGTCACGATCACTTCGTCGATCGCGGTCAGAGGATTCTTCGGGCCGTCGATCGAAGCCGCCCCAAGAGCCACCTCCGAATGACGGCGATCCGCCTCCAAATGAGGGAGGTCCACCGCCGAAGGAGGGTGATCCACCCCCGGGCGAAGGAGACCCTCCGCCGCTCTCTGGACGCCGAAACTGCGAAAAATCTCCGCTCGATCGAGCCTGCTCGAATTGTTCACGCATCTTTTGCGAGGCCTGAATGAATTCCTGCTGGCTGATTGGCCGCGAGACGTCGATGCCGACTCGCGCGTAGATATCCCGCAGGAAGCCGAACTCGTCCGGATCGATCTGTCCATTTTGATTGCGATCCATCCGCCGAAAGGAATCCTCGGGAGATGGAAAGCCGCCTCCTCCGAACCCACCTCCGCGAAAACCCTGAGCGGACACCGGCGGACAAAAACCGCCAAACAACAGACTCAACCCCAGAACCAACCCGGTTCCGCTGCGAGCCGAACGAGCCGCGATTTTCATGTGAAGCTCCTGCGAAGACACGAGCCAAGATCAAGCTATTGGGGGTTCTATCGACGTGGTTCCTGTGTCCAAAGGGGCTGCAATGATGGCAGCCCCCGAATCCTCATGATCCAACCGACCGGTCTTTCCGGCGAATTTTGCCGGTTCCGAAGCGAGTTTCCAACTGGTTCACAGCGGTAAAAGCCGAAAACTCCCAATACGACCTAGAGTCACCCTAAAGCCCCGAAACCGCCGGAGAATCCGTTGAACTTCTTGAGTTCCGATTCCAAACAGGGTTAGCATTCTGCCATCCAGGTTGGAATTAGCGGCGGAAAAGGGCCTGCGGTGGTGACCGTTTTCGTATTCCCAGGGAGCCTCGCTATGAAAAGCTTTTCGCATCGGTTGGCCTTCGCCTTTACGCTGACTGCCATTCTTTGGACAACCTCGACCGCGATGGCTCAACGTCGCAGCGGTGGAGGCTTCGGAGGCTTTGGAGGCTTTGGAGGCGGCGGTGGCAGCGGATCGACGGTCGGAATCTTGCTGCGCGATTCAAACGCCGAAGAACTCAAGCTGACCGACGAGCAAAAAACCAAGATCCGCGAGATTAGTGACAAGCTGCGCGAAGACACTCGTGTCCGTGACCTGCTTGGCAAGATGCTCACTGCTTCGGAAGAGGATCGTACCGCCGCGACCGCCGAGATGGCGAAGATCCAAGCCGAACAACGCACCCAGTCTGATGCTGATTTGAAGAAGGTGCTGTCCGCGGAACAGTTCACTCGCTATCGCCAATTGGCATTGCAACAGCGTGGCGTGAACTCCCTTGGCGACAGTGACGTGGCCAGCGAGTTGAAGCTCAGCGATGAGCAAGTCGCGAAGCTTAAGGCTCTCAGCGAAGAGTCCGGAAAGAAGATGCGCGAAATGTTCACCGGCGGTGGTTTCGGCGGTGCGGACATTCGAACCAAGATGACGGAATTCCGAAAAGAGTTCGAAGAAAAACGCCTTGAGGTTTTGACCGACGCTCAGCGTGAGCAGTGGACCAAGCTCAAAGGCCCGGAGTCGTCGCCCGAAGAGGGGGCGGCCAAGACGGATGCGAAGCCGAGCGACTCCACCGATGCCGCAAAGAAACCAGTTCGCGTATCGCAGCCGATCGTCAACGCCGAAGCCGTGGCCAGTCAGACCGATGACAAACCTCGCAAGCCCGTCGTGTCGTTCGGAAAATCGGCCGATCAATTCGCCGCTGCGAAGGCGGTTGAACTCAGTACTGACAAGCCGGCCGAAGGAGATTCGGCGAAGAGTGAACTCTCAAAGCCGGAAAAGATCTCATTCAATTTTCAGCACGCGGCCTGGGCCGATGTGCTCAAGGCATTCGCAGAGCTGGCCGGCTTGACGCTGGACCTCAACGTTGTCCCGCCAGGCACGTTCAACTATTTCGACGAGAAGGAATACTCACCCGAAGAGGCACTGGATGTCATTAATGGCTACCTGCTGCAGAAGGGCTATGTGCTCGTCCGTCGCGACCAGTTCTTGGTTGTGCTCAACATCGACGACACAATTCCTCCCAATCTGGTTCCGAAGGTGAAAGTGTCGGACTTGCCGAAACGCGGCAAAAACGAGCTGATGAATATCATCCTGAGGGTCGAGAACATCACTGCTGAAGAGGCGGCCGAGGAAGCCAAAGAGTTGATCGGCCCGCAAGGGAAAGTGGTTGCGTTGAAGCGATCGAGTTCTATCAGTGTCACGGATGTCGGCTCCAATTTGCAGCAGATTCACGATTTGCTGGTCAGTCTCGGTGCGGCCCCGACGGATATCACGTTCGTGGCCTACACCTTGAAAAACATCGATGCGCTGGAAGCCGAAGACAAAGTTCGTGCGATGTTCGGCCTGCAACGAGGGGTCGAGTCGGTTGCTGAGGGTGTGCGGTCTCGATCCTCGGATTCGCGAGGTTTCGGCGAAATGCGTGATCGTGACGGTCGGCCGATCGTGATGCCCACGTCGACGAACACCAAGCCAAAAGTTCAAGTCAGCTCGGACGAGCGCACGAACCGATTGCTGGTGACCGCCAACACGGCAGAACACAAGATCATCGAAGAGGTGCTCAAGACGATCGATGTCGAAGAGTTGCCCGGTGCGGTTCGCCGTCCGCGCAGCCGCGAGCCGTACTTGAATGTCTACACGACGAAGACGGCTGATGTGCAAGAGGTCGCCAAAACGCTCAACGTGCTGCACCCCGGTTGTGTCGTGAATGAAGACGGCCGAGCTCGCCGCTTGCACATCTTTGCTTCGCCGACGCAGCACGAGCAGATCGAGCGCATGATCAAGCAACTCGACGGCGAGGGAATGGCCGGAGGAGCAACCGTGGCCGTTGTCTCGACGGGCCGCATCGATTCGCTGACGGCCGTCGCGACGTTGCAGGCGTTGTATGCCGCCGAGAAAGATGCTGCTCCCAGCATGACGCCGCATCCGACCGGTTATGGATTGATCGTGCGGGGCAGCAATGATCAAGTCAATCAGATCAAGCTGCTGCTGAACCAAATGGACCCGAATGCTCTGAAGGGGGAACCCCAAAAGGGAACACTGCGAACGATCCCACTTGGCGGCCGAGACCCCGAAGAGTTCTCGCAAATGCTCAAGCAGTTTTGGGGTGCGAAGAACTCAAATCCGATCATCGTCATTCCGTCGAACAACCGGCCGGTTCAAGATCGGCGTGTTCCGTCAGCGGTTCCGGGTTTCGATGAAGTCGCTCCGCCACGAGAGCCGACGCGACCCTCGCGAACAACCAGCCAGGCACCAGCCGATGCTGTGTCAGACAAGCCAGTCAGCCAGAAACGGAAAACTCCGAAAACCGATTCGAAGCCGAGCACTCAGCCACGAGCGCAAGCCACAAAGGCAAGAGTCTTCGCCGCCAGCTTCCGCGACGACTCGTCCGTTGAGCCCGATCAAACCGTGAATCCCAGCAAGAACAAGAAGAAAAAAACCGACAAAAAGCCGAATCCGAACAAAGTCAAAAATTCGGGCAAGAAACCGCAAGCCACTCCCGAGGCGTCAACCGCTCCGAAGTCGGATGAGCCAGCCCAGGAAGCCCCGGCAACACAGGGGGAGGGTGAGCCGATTCGCGTCCTTTCCAGCGGCGGCAATTTGGTTATCTCCTCCAAAGACGAAGCCGCGCTCGATGAGATGGAGCGGCTGATCGAACTGATGCAGGAAGCGACTCCGTCGAAGCCGCGCTGGACGATCTTTTATCTCCGCTCGGCCGACGCCAGCGAAACGGCCACGATGCTCGAACGGCTGTTCCCAACGAGTTCGGTGTCGTCCGGTTCCGGCAGTTCCAGCGGGATGCTTGGCGAGTTGACTGGCGGGATTAGTTCAATGGGACGCAGCTTGATGAACGCGACCGGTTTGTCGAGCGCGATGACCAGCGCATTGACGCTGCAGATCATTCCTGAAGTGCGGTCGAATGCGCTGTACGTTGCAGGACCGCCGGATCAGGTGCGCGAGGTCGAAGCGATGTTGCGAGTTCTCGATGCGTCCGAGTTGCCGGAACAACTGCGCGATCGAACGCCGCATCGAATTCAGGTTCAGCATGCCGATGTCGAGGATGTCGCATCCATCGTTCGTGACATTTACAAGGACGACATGATGCCTGAAGGACAACAGCCCGGACAGCAGCCGAATCCGTTCGCCATGTTTATGGGGGGGGGCGGCAGCAGTCGGGGCGGTAGCCGCGGAGGTCAGGCGCAAGCGCGGTCGATCAAGCTGACGCTCAGTGTCGACGCCAGTACGAATACTCTCATCGTTTCCTCCAGCGAATCACTCTTCAAGCAAATCGAGTCTTTTGTTCAGGCGATTGACGAGGATGCTCGTGCCGCGAACCGCACCGTGCGCATCGTAGACATCAAAGGGAGTAACTCGGCGGCGGTACAGACGGCGTTGAGCGCGATGTATGCGAAGATCAAAGTCGGCTCCTCCAACCGGTCGTCGTCTTCGCCGTCATCGTCGTCTCGCAGTGGTTCGTCGAGCAGTGGATCGTCAGGATCGCCGTCGTTTGGATCAGGAGGCTTTATGCCTGGGATGTCGCCTTTTGGAGGCTTCGGTGGCAGTCCGTTCGGAGGTGGCAGTCCCTTCGGCAGTGGAAGCTCGTTCGGTGGGAGCAGTCCCTTCAGTGGAAGCAGCCGCTTTGGCAGTGGGAGCAGTCCCTTCAGTGGAAGCAGCCGCTTTGGCAGTGGGAGCAGTCCCTTCAGTGGAAGCAGCCGCTTTGGCTTCAGCCGAGATGGCGACCGATGATCTGGGTCAGATTTTCAATCTGACCGCTCGTCAGGCTGGATGAAAACCGGCCCCACGGAGTTACGACCGGAATCCCCGTACGTCCAAATAGTTGCTGGTTGCCAATCTCGGCGTCCCGAATGCCGATAGAGCGGTGACTTTCGATATCATGCCGCCGCAATCGACGGCTTTGGACGGTGCGAAATCTCACGCCTCAAACGAGGTTACTTCTGATGGACATCGGCGACGTACTTTTGGATCGCGGGTTGCTCAGCCTGCCGGAATTGGAAACGCTGCGTACGCAGGCGAACGGTCAACGTGTGGATCAAGTTGCCGTCGAGCAGGGACTGCTGACCGAAGAGCAAGCCTTGCGAGCACTGGGTGATGAATTGGGGATGCGATTCGTCGAACTCAATGACTTTCCAATCGACCGTGAACTGCTGGCCAAGTTTCCGACGACGGCGATTTTTCGGCATTCGCTGCTGCCCCTCCGCCGCAACAACGGCCGAGTTGAAATCGCGACCTCTGACCCGTTTGACCTCGAAGCACTCGATGAATTGAGTTCACTCAGTGGCTTCCGCTTGGAACCAGTGCTCACGCGACGCGTCGATCTCGTGCGGCTGATCAAAGAACATCTGGGGGTCGGCGGCGACACGATCAATGAACTGGTTGCACAGCGCGGCGACGACGTCGACGCTGATTACCTTGCCGAGGTGGCTCGCGCGGACAGCGAGTTGGCGCAACAGGCTCAAGCGGCCTCGGTCATCCGGTTGGTCAATGAGTTGTTGCTCGAAGCGCTCGCCCAACAGGCCAGCGACGTGCATATCGAGCCGAGCGACAAAGGCTTGCTGGTACGGTATCGCGTAGATGGCTTGCTGCGCTTGCAGGCGGTCCCGCAAGAGATTCACCAATTCTACAAGGCGATCGTCACGCGGTTGAAAATCATGGCTCGGCTGAACATCGCCGAGAAGCGTTTGCCGCAGGACGGTCGCATCGAACTGCGCGTTGCCGGCCGAGAGATTGACGTCCGCATGTCGATCATCCCGATGATCCACGGGGAAGGGGTCGTCCTCCGAATCCTCGACAAAGGGCGAATGACCTTCAATCTGGCCAATATGGGCATGCCCGATGAAATCAAAGTCCCGTTTTACAAACTGATCAACTTGCCGCACGGGATCGTCCTGGTCACGGGACCAACCGGTTCGGGAAAATCGACGACGCTCTACAGCGCGCTCAACGAGATCAAAGATCCGACGCTGAAGATCATCACGGTCGAAGATCCGGTTGAGTACCAGATGGCGGGAATCAATCAAATTCAAGTTCACTCGAAGATCGGCCTGACATTCGCTGCCGGTTTGCGAAGCATTCTGCGCCACGATCCGGACGTGATCCTGATCGGCGAAATCCGAGACTACGAAACTGCCGAGAGCGCGATTCAGTCGTCGCTGACCGGCCACCTTGTGTTCAGCACGCTGCACACCAACGATGCCGCCAGTGCGTTCACTCGCTTGATCGACATGGGAGTTGAGCCATACCTCTGTGCGAGCACTGTCGAAGGAGTGCTTGCCCAGCGGCTCGTGCGCCGGCTGTGCAACAAGTGCAAGGTTCCATTTCATCCCACCGACCACGATGTTCCAGACGACTTTCCGCGTCCATTGCCAGAGACGCTCTTCAAACCGGCTGGCTGCCGTGACTGCCGAGACACCGGCTATTCCGGCCGCGTAGGTATTTTCGAGTTGATGTGTACCGATGACGCAATCCGTCAGCTTTGCATCGAACGAGCCAGTTCGACTCAAATCCGCCACGTTGCGCTGAAGCACGGGCTCATCACACTTCGACAGTGCGGCTACGGCCGAGTTATCGAAGGTGTCACCAGCATCGATGAAATCGCTCGCATCACCAAAGGCGATCTCAACTGAATCGGCATCTGGCTGGTTCTCGATGTCCTTGCTATGTTCCGTCTGAGGCGTCCGGCTGTTGGAGCAGACGCTCGATGTTGAACGTTCTGTCCCAAGATCCGCGAGTCGTTAATGGCATCTGACCCAGGTGATTCTCTTTCAAATCTTCTCGAAGACCGCATCCTGATTCTCGATGGCGCGATGGGGACGATGGTACATCGGTATCAGCCGACCGAGGAGACCTATCGTGGCGAGCCGTTCAAGTCGCATCCGATTGACCTCAAGAACGCGGCCGATGTGCTGGTCATCTCACAGCCGCAGATAATTCGTGAGATTCATCGGCAGTATCTTGAGGCCGGCGCGGACATCATCGAGACGAACTCGTTCAACTCAAACGTCGTCTCACTGCGCGAGTTTCAATTGGATCAGCTCACACACGAGCTGAACCGCACGGCCGCCGAGTTGGCTCGGTCAGTGGCCGACGAGTTCACAAAGCAGAATCCATCGAAGCCGCGTTTTGTCGCCGGCAGCATCGGGCCGACGAAGGTGATGCTCTCGCTGAATGCCGACATGCCGGGTGAGCGCCCCGTGACGTTCGATGACATGGTCGATTCTTACGCCGAGCAGGTGCGGGGATTGCTGGATGGTGGTGTCGATCTGCTGTTGCCGGAGACCTCGTTCGACACGCTTAACATGAAGTCGTGCCTCGTCGCGATCGAGCGTGTGTTTGCGGAGAAAGGCCGCCGCGTGCCGGTGATGATTTCGGGCACGGTCTTCACGGGTGGACGCACGCTGACCGGGCAATCGCTGGAAGCCTTCTGGACGTCACTGTCGCATTTCCCGGCGTTGAGCGTCGGATTGAACTGCGCGCTGGGCCCGGCGCAGATGCGGCCGTATTTGGAGCTGCTCTCGAACCTCTCATCGCGGTTCATCAGTTGTCACCCCAACGCCGGTATGCCCGATGGCATGGGGGGCTTCAACGCCAGTGCCGATGAAGTCGCTAAACATATTCATGAGTTCGCAAAGAATGGCTGGTTGAACATCGTCGGCGGCTGTTGTGGCACGACCCCGGACTACATCCGCAAGATCGTCGCGGCGGTCGACGGCCTGAAGCCGCATTGCATCCCACAGGGCAATGGCTGGTCCGCGTTCTGCGGACGCGAACGAACAGAAATTCGGCCCAACTCCAATTTCCTGATGGTGGGCGAACGGACGAACGTCACCGGCTCGCGGAAATTCGCGCGGCTCATCAAGGAAGGTCAGTTTGACGAGGCGCTGGCCGTCGCTCGGCAGCAGGTCGAGAGCGGCGCGAATATGCTCGATGTCAACATGGACGAGGGGCTGCTCGACAGCGAGCAGGCGATGACTCACTTCCTGTACTTGATCCACGACGACCCGGATATCAGTCGCGTGCCGATCATGGTCGATAGCTCGAAGTTCAGCGTGCTCGAAGCTGGCTTGAAATGTCTCGAAGGGAAGGGGGTCGTCAACTCGATCAGCCTGAAAGAGGGAGAAGCGAAATTCCTCGATCAGGCCAGAATTATCCGTCAGTATGGCGCGGGAGTCGTCGTCATGGCCTTCGACGAGACTGGCCAAGCCGTGACCGCCGACCACAAAGTGGCGATCTGCCAGCGCGCGTTCAAGTTGCTTACGGAGCGAGTCGGTTTTCTTCCCGAAGACATCATCTTCGATCCGAACATCCTCACTATCGGCACGGGGATGGACGAGCACGCGAACTACGCGGTCGAGTTCTTCGAAGCCGTAAAGCGAATCAGGCTGGCCTGCCCCGGTGCTAAGACTTCCGGCGGCGTCAGCAATGTCAGCTTCAGTTTTCGTGGCAACGATACCGTGCGAGAAGCGGTGAACGCGGTGTTTTTGTATCACGCGATCCAAGCCGGCCTGGATATGGGCATCGTCAACGCCGGGCAGCTTGAGGTCTATGAAGAGATCGACAAAGAGTTGTTGCAGTACGTCGAAGACGTTGTCCTCAACCGTCGCCCCGACGCGACCGAGCGGCTCATCACGTTTTCTGAAAAGTTCAAATCGATCGGCAAGGTCGAGACCGCCGCGCAGACCCAAGAGTGGCGGAACGGCCCTGTCGAAGAGCGTCTCAAGCACGCGCTTCTCAAAGGGATCACCGAATTCATTGACCAAGATACGGAGGAGGCTCGACGGAAATACGGTCGCCCGCTCGACGTGATTCAAGGCCCGCTCATGGCCGGCATGAGCGTCGTTGGCGAACTGTTCGGGGCCGGCAAAATGTTCTTGCCGCAAGTCGTGAAGTCCGCCCGCGTGATGAAGAAGTCGGTCGCGTACCTCGAACCGTTCATGGAGGCAGAGAAAGCTGAAGCGGAGAATTCGGCGAGCCGGGAGGCGTCGGGCCCCGGACATGTCGAGCATGTCACAAGTGGCCCGAGTGCTAAAGCCGTCGGCTCGCAACCCACCTCGCGCGGCAAAATCGTCCTCGCCACGGTGAAGGGAGACGTTCACGACATCGGCAAGAACATCGTTGGTGTCGTGCTGCGATGCAATAACTTCGAAGTCATTGATCTCGGTGTGATGGTCTCGTGCGAGACGATTCTGGAGGCAGCGGTTGCTCAAGGCGCCAGTGTTATCGGGCTGAGCGGCCTGATCACGCCGTCGCTCGACGAGATGGTGCATGTCGCCAAAGAGATGGAGCGGCAGGGCTTCGTGGTGCCGCTGCTAATTGGGGGAGCGACGACCTCGGCCAAGCACACGGCGGTGAAGATCGCTCCGCAATACGGCCAGGCCGTCGTGCATGTGAACGATGCGTCGATCTCGGTGCCGGTCGTCGAAAGCCTGCTCGACGCTGACCGCAAACCAGAATTCGTAGAGAAAATTCGCGCCGATCAGGACCGCGATCGGGCGAGCTTCGCCGATCGACAAGCCCGCTCGCTCGTGCCGTATGCCGATGCGGTCTCTCGACGGTTCGCGACCAATTGGTCGACGGTCGATATTCCGACACCGGAGTTTCTTGGTCTCCGCAGGCTCGACGATTTTCCGTTGGTGGAACTCGTCCCGTTCATCGATTGGTCACCGTTTTTCTCCACCTGGGAACTGCGTGGCAAGTTCCCTGCTATCTTCGAGGACGCGAACGTCGGCCCCGAAGCCAAGCAGCTCTTCGACGATGCTCGCCGGTTGCTGGACGAGATTATCACCCATCACTGGCTGACGGCCCGCGGCGTGTACGGCTTCTGGCCGGCGAATTCGGTCGGTGATGACATTGTTGTTTCCTCTGAAATTTCAAATCTCAAATTTCCTATGCTCCGCCAGCAGTGGGAGCGACAGGGGCAGAAAGATTTCCGTTCGTTGGCCGACTACATTGCGCCTGCGGATTCGGGGCGGCAGGATTACATCGGCGCGTTCGCGGTCTCGACAGGTTTTGGCTGCGATGAACTCTGCGCGAAGTTCGACAAGGATCACGACGACTATCGCTCAATCATGTCGAAAGCCCTCGCCGACCGCTTGGCCGAGGCGTTTGCCGAGTCCTTGCACCAGCGAGTCCGCGCTGAATGGGGCTACGGCCGTGGCGAAAACCTTTCGACCGATGACCTGATCGAAGAAAAGTATCGCGGCATCCGCCCAGCCTTTGGCTATCCGGCCTGTCCCGATCATACGCTGAAGCAGCCGCTATTCGATCTGTTGCACGCCGAGCAAAACACCGGAATCCGGCTGACCGAGAGCTTCGCGATGTGGCCCGCCGCCTCGGTCAGCGGCCTGTACTTCGCGCACCCGCAAGCTCGGTACTTCGCGCTCGATCGGATCACGAAAGACCAAGTCGAAAGCTACGCCACTCGCAAGAGCCTCTCGATCGCCGAAGTCGAACGCTGGCTGGCGCCGAATCTGGGGTACTGATGGCATTTATCAGCGGAACTCGAATTTGATCGCCCGCCGAACGCACAAGCTCACCAGCACGGGGGGCCGGAGAGCCGTGGACTGCAGAAAGCCGTCATGCCCCCCGTGTCTGGTGCAGCGGATGGTTCGGCGGTTCACTCAGATAGTGCGGTCGCCGCCG